>Ga0207646_10001761_pt1 | contig 26230 bp, 19 predicted proteins | sample KBSK5502metaG_FD_184343 | JGI IMG/M metagenome (GOLD analysis project Ga0207646, IMG submission 184343) | Corn, switchgrass and miscanthus rhizosphere microbial communities from Kellogg Biological Station, Michigan, USA - KBS K5-50-2 metaG... | ecosystem: Host-associated > Plants > Roots >...
TCCGATCGCCATGGCCCAAGGCCTTATGGCGCTCTCCCGCATCGAGCGCAGAAGGCTTCGCTCCACGCTAAGTATTGCGGTCATCGCCGCCAGCGTGCTGGGATTTGCGGCGCTGGCTCAGTTAATCCTGCCGATCACACCTGCAAACCGGCTTCATGCGACCGGTCTCGATACCAAGTCAGAGGTCTTTGCTGACTCGGTGGGGTGGGACGACGTCGCGAGCGAAGTGACGACGATCTATCGTGATCTTCCTGCATCCGAGCGCATTGGGACGGTGATTATTTCGGCCTATTACGGTGTTCCCGGGGCCCTGCAGATCTATGGCAATCCCAAGATCCTCCCCGACGTCATCAGTCCGCAGCTGAGTGACTTCTACTGGTTGCCGCCACACCTCACAGCGACTGCTGCCCTGATGGTTGACTACAAACCATCTGACGTCGCCTGGATGTGCTTATCGCCGGTGCTCATCGCACATCTCACCGTTCCGTACCAGGTCGTGGGTCTCGAGCAGGGCGCCCCGGTTACCTTTTGCCAGCTCAAGGCTCCGATCCCAAAGATCTGGGGACAGCTCCGCAACTTCTCCTGATCCCTTCCGATTCGAACCCGCCGAGGAACCAATCAGGGGCGAAGGTCCATGCCTCTTTGGCTTTGTTCAAGAGCGTGCCAGCTACCAAATTGGTAGCTGGCGCATCAATACTCGCGCAGATCCCGGTGACCGGTTACCTGCTTTACGAGGTTGACCCGATCAACCGGGCGGCGTCCACGCCGACAGCGATGAGGAGCGCGTCAGGCGTACCGGGTCAGGTTTCACATCCCGGTCATTCAGGGCAGCTGGGACACTTGAAGCTCGGAGTTGGTCCCGGGACCGAAGTTCTGGGCGTAATGGCCGCCGGTGGCCTCGATCTCGAAGAAGGGCTGGCAACTTCCGTTCCCGCACTGGAGGATCATGAGGTAGTTGCCGTTCGGGTCAGTGGGGATGAACGGAAGGTGAACCTTGGTCGGGACAGCAAAGCCGCTGAGTGAGATGTGACCAGATCCGTTTAGCGACGGGTTCGCGTTCTGATGGCCCTGGAACTCGAGCTCGCCATCAACGTTCCCCGATTTGTCGACCACGATCCAGCCCCAGATGCCGCCGATACCGAATGGATTGGTCGAACTGGCGACACAGGTGACCGGGTTCTGACAGTTCAGCGAGAGCCCGACCTGGTAAGCGGCACCATTGCCATACGCGGCGGCAGGCATGGCACTGGTCACGAGTAGCGCGCCGCTTGCGACGACGGCGCCGACGACGAGTCTGATTCCCAAGGGAAAGCTGCGAAGAAACCGATACATGTTTTTCCTCCTCAAAATGGTTTACGTCTGGGCCGTGACCGCTGCCGTCGCCGAGGCCAGGACCTCCACGATCGCCAGGCTGTCGTATGTCACACCGACCTCCGCCGCGCCCTTCGTGTCACCCTGGATGAACTCCTTCAGCCGCCGGGCCTCCGCCTCGTTCTCGAAGACCGTCAGCCCGTGGGCCTTTCCGGTGACCGGATCGCGGTTCCAGTAGCCGGCGACGAAACCGGGAAGCTTCGTGATCCTGGGGACCGCCTGGTTCTGGAGTCCACGCAGCTGCTCATCCAGCCGGCCTTCCGCCATGGTCCAGACACTGACAAGTGCGTACATCGCTTACCTCCTTTTGTTGTGGATTGCTGCTGCCGCCACGCTATCCGGTTGCAGCGAGCGCGCCATCGTGGGAGGTACTCAGTCCAGTACTCAATGTTGCGTGCGACGATGCCGGAAGCGATCCCTTGATGGTCGTCCCGCAACCCGGTGAAGAACTGACCTGGAGCTGCCCGCCGATTGCGGCGACACGGTCAGCCATGTTGTCGAGACCGGAACCGTGTCGTGGGTTCGCCGTGTCGAATCCGACGCCGTCGTCGGACACTGAGAAGGTGATTTCAGAGTCGCTTCCGGTTATGGTGACCACCGCGTTTCTTGCGGCCGCATATTTCTGAACGTTCTGGAGAGCCTCGAGACAACAGAAGTACACGGCGGCTTCGACCTCCACCGGGTATCTCTCTACGCCCGAGGTCCGCACTGCGACCGGCAGCGCGGCCTTGCGAGCCTGGGCCTCGAGCGCCGCGGCCAGGCCCAGCTCCGCCAGCAGAGGCGGGTATATGCCGTGGGCAAGCTCGCGCAGCGCCGTCACCGCTTCATCGATATCCGCCTTGAGCTCGGCAAGTAAGGGCTTGACCTTCGCGGGCTCCTTGTCGGCAAACTTCTCGATCAGACCGACCCTCACTCTCAAGGCAACGAGGTTTTGCTGCGCCCCGTCGTGGAGGTTGCGCTCGATGCGACGACGCTCGCCATCCTGCGCCGCGACAAGGCGCTGCCGCGACGTCCGCAGATCTTCGACGCGTGCGCGAAGCTCGGCAGTCAGGCCAAAGTTCTTCAGCACTACCCCGGCGTGGGACGCGAGGTCATCGAGCAGCTTCGCTTCCATCGGATTGAGACCGTCACCCGCCTTCGTCGTGATGCTCAGCGCACCCAGCAGTTCCCCTTGGTGACGTACCGCGACCACCCGCGTTGCTCCCGATATCGTTGGGAGAACCTGCCCATCCGGAAGTCGCAAGGGCTCCGCAGCGGGTGAAACTGGCCACGAAGCCCCCCGATGAAGGACACCGTCTGCGTTGATCCAGATTTCGGCCCGCTGCGCCCCGGTGCCCTCAGCGAGGGCGCGCGCCATTCGCGGAAGGACGTCGTCTTGCGCGTACACCTCACCCGCCCGTGCTGATAGCTCGGCCAGGACTTCGTAGGGTGAGGCGCGCCGGCCATACACCATCCGGTTCGCCGCCAGTTGCAACCACTGGCGAGCTGGCTGGAATGCAACTGCAACGATGGCCGTTGCCACGATCGACAGCAACAGGTTCGCGCGGCCCCCGGTACCAACGACAGCCCCGATCCCTACCACGATGCCGACGTACACGGCGGTGATGAACGCGGCGAGCGCGCCGTAAACCAGCGTCCGGTTGATGATGATGTCGATGTCGTAGAGGCGGTAGCGCAGGATCGCCACCCCAATAGCAACCGGAAGCCCCAGCGGCAGGATTCCCGTGGTGGCGACGAAATCCACCCACTGCAGGAAAGTGTGCGGTCCCGCCGTGCCAGGGCCACCTGGTAGCACGGCGACGCCCCCAATGATCGCGACAGCCGCGATGAACACGAACAGCTTGAGCTGCTGCCGTTCGTCGCCCTGCGATCTGCGGAATCGCTGCACAGCGGAGCCCAAGCCGAGGACGACCGCAAATACCCCTCCGACGCCGCCAGCAATCCTGAGCGCCGCAAGCAACGGACGCAACCCCGAGACGGCCAGCGGGTTATGAATGGGGCCGGCCGAGCCAGGCGGCCAGTTCTGGCTGAAACCAGGACTCAAGGCATACGAGATGGCGAGCAGTGCGCCAGCCGCGACCGCCAACCAGAGTCCGCTGCGCCAGCGGGTCGATACGGGGCTGCCGGTCGGGAAGATTTGGAGCAAGACGGCGAAGCTGGCTAGAAAGACCGTGAAGATCCAGTCCGAGGTCCACGCGGCTACCTCACCTCCCGGAAGAACGCCCGGCTGGCGGACGAGAGCCAGGACGGCGTATTCCTGGAGCCATCCCTGCGCTCCTCCGACCAAACACATGATGACCAGCGGGATCCAGGTCCGGTTCTCGGGTCGTCGGGTTGCGATAAGAACCGCGACTCCGGCAGTAAGGATGCCGGCGATGGCATACACGAGTCTCTGCATCTGGTACGGCGCAATGCCTGGCACGGTGCCTCCGCGAGCGAGGCCAAGCGCAACCCAGCCGACGGAAAAAGAGGATGTGAGCACGAGAGTGGCCCAGCCCACAAAGGCTGGCACCGGCCACTTGCGCCTGCCGATCGAGCGGTCTGCGCTGCCGGTCAGATCGCGGTCGGGGATCACGGATTCGATGCCGACACGGTAGCGGGTGCCGGCTCGAGCGACATCGTGGGACCTACTCAGTCCAGTACTCAATGTTGGGGGCCGCACCCTGCGCCCTCCCAGATCGGGAAGGAATCAACGGACCAGCGCCGACTAATCTAGCGGGTAGCTCCTTAAGTCGCCCGCGGGCGCGCTGCAATCCACGCCGCGATCTGCGCCCGAGAGCCGAAGCCGAGCTTGTCGAGGATGTTCTTCACATGATTCTCAGCCGTACGCTCTGAAAGGAAGAGCCGGGCTGCGATCTGCTTGTTGTTCAGACCTTCCACAATGAGGGCGCCGACCTCCAGCTCACGCGGTGAGAGCACCGATTCTTGCCGTTTTGAAAGGTTGGCGAGGGCCAGATTCGCCCGCTCCACGAGCGGCTTCATGCCTAGGCGTTGCGCCACCGATAATGCCGACTCCAGGTGCGAAACCGTCCGCGACGTCGCCCGGACCTCGCCCGCCATCAGTGTCGCGGCCATTTCGTAGTGGATGCGTGCCTGAAGGGGCGGCGATCCCATCGCGACCGCCGCGTGCATCGCTGACGCGAAGTAGCTCTCGGCGGCCTCCCATTGGTGGAGGAGTCTCGCCAGCATCCCGAGATATAGCGACACCGGGCCCCGCGGTCCCAGGTGGGTCTCGGCGAATGGCTTGAGCTTCTCGTACGGGGACACTCCCATCTCCTTGTCGCCCAAGAGGACAGCCACCTCGGCGAAACCAATCATCGCCGGCAACCAGACGCCGTTCTCGGGGAACTGCTCCGCGAGTGCGGTCGATGTTCTCCAGATTGCTCTGGCCTCTTCGAGCCGGCCCATGTGGGCGAGCACCCAGGTGTGCCAGGTGCGGGCCTGGAATACCTTGTCTGCGGCATAGGCCCGGACGCGCGGTTCGACCTCTTCAAGCGTGCCTGTGAGCAGCCCGATCTCACCGGACTGGACGAGGTGGTACAACTCCGCGCCATCGTGACCGCCGCGCCGTCCGATTGCGAGCGCCTCGTCCACAAGCGCCCGCGCTTCGGCGAAGCGACCATCGAGCATGGCGATATTCGCCCGGCGCCCCACGAGGCGCCACTCCCAAAGCGGTTCCTTGAGACGCTGCACCAAGTTCGCTAAGGCCGCCAGCTCTGCCTCCATCTCAGCTCGCCGGCCCAGGTCCCAGAACGCGTCAAACCTCCAGGTATGCCCCCACGCCGCCTGGTCACGACTCGATGTCTGGCGCGCCAGGACGAGCGCCCGCTCGCCCAACGCCAGGCGCTCCAGCAAATAACGCGGTCCGGCCAGGACTGCCTGCCGTGCCTGGAGCGCCAGGAACCTGGCGTCAGGATCACCGCTGGCGTCAGCCAGTCGAAGCGCCTCGGCGCTCAACTCGACTCCCCTGTCACCGACCCACGGGTCGAAAGTGAGCGCCATCTGAGCGGCGAGCCTTGCGTCCCGGATCGGGTCTTTGCCGCCGAGCAACGCCCGCGCTTCCTGGCTCAGCCGGTGGATCTCCGGAATGATCTTGTCATCGGTGAGCCCACGGACGATCGTTGCGGCGTCGGCCATCGACCGCGCGTCACCAGCCCGACGTGCGGTGTCGGCCGCTCGCGAGGCGGCGTCCCAGGCAGCGCGCACCTTACCCGCCTGGTAGTGAGCCTGAGCGATGCGGAGCATCAACTCGTAGTTGGGGAATGGTGGCGCTGAAACCAGCGGCAGGATCTCCAGGGCCTGTTCGTACTGGTACGCGGCATGCTCGTAAGCAAGCTGCGTCGTCGCATGCTCCGCGGCCTCCAGCGTCACCGCGAGGGCTCGCTCAGCTTCGCCCAGGGTGGCAGCCTGGCGCAGGTGATAGGCGAGCATGTCCAGCTGCTCGGCCCGGGAGGCTGCGCCATTGCCTTCGATCGAGTTGGCAGCTTGTCGGTGAAGCTGAACCCGCTCGAGGGTGGGAACGCCGGCTTCGATCACCTCCCGAATCAGCGTGTGCTGGAAGCGATAGGTCGAGCCGCCGGCCTTCGCGATGATGCCGCCCGCGACGGCTTCATCTAGGAGAGGCAGTAGCATTTCCCGCGGAGCCCGGACCAGGGTGGTAAGGGGCCCCAGCTTGAACTCCCGTCCCAGGACGGCGGCCGGCTGCAACAGCTGCTGACACCCTTGGGTTAGACTCTCCAGCCTCCGCGCAATGGCGTCCCGCAGACTGCCCGGTATGACGACCCGCTCGTCTTCGCCGAACCGGATCAGCTCGCTCACTTCCCGTATGTACAGGGGGTTTCCCTCGGTCCTTTCATGGATGGCACGGACAGTGGCCTGCGGCATGTGTTGCTCGACTACCTGTTCGACGAGCGCCGCGGTATCGTGAAGGCGCAGTCCGCTGAGCGAGATGCGAGAGACCGAGCGTTCGCGGAGAAGCCGCGGCAAGACGTCGGCAATTGGTCTCGCGCTCACCACCTCGGCGTTCCGGTAGGTGCCGACGACCAGCAGGCGAGAGGTCGGCAGCGTGGATGCCAGTACCTGCAGCACACCCAATGAGGCTGCGTCGCCGCGATGAAGGTCGTCCAGCACGAGCAGCAGCCCACCGGCTTCGCTGGCGGCTACCAGTGCGGCAACGACCGCGTCGTAAAGCTGAAACGGATTGCTGGCGTCACGGGTGTCGGACAGCGCCGGCAGCGAGAGTTCCGGACGGACGCGCGCGACGTCACGCAGGACCTGGATCCAAGCCCAATAGGGGGGTGCTCCGTCCTCTTCCAGGCAACTGCCCCACGCCGTAAGGCAACCGTCGGCCTTTGCTCGAAAAACCATCTCCTGGGCGAGCCGGGTCTTTCCAATACCAGCTTCGCCCGCCACAAGCAGCATGGATCCCGTGCCCGCCCTGGCGGCGAGCAGACCTTGCCGCAGAATCGCGAGCTCGCGCTCGCGTCCGACGAACCCTCCCGCAGTCACCGCTGCCCAATGGTAGTAAATCCACGCTGTTAACCTCTGGTGCGCTATGACGGACTTCATGCCGAGCGCGAAGCTGGGCCAGCACCATTCGCGTCGCGCAGCCGTCCTCCTTTACGGAGCCGCTGTGGCAGGCGTCTTTGCGCTTCACCTTGCGACCAACGGCACCCTGGGGTTCCATACCGATGAGCTCTACTACCTCGACTGCGGACGCCATCCTGCTTTCGGATATGTCGACTTCCCACCGATCGTTCCACTCCTCGCTCGACTCGAGACCGGGCTCCTCGGGGTCACGCCCTGGGCACTACGCATTCTTCCGTCAATCGTTAGCGGCCTCCTGGTTGCCCTCTTTGGCGCCTATGTCCGCCGGCTCGGTGGCTCGCTCTGGCTGCAGGGAATTGCCGTCGTTGCCGCCATCGCCGCGCCATACATCGTCGGTTCGGGCGATGTCTTTCAGACCGTGATCTTTGACCTCGCCACCTGGATGGTGGCCATGTACTGGTTCCTATGCGTTGTCGTCGACCGCCGGCCGCGGTATTGGATCTTCCTCGGCATCACGCTCGGCATTGGCCTCGAGGTGAAGTACACGATCCTCGGACTCATCGCCGGCATCGTTATCGCTACGCTCCTCGCGCCGGCGCTCCGCAACCAGCTGCGGACGAGGTATCCGTGGATCGCGGCGGCCATCGCCCTCCTGTTCTGGGCACCAGATCTCGTCTGGCAAGTGGTCAATGGCTTTCCGACCCTTACGTATGTCGCGAATCATCAGGGCTCGGGCGGTGGCATCGCGATCAACCTCGTGTTTCTCGGCCTGTACGTGGCGCTGCTGTTGCCGTTGTGGATTGCGGGCATGATCTCGCTGTTCCGTAGTCCATTGCTTCGTCCGATTGGGATTGCCTGTGCGTTCCCGCTCGTCCTGTTCCTCTTTGTCGGGAAGTCCTACTACGCGGCGGGGACGATTCCAATCGTCATGGCGCAAGGACTGATGGCGCTCTCCCGCCTCGAGCCACGACGGCTTCGCGGTGCGCTCAACGTGGCCGTCGTCGTGGCGAGCGTGCTGAGTTTTGCCGCCCTTGCCCAGTTAATTCTCCCGATCACCCCGGCAAACCGCCTCCATGCGACGGGTCTGGACAAAAAGGTCGAGGTCTTTGCGGATTCAGTCGGATGGGACGACGTGGCCGGCCAAGTCAGCCAGATCTACGGGCACCTTCCGGCGTCAGCGCGCTCGAGCACCGTGATCATTTCGGCTTATAACGGACTACCCGGGGCGCTGGAGATCTACGGCGACCAACGGACCCTCCCCGCCGTCATCAGTCCGCACCTGAGCGACTGGTACTGGCTGCCGCCAAACCTCAAGGCGACGAGCGCGCTGATGGTCGACTACAAACCTTCCGAAGTCGCGTGGATGTGCCTATCGCCGCAGCTCATCACACATCTCACTGTTCCGTACCAAGTTATGGGTCTCGAGCAGGGCGCCCCGGTTACCTTTTGCCAACTCAAGGCGCCGATCCCAAAAATTTGGGCACAGCTTCGCAACTTCTCCTGATCCCTTCTGGCAAATATTCACCAAGCTCGCCGGGAGAACCAACCGTAGTGGCAGTTCCACGCGTCCTCGGCGTTGTCGTGCTCGTCGCCGCCGGTTAGGCCCAGAAGGATGGAGAGAGCGCGATCAACATCGTGTAGCTCATCGCGCGCCAACAAGCCGTGTGATTCGCCCAAGCGGCTCGGGTCTATAGCGCCAACCTGTGCCTGACCTGGTCAGTGCCCGCAGGGCGAGTTGAGCATCGTCATCCAACGAGGCGCGCCGCATGGCCCTGCTACGTCGTTCTTGAGGGTTGCTACCACCCAGGTCTTTGGCAGGGTGCTCGTCGGTCGCCGGCTAGACTCAGCCGTGTGACCGTACTGGACTGGCTGCTCGATTCGGACCCCGCCGTCCGCTGGCAGGTGTTACGCGACCTTGTCCACGCGCCGGCTGAGGTCGTCGCGGCGGAGCGCGCGCGGGTGGCTACGGAGGGCTGGGGTGCCAAACTGCTGGCGTTGCAGGGCGAAGACGGCCAGTGGGCCGGAGGCGCGTGCTTCCCGGCGCGGAGCTTCAACCAGTCCGACGAGAGCCCGGGTCAGCCCTGGACCTCCACGCTGCCAACACTCCAGCTGCTGCATGATTTCGGGGTCGACCCGAGTTCTGACCGGGTGCGACGGGGGGTGGCGCTGGTAAGAGACCACTGCCGTTGGGAGCACGCCGGGCAGCCGTTCTTCAGCGGCGAGGTCGAGCCGTGCATCAATGGCAGGACCGTCACGTTGGGTAGCTACTTTGATCAAGATGTGGATGACGTGGTCGTCCGCCTACTTGGTGAGCAGCTCGAGGATGGCGGGTGGAACTGCGAGGTGGAGAACGGTTCCGTCCGCTCGTCGTTCGCGTCCACGATCAACGTCCTGGAAGGACTGTTGGCGCACGAACGCGCAACCGGTGGCTCTGCGGAATCCATCGCGGCTCGGCGCCGGGGTGAGGAGTACCTCCTCGAACGAAAGCTGCTCCGACGTAAGAGCACCGGCGAAGTCGTCAACCCAGCCTGGCTGCAATTCTCGTTTCCGACCCATTGGCACTACGACGTGCTGCGTGCCCTCGAATACTTCCGCTCGGTCGGGGATGCGCCGGACTCGCGGATGGACGAAACAATCGATTTGCTCCGATCCAAGCAGCAGCCCGATGGCACCTGGCTGCTGGAGAACACGCATCCCGGCAAGGTCCACTTTGCGCTCGAGGACGGTGACGGTCGACCCAGCCGATGGAACACGCTGCGGGCTCTGCGTGTCCTCAGCTGGTACGAGCAGTCCGCTACCTGAGCCGCGGTCGCGAGGCTCTTAGCATGACCTCATGACCATAGATCTCTTCGCGGGCATCCCCGTCCGCGACTACACCGCGGCGACGGCCTGGTACGAGCGGCTCCTCGGCGCCCCGCCGTCGTTCCTGCCCAACGACACCGAGGCGGTGTGGGAGCTCGCCGACCACCGGTACGTGTTTATCGAGGTGCGGCCCGAGCATGCCGGCCACGCCGTGCACACCGTCTTCGTCGGTGACTTCGACGCCCGCATCTCCCAGATCGCCGAGCGGGGCCTGGAGCCGGCCGAGCGCGAGACCTACGCCAACGGCGTCCGCAAGGCCACCTTCCGCGACCCGGACGGCAACGAGATCGGATTCGGCGGCGCGCCCCTTGCGGTCGCCGACTAATGAGCCGGCTTGTCGAGGTTGAGAACCGCTCCCAGCAGCGCGAGGTGCGTAAGCGCTTGCGGGAAGTTGCCGAGCATCCTCTCCGAAACCGGGTCGAACTCTTCGGCAAACAGGCCGAGGTCGTTGGCTGCTTCGCTGACACGGCTGAAGAGCGCCTCGGCCTCAGCCTGACGGCCCATTTGGGCGAGGACGTCAACCATCCAGAAGGAGCACGTTAGAAAAGCGCCCTCGCGCTCGCCGAACTCAGAATCTTCGCCGGCATATCGGTACAGAAAGCCCTTGACCGACAGCTTTTGCTGCAGGACCTGAACCGTCGATGAGACCCGAGGATCGCTGGCATCGATCATCCCCGTCAAGGGCACGGTCAGGCCGGTCGCGTCGAGCACGTCATCATCGAGCGCCTGCGTGAAAGCGCCGAGCCGCTGGTTATAACCGCGAAGCAAAACCGCTTTCTTGATCGCTGCCCGTGTCTTTGTGGCAGCCTGTCGCCGCCGGGCACCCATCCGGAGAGCGCGATCCATCCGCAATGCGCGGTCCAGGGCGAGCCAGCACATGGCCTGGGAGTACAGGTAGCGGCGTTTGCGGTTGCGTGATTCCCAGATGCCGGAGTCTTCGTCCTGCCAGTGGGCGATCACGTGGTCGACCAGACCAAGCAGGCGTTTGCGGGTGGCCCGACCCAGGCGGCCGCTATGCCGCCAGGACGAATGCGCGGCCTCCATGATCTCACCGTAGATGTCCAGTTGCACCTGGCCGTAAGCCGCGTTCCCGATCCGCACTGGCCGCGAACCCTGGTGGCCGTCCAGGTGGTTGAGGAGGTGCTCGCGGACATCCGCGGAACCATCAACCTGATAGATAAGCTGCAGGTCGTCGGGCCCGGCGGCGCAGAGCTGCTCCAGCCAATCCATGAACTGTTCCGCCTCGGCGTAGAAGCCAAACTGATGGAGCGCATTGACCAGCACGGCCATGTCACGCAGCCAGGTGAACCGGTAGTCCCAGTTGAGCGAGCCGCCGATCCGCTCGGGGAGTGACGTCGTGGGCGCGGCGATAAAGGCGCCCGAGGGCTCGTACTGCATCAGCTTCAGCGCCAGCGCCGAGCGACGGACTTGGTCCACAAATCGCCCGCGGTACCGACAATTTCTGAGCCAGCCGCGCCAGTAGGCGTCGGTCGCCTCCTCCCATAACAGCGCCTGCTCGTAGGACTGCAGCTGCGGGATCACACCATCCTCGACGAAATGCAGCAGGAAGGCGGCGGGCCTGCCGGGTACCGCTCGGCCGGTCAGCACGATGGCATCGCCACGCACTCCCGGGGTAAAGCCCTCGGGATATTGCAGGACGATCTTCCCCAACGGCCCAATGGCACTGAGCAGTCCACGCTGTGCTTTGAACCTCGCCGGCCTTCGTCCGTAATCGAACGTGGCCCGGACCACCACCCGGCAGTCGATCGTTCCCTGGATCGGCTGCAGCAGCCGGACAAGCCGCAGACTCTCAGGCGGCTTCCGTCGGCCCTGCACCACCGGCATATAGTCGATGACCTGGAGCTGGCTCCGCCCTTGACGCCACGTCGTCTCCAGAACATTCGAGTCAACGTGGTAGTGCCGGGTGACGTCCGCGTCATGCAGCGGCGCGAGCTCGAAGCAGCCGCCCTTCTGCCAGTCAAGGAGGCGGCCGAATACCCAGGGGCTGTCGAAGCGGGGCAGGCAAAGCCAGTCCACCGAGCCACGCCGGCTGATCAGCGCCGCCGACCGCAAGTCGCCGACGAGGGCATAGTCATCGACTCGCGGATAGGAGTCCGGCTGTCGTGCCAGGGCTGAGCTTAGAGAGAGGGCGCCGTGGCCAGCGCGGCGTAGTTCGCGGTGCTCATGTTCCGATCGAGTCCCCAGCGCCGAGCGAACTCGACAGTTTCGGTGAACGTTTCCTCCGGATAGCGCTCGAATACGAGCAGCTCGCCGAGTCCGAATGACGACCAGTCATAGTCGCCCCGCAGCCTCGGCGGAAGATTGTTCTCCCAGAGGGGCATATAACGCGATGGTTCGGCTCGCAGCGCCTCGTCGGCCCGCCGCAAGGCGCGGAAATAGGCACCCAGCGCGTCACTCGGGATGCCCGGCGAGACCCAGAACAGTGTCCGGAACTCACCCCGTGCCAGGGCCGTCAGTCCCTTCGTTTCGGCGACCGCGATCTCGGGATCGAGCAGGTTTGCAACCTCGATCTCACCGCCCAGGAGGGCTTCCAGACGCCGCCCTGGACCTCCGATGTTTTCGATCTTGATCTGGTCGCGCGACAGCACCATCTCCAGCGTCCGCAGCGTGGTGAAGTGCGATCCCGCCATCAGACCGACGCCCACAGGCACGCCAGCCAGATCGCTCAGCCGGCGACGCTTCGAATGCGGCGCGGCAAAAATGGCAAAACGCGCGACGCCGTAGAGATCGGCCACGAACTTGCCCATCCCGGCACCGGCGTTGCACACGGATCCCCACTCGCACGCGGAGTTGGCGACTTCCATACCGCCGCTGAGGAATGGCCGGTCCTGCGGGCGCTCGAAGTATGGATCGCGACCATGGCTGGAGACATCGTGCATGACGTCGCTCAGCAGCTCCGGTTCGAGGCCCTCCGCGCGGTAGGCACCCAGCTCCAGCGCCACCCACTCGTGCAATCGCATGAAATGGGGGACCACGCGAATCCGCGTTCGCTCATCCATGCAGAGTAAATTTTAGGCGGATGCCAGGGCGAGAGGTCGTCCACCTCGACGGCCAGTCACTGACGCTGGAGGGAGTCGACGCAATCGCTCGGCGCGGCGCTCGCGCCGAACTCCACACCGACGTCGCCGCCCGGGCGGACGCGAGTTATCGGCTGAACCAGCGGATCATCGGCGCCGGCACCACCGTGTATGGCGTCACTACGGGCGTTGGCGACTCGGTCTCGCGCAAGGTCGCGGTCGAGGGTGCCAACCTGTTACAGGAATCGCTGATTCGACTCAACGGCTGCGGCAGCGGGCCGGAGCTGTCCGAGGGCGAGGCACGGGCCGTGGTGGTCGCCAGAGCCAACTGCCTTGCCCGCGGACATTCGGCCGTGCGTCCCCTTATCCCCGAGCGAATGCTCGAGATGCTCAACCTGGGCTGGGCCCCAGTGATCCCCGAACAAGGTTCGATCGGCGCCAGCGGCGACCTGGTGCCGAGCTCGTACATCGGCGCCGTATTGATGGGTGACCGGGAGGTCATGCGCGCCGGGCGGCGACTGCCGGCGCTGACCATGTGGCAGGAGGCTGCTCGCGAACCGCTGCGCTTGCATGCGAAGGAAGGACTCGCCATCCTCAACGGCACCTGCTTCATGACCGGCATCGGGGCACTGGTCGTCCTCGACGCCGCGCGGCTGGCGCTGCTGGCCGATGTGTGCACGGCGCTGACCTGTGAGGACCTGACGGGCATCACGGGGCCCTTCGCGCCCTTCATCCATTCGGTCAAACCGCATCCCGGGCAGGCACGTTCCGCTGAACGGATCAGCTCGCTGCTCGAGGGTAGCCGGCTGGTCACCACCTACGACGAGGCGGTGCGCTCAGGCCGGCGCGTGCAGGACAATTACTCCCTTCGCTGTGCCCCGCAATGCATCGGCGCGCTCTACGACACGGTTGACTGGACCCGCGAGTGGCTCGAGCGCGAGCTCAACTCGGCCAACGACAACCCCCTGTATGACGTCGCCCTCGGCCAGGTCCACAGCGGCGGCAATTTCTCCGGATTCCACGTGGCACTGGCGATGGACGCCCTGAAGATGGCGGCGGCCAGCGTCGCCGACTTGATCGATCGCCAGTTCGAACTGCTGGTCGACGAGAAATATTCGGCCGGCCTGCCGGCCAACCTCTCACCGAATCCCGCCGACGACGATCCCGCCTTCGGGACCCAGCACGGCTTCAAGAGCTTCCAGATCGCGCTCTCGTCCCTGGTGGCGGAGGCCCTTGGGCGCTGCATGCCGATGAGTGCCTTCAGCCGATCAACCGAGGCGCACAACCAGGACAAGGTGTCGAATGGCGCAGCCGCCGCCCGCTCGGCCCGAGACGTGGTCGAGCTGGCACAGCGCTGCGGCGCGATGCATCTACTGGGCGCCTGCCAGGCCGCGGACCTGCGTGGTGCCGATCGACTTGGGAGCGGAACCGGCGCCGTCTACCGAAAGGTCCGCGCTGTCTCGCCGTTCGTCGAACGAGACCGCCCCTTGCAGCAAGACATCGAAGCGATCGGCGCCCTTCTTCGCTCGGGGGAATTGCTCGCCGGGCTGTGATCGAGGTCCTCGAGCAGGCGGCGGCCGAATATCCGCAGGTACCGGCGATCATCGGCGATTCCGGATCGTTGACCTACCACGAGCTCGTCGACCGTTTGCAGCCGACCACCGGACGCCAGGTCATCGCGCTGCCCAACGGGCCGGATTGGCACGTGGCCTTCTGGAGCGCGATGGCCGGGGGCGCTGTGGTCGCGCCTATCAATCCGCGGGCCAAGCCTTCCGAGCTCGATTACGTCACGAATGACTTCGAGGGTGCGGCCGTGGTGCCGCAGGAAGGGCGGGTGATCCAGTACACTGCCGGCACCACCGGCCGACCGCGGGGCGCGGTGCTCACAGCCGAAGGGCTTTTGACGGTCGCCGCCGGCCACGCGACATCCTGGAGGCTGAAACCGGGCGACGCGATCTTCGTACCCAATCCGGCGAGCCACATCATGGGACTGGTCCTCGGCTGTCTCATGCCAGTGGTCGCGCGTGCGACCGCGATCACCACCGCCCGGTTCGATCCGGGGGCGGCCCTGCGGCAGATTGCGCGATACCGTCCAGTCGCGATGGCTGGCGCACCAACCCATTACCACATGCTCGCCGACCATCCGGCCCTGATAGGCACGGACATGTCGAGCCTTCGTTTCGGCCTCGCCGGTGGCGCCGCCTCCACACCCGAGGCGGTGCGGCGCATCATGGACCGGCTGGGCCTGGCGGCGTTGCTCAACGCTTACGGGATGACCGAAGCCAGCGGCAGCATCAGCCGGACCGAGATCGGCGATCCGGTCGAGGCCCACGCCTTCACGGTCGGGCGACCCATGCCCTGGCTCGAAACCAGGCTGACCGACCGGCAGCTGTGGATCCGCGGCCGGCCGGTGACCAGGGCGTATCTTGGCGACCCTCGTTCTCCAACGGACGCGGATGGATGGTTCGCCACCGGCGACCTCTTCGAGCGAGACGACGCTGGCCGACTCTTGTTCCGCGGGCGGCTCAAGGACATGCTCACGGTCGGCGGATTCAACGTCTATCCGACCGAGATCGAGCGTGTGCTCGCCGAACATCCGGCGGTCGCTCAGGCGCAGGTGGTCGGTATCGCGGACGCTCGACTGGGCGAAGTCCCGGTCGCCTTCATCCGGGCGGCGACGCCCATCACCCCGGGCCCCGATGAACTGCAACGGTTTTGCGAAGAACGGCTGTCTGGCTACAAGGTGCCCCGCGATTTTCGCTTCATCGACGAGTTTCCGGTCAACAGCGCGGGCAAGGTCGAGAAGTACCGCCTCCGCCAGTTGCTCGCCCAATGAAGATCGCGCGCCATATACGGGCGATCGACGTCCACGTGCATCCCAACAACGACGAGGCGATGGCCTCGGGCGGCGAATACCTCGAGTGGGCCAGGACGATGTTCAAGTCACCAAGGGACGAGCTGTCGATCGAGGCGACCGCGCAGCTGTATCGCGAGCGCCACATGATGGCGATTCTGCTGGGCAAGGACGCGCGCACGAACACGCGTCTGCCAGCGATCCCGAACGACTCAATCGCGCGGGCCGTCAATGAGCATCCCGACGTCTTTTTGGGGTTCGGCTCGGTGGACCCGCTGCAGGACATTCACTGGTGTGTCGACGAGGTCCAGCGCTGTCGCGAACTCGGCCTTTCCGGCCTCAAGTTCCAGCAGACCGTGCAGGGCTTCTTCCCCAATGAGCCACGCTTCTATCCGATCTATGAAGCCGCGCAACGGCTCAGCCTGGTGTGCCTCTTCCATATGGGAACGACCGGGATCGCGGCCGGGGCGCCAGGTGGCCTCGGATTGAAGCTCAAGTGCGCGCGCCCGATTTACGTAGACGAAGTGGCCGCCGATTTCCCGCAGCTGGCGATCATCGGCGCCCACCCCGGGTGGCCTTGGACCGACGAACTGCTGGCGATGGCGGTGCACAAGGGCAATGCTTACATCGATCTCAGCGGGTGGGCGCCAAAATACTTTCCGTCCGCGCTCATTCAGTACGCACGAACCCTTTTGCAGGACAAGGTGCTTTTTGGAACCGACTGGCCGTTGATCAGCATCGACCGCTGGGAGCAGGAGTTTCAAGCCCTCGCCTTCCCAGAAGCGGTTCAGCAGAAAGTGATGCTGGGCAACGCTCTTCGAATGCTCGGCCTCGAGCAGGAGGTTGGCGGCTGAATTTGGCCGTCGGCACTGGCGCTTGGCGACGGCGCTGTGCTTAGCTGCCGACGGTTGCTGGCACCCTCTGCGCGAATTCGATGTCGTCTTTGTAGAGCTGATAGGCCTTCGTATATTCCATGACGCGCGCCACCTCGGCAACGAAGTCGTCACCGTAGCCGGCACGGCGCAGCAGGTGGAAACCCATCTCCATGCCGGAGGTGATGCCGCCCGCGGTGATGATCCGGCCGGCATCGACGACCCTCGCACGGCTGATCCGGCTAGCTGGAGCGAGCTCAGCCAGGCGATCGATAGGGACCTTTCCGGGCGGGGTTGATTCCTGGCGATCTGGCTCCTTGCGGTTGGTGGCGGGGAGGCCGTTCAGCAGCCCCATTACGCCGTACACCCAGGAGCCGGTGCAGACGCTGGTGAGGAGGCATCGCTCGGGCAGCGAGCGAATGAATTCGTGCAGACGGTCGTTGCGAATCTCCTGCCTGGTGCCAAAGCCGCCAGGAATGAGAAAGGCGTTCATCGCCGGCCGGTCGGTGAAAGCGTAATTGGGGAGCACCATGAAACCCGCCTGGGCCTGCACCGGCCGGTTCGCGTCGGCTACAAAGAACGCGTCCAGTTCCGGATCGAAGCGGCGTGCGACGGAGAAGACGCCGTAGGGCGCCGCGAAGTCGACGATCTCTGCATCCTTAAAGATGTAGATGCCAAGGCGAAATCCGGGGATACGGTGCTGGGCCATCGCTTCCTCCTTTTTGCCTCCGACGATACGGCTGATGCTAATTGGAGGGCTAAACCGGCGTCAGCGTGCGGATGTCAAAGCCGCCACAGTGCGCCTGATCGTGAAGACGTTCGAGAGCGGATACGCGATAGTCTGGTAAGGCAATTCTGTAGCCAGACAGGATTTGCCAGAGAGCGGGAGACGGGGCTCTCGCGCACCAGTACCACGCCCGCGAAACGTATTCAGATAACTTAGCGGCTGGGTGCGACGGCTTGAGTGCTGGCAGCGGGAAAAGTCTCCCCCTCGCACACTAGGGGAGTCGGCTATCTCGTGGCTGACGCCAACCGACAGTTCGGCTGTACGTATTTGACCGCGACCTTAATCTGGATGATGGGGAGACTAGGCGAAGCGAAGTGGGATCGGGGATTCATTCACGCAGGGATGCTTCGCTAGGATGATTTCGCTTGGCGACCGCGGCCAAGCCTCTCGGGCCTTCCCGAGTGGGTACGTGAACACCAAGCGCCCATGTTCGTCGCGGTCGGACCGCGCCGCAATGAGCGCATCATCAAAGGGTTTGGCAGAGTGGATGGACGGAGTTGGAGGAAATTCATTGATGACACAGGATTCCCAGAAGTCTGCGCGCATCGTCGGCAGTGCCGAAGGCAAGGTCGTCCCATTCATCGGCGTGCTCAAGGCCGGTGCGGCTCACACGGGGGGCTCGCTCGAGATCATCGACTACACAGGCCCGGCGACGCCACCGCCCCACATCCACCGCGAGCACGATGAAGCGTTCTACGTCCTTCGAGGAAGATTCACCTTCACGCTCGGCCATGAGGTCTTCATCGCCGATGAAGGCGCTACCATCTTGGTCCCAAGGGGAACGCGCCACGGCTTCACAACAAGCCTTGAGGCAAGAGCACTTCTCATAACGGTTCCCGCCGGATTGGAAGGTTTCTTCGAAGAGCTAGGAGAAGGACTCGCCGCTGGCCGGTCAAGCGAAGAGATCCGTAGGACTTTGGCCGGCAAGTACGACTCGATGCCCGGGGATTGACGACCACGGGGACTTGGCATTCGCAAGAGCCAGCAGCCGTGTGAATAGCCGGGAGGGGGAACCGGCGCGCTAGCATAGTCTGGTTTCCCGTTCAAGCCAGTTTGGCAGGTCGCCAAACTCCTGCAACGGGGTGTGGTCCCGCTTGCATTGACGGCGAGCCGAAGAAGCTCCACCGCGGGCTGGCCTACGCCGAATCGCAGGCGTTTGAGTGCAGCCGAGGATCATCTTGTCGACTACGACGTCGATGGGCTTATACGAGTAGACTGTCCCCGTCCTGACCCGGGTGACCGGGTCGTCTGTTCTCGAAGCCAGAGGAGGTGGCGCCGATGTATGTGCGCGCAACTCGAGTTCAGAGTCCGCCCGACGCGATTGAGAAGGGCATCGCCTACTTTAAGGAGACGGTCGTGCCCGCGGTCAAGGCGGCACCCGGCAACGCCGGCGCTGTGCTCCTGGTGGACCGCAATACCGGCTCCGCTGTGGGAGTAACCATGTGGGAAACGGCTCAGGCGCTGAGCGCCAGCGAGCAGCTGGGCACAACCAGTCGCACCCAGTCGGCGGCGGCGATGGGTGGGTCGATAGTAAACGTCGAGCGATTCGAGCAGGTGATCCAGGACCGGGCGCAGCCGCCCAAGGCGGGCGCCTTCGTCAGGCAAAACACCGTGGCGGGAACCCCGGAAAGGATCGACAACGCGATCAAGTTCATGGAGAAGCAGGCGCTTCCGCTGCTCAGGACGCTGAAGGGCTACCGTGCACTGATCATGAACGTCGATCGGATGACGGGCCGGAGTACCGTAGCCACCGTCTGGGACACGCGGGCCGACCTCGAGGCGAGCGAGGCTAAGGTCAGCGGCCTGCGCCGCGACGCCGCGGCCGCGGCCGGCGCAGCCGACGTCAAGGTCGAGATCTTCGAGACGGCGTTCGCCGAGGTCAAGCAGGCCACAAAGGTCTGACCCGCCTCTGCAGGGCGGCCGCTAACCGTCGACGGCGTGAAGGTTGCGGCCGTCCTCTCGGGAATTGGTTGGCTCCTTGCCAAATTGAGTGGGTAACAGCAGCCCGCCTCGATAGACTGCATGGGTTTCCGTCCAGGTCGCATGATGGGACAAACCATGGGCGGGCTGATTGAGGCTGCCCTGGGGTTGACGCCGCCGTGGCGGGTCGTTGGCTCTGACTTCGACGCCGGCTCGCTCGGCCCCGGAGAGACCGCCCTCGTCAACGCCGTCTTGACGACGCATGTCGTTGCGGGTTCAACGTGATGCTCGCCGCACCCGCCACAGGCGGCGGCCAAACTTGGTGGCACGCGTGACCAACAACCTTTCGACCCAGCTCACGAGCTTCGTCGGGCGGAGGCGTGAGCTGGAAGAGCTGGCGGACCGGGTGGCGCAATACAGGCTGGTGACGCTGGTCGGCGCCGGGGGCACTGGCAAGACGCGGCTGGCCCTACAGCTGGCCGGCCAGAAGGTCGATCAGTTTCGCGACGGCGTCTGGCTCGTCGAACTGGCGCCGATCCGCGAACCGAGCCTCGCACGGGCAGCCATCGCGGCGGTGCTTGGCGTGCCTGACCGACCGGAACTGCCCACGAGTCAGAGCCTTTCCGCACATCTTCAAAGCAAGCGCATCCTGCTGGTGCTGGACAACTGCGAACATCTCGCAAGCGCGATCGCGTCGCTCGTTGTTTCTCTCCTCGGCGATTGCCCAGAGCTACGCATCATCGCGACCAGTCGCGAGGCGCTTGGTGTCCAGGGCGAAGCGCTCTGGTGGACGCCTTCGCTCAACCCATCGGAGTCGGTCCAGCTCTTCGTCGAACGCTCGCGGCTGAAGGTCCCGACCTTCTCCCTGACCGAAGACAACGCGGACGCGATCGGAACGATCTGTCGCCGGCTCGATGGCATCCCGCTGGCGTTAGAGCTCGCCGCCGGCCTGACTGGGGCGATGACGTCCGATGACATCGCGGCGGGCCTTGACGATCGGCTCGGTCTGCTGGTGTCGAGTGTGAGAGGAGGGCCACCACGTCACGAGACCCTCGAAAAAGCACTCGATTGGAGCTACTACCTGTTAACACCCGAAGAAATGGTTGTCTTTCGACGACTAGCTGTCTTCTCCGGAGGCTTTAGCTTGGAAGCGGCTCAGCAGGTTTGTGGCGATCGATGGTTGGCGCCTGAGCTCGTTCGCGCCATCCTTTCGCAGCTCGTTCAGAAGTCGATGGTGGTGACGGATGCGCCATCCGAAGGCCGGAGCCGCTACCGTCTGCTCGAAACGTTGCGCGAGTACGCGGAGCGGAAGCTGCGCAATGCCAGTGAGGAGCTGGCCACTCGCCGACGACATCTCGACTACATCGTCGCCCTTGTCGATGACGCCTACGAGGCGCGGATGTTGTCAGGCGCTGAAGGAGTCATGACGAACTTGAGGGTGGAACTGGACAACATCCGAGTGGCGCTACGCTATGCCGCCAAGAATGATCCGGAAGGCGGCCTCCGTCTCGCCGGTGCCTCCTGGGAACTGTGGTTCGCCCGTGGGCAGACCGAGGGGCGCCGATGGTTAGCGACGTTTCTCGATACTGCACCGCAGCCGACTCGATACCGGGCGCGCGCGCTCCGGAGCGCAGGCACGCTGGCGACGGGCCAGCAGGCTTATGAGCATGGCCTCCGGGTCCTGACTGAAAGCTACCGACTATCCATCGAGCTCGAGGACCAGCCGGGTCGCGCGTGGACCGCGCTGGCACTCGGAGAGTTAGAGCTCGCGGTTCCACTGAACGCTCAGCGCGCTCGCGGCTGGCTTGAACAGGCGCTGACCTTGCATCAGGCGGCGAACAACCGGTTTGGCGTTGGCCGTGCCATGGGGTCTCTTGGGGTCTGCGAACTTGTCGCCGGCAACGTGAGGGAAGGCGTTAGTCGTCTGAAGCAGTGCCTGGAGATTGTCACGCAGGTGGGAGACGTTTGGGGAGAGGCCTTCGCCCTGACCTTCTTAGGATGGGCCATGATGCGAGCGGAGCCCGACGAAGCCGTGGCTCACTTGCGGGCGGCGGTGCGGACACTCAGGCAAGGCCCCGACCCGATGCTCCTGGCCACGGCGCTGGAAGGCTATGCCGGCCTGATCCTGGGCAGCGATCTACGGATGGCGATTCGATTGATTGGGGCTGGCGCAGCATTGCGAGACCAGGTTGGCAACCAGCGGGCCCGGCCAGCCGTCGAACTCGCCGCAACAGTAATGAGCCAGGGCCTGAAAGCGCTCGGACCAAAAGGCGTCCAGGATGAATCGCGGCGGGGCTACCAGTTGTCGGCGGTGGAGGCCTCGGAGATCGTCCTGTCAGAGATGCCCCGAACAGGCAAGCCGCTTCCCGGCGGATTGAGCAAGCGCGAGCTGGAGATCGCCGGCCTCGTTGCGGATGGCCTGACGAGCCGAGAGATCGCCGCCCGGCTCTACCTGTCCGAACGGACAGTGGAGAACCACATCGACCATGTGTTGAGCAAGCTTGGACTTCGGAATCGGACGCAGATCGCCACCTGGGCGGCAAAAGAATTGAGTACTCGCCATTGAGTACTTCCACGGATGGCGGGCGCCCGCTGAGCCGATAGCCTCGACCGCAGCGAGGGCGTTCCTCAGCAACGTTAGGAGGTCGCGGCCATGGCGGGGATCATCGCGCTGCTGCTCAATGTCGCGGCGGTGCTATTCATGAGCGGCAACATCTGGGTCAGGCAGATCGTCTATTACCCGCTCTACGCCTTTGTCGGAGTGGAAGCCTTCACCGCGTACCAGCGGGAGAATGGCCGGCGAGTCGAGCGCATCATCCAGCCAGCGCACGCGGCCATGGCGCTTAGCAGCGTGTTGCTTCTCTTCGTTCGGCCCGCTCGGGTGCCGCTCGCGTGGGCTGCCCTTGGCGTAGTACTCCAGGTCGTGGCCGCGGCAGCCACGGTTTACGAGGTGCCTCGGCAGCTCCGCCTGGCGCGGGGGTTCGATTCTCACATTCACCGCGAATTGCTGGCGGGTAACTGGGTGCGCACGGTTGCCATCACGATCCACGGCGCACTCGTGCTGTGGATGCTCTGGCTCGTCACCAGCCCAGCGCGGTAAAACTCCGACCGCCATCCAGCAGCCGTAACACCGAATGAATTGTTCAGTCGCGATTTAGGCCCGTCGGGTAGCAACATTCTGCTTGAGGGGCGGTTAAGAACTGATCAAGACTCCGTCCAGTCTCGCGATCATCTGGATGATTGCGCGACTAGATGTAGTTCCCATGGAGGTTGTTGACGCGTTGAATCGGCGCGATGCCTTCGAATGCGGTGTGGGCAAGCTCATAGTTGTAGAGGTGAAGCCATGAATAAGGTCAGACGCCACAGGTCGAATACAGAACGGCCAGTTCGGCGGGGTGGCTGGGGAGAGTGGATTCCAAGCTCCAAACCTTCTGATCCAGAGCGAAACCGGTATCCAGGCGCTACCCAAGTAGACGGCTCGCCATGACGTCAGCTCGCTGACACGGCACTCGGCCACAGAACTCCAGCGAGCGCCAACACCGCTGCAAATCCGACAACAAGTAGCCTAAATCGGATTCCTGGCATGACCTTCACCTCCACCCGCTTCTTACACGGGCAGGCTATGCGCGACGGCTCGTCATGACGTCAGGGCGAGCCAGGAACTTTGGAGAGGGCTAGCCCTGGTTCTGTCGCCGCGCCCCAAGGGCTAACCCTCTATTCCTATTCGTCTGCCGGTGCGAAGATTGGCCCGTGAGGAGGCGAGCCAGGGGCCTGACGGTGGTGTCTGACCGGCTGACCGATGCCTCGGCTTCAACCAAGGACCAAGCTGGTCGCCCGACGGAACTCGGATCGCGTTTGCCAGCGGCCGGGATGGCATCAGCGCGCCGCTTGGGCAGCCCGCGCTTCCACCTGGACCTGTACCAAATGCGGTCGGACCCGACCGTCGTCCGCCGGCTTACCAGCCTGCCCGGCGCCAATGACAGTCCCGCTGGTCACCCACGGGCAGCCGCTTCGGCTTCGTCTCGGACGGCGACTGCAACTTCGACACCCTCACCATGGCCGACGATGGCCATGATCATGGCCAGACCACCGATTTCCAACGGATGGGAGGCTTCTCGGCTTACCCGCGATGGTCGCCTGATGGTTCGCACATCGTCTTTAATGCGATCGACCCCGGACCGCGGCCCTGCGGCGTCGATCTACTCGGTCGGCGCTGACGGCAATAGCGTGCGTCGACTGACCGATGGCTACGATTCAAGCCGGACTGGTCACCGACTAGCCGGTGGATCGTCTTGCTTCGGCAATGGCTGGGGCCATACGGAGTTGTTCAGCGTGCGATCCGACGGCAGCGGCGTGACGCAGCTCACCGACGATGGCGCCGACAAGGACGGCCCGAGATGGCGGCCGTACTAGCCAAGGTCACACGGACACGAATGTCTGGTCCAGTTGGCCCGGCTGGTGCTGGCGCCTTGATTGCCATCACCGGGACGGGGCTGGCGGTCGCGACGCTGGTTCTCGCGGTGCTGGACCGGAGCAGTCAACAAATGTTGCCGGGCCTGACTGCAGGCTGGTCGTTGGCGATCCAGCTATTCGTCGAGGGGATTGGGGTGATGACCATGTCGCTCGTTGCTGGCTTGATTGTCTGGCGGCAGCCGAGAAGTCCGCTTAGCTGGGTGTTGGGGCCGACCGCCCTCCTTGGTGCCATGCTCGTTTTTGCTGGACAGTACGCGGTTCATGGCCTGCTGGTGGCTCCAGGATCGGTGCCACTGGCGCTGGCCTGGATCGCAGCGTGGTTCCAGGTTATGGGCGATCCGATCCTCATCGGCGTCATCCTGGTGGGCCTGCTGTTCCCCGATGGTCGCCTCAAGTCGCAACGCTGGCGGCTGCTGGTCTGGATCACGCTCTTTGTCTTCATCGCGCACATGGTAGTTCTGCTGGAAACCAATCCCTTCTTCATCTTCTCGCCGGGGCAGATCCGCCTGGTGACACCCGTGAGCTGGGCGCGCCTCGGTACGGACTGGGGGGAGGTCGCTATTGAGGTCGCTGTCGGAGTGTATCTGGTCCTGCGCATGGTCGCTGCATCCGGCGAGGCTCGGCTGCAGTTCAAATGGTTCGCCTATGCGGTAGCGATTTTTCTCGTGACCGTTGTGGCAGGCAACGCTGAATTGCTGGGGGTTGCAGGAATTCTCGACTGGACCATCGCCAGGGCGATCACCGTTTGGGCTGGGGTCGGGACGCTGTTTGCCGGGGCGGTGCTCATACCGTTGGCGATTGGGGTGGCCATCCTCCGCTACCGGCTGTACGACATCGACGTCGTCATCAGCCGAACCATCCTTTATGGAGGGCTCGCCCTCTTCGTGACGGCCACATATGGCGTGGTGATCGGTGGGATCGGCAGCCTACTTGGCCAAGGCGCAGGCGCCAGCCCTCTCCTCTTCATCCTCGCCATCGGCCTGGCAGCGGCGCTATTAGAGCCGGTTAGAGCCCGGCTCCAGCGTCTCGCCAACGTCGCGATCTACGGTCGACTCACCAGTCCATACCAGGTCCTTTCCGATTTCGCTCGCGGTATCGGACGGGCCGAACCATCGAATGTCCTGCTGCCCAAGATGGCCCAACTCTTGCGGGATGGAACCGGCGCGGCAAGAGTCGAGGTCTGGGTTCGGGTGGGTGATCGGCTCCACCGGGCGGCAACGTCACCGCCCGACGTCGGGCTCGCCATGACGGTCGGAGGCGTAGATGAATTGGCGCGTGCTGGCACCGCGATCCGGCCGGTCTTCCATGACGGCGAGCTCCTCGGGGCCCTGACCCTGAGCAAACCCCGCAGCGAAAAAGTCAACGAAGCAGAGCAGCGATTACTCGACGATCTCGCGTCTCAAGCTGGCCTGGTGTTCAGCCGCTACCGCCTCGTCGAGGAACTGCGCGAGTCGCGGACCCGGATCGTGGCCGCACAGGACTTCGAGCGCCGCCAGCTACAGCGAAACCTCCATGACGGCGCCCAGCAACGGTTTGTCAATGCCCTGCTTGCGCTGGGTCTGGCGCAGGCGGATGGCTCGGGCGGATCGCCCGGCCTGCTCGAGAACGCCACCAACGAAGTGAAGGCCGGGCTGGCCGAGCTGCGCACCCTGGCGCGGGGGCTGCACCCCGCTCTGCTGGCCGAGTCCGGCTTGAAGGCTGCTCTCGTGACGCTCGCTAATCGCGTTCCCATTATCACCACGGTGCGTGCGGATTCTGACGGACGCTACCCTGAACAGGTCGAGGTCACGGCCTACTACATCGTGGCCGAGGCCTTGGCCAACGCGGCGAAGCACTCCGGCGCCTCGGCAATCGACGTCAGGATCGAGGAGAGCGGCGGACGGTTGCGGATTGAGATCGCCGACGATGGGGTGGGGGGAGCCGATCTTACCAGGGGATCAGGGCTAATTGGCCTTCAGGATCGCGCTTCCGCCATCGGGGGAAGCCTTGCGGTCGATTGCCCTGCGGGGGCCGGGACGGTCATCAGGGCCGAGCTTCCATGCGAGTAGCCGTCGCCGACGACGCGGTGTTGTTCCGAGAGGGCCTGGCCCGCCTTCTCGAGACTTCAGGCTTCAATATCGTCGGCCGCGCTGGAGATGCTGGGCAGCTTCTCGCGATCGTCGAGACCAAGCAACCCGACATCGCCATCACGGACATTCGCATGCCGCCTAGCCACACGACTGAAGGCCTCGAAGCCGCCGTCCAGATCCGGGAACGCCATCGCGGAGTTGCAGTGCTGCTGCTCTCGCAGTTCGTCGAAACCACCCACGCCTTCAGGCTGCTGGAGCGGGGCGCTGGTCGGATCGGATACCTATTAAAAGACCGCGTGTCGGATGTGGGCGAGTTCGCGGACGCGGTTCGGCGCGTCGGGTCCGGGGGTTCGGCGATCGATCCTGAAGTGGTGGCCGAGCTGGTCTCCCGTCGCCGGCGCCGAGATCTGGTCGGCGGTCTAACCGACCGAGAGCGC
>Ga0207646_10001764_pt1 | contig 26210 bp, 25 predicted proteins | sample KBSK5502metaG_FD_184343 | JGI IMG/M metagenome (GOLD analysis project Ga0207646, IMG submission 184343) | Corn, switchgrass and miscanthus rhizosphere microbial communities from Kellogg Biological Station, Michigan, USA - KBS K5-50-2 metaG... | ecosystem: Host-associated > Plants > Roots >...
CGGCTAATCGGATAGGAGGGAACGGAACGGATTCTGCCTGTAGGTTTATCTCCGCTGCGAACGCAGCCAGTGAAGCCGCGCCACGCCTGCCTCACTAATCCTGTATTGCAGGGTTCCCCTGCCCATGGATCGCTTCTCCAGTAATCCGAATCTCCACAACCTCTTGAAGTATGTCCAAGCCGAGCGCGGCGGTAGAAAATTGAGCCGTTCGGCGGCTTCAGACGGGTCAAAGAATCAAATTGGATGAATTTGCGCCTTTCACTACGAAAATCTTGGCGGATTTTCAGGCGACCGGTACGCACAGGAAGGGAATCCTTGTTGGCAACGGACTATGCCTTGGAAAACCGGAGACAAGGCTGGGTAGCGGTGTGTTCTCGCCCCACGTGCTCGACGCAGCCAAGAGAAATTCGGTGGCTCTGGTCAATTCAGTCGAGTTGTATGCGGTCATCTGCAATATGCTGGATGGGCTGATTACTGACCTTGATACGGTGCGCGAGCAAATTCTGATGGCAAATGGTTATGCTGACCTTCGGCCCCTCATCAAGAAAACGCCGTTTGCTAAGAAGTGAAGGAGTGATAGGCCCATCGTTTGCGCAGTTTGTCATGCATAAGGCAGCCAAAGACCCTGACGCCATTACCTGCAAAGTCTGTTCGAGGATGGGCGACGCAGTGATCGCATCCGCACTCGATCCCGCTTGGAAGCTTCACAGCATAGATACCGTGCATGCTCCTATCGCTAACGCGCTGAAACTTGAATATGAAATCCATCCCGGAGAGAAGGCGCTTGCCAAGCGAACAGCATCGCCTGCCGTTCCGGGGCCTCATGTGCCTTCGGCTCCACCATAACGCGGGCTCGCTTGTGGCGATACACGGTCACAACATCATGCCGAAATCTCCAGGAGTCGCGCCAGTGTCAACCAATGTCTTGGGTGTGGAATGCACCTACCAGCACGAATATTTCTAGCGTAAGGCTCCGAAACAGCGAGCGCTGACACCATGGTCGGTATCGTGATTCCCACTAGGTTAGGCAGGATTTTGTCGAGATAGGCTTTCCTGTTGAGCCATTCCGGTTTGGCTGTCGGATTCCAAGCCCTTAATGCGGCAGCCTGTCGCCGTTGGCTCTCAGCGCGGCGTGATTGCGCAACCGGGTCAAATCTGTTCAGCCGTCCCATCTTCACAGCCGTCAGAATGCTTTCTGGCAATACTTTCGAGACACAATTTCGAGTTGCAACCGGTGGATTCGCAATGGGCGTGACTGGTGTAGTTGTCGGAATTCCTTTTGCCTCCCGTTTTCGGCGTTGCGTCAACCGTGTAGGTGGAGCCTTCGCTCGGAACGGTCGTAAAGTGGTCGACCAAAGCGTATGTGAAATCCATTCCGCGAACGGCCCTAAAGCTTGCCTCCAAATTCTCGATGTTTCGGACAGTTCGACGGCAAATTCACCTGTCAGCCGACAGTTTCCGTCCCTTTGCTCGAAAAACCATTTCCTCTACAATGGCGCACGGCGTAACCAGTCCAACAGAAAGGCATCCGCTTGAGGGCGAATCGGCTCCATGAGATCGCAGGCGAGGCTATCCCGTGTGCGGGCGTCGCTATGGAGAACTCCGATACCGGGATCGAGGCCGAGTTCGGAAATCGCGAGTCTCGCTTCGGTTTCCAGGATCGCATAGAGATAGTTGAGCATTGAGTTTGCTGGATTCACAGCGAGTCGAGGTGACCTCGTAAGTGGCGACAGACGGCTACCGAAGGTTCGCCAATGTTCAGGTACGCGCTGCAAGTCTGTCCGAGGGTAAGTGACAGGCAATTCATGCCACGCCTTCCAGTATGCTAAAGCCGCATGCGCCTCGTATCGTCTAATTTTTTCGCTCGATTTTGCTTTCATTAAAGCCTGACGGGCGTTGGCAATCATCTGTGCCGAACTATCATTCTGAAATCGTTCTCGAACGAGTCGCTCTTGGCCAATCAATTTTCGCCTTATTAGCTCTATCGCGATTTTCAAAGCAGCTCCAGATTCCTGGGCGAGCGATTGTGCCCGTCGAAGCCGGGCGTCAGATGGTCGGACGGGGCCGGTGTTGACGAGGACTGATCCATCTCGGTCGAGCATAACAAAGGCTGCGTCCTGATCGGCGAGCCAGCGAAGTGCTGCCAGCGATACCATTCCATCAGACCCGACTACCACTAGACGCCGAAGTCCGTGCCCAACTCGCGGCAATCGTGCCTGGCGACGATCGATTTCAATCCCATCACGGGTTGTTAGATGGCCGCGATCAACGTGCACCTCGATGCCGTAACCATAGAGCGTTACAACACCGTTTCGCGGCGTGATCGTAGTGAAATTGCAGTGTTTCAGATGTTGAGGTACGGTCTGCGTAGCTGCCATGGGAGGTGCACTCCTTTTGGTGGTCAGGGCTTGTCGTCTGCGCTAACAGACGGCAGGCCCGTTTTGTCTTTAGATTCTCTTCAAGCGTCTATGTAAACCGCGATTAGCCCACTCTTTCGGCGCTTTTGTGTTGGCTGCGATTTCCATAAACACCCTAAAACCGTCATCGAAAGCGGTCCGCATGGAGTTCGTGAGCTCGTTCCCCTGATTTAGGCCACATCGCCAGCAACGGCAATGTTGTCGATTTTCAGGCAACAGTTGATTCCCTTCACTTTCAACCCAAAAAGGACCACCAGGCTCATGCTTCATGTTGCGTAGTCGCTCGACTCCGGTCATGGCGCTCCGGTTCACCATTATTCCGGCCATGCCGCGTGCCAAAAACTCAATGCGAGAATCGTCGCCGTAAGCTGATTTCGGGAAGCGCTTGTTCCTTTTCATCACAAGGAACTGCGCTGCGTTCGTCCTGACATGGTCAGGAAATGGTGTCAAACCTGCTCCCAGTACGGAGGGCAGCCGCGACCATCTTCCACAAACCTTTCGGACGTCTGCATAAGTGCTGGCGCGTAATAAGTCTTTCCAAATTTTCTTACCGGCGGTCTTCGCCTCAGGGTGTCGCGGATTCAAGAGCCGTTCGAGCCAAACAAACTCTTCATTACGCTGTGACTCGGCCCACTCAATGTCCACCGAGATTGGCGGTCTGTCTAAGTTCAGATGTTGGCCGCACTCTAACGCCAATCTACGTGTAGCGAAGTAGTAGTCCGCAGCGCTCAGTCGTTTCAGAATCGCCAGAAATTTGCTCGCGTCTGTGCGCGTCAATCCCGAAACAGGCGCCCGTTGGCGGGCAGGAAGGGCGTATCCATCACGGAGCAAGTGGAAGGCTTTGTAGAACTCAAACTCCCACATGCTCAAAAGTCCGTAATCAGGGGCTTTAGGTCCTCTTTTACTCATAAACTCGTGCCAAACCATGCCGACTAATGCCATTCTACGGTGCGCAATCGAATGCGTCAAGGCACACTTGCTGCTATGGGAGGCATACGCATGCAAGAACAACTGGCAGTCAACATACCGGAAGCCGCTCGTCGGCTTGGGCTCTCAATTCGAACGGTTGCAGCGCTGGTCTCACGCCGGGAGCTCGCTAGTCGCAAGGTCGGTCGTCGAAGAATCATCCCCGTTGCCGCGTTAGAAGCCTTCGTAAGAGGCGAGCCGAGGACCGGAAATGCGAAGCATGTGCAGTCAATTCAGGGGAACAGCGGACGCACGGGTGAGTAAATGTCTTCAAGAAAAAGGCCCCGGTCTCGCCGTGCAGGGCAGTCCAGGGCCAGAAGAACAGCAGCCAACAGGAGACTAGCGCATCGAAGGCGAGCGGACAAGCGTCGTCCGATACCGCTCGCGAGCCTGTCAAAGCGCAGTTACGCCGCTCGCGAAAGAGCTCTTCACGCGCTAGCTGCCTCACGAAATGATCCCGGCGTCCCGCTAACTCTAATTGCCAAGCGCGAAGGCACCAAGGTCGAGACGATCGAGAAATACTTCCCCTCGGAGCTGGTCAGGGTCAACGGGAAGCTCCGAGTCACAAAAAGCGACCGCTATACACAGACACTCTACATTCCAGACGCCCAAGGCAACTCGATCGCGATTAAAACCCGATCATCGAAGGAGCGCAGCGAAGCAGGTCAATATCTGCGCGATATAGGCCGCGCGTTACGCGGTGATGTCAGAGCTCTTACAAAGTGGCGTGGAAAGAAAATCGCGGGAGTCGAACTGTTTACGGATGAGGGCGCGTTGGTGTCGATCGAGCCTGCCCTGTCCGAGTTTTCTCTATATCGCATTTTCAATAGCTAAGAAGAATGGGCGACCAGTATCCAATCCGCACTGCACGGCGCAAAGCCTTAAGGGAGGAGCGGCTCGGTAAGGATGCCCTTTGCCTCTTTTGCGGTTATGGCTGCCTGGAATCGCTGACGAAAGTATCGCGCAATTGGCTTGAGTCGAAGGGAATATCCAAGGACTGGATCGATCACTTGCTAGAAGACCATCACAGCCTAGGTGAGGCTCACGACCCGGACCTAATCGTGATCCTTTGCCTTAACTGTCACCGAGAAATCACAGAAGGACTGGCGCGTGAAGGTGTGAGCATGCGCCCCGAAAAGAACGTTTCCAAGCTTGTAGTGCTAATGCTGAGGGCCTCGGGAGTGTTTTTCGAAGCTTTAGCGAAGTCCTATCGCAAGTGGGCAAATCTTTTGGAAAACGAGGAAAACAAATGAACCACGATATCTACGTTCGAGCTTATACGGTCCCTGTTGAGCAAGAAGAGAGAAAAGCCGCACGTGCGGGAGACGAACCTAAATGGCCTCAGTACGCACTCGTTTTTGACTGCGAGACTCGCATCACGGCAGACCTCACTCTGAGCTTCGGTTTCTGGCGATTTTGCGAATTGCGCGACGGTAAGTACGTGTGCATCGAAGAGGGAACCTTTCATGACGATGACGGTCTGAGCGCAAGGGAATTCAATCTCCTGCGCGATTACCCACGCAATACCAAGCCAGATACACCGCACGATGGTGGCGACCGTTTGCGGCTGTATTCCCGATCGAAGTTTGTCAAGGAAACGTTTGGTATGGCGATTCAGGCCGGGGCATTGATCGTGTGCTTCAACGCCGGATTCGATTTGAGCAGACTGGCAATGGAGTGGGAGACCGCCGAGAACGGGGGATGGTCTCTCATCTTCTCGAAATGGCCAAACCCCAACACTGGAGAACTCAAGCCAAACAAGTTTTTTCCACGCATCGTGACCAAGGCTCTGAACAGTAAGGCGTCCATAATCCATTCGACCCGCGCGCCTATATCCGAAGAAGGAGAGAAGACGAAGCAAGTAGTATTCTGGCCAACAGCGAGATTTCTGGACGTTAGGACCTTGCTTTGGGCTCTTCGTAATAAGTCTTATTCGTTGAAGACTGGGTGCAGGGAGTTCAAAACCGAACACCAGAAACTGGATCACGATCCGACGGGCAAAGTCGCACCCGAGGAAATTGAGTACGCGCGGAACGATGTTCCCTGCACCGTCGATTTATTAAACGTGTCCAAGCAGGAATTTGATCTTCATCCAATCGATCCCGGTCCCGATCGGATGTTCAGCCCAGCTAGCGTCGCCAAGAGCTACCTGGACAAGCTCAACGTTTTTCATCCAAGCGAAAAGGTTGTAGAGGCTGAAAGAGCGTACGGCATTTTCATGCAAAGCTACTTTGGCGGTCGCGCCGAGTGCCGCATACGCAACTGGGAAGTGCCGGTTTGTCCGGTGGATTTCATGTCGCAGTATTCGACGGTGAACGAGTTGCTCGGGAACTGGGAAGTGCTGACGGCAGAGTCCGTGACCTTTCCTGATGCAACCGGCGACGTGCGAAAGCTACTTGCCCAGATAACGATTGATCGCTGCTTTGAACGCAAAATGTGGCTGCGCTTCAAATTCTTCGCCTTGGTCCGCCCCGATGACGACATATTTCCAGTGCGAGCGGTCTATAACGGCACAACCCAGAATATCGGACTGAATTACCTCACCAGCAATGAGCCGATCTGGTTCGCTGGACCAGACGTCATTAGTGCCATTCTCCTCACCGGGAAAGTGCCACACATCGAGAAAGCGATCCGCGTGGTTCCCCACGGCAAGCAGGCGGAACTGGGCTCAACCTCACTACGCGGCATGGTCAATGTAGATGCAGCAAAACACAGTCTCTTTAAACATGTGGTCGAACAGCGGGCCGCTCACGAATCGGACAAAGCACTGCACTACTGGTTGAAGATTCTCGCCAGCTCGGGATCGTATGGGTTGTTCGTTGAGCTCAATCCGAACGATGCCAGGGCGACACAAATAAAGGTATTTTCGGGCGAGGAGGTCTTTGAGACTTCATCGGACGTCCTCGAAGAACCCGGAAAGTGGTTCGCGCCGCACATCGCTTCTCTCATTACGGGGGGCGGTCGGCTACTCTTGGCGATACTCGAACGGTCCATAAGCGATGCTGGCGGCACCTTTCTGTTCTGCGATACCGATAGCGCAGCGATCGTATCGGCAAAACGGCGGAAGTGCATTGCGATGCCGGACGGTGCCAAACCGATAACCGCGCTCTCTTGGTCCGAAGTGCAAAGCATCGTCGACAGATTTGAGTCGCTCAATCCATACAATCCCAAGCTGGTACCTGGGTCGATCCTGAAAGTTCACAAATTGAACTGGGATCGTAATAAACAGCGTCGCCAGCTATACGGCTACAGCATCGCCGCAAAGCGGTACGCACTCTATACAAAGACGCCAAATGACATCGAAATTGTCGAACCAAAGGCGCATGGTCTCGGTTACTTCTACCCGCCCAAGGATTCGCAGGAGGGCTGGGACCGTGATGTCCCTCAATGGATATTTGAGGCGTGGGACTGGATCATGCGGGGTGTTCTCGGGCTAAAGCGCACTCGACCTGCCTGGTTCGACCTTCCGGTGATGATGAAGCTAACCCTCAGCACTCCGCATCATGCCTTGAAGAATCTCGCCAAAGGGCCGCTTACCAGACCGAACAATTTCATGATGCTGCCCCAGTTATGCAGATTTGGTATTCCGGAGAATGTCGACCCCAACAAATTCACGTTAATTACGCCATTCTCCTCAGATCGGGACCAGTGGATCAGATCAAAATGCATCAACATTTATGACACTAACTCTCCCACCTACGAACTCACGGACGAATACGAGCCGACGAAGGCGCTACCCAAGAACTTTTTCATGCTCCTGGATTCCTATCAGAGTCATCCGGAATCGAAGAGTCTCGGTGTGGACGGGCGCACGTGCGATCCCAAAACGCGTGGCCTCCTTCAACGGGCTCACATTATTGCGAACTGGCCGCCGATCTATATCGGGAAGGAATCCGACCGCCACTGGGAAGAAGGGGATGATTTGAGTTTGTTGGACTTTAAGGCCGTCCAGTACAGAAGAAAAGGAAATGCCATCGCCGATGACAATCAGCTAGCCGAGATCGTGAAGATTGCAAAGCGTGAATTCATGCGCCGAGGGGTGAGTCAACACACGCTGGAGAAAATCTGCACTCGTAAGCCGGTGCGCGTAACGAAACTCACGAAGTGTCTGAAAGTGGTCGAAGACCTCAAAAAAGGAGCAGCGTGATGCCATACAAAGACCCTGAACGAAAGAAAGAATGGGAGCGGTTGCATCGACCTCAAAGACTGGCGCGTCGCCGTCAGCTGCGCCAAATCGAAGCGGTCGAGCAAAAGCCTCAACCGAAGCCTGCAAAGGTCGAGTTCGGGAATTCAGTTTTGGTAATTCCCATAATCGCCGGGGGAGCACTGGCTGCCTACAACCCGAAAATTGGGATTGCGGTTGGCGGATTAACGCTCGCCTCTTCAGACATCTTTAAGAAAGGATGGGCTTGGTGGCTGGTTGGGTCCGTCATTCTGGTGCTGGCTTTGTTTTTCTATTGGCGAGATCGACGGGATTCAGAAACAAACTCCACGAAAACAGCATGAAAGTCGGGTCGGGCGAAATAGTACGACCTAAAGCGGTTTTTGACGCCTCATCAACTAGCTTTTGATAGCGAGAAAAAGTCTGTAGAGGGTAGGAAAATGAACCGATATAACGAACTGAAACTCCGAGTTTTGACTTTGTTTGCCGCGACCCAAGGTGAATGGCTTGGGCCAAGTGAAGCTGTGGAAAAGCTCGATTTCTTCCCGGCAAGGTCGGCCTGGACTTATTTTAAAAGGCTCTGGAGTTTCGGTTTGCTAGAAAGACGCTCCCGTGGCCGAGGAACCTTGGAATACCGTATCAGCGAACTGGGACGATCGCGGCTTCGCTGGTTAAGGTCGCATTCAACGTGATTTCCGCTACCGGGCAGAAGTCCTAGTATCCAAGTTACCGGTAACGCGACTAATCGTCCACTGACAGCCCGAGGGGGCGCGCCGAGCCCGCTCCTCTAGGCTGCCTCGGAACTAATGGAGCTTTGCGTACTCAGACTTTGCAGCGAGAAGAATGGGAATGTCGGGGTCGGCGTCTTTCCACAGCTTGAGGAAATCCTGATAGGCGGCGCGGGATTTGTCTTTTTGACCTTCGAGCGCGAAGGCTCGGGCGATTTGCAAATGCGCGAGCGCGCCAATCGGCTCGTTGAGCGCAACGCCGGGATGATCGAGGATTTTCTGAAATTCGGCAGCGGCGGCGGGGCCATCGTTCGCGGCGAGATAGGCGAGACCACGAACGTAGACTGGATAGAGAGCGAGCCCGATTGCTGAGGTGGGCGAGCCGAGTTCGTAGGAAGACGAAGCTTGAAGGACTTCAATAGCCTTTGGCGAAGCATGCTGGTCAAGCGCGATTTCGGCGCGAATTTCAGGCAGATACTCAAATTGCGCGAGCGTATCCTCGGGGAAACGCTTGGCGAGGTCGTCGGCGAGGGATTGCCCCTGGGCTACGCCGCCACCAAGGGCATAGGCCAAGGCCGCGGCGGTCTCAACATCCCTGCCGCGGGATTCGGCGCGCGCCGCTGCAGCATCGCTCTTTGCTTGCGCGGCGTTGCCGAAAAGGGCTTCCGTGAGAGCGGCTCCCGCACGGTAACCCGCGGCGGTTTCCTTCTCCTGCGTATGTCCAGCAGAATCGGCAGCGCGCCGAAAGAGATCGCGCGCCTGCGCCAGCCGTCCGGAATACGCTGCAGTCAGAGCCTCGAGATAGAGCATGAAGTCTTCGAGTCCTGGCCTGCCAGTCCCCCAGGCCCTCTCACGCGCCATACCAGCCGCGTCGTGTTCGAGAAAAGAGACGAAGTACAAATTGTTATGATTGAAAGCTGAATCGTGGTGATTAGTCTGAGCTTCGGCGAAAATGGCCTTCGCTTCGTCCAGCCGGTTCAAACTGAGGTAACAGAACCCAACAGCGCCGTAGGTTATGCCAACCGGTTCCAGTCGGAGGGCGACGTTAGCCTCGTCGAGCGCCTTATCGTATTGGCCGAGGGAAATGTAGACACCGTTCAGGATGCCGTGAGCTCCAGAGTCGCGCGGGTAGGTTTCGGCCCAAAGTCGGTACGTTGCCGCGGCCTTCTGCAAATCACCGGAAACGAAATTATAATAGAAGGCGGAAATCTGCAGCTTCTCGAGTTCGCTCACACGGCCGCGCAAATCGTAAGCTTTCTTGGCGTTCTCCGCAGCCAATGCAGTTTCACCGAGATTGTTATAGTCGATGCTCAGGGTGGAATAAGCGGCTGCAAAATTCGGGTCGAGGGAAATAGCGCGCTGGAAAAGCGAAATGGCTGCCGCGAAATCGGTTTTCTCTACCATGGCCTTTTGACCCAGTGTGAAGGCTTGCAAAGCTTCGAGGGACGAAGTAGTGGCTTGGTCGAGAGGCACGTCGAATTTTTGAATCGTGGCGAGGGATTCACCGAGCTTCGAGCGGATGGCGGACGCCGCCGTGACCAGAGCATCAAGAACGTGACGTTTGTTCTCAGCAGTCACCTGCTCCTGCGCGAGAGACTCACCTGTGCGGCAATTCACTGCATTCACGCTGATAACGTACTGGGGCGCGAGGCTAGCAATCGAACTATCAATCACAGCCGTGGCATTTGAGCGCAGGCACACCTGGCGGGCGAGATCAGCGGTTAGGCGTGCATCGGGCGGCTGCTCCATCAGCTTGAGGGTCTCGGCGATTTGCTGATCGGAGACGAGGCTCAAGTATGGCGATTGCTCTAGTTGCACAGCGAGGCCCTGGCGTAGCGTGCCGTCAAAGACGGAATCGCCGGTGGTGTTGGTGAAATCAGCGAGAACGATGGTGTCCTTGTTGGTGAGCTTCGCGGAGTGACGGGAGCGCCAGTAGAAGCCGCCGATCATCATAGCCACGACGAGTACAGCCACGACGAGAACCAATGTCTTCCAGAGCCATTTCCTCGGCGTTATGGCCACCGTTTGGCGGCTTGGCGATGCGGCTGCTTGCTGCTTTGCGCTCGTTGCTGGCTCGACGTCTTCGGTGGCGGTCACGGCTGCCGACCGTCCCGAATCCGTGTCGCGTTTCAGGCGTTGCAGTTCAGCGCGCAGTTCCGAGGCGTGCTGGTAGCGCAGGTTGCGGTCCTTCTCCAGCGCGCGGTTAATGATGTGCTCCAGATCGGCGGGAACGTCGCTGTTCAAACGCGCCGGTGCAGTGGGTGCCTTGTGCAGGATGGCGTCGAAAACCGCGGCGGAAGTATCGCCCTTGAAGGGAAGCTTGCCTGTCGCCATCTCGTAGAGCACCACGCCAAAGGAAAAGAGGTCCGTAGGCGCATCCAACTCCTTGCCCAGCGCTTGCTCTGGCGACATGTACGCGACGGTGCCCAAAGCCGCTCCAGGGCTCGTCAACTGTTCGGAATCCGCGCTTAGTGTAGCCAGCGTCTCTCCCTTCCCGCTTACAATCTTCGAAGCTGCTACCTTGGCGAGTCCGAAATCCAAAATCTTGGCGTGCCCTCGCTTCGTAACAAAAATGTTTGCCGGCTTGATGTCCCGGTGGATGATGCCCTCGGAGTGTGCGGCGTCCAGCGCGTCCGCGACCTGAATCGAGATATTGAGGAGACGATCTAATTCCATCGGCTGACGGGCAATGCTGTGCTTCAGCGTCGCGCCATCCAAGAATTCCATGGCAATAAACGCTTGGCCGCCTTCTTCCCCGATGTCATGGATGGTGCAAATGTTCGGGTGGTTGAGGGCCGAGGCGGCCTTGGCCTCGCGTCGAAAACGTTCCAAAGCTTGGCGGTCTTGGGCAACGTCTTCAGGGAGGAACTTGAGGGCAACAAATCGGTCGAGGCGGGTGTCTTGTGCCTTGTAGACGACACCCATCCCTCCGACACCAAGCTTTTCGAGGATGCGGTAGTGCGAGATGGTCTGGCCAATCATTGCTGGGAAACCGCTCTTAGCGAGGCATGTTAAGGCCGTGCTCAAAGGCAAGTCAACGAACGGAACTTAGGTGGGTAGCTGGGAAGTGGACCCAGTGCCTGATTAGCGCTTACCGGTAACTTGGTTACGAGCCCACATCCTCAGTTCCATACGTGTAGCAATTTCCCCTCAGCGCGTACTACCCCCACCCTGCGTTGACGGGTATGCGTATACGCACACGAAAAAGGGACCACCCCCTGGGGCGCGCGGGCGTCGGAGGCAACGCGCACAAAAATCACCTCAAGAGGGCGCAGTGTTGTTTTGCGTTTTTTGCGATTCAAACTACAACGCGATGATTCCACGCTTCAACCCTACGGTTACGGCGTGTGTCCGGCCATTGGCCCCAAGTTTGGAAAGGATGCTCTTTACGTGACCCTTGACCGTATCCTCCACGATCTTCAACTGATCGGCGATCAACTTGTTGGAATTCCCGGCGGCCATCAAGGACAGAACGTCGATTTCCCTCTCACTCAAAGCATCATCGGTAGCATGGCTGGCGAGTTCGGCGGCGACTTCCGCGTGAATGAACTTTTTACCGGCACGAACAGCTCGGATCGTGTCCAACAAATCTGTCCGCGCGTTATCTTTTAAGATGTAAGCTCGCGCGCCAGCTTTCATCGCCCGCATGCACAAAGCATCGCCCGCGTACGCGGTTAGCACAATGATCCGCGCGTCTGGAAATTCACCTCGAATGGCAATCAGGGCATCCATCCCATTCATCTCTGGCATCTGCAGGTCCATCAAAGTGACGTCTGGGCGGTGTGAGCGGAACAGCTCAATCGCTTCGCGTCCGTTGGAGGCTTCCGCGACCAAACGCATGTCCCTCTGGTTCGCGATGAGAGCACCGATCCCTTGCCGGAGAAGGGGGTGGTCGTCAACCGCCAGAATACGAATCGCTTCAGGACTTATGTCCATCGATTGCCTGTTTCTTCTTTCGCAAGAGCCAGAATCTGGTACGGCCTGGCTCGCCGCAGAGCAACGGCCCAATGAGGTATTCCTGATCGAGGCCGTCTTCGTGGTGTTCCCCTGGTACGCTCCAGGATCTGAGGTGTGTTCCCAGACGGAAATCATGTTCCTACTCCTGATTCGGTTCTCGGAGGGTGAAAACCGATGTCTGCCGCATTGAACATGGGCGATGGGTGCGTGTAAATGCACCAGGGGTGATTTCCGGGTGAAATCAACGCCTGGGCCGTAAGGGATTCATTTCACAAGGCTAACTTGGGTCTGGCAGGGTCAGGGATAAACGGTGAATGCCCCAGCAGTGGATATTGTAGACTTTCCGCACCTCGTGTATCGGCGAGACCTAATGGAAAATCGGACTCACACCCGTGTCCGGATCGGTTGGTTTGAGCTGGATTTAAAGACCGGGGAGTTGCGCTCTGCAGAAGGAGCAGGGACGGTCCTCCTCCGGGAACAGGCATTTCAGGTCCTGCGCATGCTCGCCGAGCGAAACGGAAAGATCGTTACACGCGAGGAGATCAAGAACAGGCTGTGGCCCAACGACACCATCGTCGATTTTGATCACAGCATCAACACCGTCATCAAGACCCTCCGGCGGGCGCTGGGCGATTCCGCTGAGGATCCTCGATATATAGAGACGCTGGCCAGACGCGGATATCGCCTGCGGGTTGCCGCTGAGTGGCTCCATTCGGCAGTCGAAAACGTGACTGAGCCTGCGAATGCGCAGTCACCGGCAGGCGGAAGCCTCATTGGAACGAAAGTTTCGCACTACCGGGTCCTCGATGTCATCGGAGGCGGCGGAATGGGAATGGTGTACCGCGGCGAGGACCTCAAATTGGGCCGGCCGGTTGCGTTGAAATTTCTTCCTGAGGACCTGGTAAGCGATCCGGTTGCTTTAAAGCGATTCGAGCGCGAAGCGCAGACGGCTTCGGCACTCAATCACCCATACATCTGCACCATTTACGAAATTGAAGAACACGAGGGCCAGCCCTTTATTGCAATGGAGCTTCTCGATGGCGACACATTACGCGACCGCTTGGCCGGGTCAGAAGAGAAAACGATCCCAACCAGTGAAATTCTCGAAATTGCGCAGCAAATCTGTGCCGGCCTCGAGGCGGCCCATGAAAAAGGCATCGTTCATCGGGATATCAAGCCAGCGAACATCTTTCTGACTAGGCAGGGCACAGTAAAGATTCTCGATTTTGGATTGGCAAAGCTGGCGTCCGGACCAGACAGCGAGAAGGCAGTAACCACTCAGGAAGCGAACGAAGAGCCGTTTCCTTCCATAAGGGAACAGGGTGAGATTGCTGCCGCCACCTTTCAGGCCGGCCTGACGCAACCGGGGACTACCGCCGGGACCGCCGGATATATGTCTCCTGAACAGGTACGCAAAGAAAAGCTGGATGGCCGTTCGGACCTGTTCTCTTTGGGAATGGTGCTCTATGAAATGGCGGCCGGTAAGCGGCCATTTGAAGCGGAAACGGTCGCCGAGATTCAGAATGCGATTCTCCAAGGAACTCCGAAGCCACTCCGTCAAGTAAGCCCAGCAGCCTCACGGTTGGATCCAGTGGTCGCAAAGGCCCTCGAGAAAGATCGGACGCGGCGATATCAGTCTGCTTCGGAAATCCGCAAAGACCTGATGCAAATCCAAAGAGAGATCAATCCGCGCCGGCGCTTCCTGCGTTATTCGTTCGCGGCGGCGATGTTGCTTCTGCTCGTCGGATTGGGAGCGTGGGGGTACTGGCAGGTCCGCAATAGCGTGACGCTTTCGCCTTCGGATACGATCGTGCTTACCGATATCGACAATCAAACGGGCGATGCTGCCTTGGGCCAGGGCATGAGCACGGCTTTGCAGGTTGCTCTAATGCAGACTCCGTATCTCAATCTCCTGGGACCGGACAAGGTTCACGAAACGCTTCACGCCCTGAATCTCCCGAACGATACGAAGGTAACTGTGTCACCGGAACTCGCGAGGCAGGTCTGCGAGTACACACATAGCCGGGGCATTGTCTCGGGCTCAATCATGAATCTGGGTAATCGGTATGGCATTGAACTACAGGTCATAAACTGTGAGACGGGAGCAAAGTTCGCGCGCGTGACCAACGAAGCGGAAACGCGCAATGACCTTGTTCGTATCCTCGGTGTGACTGCAACCCACTTGCGCACCAAGCTCGGTGAGCCGAAGGATTCCATCGCCAGGTTCAACCAGCCGCTCGAATTGGCCACTAGTTCGTCTCCCGATGCTCTTCAGTTTCTGGCGTTGGGCTACCAAAGCCATCTGCATGGCGATTTACCCGCGGCGATGGCCGATTACAATCGCGCCATCGAGAAGGACCCGAACCTGGCTCTGGCCTACGCGGCGGAGGGGAGTATATATGCGCATGTGGGCCCCGAAGCCCGCGCGACAGAGACTCTTACGAAGGCCTTCGCATTACGAGAGCGTCTGACCGCGCCGTCTCGCTTCCAGGTAGAGACTGCATATTACAATGATGCAGAAGGGGAATTTGACAAAGCTCTTCCGATTAACGAACAGTGGGTGCATACGTTTCTTCACGATGTAATCGCCCGGTACAATCTCAAGACTACCCTGGGGGCTCTCGGCCGGCCGGAAGAATCGCTCGTTCAAGCGCGGGAGGCTGCCCGGCTGCTGCCCAGCGTGTGGATGTTCAGAAGCCTTCTTGAGTCGGCCATCGCAGCGGGACGGCTCGACGAGACCAGAGCCACCTACGAGCAAGTGAAGTCACTTCACTTCGATGATTCCGGGGCTCACGCCGACCGTGCACTTTTAGCTTTCTTGCAGAACGACCCGTCTGCGATGCAAGCAGAGTGGGCTTGGGCAGCGCAAAACCCCGTCGGGGCAGGTCCGGTGATTTTCCGAGAAGCAAGGGTCCAGGCTTACCACGGTCGATTCCGCGAATCGCACCGGTTGACCCAGCAGGCCGTGGATTCCTCGAAAAAGTCGGGAGACATATCCGCTAGCACCTTTTACCAAAACAATGAAGCATTGCGAGAGGCCGAGGCCGGGCGTTTCGCCGAGAGTCTGCATCTGTTGAGCGAAACCCGCGGACGTGATGACACTCGCAGTGCTCGGCCCCTTGCCATCTTAGTTAGTGCGCGAGCCAACGATCTGACCGAAGCGCAAAGGCGAGCTGACGCCCTGGAGCAAGCCTATCCCTACGACACTCTGCTTTTGCATTACAGCCTCCCAACGATTAGGGCCGCGGTAAAGTTGCGTCAAGGAGATCCCGCAGCGGCCATCGAACTGTTGCGCCCTGTAACAAAATACGAAATGGCTCAAAACCTCAGCTTTGACAATCTGTACCCGGCATATATTCGCGGGCTAGCGTATCTACAGATGAAAGACGGGAGCCAGGCGGCACCTGAATTCCAGAAATTGATCGATCATCCGGGCATCGTGGGAGATTTTGTCACTGGAGCCATCGCGCATTTGCAATTGGGGCGAGCTCAAGCGATGACAGGTGATTACGCCGCGGCGCGAAAATCGTACGAAGAGTTTTTGACCTTGTGGCGAGACGCCGACCCCGACATTCCCATCTACCGCGAAGCCAAAGCCGAATACGCCAAACTGCGCCCTAGCAACAGCGAAGACTGAAGAACAGCTTGAGTAGCTGATTTCCGTTACCTCCCGAGAAAATCAGGCAGTCGCATCGCGATCACCACCTTCGCGAGCGTCGAGGCCTTTACCTTCTTTCCACTCCGAATCCCGCGAATTGTTTTTCGGTCGAGGCGCGTCTGCTTGGTCGTTTGGCGCAATCCGCGTCTGCTGATTTCCGCAATCAAACTCTCATTGGCGGCCACTCGGCCGCCGTCATAATGGATGCACGCGTCATCGATGTTGTCGATGAAATCATCTTTGCCCTGTTCAAACCGCGAAACTTCCTTTCCAATGCAATGCTGCAGGCCACCGTTGATTGCCATGCGGCGCAGCAGCCCGCGCGTGTGAGCCTTGCATTTCTCGCCGTCCGGCCCTAGTGATTTGATTTCAGGGTGCTGTATGTAGCCGCACAAAATATCACCCAGCGTGACGATATCGGCTCGCGAGAATTTGTCCAGAGGGTAGCGCTTTCCGTCGCGCGTATTGATGCACAGCGAATGCATCCAATTGTCGCGATTTTTGCTGAACGGTGTGAGCAGCGTCAGCTTCAGCTTGTCGCGTGTTCGAGGGTGTAAAACAAATCCGAACGGGCTGGCCTTTCCTTTCATCTGCTGCAAATAGTGAGGCGTGGATATTCTCATTTTCATCATCGCGGGCAGTGTAATCCACGGAGGAAAACCATCAAGATCAGCAGCGGTCGCGGCATCAATGGCGCGTCCACCAACCATCAGGACATGGGAATCTGGTTCCTTAATCTGCTTGAATTCGAGCGCCAGAAGAAAGCACCACAGTTCCCACCACCATTTCGGTAGACCATTCTCCCGCTCTTCGCCAGGAGCGAAAAAGATCAGACCGTGCGCCTTGGGGTCAACAATCGCGACGCACTTGCGATGCTGGCATTACGGTTGGCCGCATTTCGTTGTGTAGAGAGAGTATCGCTTAGCCGCAATCGACAGGCCGAAGAGTTGGCGCTGGTTGCCGTTCTTGTCGTAATTTTCATCCGTGAGCCGCAACAATGCGGCACAATGCTCCGGTTGTACGGTGAAAGCGAATCGAATCGGTTTGTAATTCCCTCGACTTCTTTCCACGAAAGAGCCTTAATCGGCGGCGTGCCGTCAGGCATTTTGACGGTTCCGCCAGCTTTGCTGGCCACGATAATCAGTGCGTCTGTGTCGCAGCACAAATATGTCCCGCCAGCATCCCGAACGCAACGCTCAATCATTGCCAGCAGCAGGCGTCCGCCTGATGTAATCAGAGCTCCGAGCAACGGAAAGTAGAAGCTGCCCGGCTGCTCGATAGTATCGGGCGCAAGCTGCTCGAATTGCTGGTCGCCCGAATAAACCGTGATTCTGGGACGGTTGCGCGGATCAACCTTTGTCGGATTCAATTCAAGATAAGTTCCATATGACGTGCTGTTCGCCAGAATCTTGAGGAAATGTTGCAGCCGATCATTCGCCTTGTTCTGTTTCCGATACTCGATAGCGCGCGTAAAGAAATCTTCTCTTTTTGGGTCAACTGAAATAGCACCCCGCAGTTCAACCGGCTGGAGGCCGCTCTGCTTGCCGTGAGGAACAAGCCGGAAAGCCTCAAGCACCTTTGGAACATGTCCGCCCAGCAGAACGCTCGCGATCAGGTCAGGCCCGGCGACCCACATCGGCTGTTTCCAGCGCAATGTGTTTAGGCCGATATTGCAGGTGCCAGATTTGCTGTCGTAGACGGAGCGAACGGGCAGAACGTCGCCTTCGGGTGCGATTTGCGCGTAGAAGGTAAGCTGTTTCCAAAACTCGGGCCGGAACAGGTCATCCAAGGTAATTCCTGCCAGCAGCGCGCGCACCTCTCCCGTAGCGTCCTTTGTCGTCAGTCGTGCTGCCGTCAGCACGTCCCAAATACCGAGCAGGGCGTCAACGCTTGGATGCTCACTTGTCAGGTCAACAGGCACCACAGGAACCGGCCAACGACGAATGCGACATTCGGCCCGTCCGCCGTAATAAGCAGCCATCGCAATTCCGTGAGTCGTCGCCTCAAAAGAGTACGTTAAACGTCCGCAAGTCAAACGGGATCTCTCCGCCACTACGCATGATCAAAATCGTCGGGGTGTGATTTGCGTGCGCTAGGCCGATCTCATAGTGCACGTTTGCGTTTCCGTTCGTGATATCGCCGACTACGAGACTCGCTCGTTTGATCCGCTCGGTTATCATGTCCAATACTTCAGCGTTGTGATCAATCAAGTCTGCACGCTCGACCACCAGTCCGAGTTTGTGACCAACGTCCTGAATTCCGAGGAAGAATACGTCATCGAACTCTCGGCTGAAGGGCATAACAACGAAAATCCGTTGCTTTCGCATGCTCCTTGGAACTTGTGCATCTTCGGTTTCTAAAAGGAGGCGTTGATCTTGAAGAATGCTTTCGCGGCCTGCCACTCTTCCATGAAGATCACGGTATTCCATTAGTTCCAGACCATGCTCGCGTCCAGCCTTCCTCGCATTCTTCGTGAATCCAGACTGAGCAACGATAGCAAAGTGATGTATTAGGTTTCGCTGTTTGAGCAATCTTGAGAGTTCGGCATAGAAATTTACAGTTCCCAAACCGACTTGCTTGCTGAACGCTTTGCATTCAACCGCCGTACGCACATTTATCCCGCTTGGCGTATTTTCACTAACTAGCACATCGATTTGAGTCCGGCTAACTCAGTATCGTGTTCGACCTGCGCTCCAAGTGCGCGAAAAATGGCGGCAACATTTCGTTCAAAGTCGATGGATTGTGACACATCTTCCTCAGCTAGAAATTCGACTGTAGCGCCTACCAAATCGTCAACATACGGCAGGTATCTTATAAAGTATGACCAACATATTGCGAGCCAATTTATTCGGCGAATGAGCGATGTATGTTTTTGCCGCGCCTAGCCCAATATTTGAGACGATGGCCTCGTGTGTAGCTCTTTCCCATCCGGGTCGTCTAACCCGTCCCAAACTCCCCGTGCCGCCGCTGCCGCCAGGGGGGTGGTCCCTTTTTCGTGTGCGTATACGCATACCCCACCCTGCGTTGACGGGCGAAGAGAAAGCGGCAATACTGGCGGGCGATGATTGGACAGCTCCGCGGCAGGCTTGCCGACAAACGTCCCAACCAAGTGATGGTGGATGTCGGCGGCGTAGGATATCTGGTCGCAGTGCCGCTCTCCACTTTCGCCGCGCTCGGTGAGCTTCACACGGAAGTCACGCTTCTGATTCACACGCATGTCCGCGAAGATGCTCTGGCACTCTACGGATTTCTTTCTTCGCGCGAAAAACATTTTTTTGAGCTGCTTCTTGGTGCTTCAGGCGTGGGCCCATCGTTGGCGCTGAAAATCCTCTCTGGAATGAGCGTCGAAGAACTTGTCCCGGCAATTCGCACCGGCGACGTCGCGCGTCTCACAAAAATTCCCGGCGTCGGCCGCAAAACAGCCGAACGCATGGTCGTTGAGCTCAAGGACAAACTCGAAGCAGTAACCGTCGCCGAAGAAAAACTGCCCGCATCCAAGGCCGGCGTGGAAGCGGACGTGGTCTCCGCGCTGACCAATCTCGGTTACGATGGACTCACCGCGGAGAATGCTGTCGCGGAAGGGAAGCGCTCAGTCGGCACCGCAAGCTTTGAAAAATTGCTCAAGGCCGCGCTCCAGGAGTTGAGCGCGCCGAAAAGCCGAGCTGCGAACAACGCCTGACGCTAACATGAATATTGGCAGTGCCAATCCGGAGCTCTCTGCCGACGTGCTGGTTGCGCTGCAGGAAAAATTTGCCGGCGACGAACGCAATGAAGTGGCGAATATTCTTCGCGAGTTTCATTGGAAGCTGCGACCCAGCGTGGACGAGCGCATCCACCTGAACATTTTGCACGCCGCGAACGATCTTGAATGCGTAAGGAAACTGGTCGAACTCGCGAAAAGAGATTGGCGCGATGTGATCGTGGCCACAGAATACGAATTGATAAACGGTAAGCTGGTGCAAACGGAATGGTCCAAGGAAATGGCACGGAAAAGAGAAGCGCAGTACATCGGCGGAAAGCCACCGGGGTGCTGATGCTGAGCCCATGGCAGACGGAACGGCAAAACGCATGACAGTTTACAAAGATAAAGACGGTGGCGCTCGTTTGGACCGGCCTGAACGGATTGTCTCAGCCGCGTCCTATGACGACGACGTCCGTCTGGACGCGAGCGTTCGTCCAAAAACGTTGAACGAATACATCGGTCAGAAGCGCGTGAAGGAAAATATTTCGATTGCTCTCGAAGCCGCTCGCAATCGCGGTGAAGCTCTCGATCACGTTTTGCTCTACGGTCCGCCAGGGCTTGGCAAAACCACTCTCGCGCAAATCATCGCCAATGAATTGAACGTCCCGATCAAAACCAGCGCGGGCCCGCTCCTCGAACGCAAGGGCGACCTGACCGCGATCCTCACGTCACTCGAATCGCGAGAAGTTTTTTTTCTCGATGAAATTCACCGCTTGCAAGCAGCCGTCGAGGAAGTGCTCTATCCCGCCATGGAAGATTTCCGCGTCGATTTGGTCATCGGTCAGGGCCCTGGCGCTCGCATTCATCCATTTCATCTGAATCACTTCACGTTAATTGGCGCCACTACGCGCGCGGGACTGATCACCGCGCCCCTGCGTTCGCGTTTCGGAATCGTCCATCGTCTTGATTTCTACGAGCCGGCAGATCTGCTTATCATCCTGCATCGCTCCGCGAAAATTCTGAACATACAAATGGAAGAGGGTGGTGCCGAAGAGATTGCCCGCCGCTGCCGCGGCACGCCTCGCATCGCGAACCGCCTGCTGCGTCGCGCGCGTGATTTTGCCGAAGTCCGCGCCGGCGGAAATATCACGCGTGGCGTTGCGCAGGAAGCTCTCGCTATGCTCGGCGTAGACGAGAGCGGTCTGGACGAAGTCGACCGCAACTTGATGCTGGCGCTTCTCGATAAATACGCCGGCGGACCAGTCGGCGTCGGCACGCTTGCCGCCGCACTTTCAGAAGAAGAAGACGCCATCGAGGAAATGTACGAACCCTACTTGATGCAGATCGGCATGATCGATCGCACCCCTCGCGGCCGCGTAGCGACTCCGCGCGCATATCAATACTTTGGCCGCGAATTGCCGCGTCGCCAGCCGCGCTTGTTTTAGGAATTTTCGTCGACCCGGTGTTCTGCGGGCGCCGCAAATGACAATCACATATCTGTCTCTCGGTTCGAATCTGGGCAATCGCGCCGCAAACCTCCGCGCAGCGATCTCCGCGTTGCCGGCGGCGAATCTTAACGTTCGCAAAGTGTCTTCGTTCTACGAAACCGAGCCCGTTGACTATCTCGACCAGCCCTGGTTCCTCAACTGTGCCGTTGAAGGCGAAACAGAATCACTACCCATCGAACTCTTCCACTCCCTCCGCGATATCGAAACCCGTCTCGGGAGCAAAAAGGCATTTAGAAAGGGCCCACGCATCCTCGACATCGACATTCTTCTCTTCGGAGATCAATCGGTGAACACTCCAGAACTGCAAATTCCCCATCCGCGCATGTTGGTACGCAAATTCGTGCTTGCTCCACTCGCCGAAATTGCTCCCCAGGCCCAGCATCCAAGCTGGCCTGGGAATGTCCGCGAACTTCTCACACGATGCAATGATCCCAGTACAGTTCGTCTTGTCTCTGAAGTAGCGTAGCCAATCTTGGCTGTGCGCGGTTCAAACCGCACCGCGACGAAAACCGAAAGGCACGTGCCTGTGCCACCAAGGCAACGCTCTAATTCGTCCGGTGAATCAGCACCCGGTGTAGCGTCACCAGCTTCGGTTCCATCGCGTCCAGCTCAATCTGCGACAATCGTCCTTCGTTTATTTCGCGCCAGCGATAAACGCCCGGTTCTGTCTCTTCATGAATCCGCCCGTTCAGCCGCCGCAGGAATTCTCCAGCGTTTTCGCGGGAAGCCACCTCGCGGTAGCCAGGCCGCGCCAGCGCCTCCACTACATAGCTGCGGAGCAGCTTCTTCCAATACTGCTGGAACAAATCGCTCGAAGCGAAAATGTCGCTCCACGCAACCTCGCCCCCGTACGCCACCACCACCCCAACCACGTGTTCCCCCTTCAATCCCGAGGTTTCCCTTGCGAACCGCCTCTGCACTTCCTCCACATACATTTCCACGGAGCCTCGCACTTCGCGCGACTCATAAATTTTCTGATAAGACTCCGTCGGCGCCTCGTCTTGAATCGTGCGAGCGATTCTGGGTGCCGCCAACCTCGCCTCGTCCGCAGATGGACTCGCCTCCGCCGTCGTTCCGCTTCGCACCGCATTCCACACACGTCCCTGATCCCTCTGCAACGTTGCCTGCTCCCGCACGCTCGGGTGCACAATCGTCTTCGCATCCGTAAAGCTCGCGCCAGACGACCACCGCCCATGCTCAACACAAAAAACATCCAGCGGCAGCGGCTTCGATCCTACCGGAACCAGGCGGTCCTTCCCGATGATTCGATCCTGTTTTCCTCCACTGACCAACTCGCCCGCCAGCAGCAGCAGCGGCCGCTTGCTGCGATTGATCAACACCAGTTGATTTACCGACGCCCCATTCGAATCTGCAGGCCGTACCACACCGTCTCGGCTGCGCGCCATCCCGTCCGACCCCTGCTCGCGAACCTGCACTTCGCCGCTCGCCAGCCCTTCATCCAGCGTCAAAAACCAGCTCGTGTCGTAAGCCCTCGCGCTCACCACCGGAAAAATGCTCAGATTTTCGTACCTAACCGGCTCCAGTAGCCGCCATTCGCCTTCCGATTTTCCAGGAAGCGGCGGCGTGGGTGCTCCGCCAAACACAAACCCCAATGCGCCCAAGGCTCCCAGCGAGGAGAGTCCAAGCACTCCGCCAATCAACCTGCCAAATACGTTGCGTTCCATAAACAACCTCCGTGCAGGTGCCATTCAACACGTCGGTACAGTCCGCGCGGGCCACTCTGCACGGTTAGAACGCAGCACGACGAATTTCTTGCATCCTTAATGTATGTGAAAAGGAAACTGCGGACTTACCGGTTGGGATCGCCCAGGTTGGTCAGCGGTTTATTCCGTTTCGAACGCGAGTGCTCAGATTCTTGCTTCTCGTATTCGGCCAACTCTTCCTCCGTGTACGAGTACTCGTCGCGTGAAGCAAACATCGAAGTCGTCCTGCTGGCTTCCCGCTTTTTCTTCCGCAGTCCGCCAAATTCATACCGTACCTGGCGTAACGGCGCTTCAATCGCGTTCACTTCCACAAGCAGGTCGCTCACTTTTTCGAGGAAATCGTGCAGATGATACGGCCGCACCACATACGGCAGCCGCGCCTTCTCCAGTACGCCCACGAAATGACTCCCCGCCATTTCCGACACCAGAAAAAGCGTGCGTATCCGGCCGCCTTCTTCGGCTGGTACGCCCGCAAGCTCGCGCAGCGTTAGGTAACCCGGCGAATCGAGCCCAAGCAACGCGATGTTTGCGATTACCAGCGACCATTCACCTGTTTTCAATTCGGCAAGCAACAGTTTGCTGTCAGGAATTACCCGCACTCGCCAGCCTTCGGAGTCCAGCACCTGGCGGAGCGCGGTCGCGCTCGGGCCTTCTTGGTCGAGGACCAGGATGTTCACCTGCTTAGGCTCAGCTTGAAGAGGGGACGCCATTCTCGGAGTATAGGAGCTTGCTCTGTGCAGCGGTGCTCCCCAACCCGCATGGCAGCCAAAACGGCACCTGTACCAAAGGGCTACCGCTTCGAGTCCCCTATTTGGGGTGATTTTGTCTGGCCTTCCACCATCTGCAGCACCATGTCCACTTTTGCGGGATTTCCCTGCGTAATCACAGGGTACGCTGTGGTATTCAGAAAAATCAGCTGCGCGTTTACAGTAATCCGCGCGCTCAGCGCGTAGCTACGCTTCGGGTCGATTTTCGCGGGATCATAATGAACCTCGAACGGCAGCGGCACTTGATGTCCTGCAAACATGAATTTCTGTTCCGCAATCACCATTGCCGGTGCGTCGGCCCGAGACACGTCCTGCAATTGAATCGTCAGCAGCGCATTTTCCGGCATCGCTATGCGCTCACGATAAGCCACCGTCCCGGCGACCACCCCAGAATCCGCCGTGGCGGAACGAGCACGTTCCAGCTTGCAGTTTTCTGCCAGGCTTACGGGCTCGCCGGCCTTCGTGTCATCCTCCAGAAATCCCTCTTCACCTTTGCTCCACCAAACGATTGAGCCCTCCGAATACCTTGTTCCAGACGCAGCTTCCACCCGCTTCATCGCATACGTTTTGCCGCGGAAGCTCACCCGTGCGTTTCGCTCGCGCAAGAACACAACAACTTTTGTTCCGCCGTCACAGTTGTACGAAAGCCTCTGCATCATCGGCATGCGATGCGATTTAGGAGCCGCAGAATCGACAGGCGGTGTTTCTTGTGCCGTTGCCATTGACGTCGGAATGGTGGCGAAAACCACAAACGCTGCCACTGTCATCGCATTTCGCTTGGTCATGGCCGCACGTAGCTTTTCTCCCTTCCGCTATTGTCCCACCACTAAGCCGGTGCCTCCGCGTACGCGCTTGTATCCCGACCCATCCCAGAAAATCCGGCAAATGACCGGCGCTTTCTCGCGGTTCGTGAAAAAAATCTGTATCCCGTCGCGCGACCACGTCGCATCCTGTGCGAACACATTCGTCGGAGTGACCACCACTCTCCGCCTCGATCTGAGTTCATACAAAAATGCCGCGCTTCCGAATCCCGTTTTCGCATCGGTCGGCATCCCTGCCTTCGGATGCGAAACAGACGCCGTCACCAGCAGCAAATCTGGGTTCAATGGATTCGCCCGAATCGTGTCCGAGCTCATCACTTCAAATCCGTCGCCGTACACATCCCGAATCGCGATCGATGTTGGCGGGCTCTCCGTCTTAAAGAAGTACAGCTTTGTATTGTCGGACGCCAGCACCGTGTGCGCGTCCAGCCAGCCGTGCAGCGTCAGCACCCCGCCGGTGCTCACGTTTGTATTCAATTGTGCCGCCGTGTCCGGTGAACCAGCAGGCATCGTCCAAACAGTCCACGCCGGCTCGACGAATCTCATGAACGCGATACGCGAATCGTCCGGCGACCAGAACGCGTTTTGCACCGGCCCCCGCAGCACCTCTGTCGTCTTTCCCGTCACTGCGTCGTACAAAAAAATCGTTCGCTCCTTTCCTGATTCCTCCCGCGTAAATAGCAGCCGCTTTCCATCGTGCGAAAGCGATAGCTGACTTCCCGCCGGAGCCACAACCTTCGCCGTTTCGCCCCGCGCCAGCGTCACTTTTCCCGCCGGATCGAGAAATGCTACTGCCACTGGCGGTTTGAAGCCCGTAATAGCGGGCGGCACGACTTTCTTCTTCTCCGGATCGTCGTCAACCAGATTCTTTTGCTTGAATTCCGGAAATTGCTCTGCCGCAATCTTTGCACAGCCCTTCAGTTCACCAATCTGTGCATGCGTCACTACGGCTCGGAACGAGTATTTCGTCTCAGGCATCCCGTCCGAGCACGCCTCTCGCGACAATCGCACCACTACATCCGCATTCGTTCCTGTGTCCTTCGCGTGATATGTCCACACTGTCCCTGAGTCCTCTGTCACGATCTCCCCAGGCTCGAGCGTAATCGGCGGGTAACTCATGCGCTCCAGCCGTTCCGCGCCTTTCATCCCGATCCGCGCGCTCCAGAACGGTTCCGTTCCCGACGCAATCAGCAAGATGGGATAGTGTTTCGACTGTGGCGCGGCCACGGGAGCGCCAGGCGAAGCACCGGGTTTCTTTGCGCCTCCCGCTGCTCCCGGCGTTTGTCCGGCAGGCCTCGCAGGCGTCTGACCAGTCGGTTTTGGCGGAGTTTGCCCACAGACGGCGAGCGTCGAAGCTGCCAGGAGTATCCAGAACCGCCGAACACAAAGTAAGGGCATGGGTGACATTTCGGCCTCGAAAGCTTCCTGAACACTCACTATAACTTAGCGTGACGATGGCGAAGTGCGTTTCTCGCCTCACAGGCCATCCCCCGCCTGGATACGAATCAAAAGCGAAAGTTCTTGACAGGGCGAACAAAAAGCGAAATACTCACCCGTACCGAGGTGGGCTATGTCTCCAGTTCTTTCCTCATCGAAACCGGCGGGCTTTCCTATCCGCCGGCGCGCTCCATTCTCCTCAGCTTCTCTCTTTCCTGTTTGCCCTGATCGTAGCCCAAACACACGGACGCTGGAGCTTGCCCCGCTTTCAGGTCCGGGCAGCCCCTTTTCGGAAATTGTTTCGGACATCGTTCCATTCAAAAGTGGTGCGGATTGCCCTCCGCCCGCCCCTGCTTCTTGCGGCCAAGCACTCCGCAATTCGC
>Ga0207646_10001766_pt1 | contig 26193 bp, 32 predicted proteins | sample KBSK5502metaG_FD_184343 | JGI IMG/M metagenome (GOLD analysis project Ga0207646, IMG submission 184343) | Corn, switchgrass and miscanthus rhizosphere microbial communities from Kellogg Biological Station, Michigan, USA - KBS K5-50-2 metaG... | ecosystem: Host-associated > Plants > Roots >...
GAGGAACGCGATCAGCGTGACGACACTCCGCATGACACTATCCTCTCGGCGTTGAGGGCGGCACCGCGCGCTTCCAGAGCCGGGCGGGATCGTGGCACAAGGTCCTGCCCTTCGCAAGCGCGCGCCCGGGCGCGGGTGCGGAGGCGGCTCAGCGCTGCGGGGCGCGGAGGCGGCGGTAGCGGCGGATCAGGGCGTTGGTGGAGCTGTCGTGAGCGCGCGGGGGCGAAGTTCGGGATCGACACCGCGAATATGTTCGAGTTCTGGGACTGGGTGGGCGGCCGCTACTCCGTCGATTCGGCGATCGGGCTCTCCCTGATGATCGCGATCGGGCCCGAGCATTTCCACGCGATGCTCGCGGGCCTGCACGAGATGGACGAACACTTCCGCGCCGCGCCCTTCGACCGGAACCTGCCCGTCCTGCTGGGCCTGCTCGGCATCTGGTACGTGAACTTCTTCGGAGCCGAGACGCACGCTGTGCTGGTGTACAGCCACCACCTGGCGCGGCTGCCCTTCTACCTCCAGCAGCTCGACATGGGACCACGCAGTCGTGGCCCGCCTTAAGCAGCCGCCGCACCATGTTGGCGCCCATGTGCCCCAGTCCGATCATGCCGGGCTGTAGCGCTCGCTCCTCTGCAGAGCCGCCACGGCCGCGATGACGGCCGCGCCGCTGCTGGTCGAATCCTTCACGAACGCGATCTCGATGAGCGTGGCACGCTCCCGCCCGATCAGCTCGTCGAGGGTCTCGCGCACGAGCGACTCGAAGCCCGGGTAACCGCCCCAGAGGCTTCCGTCCACCGCGATGGTACGCCGGTCGCCGACCTCGGGATCCAGGAAGCGCAGCGTGCCGAGGAGGGCGGCCGCGACCAGCCGGGCCGCCCGACGGACGATCGCCCCGGTCAGTGCCCGCACCCCGTTCCGCTCCTCCCGGGTGCTCTCCACGCCGAGTCCATCGAGCAGCGCGGCGACCCCGGAGAGATCCGCCGTCTCGTCCGCGACGATGCGGGAGAGGTGCTCACTGTCGAGCGCGAACGGCGTGGCGAACGCGGGAGATGCCGACCACCGGAACCGGACGGTGCGGCGCCCCAGGTCTTCCAGGACGCGACGCAGGAGCTCGCCCAGGTAGTGTCCCGACACCATCTTCTCGAAGCGCTGCGCGCCGGGTTGCGGATCGTGCAGCTCCCGGTCCAGCGCGGCGTCGTATGGGGTCTCGAGCGTGGACACGCCGTCGAAATTGCCCGACTCCAGATTCCGAATGCCGGCCGCGCCCAGATCCGCGGACTGATTCGTCCCGGTGCCCAGGATGAGCCCGATGTCGGCCGGCCGCGCACCCGGGTCACCGCCCCGAGCCCGGTAGCTCTGGAGCATGAGCGCCGCCACCGTGTCGTTGGCGACCGCGGCCACCGTGACGCCCGCGAGCCCGCGGCGGACGAGCGCCTGGTCGAGCAGCGCGGCCACGTCCTGTCCCTCGAGGCCCGCGAGATTCCAGCCCTTGGTGAGCGGCAGGGCCACCGCTCGATCGATCCGCTCGAGTCGGGCCGGGTACGAGTAGACGAAGCCGAGCGGCAGGGTGCCCCCCGGCCACGCGGCCACGACCCGGCCCACCGCGGCCGCGATGATGTCGAAGACGTGCTCCGCCGCGCTCCGCTTGTCGGCTTCCGAGAACGTGAGCGCTTCCTCGGCCACGATGGCGACCGACCCACCGCCCGCCAGCTCGACCACGCCGGCGCGGACCTTGGTGCCCCCCCAGTCCACCACCACGACCCGCCCGCGCTCCCGGCCCGACGGCTGCCGCGTAAACGTGCGCAGCATCTTGAGCGAGCCGCCCTCGCCGGAGAGGCCCTGGGCCATCTGGGCCTGGAAATCGCGGGCCATGGCGTCGAGGGCCGGCGGCCTTGCCTCGAACGCGGCCACGACGCGCGTCACGGCGGCCTCTTGAGCGACGGACATGGGCGACATCATACTCCCGCGGTGGGAGTGCTATGATTATCCTCGCATCATGAGCACGCCAGAGCGGCGGAAGACGGTCCCGGTGGACGTGGGCGGGGTCAAGGTGGGCGGCAAGCGGCCCATCGTGGTCCAGTCCATGACCAACACCGACACCGCGGACGTGGCCGGCACGGTGGCCCAAGTGAACGCGCTGCACGCCGCGGGCAGCGAGCTGGTGCGCGTCACCGTGAACAACGAGGCCGCCGCCCGCGCGGTCCCCGCGATCGTCGAGCAGGTGACGGTGCCGATCATCGGCGACTTCCACTACAACGGCCACGTGCTGCTGACCAAGTACCCCGACTGTGCGCGGGCGCTGGCCAAGTACCGCATCAATCCGGGCAATGTCGGCGGCAAGCACCACGACGACAACTTCCGCGCCATCGTCCAGGTCGCGATCGACAACGGGAAGCCCGTCCGCATCGGGGTGAACTGGGGCAGCCTCGATCAGAACCTGCTCACCCAGATGATGGACGCCAACGCCAAGAGCGCCGAGCCGCTCGAGGCGCGCGACGTCACCATGAACGCCATGGTGGAGAGCGCGATCCAGTCGGCGGAGCTGGCCGAGCAGACCGGCCTCGCCCACGACCGCATCATCCTCTCCGCCAAGGTCTCCGGCGTGCAGGATCTGGTGGACGTCTATCGCAAGCTGGCGCCACGCTCGGACTATCCCCTGCACCTCGGGCTCACCGAGGCCGGCATGGCGGCCAAGGGCATCGTGGCGAGCGCGGCGGGCCTCGCGATCCTGCTCCAGGAGGGCATCGGCGACACGATCCGCGTCTCGCTCACGCCCAAGCCCAACGGCGATCGCACCGAGGAGGTGCAGGTCGCCCAGCTCATTCTCCAGTCCCTGGGGCTTCGCAGCTTCCTGCCCCTGGTCACGGCCTGTCCCGGCTGCGGGCGCACCACCTCGACCTTCTTCCAGGAGATGGCCGAGGAGATCCAGACGTATATCCGCGATCGGATGCCGGTGTGGAAGGACCGCTACGCGGGCGTGGAAGAGCTGAAGGTCGCGGTGATGGGCTGCGTGGTCAACGGCCCGGGCGAGTCCAAGCACGCCGACATCGGCATCTCGCTGCCCGGCACCTTCGAGGAGCCCAAGGCCCCCGTCTTCGTGGACGGCGCCCTCAAGCTGACGCTGAAAGGCGACACCATCGTCGCCGACTTCCTGAAGCTCCTCGACGACTACGTCGAGAAGCGCTACGCCACTCGCCGCAAGTAGCCGGCTTGGCCGTCTCCGGCTACATCCATCACCTCCGGGCCAAGATCGGCCCGGATCTCCTGCTGATGCCGGGCGTCGCCGCGGTCATCATCGATGCGGCCGGCCGGGTGCTGCTGCAGCGCCGGAGCGACGACGGCAAGTGGGGCCTCCCGGGTGGCGGCATCGAGCCCGGCGAGGAGCCCGCGGACGCGCTCGTCCGGGAGATCCGTGAGGAGACCGCGCTCGAGATCGTGCCGGAGCGGATCGTCGGCGTCTACAGCGGCCCGGACTTCCGCATCCGCTACCCGAACGGGGATGAGACGATGATCGTGAGCATCACGTTCGCGTGCCGGCCGATCGCGGGAGAGCCGCGCGTGAACGACGACGAGTCGCTCGAGGTCCGGTACTTCTCGCCGGAGGCCCTCCCGCCGATGGAGCGGCGCCACCATCTCCGGATCGAGGACGCCCTGCGCCACGACCCGCGCGCCCGGTTCCAGGCTACCCCTTCAGCAGATCCTCCGCGATCCGCTTGACGTCGCCCGCCTCCACCTGGCCCTTGTGGGTCTTCATGATGTCGCCGATCAGACGGCCGGCCTGCTTGGCGTCGGTGATGCCGAGAGCGCCGATCCGCGCTCGGACGAGCGCGCGCACCGCCGCCTCGTCCATGGTCCGGGGCAGGTAGCGCTCGCAGAACTCGATCTCGAAGCGCAAGGCCGCGGCCGGGGCCGCCCCGCGCTCGCCCACCTTCTCGAACTCGCCGATCGCCTTCTGGAGCTGCTTGCGGTAGGCGCTCATCACGTCGAGCACGAGGGCGTCGTCCACCTGGCCCGAGAAGCCCTTCGCGGTGCGCCGCTCCTGGATCCGGGTCTTGAGCATGCGCACGACGTCGGCGGTTTTCCCGTCCTTGGCCTTGATGGCCTGGGTGAGCGCGTCGTTCAGCGTCTGCTCGAGTGCCATCGATCTCCTCTAGGCGAGCCAGTCGGCCAGCTCGGTGAGCGTGTGCAGCTCGCGATCGGGCCGCGGCTCGCCGCGCACCTGGTGCTTCCGGTTGATCCACGCGACCGGCACCCCGTGCCGCCGAGCCGGCGTCACGTCGTGAAAGTGGCTCTGGGCCGCGTGCAGCCATCGTTTGCCACCGAGGCGCTCGCGCGCGGTCACGAAGTGCCCGTCGGCCGGCTTGTACGAGCCCACCTGCTGCGCGGTCACGATCACGTCGAACGGCACCGTGAAGTGCTTCCGCGTCCCGGCCAGTAGGTCGTCGTCCACGTTGGAGAGGAGACCGAGCTGATAGCCGGCGCGGAAGAGCCGCTCAAGTGCCGGGTTCGTGTCCGGGAACGGGATCCAGAACGGCAGGCTCTCGGCCAGGAAGCCCGCGCGCGCCTCGGGTAAGGCCCAGCCGAGCAGGCGGGCCACGCGGCGGGTGCTCTCGGTCAGCACGTCGCGATAGCCCCGGTAGCGCTCGGCCTCAACCTCGGCCTCGACCTTCTCGTAGCCCTCGAAGACCTGGTGCGCGTCGAGCCGGGCGCCCGTCTCCGCCACCGCCTTCGCGAACGCCCCCGAGATGCCGCCGTCCCAGTCGATCAGCGTGCCGTAGCAATCGAAGGTGATGACGTCGTACGGACGCTCGGCGCTCATCGCGACCCTAGTCGAGCGCGGGCCGCTTCTGCGCCCACGGTCGGGCCTGCTCGAAGGCGGCGGAGGCCTGCAGCACCTGGAGATCGGCGAGCCGGCGGCCCACGATCTGCAGGCCCACCGGCATGCCGGAGGGCGTGAAGCCGGCGGGCACGGTGGCGGCGGGCTGGCCGGTGAAGTTGAACGGGTAGCTGAAGCCCGCCCACGGGAACCAGTCCCAGACGTGCTGCGGGAAGTGCGCGGGATTGAGCCGGCCGACCTCGAAGGCGGCCACCGACACCGTGGGGGTCAGCAGGAGGTCGTAGGTGTCGAAGAGCGCGCGGACCGCGTCGCAGTAGCCGTTCTTGCGGCCGCGCATGTCCACGTACGCCTCCGCGGTGTAGCGACGGCCGTCCTCGATGGCGGCGACCAGCCCCGGATCCATGCGAGAGCGGAACTCCTTCAGGACCGAGCCGTAGTTGCCCGCGTAGTGCGAGTTCCACATCAGATGGATCATCTCGCGGGTGTCCGGCCAGCACACCTTCACGTCCTCGACGGCGCAGCCCAGCTCGGCGAAGGCCTCGGCGGCGCGCTTCGCTACCTGGCCCACCTCCGGATCCACGCGGAGGCCACCCAGATCGAGGCTCCATCCCACGCGCAAGCCCTTGATGCCCTCGCGCAGGCGGCCAACATAGTCGGCGGGCGACGCATCCAGCGACTGCCGGTCCCAGTCGTCGGGGCCGGCCATCACCGCGAGCATCAGCGCCGCGTCCGCCACCGTGCGCGTCATCGGCCCGGTGTGCGACGCGCTATCCGTGTTCGAGATGGGCCACATCGGGACCCGGCCGAAGGTCGGCTTGAACCCGTAGATGCCGCAGAAAGCCGACGGCACGCGGATGGACCCGGCGCCATCCGAGCCCTGGTGGAGCGGCCCCAGGCCCGCCGCCGCCGCAGCGGCGGCACCCGCGCTCGAGCCGCCCGAGGTCATGCCCAGGTTCCACGGGTTCCGGGTGATCCCGGTGAGCGGGCTGTCTCCCAGCGCCTTCCAGCCGAACTCCGGCGTCGTGGTCTTCCCGGTCAGGATCGCGCCTGCCTCCTTCAGGCGACGAACGTAGGGAGCATCGACCTCGCCGACCCGCTTCTCGAAGACGAACGAGCCGAACTTCGCAGGAACGCCCTTGACCAGGGCCAGGTCCTTGATCGACACCGGCACCCCGTGGAGCGGCCCGAGCCGCCCGCCCTTCATCACCGCCTCCTCGGCCGCGCGCGCGGCGGCCAGCGCCGTCTCCGCAGTCACCGCGCAGAACGCGTTGATCTTCGGGTCGACCCGCGCGATGCGCTCGAGCACGGCACGGGTCAGCTCCACCGGGGAGAGCGCTCGCGATCGAATGCGCGGGATGAGATCGGTTGCCGGGATATAGGGGAGCTCGGTCGCGTTCATGGGCCTCTCCGGAATGAGATGATCCGATGCCGCAGGAATGGTAGCACGCTCAGCCCGCGTTACCCGTCCCGCGCGGATGCAGTGACCTAGTCGGGACGGATGGCTCCGATCGCGGTGGCAAAAAAATCGGGAATCTCCCGGTGGATCCGCATGACGTCCGGCACGAAGCGCGTACCCGTGAACCCCGCGGACTCGATCGCCGTCTTCCACTGCCCAGGCGTGAGAAACCCTCCGTTCGGACGGTAGGCGGGGTGCAGGTGCGGAGATCGGAACGTCTGGACCAAGTTGAAAACGAACTCCGCATAGATCGCGTAGCGCGGATACGGACGGACGCACTCGGAGACGATCAGACAGCCGCCGGCGCGGAGTGATCGCAGGACCTGGTCCAGGGTGAACCCAAGGTCATGCGCCACGTGGAGCGTGTTCACCGCATAGACCGCGGTCACGCTCGACGGCGCGATACCCTGCCCTTCGAACGGCCGATTCATATCGAGGGTATCGAACCTGACCGGCACGCTGTCCGGCCGATGGGCCCGCACCGCCTGCTCACCCCGTCTGAGGAACGCGGGGACGAGCTCCGTGAATCGATACTCTCGAAGGGCGGTGAGCCGCCCCGCCGCCCTCAGGCCCTCCAGCAGCGCGACCGCGCCGCTGCCTAGCCCTCCCCCGAGCTCGAGCACGACCCCCCCCTCCCGGGGGAGCCACTGCTCGACGGCCACCGCCCCCAGCCGATTGTTCACCGCATACAGGCCGTTCTGGTTCGAAAAGTACTCGACCCAGAGCCGCAACCGCCGCGGGGAGAACAGCACGTCTTCACCGGCCACGTGACCCTTCAAGAACGGCGGATAGTCCCCGGCGACCGTCTCCGCGAGCACATAGGCAGGCATCCACGATGGATCGTGTCGAAGCTGCTCCTCGCGCACGGGGGCGGGGTCTGCCGTCAGCAACCGATCTGCCGCCCGGAACTTGTGCATCCCCTCGCCGGCGAACTCCTCGAGCAACCCCCGCCCCGCCAGTACTCGCAGCATCCAGTCGAGCGGCACGACGGCCCGGTCGACCGCGAGTCCCTCCCGTGCCGCGATCTCGTCGGCGCTGCCCCCCTCCCGGATCGCCGATTCGAGCCCGGTCTCGCGGATCACCCGGAGAACCAACCGATAGACGAACTCGTCGTAGAGGAGGTGCGACCGCAGGAACGGGGCATCGAAGACGTCCACGAGGTAAGGAGGAAGCATCCCCCGGAGCAACGCCGCGTCCGCTGCGGCTTTGGCGTGTACGGCGTCACTGGTCGCTTGCGCAGCCCTGATCTCGCTCATGGGATTTGCGGACCATCCGTCGGTAGCTACACCGGTCTGACTTCCGTCGATCAGCGCTCGGCCCTGCGCGCTCTGATGTACTCGACCAACGCTCCCAACGACTGGAAGTGTGCTTCCAGGTTCTGCGTCTCATCGATCACGAAACCGAAGCGGTCCTCGATGGCGATCGACATCTCGATGAAGTCGAGCGAATCAAGGCCGAGGGACCCCTCCACATTCTTGGGTAACAGCGTGGCGACGGTGAGCTCCGGAAGACGGCTCGGGTCGAACTTGAGCCGCTCCACCATGATGTCCTTAAGCTCCTCGAGCACCTTGTCAGTCTCCATCCCATCTCCCCCGGACGAAACTGGCAGCTTCCTGGGCGCCGAATGGCCGCCAGATATCGAAAAAATTGAACCACTGTGTCGGGTACTCGCGCGCGATAGCCTCCAGGGCCGCAACCCAGGCGTGCGCGGCCTCTTCCTCCTTGCCGCGCTCGACGGCGAGCGGCTCGGCTATTCTTACTACGTAACGATGACGCGCGTCGAGGAGACAGAACGCGGGTAAGAGCGGAACCCCGACCCCGCTCGCCAGCCGGAACGGGCCGAGCGGAAATGGGGCCGGTCGTCCCAGAAAAGGAACCATGACATCTCCGCGGGTCCCTAGCGCCCGGTCCCCCTGCATGCCGACCACCTCGCCGCGTCGGAGCGCGGCAACCAGCTCCAGGGACACGGTGGGACGGGAGCGCGTGACGAAGCGCACTCCGTCACCCGCCCGTCGAACCCAGCGCTCCAAGTCCCGCGCCTCTTCGGGAGCCACCACTACGTGTGTCGGCCGGGCGCTACTCCCGGCGAGAAGGCGGCCGGCAAGCTCCCAGTTACCCACATGGGCGGTCAGCGAGATGAAGCCCCCGGTCAGCCGGGCTAGTCGCTCGATGCCCTCTAGTTTGCCGACATGGGCTGTCACGCGCGCCACCGGCTGCCGGTTCGTCGAGACCAAGTCGCTGAAGCACATGGCAAAGTCGGTGAACACGCGAACCGTGAGCCGGTCCAGCTCGGATCCGCTCGCGCCGGTCAAGCGCGTCATGGTCTTGTGGATCGCGGCCCGCTCCGTCGGCATGAACGACGGCGCGAGACGTCCGATCTGCCGAGCAAGCGCAAGCCGCAGACGGCGTGGCACCCAACTCAGCCCCGCGGCGAGCCGATAAAAGTCTGGGCGATTGTAGGGGTGCGAGTACCACTGTCGTCCTGCCCCATCGGCGCTCGACGTCGCTCGTAAAGCCACGGCGCAAGACTAGCATGCCCGGGTCGAGGGCTCCGCCGCGCTTTCGGGCGCGTGATTCTACAGCAAAGGCGAGCCATACATTCGGAACGCCCGGAAGTGGGGCACATTCACCCCGCACAGGGGTGCGGGTCGGTAGCGGCGGTCCTGACGGTCGAAGCGCACTACCCCGGGCACGGTCGGGTCGTTCGGATCGTAGACGATGAAGTCCACCGTGTTCGGTTCGCTCACGCGATAGTCGAAGACGAGGACCGAGTGGTTGAAACAGATCCGAGGGAAATCCGTGACGAGCAACTGCGCCGGTCGCCCGGCCTGGAGCTCGGATACGACCTCGGCCGCGACACGTTCCTGCTGGGAGCGGGGGTGTGGGAAGACCATCCGCCAGTTCGTCCAGTGCAGGAGCGTCCAGAACCGCCTGGGGAGCCCCGCCTTCACCGCGTCCTCTTGCTCCCGCGTGAGCTCATGGAGCGCTGCATACCCAGGGACGACGACCCGCTCGACCAGCGGCAACGGAGCGCGCCACGGGGCGAGGCGCGTGATGCGCCGTACCAGCGCGGTGTACTCCGCCGCCGAGAGGCGCGGGCCACCGGGCTCGAAGCGCGCGAAGCGCTGGAACTGGACGACAGCGCGCGCCATCACGAAGCACCAGTTGGCGTAGAGGTCGGGCTTCCCGCGGTGATGGATCCGGCTGTCGTTCCGGAACGCGAACGTATCCGCCCCGAACCTGAGGACCGGGCCGCGCGACGGACGGTCGAGACCGACGGCGAGGGGGGTCACGGACGAGCAAAGCGCGGTGACCAGCGCGAGCAGTGACGCCACCAGAAGGACCGTCAGGACGAAGCCGGCGAGCATCGGTCGAATTCTACCGCAGCCCATTCTGGAGCACACGTGCTCAGCGACCGGCGCGGAGCGGGGTGAGTCATCGCCTCGGAGGCAGTGTCACCCGCACGCCGCTGATGCGCGTGAACCGCGCCGCGAGCCGGGCCCCGAACGGAGAGGCATCGAGCGGGTTCATCTCGCCGCGGGCCGCGCGGGCTTCACCGGCCCGCACCAGACCTCGCATGCAGCTCGCCGCCTCGTAGTAGAGCAAGCGCCCCGAATCGAGCGGAACGGACCGCCGGTAGATCGACAGGTAGCGCGCCACCATGATCCGCCGCAGGACCATCAAGAGCGGACGCAGCGCGGCCGGTACCGGCCACAGCTCCATGGGCGTGAGCGCGAGGATGGCCCGGGTCGAGGCTACGTCGTACTCGGGTTCGGCCACCACCACGTTGGGCCAGTCGAGCACCGCGCTCACCCGCCCATCCGCGACAAGAACGTTCTGTGGATGGAAGTCGCCGTGGCAGATCACGCGGGAGGCGCCCGGGGTCGGCCGATGCTCGACGAGCCAGCGCATGCCGTCCGAGAGCCCGGCGAGAGGGCCCTCGCGGATGCGCCGGTCGAGCGCGGCCAGATAGCCCTCGTAGGTGATCGCCTGGCGGTCGAAGCAGCCGCCCGCCGCGCGGCCTTCCTCGTCCAGGGCGCGCAGGAGCGCCTCGGCGTCGAGCGCGTGCAGCCGCGCTTGCGCCAGGGCGAGCACGCGGCTCGCCCCGACGCGCCGGGCGTCGAGCAGCGGGCGGCCGGCCGCGCGCTCCATCACCAGGAAGGCGCCCCCGAGTGGGCCGCGGTCGGCGCACGCGGTCAGCACCCGCGGGACGGGATAGCCGAGCGCGACCAGCGCGTTCTGGGTGGCGCGCTCCCTCAACGCGCGCATCGGGTCGTAGGCCGGGCTCAGGACGCGCAGGATGAGCGAGGCCGACCACGCGGGCGGGGCGCCGCCCAGCCGGAAGGCGAAGATGCGCGTGTCGTAGCCGCCGCTGATCGCGGCGAGGGGGTCGGTGAAGGTGAGCTGCGGGGCGCGCAGCTGCGCGCGAAGGTGGACGAGGAGACCGGAAGCGATCGACTCCGTAGGCCCCCTTACCCTGCCCTCTCCCCCGCTGGGGGAGAGGGCAGGAGATCACCGGTCAGGAACGGGGCGAGACGGGTCAGGATGAAGGCGTAGTCGAAGGCGATCTCGCGGAGGTAGTCATAGCGGCCGGAGGCGCCGCCGTGGCCGGCCGCCATGTTGACCTTGAACACGGGTGGCACGACGGCGGAGCCGAGCGCGCGCAGACGCGCCACGTACTTTGCCGGCTCCCAGTACATCACCTGGCTGTCGTTGAGCGAGGTCTTCACCAGCATCGCGGGATAGGGCCGGTCGTCCAGGTTCGTATACGGGCAGTATGTTTTCAAGTATTCGTATTGCTCGCGGATCTTGGGATTGCCCCACTCCTCGAACTCGCCAACCGTCAGCGGCAGCGACTCGTCCAGCATGGTGTTGATCACGTCCACGAACGGCACCCGCAAAACCGCGGCCGCCGCGCAGTCCGGGCGCATGTTGAGCACCGCGCCCATGAGCAGCCCGCCCGCGCTGCCCCCCTCGATGACGAGGCGATCCGGGGAGGTGTAGCCGCCCTTGGCGAGGTGGTCGGCCGCCGCGATGAAGTCGGTGAAGCTGTTGCGCTTGGCCATCATGCGGCCCGCGTCGTGCCAGCGCTTGCCCAGCTCGCCCCCGCCCCGGATGTGCGCGATGGCCATGCTCACCCCGCGGTCCAGCAGGCTCAGACGGTTGGAGGAGAAGCTCGCCGGGTACGGGAAGCCGTAGGCCCCGTAGCCGGTGAGCAGCATCGGGCTCGAGCTGTCCTGGATGGCCTCGGCGGGGCGGACGAGCGAGATGGGGATGCGGGTGCCGTCGGGCGCGGTGGCGTGGATGCGCTCGGACCGGTACCGCTCGGGATCGTAGCCGCCCAGCACCGGGGCCCGCTTCAGGAGAAGCAGGCGGCGGCCGGGAATGTCGTAGTCGAACACGGAGGCCGGCGTGACGAGCGACTGATAGCGCAGGCGATAGGCGCCGGCCGCGAACTCCGCGTTGGCATCGGACTCGAGCTCGTAGGTGGGCTCCGGGAATTGAACGTGGTGGTGCGCGCCGGAGCGCGCGTCGGTGACGCGCAGCCGGATCAGGCCGTCCTCGCGCTCGTGGACGACATAGTGCTCGGCGAAGACGTCCAGGTCCTCCAGCATCACGTCCTCGCGGTGAGCGATCAGCTCCCGCCAGCGGTCCGGATGCGAATCGTCGACTGGCGCGGTGACGAGCCGGAAGTTGCGGAGCCCGCCGCCGTTGGTGCGGATGTAGAAGAGGTCGCCGTCGGGCCCACGGCCGTGATCCACCTGATACTCGTGGTCCTTCTCACGCGCCAGGATCGTGCGCCACGCGCCGCCCGGCTCGGCCGCGGGACAATAGCGTGCCTCGGTGCTGGTGAAGCTGCCCGAGATCAGGAACAGGTAGGCCAGGCTGCGCGAGCGGCCGACGTGCAGCCGGAAGAGCGCGTCCCTTTCCTCGTAGAGCAGATCGGCCTCCGCCGCGCCCAGCCGGTGGCGGTGCAACCGGTACGGCCGCTTCGCCTCGTCCTCGGTGACGTAGAAGAGCGTCGCCCCGTCGGCCGCCCACGCCACCGCGCTCACTTTCTCGACGCGGTCCGGCAGGAGCGCGCCCGTCTCGAGGTCCTTCACCTGGAGCGTGTACTCCCGGAAGCCGGTCAGGTCGGTCGTGTACGCGAGCAGGCGGCCGTCGTCCCTCACGGTGGCGGCGCCCAGGGCCAGGAAGGGATGGCCCTCGGCGAGCTGGTTCAGGTCGAGCATCACCTGCTCCGGGGCCTCCAGGCTGCCCGCCTTGCGGCAGAGGATCGAGTACTGCTTGCCCTTCTCGGTGCGCGAGTAGTAGAAGTAGCCGCCTCGTCGATAGGGTACGCTCTGGTCGTCTTCCTTGATGCGCGCCAGCATCTCGGCGTAGAGCCCCTGCTGGAAGGCCTGGGTGGGCTTCATCACCGCGTCGGCGTAGGTGTTCTCCGCGGTGAGGTAGGCGGTGACCTCGGGATCGTCCTTCCGCCGCATCCATTGGTAGTCGTCGTGGCGGGTATCGCCGTGGATGACCTCGACCCTGGGCACCCGCGTGGCGACCGGGGGGGTGGGCGGCATGCCCCGCACCCTACCACAGGGCCGCCGGCTTGCGTGGGCCGGCGCCCGGTCACTACACTGGCGCGACCACGCCTATGCCGGAGCTGCCCGACGTTACCGTCTATCTCGAAGCCCTCGACGCGCGCATCCGTGGCGCCCGTCTCGAGCGGATGCGGCTGGCCAACCCCTTCGTGCTTCGCTCGGTCGATCCGTCACCCACGGACGTGGCCGGCCACACCGTGATCGGACTGCGTCGCCTCGGCAAGCGGATCGTCATCGCGCTCGACGGCGACCTCTTCGTCCTGATCCATCTGATGATCGCGGGACGGCTGCACTGGAAAGAGGCGGGCGCCAAGCTACCCGGCAAGATCGGCCTGGCTGCGCTCGACTTCTCGACGGGCACGATCACCCTCACCGAGGCGGGCTCCAAGCGGCGCGCCGCCATCCACCTGGTGCGAGGCGAGAGCGCGCTCGGCGCCCACGATCCGGGCGGCCTCGAGCTGCTCGGGGCGGACCTCGCCGGGTTCCGGGCGGCGCTCAGCCGCGAGTCCCATACCCTCAAGCGGGCGCTGACCGATCCGCGCATCCTGAGCGGCGTCGGCAACGCGTATTCCGACGAGATCCTGCATCGAGCCAGGCTCTCGCCGGTGCGGATGACGCGCCAGCTCTCGGAGGAAGAGACGGCCCGCCTGTTCCAGGCCGCGAAGACGACGCTCGCCGACTGGATCGAGCGGCTGCGCCGCCAGGCGGGCGGCGAGTTTCCGGAAGGCGTCACCGCCTTCCGCCCCGACATGGCCGTCCACGGCCGCTACGGCAAGCCCTGCCCCGACTGCGGAGCGCCGGTACAGCGCATCGTGCACGCGGACAACGAAACCAACTACTGCGCGCGCTGCCAGACCGCGGGACGCCTGCTGGCCGACCGCGCGCTCTCCCGGCTCCTACGAAAAGATTGGCCGCGCACGCTCGAAGAGCTGGAAGAACGCCGCGGAGCGGGACCGGCCTGAGGTCCTTAGGTCCTTAGAGCTCGCCCACCAGGATGTCGGCCGGCTCCACGCCCTCGAGCGTGACCCGCACCCGCCACGGGCGGGCCCCGCCTGCGCGAGCGGGAACGAGGCGATGGCGGTAGCGTTGCCGCTGCTTCCGCCGCCCACGGTGGTGCCGGTCGAGACACCGACCCCGGTGCTGACGCCGCCGCCCACCCCGCCGAAGCTGCCGATCCCGGTGTAGGCGGCCGAGACGGTGGCGCCGGGCGGCTTCACCGCGGGCTGGTAGGGCAGGCTCGACAAGGTGGAAGCGCAGGCCCCCAGCGCGACGGCCAGCAGCAGCAGCGCCCCGACCCGGCCCCGCATGAGCGGCACTATGAATCGCGCGAGCGACATCGACAACAACTCGCGAGGTTCCGCGCCGAGGGAAATGAAATCGCGCGCGGCGGACGAGGGCGCGGCTCCAGGGCACCAGCTGAGGCTTGCATCCACCCTGTCGCTACGACAGTCTTCTAGGCACGACTGTCCGACGCTCTGGTCACGATCGAGCGATCCGAGGGATCACGATGACCGGAATGCAGCCAGCATCGAAGAACGGCTGCCACTACGCTTCTGTCCGCACGGCCTCGCCACGAGGACCGGTCAGGTGACGAGCGCTAACCAGCGACGGAACGCCGAGGAGGAGCGCGTGTTCGATCCGACGCCGGGTACCGAGCGGCCATACCAGATAGACGACGAATGGAGCCGTGCCGTGTTTGCCCGCCGCACCGGACAGGTGGCCGCGTTTCTGGCGCCGCATCTGCGAGCAGGAATGCGACTCCTCGACTGCGGGTGCGGTCCCGGCTCGATCACTCTCGACCTCGCCCAGGCGGTGGCGCCAGGCGAAGCGATCGGCATCGACGTGCGAGAGGACGCCCTGGCGCATGGGCGCGCGCGCGCCCGAGAGCGAAGGATCGCGAATGTCGCGTTTCAGACGGCGAGCGTCTATCGGCTGCCCTACCCTGACGGCTCATTCGACGCGGCATTCGCGTGCGCGGTCCTCCAACACCTGGCCGCGCCGCTCGCGGCGCTCAAGGAGATGCGGCGGGTGCTGAAGCCCGGAGGAGTGATCGGCATCGTGGACGGCTCTTCGACGATCACCATTCGGTACCCGACGAGCCCTCTCCTGGAAAAGTGGGACCGGTTGCGGGCGCTCGAGCGCGAGTACAACACGGGCCGCCCGGCGGATGCGCTCCAGCTGCGTGCTCTCCTTCGAGAGGCAGGCTTCGCGCGGACTCAAGCGTCGGGCAACATGGCCACCGAAGCCGGACCGCCTGCTGGCTCGCTCGAGGAGACACGCAGAGTCGCGCAGAACCACTTGATTCGGCTGCGCGGCATGCTCGGCGAAATGGCGATTGCGCAGGGCTGGACGACGAAGCAAGAACTGGAGCAGATGGCCGAAGCCCTGATTGCCTGGGGTGAGGCTCCCGATTCGTTTTATGCCCGACCCGCCTTCACGGCGATCGGCTGGGTCTGAGCGGAGCTTCGGCCCGATGGGGCGTGAGGCAAGCAACTCCTTCAGCCATACGCGGTATCATCGCACGCGAACAGGAGGCAGCCGCATGAGCGCAGGCGAGGAAGAGCGTGTCCCCCCGGGAGCCGATCTCGAGCGATACCTGCGCGAGCTGGCGGAGTTCGTGGGGCTGAGCGAGACGGACACCGCGGCCATCCGGGCGAGCGCGCCCGCCGTGCTCAGGCACGAGGACGCGCTCACCAGCGCGCTCTACGAGCACTTCCTGCGCTTCCCGGTGACCGCGCGCTTCTTTCTGGGGCCGGACGGCGCGCCGGACCGGACGCGGATCGACCGGCGCAAGCACAGCCTCGCCCGGTGGCTGCGCGAGACGGCGCAGGCCGCGCTCACCCACGACTTCGGGTACTACCTGCTCTCGATCGGTCTCGCGCACAGCCATCGCGACTACGGCCCGGGTGGCAAGATCCCCCCGCAGTTCATGGTGGCCGCGATGAGCCTGACCCAGACCGCGCTGGCCGCGATCTTCCGCGACGAGCTGGGCGATCCGGAAAAGGCGCTCGCCGCGTCGGCGGCCTGGAACAAGCTGCTGCTGCTCCATCTGAACGTGCTGCTGATCGGCTACCTGCTGCCGCAGCCGACGACGCCCCGGGAGCCGGCCGGCCCCCGGGGCGCCGCGTGACCTGCGAGGCCTACTCGGCCTTGTGGGTCAGCGTGATGCCCATCCCCTTGGCGGTTTCCTCGTACTTGGCGATGGACTCGTCGTGCTTGCCTGCCTGGTGCAGCGCGTCCCCCTCGGCGGCCAGCATCTTGGCCTTGCAGGAGGCCTCGTCCAGCCGAGCGTCCGCGGCGGCCATCACCTGCTGGTGCAGCAGCGGGTACTCGTGGGCGAGCGCCGGGGTCACGGAACGGAAACCACGGAGCCGCGCGGACGCGATCAGGCGCGAGGAGGAACGCGATCGGACGGTGAGCCGAGTCCAGCCGGCCGCGACGGGATCGTCGGCGACGGGAAGCCACGCCACTCGGGGGCGGGGCGGCGCCGGGCGCTCGGCGGAGGGGGCCACCACGTCGGCCGAGGCGGGCGGGCGCAGGCCGTCATCGTCCTCGGCCTGCTCGGAGAGATCGGCGATCCACACGCCGTCGGCCACCAGGTCGGCGGCCAGCGGAATCAAGACCCCACCTGCAGCCGGCCCCAGAGCGCCGCGGTCGGCATGGGCGCATCCTGGGTGCGGCTCCGCCGCGTGTCAAGGTATCTCACGCGCTGGCCGCTCGCGAGCGCCGCGGTCAGATTGACAGCGGGCAGGCGTCGCCGCATAGTGAGCCCACGACATCAAAGGGAGCCCTCATGGCGAAGCCGACCACGGTCCGGGAGCTGCGCGACAGCGGGTACCGTACCAAGTCCGTCAAGCAGGAGCTACGCGACAACCTCATCGCCCGCCTCCGTCGCGGCGACGACCTCTTCCCGGGCATCGTGGGCTACGAGCAGACCGTCGTCCCCCAGATCGAGAATGCGGTCCTGAGCGGCCAGGACATCGTCTTCCTGGGCGAGCGCGGCCAGGCCAAGACGCGCATGGCCCGCCTCCTGGTGGGCCTCCTCGACGAGGAGATGCCCGCGCTGGCCGGCTGCGAGATCAGCGACGAGCCCTTCGCCCCGATCTGCTCGGCCTGCCGCCAGCGGGTGGCCGAGCAGGGGGACCGCGCCGCGGTCGCGTGGATCCCCCGCGACCGCCGCTATGGCGAGAAGCTCGCCACCCCCGACATCACGATCGCCGACCTGATCGGGGAGGTGGATCCGATCAAGGTGGCGGAGGGCCGCTATCTCTCCGACGAGCTCACCATCCACTACGGCCTGCTGCCGCGCACCAACCGGGGCATCTTTGCCCTCAACGAGCTACCCGATCTCGCCGAGCGCATCCAGGTGGGCCTGCTCAACATCATGGAGGAGCGCGACGTGCAGATCCGCGGCTACAAGGTGCGGCTGCCCATCGACCTCTACGTGGTGGCGAGCGCCAACCCCGAGGACTACACCAATCGCGGTCGCATCATCACGCCGCTCAAGGACCGCTTCGGCTCGCAGATCCGCACCCACTACCCCAAGCGGGTCGAGGACGAGATCGCCATCATGGAGGCGGAGCGCACCGCCTTCGCCGACTCCGGGCTCGAGACGCGAACCCCCGAGTTCATGAAGCAGCTCGTGGCCGAGGTGACCCATCTGGCCCGTCGCTCGCCCGATATCAGCCAGCGCTCCGGGGTGTCGGTTCGGGTGACGATCTGCAACTACGAGAACCTCCTGTCCAACGCGGTCAAGCGCGCGATCCGTCTCGGGGAGGCGGTGGCCGCTCCGCGCGTCAGCGACCTCGGTGCCATCACCGCCTCGACCGGCGGCAAGATCGAGCTGGAGAGCCTGGGCGACGCGGGCGAGGACAAGGTGCTCTCCAAGATCATGCAGCGGGCCGTGCTCAACGTGTTCAACCGGAGCTTCACCTCGGGCGAGCTGGACGAGGTGGTGGGGGCCTTCCAGGACGGGCTCAAGATCGAGGTCTCCGACTCGATGCCCGCCGACCTCTACCTGCGTCATCTCGGCCAGGTGCGCCCGCTGCAGGCCGCGGTGCGCAAGCTCGGGGCCCAGGATCCGGCCAGCGTGGCCGCCGCCGTGGAGTTCGTGCTGGAGGGGCTGCACCTGAGCAAGAAGCTCAACAAGGACGTGCAGGCCGGCCAGGCGCGCTACCGGGTGGCGTGAGGCCCTAGTGCCACCGCCGAGCTGGTATTCACGCTGGGACGGCACCCAGCGACTCGACGACCTCGACGCCGACCAACTGCTCGAGGCCATGTCCGACGACCTCCTGTCGGACGGCGACCCGTGGAGCGCTCTGCGCCGCCTCTTCCAGCGCGGCGCCCGGAACCCGGACGGGGCCAACCTGCCCGGCCTCCAAGATCTGCTCAACCGGCTGCGCCGGCAGCGCCAGCAGCAGCTCGACCGCTACGATCTGTCCTCGGTGCTCGACGACATCAAGCAGAAGCTCGACAACATCCTGAAGACGGAGCGCGAGGGCATCGAGCGCCGGGTGACCGACGCGCAGCAGCGGGCCCAGCGCGGCGAAGCCCCCGAGTCGTTCCGCCAGGCGATGGAGAAGGCCGCCGCCGAGCACAAGCAGACCCTCGACGAGATGCCCCCGACCCCGGCCGGCCGCATCCAGGGCCTGCAGAACTACGAGTTCATGGATCCGGACGCGCACCGCATGTTCTGGGAGCTCATGAAGGGCCTCCAGCAGCAGATGCTCCAGCCCTTCCTCTCGAACATGCAGAAGGCGCTCGGCGGCATGACGCCCCAGGATCTCGAGCGGATGCGCGAGATGCTCCGCGATCTCAACCGCATGCTGCAGGACCGCGCCGAGGGACGCGAGCCGGATTTCGAGGCCTTCAAGCAGAAGTGGGGCGATCAATTCCCGGGCACGCAGAACCTCGACCAGCTCCTCGAGCAGATCGCCCAGCAGACCGGCCAGATGCAGTCGCTGCTCGGGAGCATGTCCCCGGGGCAGCGCCGCCAGCTCCAGGACATGATGCAGTCGCTCTTCATGCAGGACGAGCGCCTGGAGGCCGAGCTGCGCCAGCTCGGCATGAACCTGAGCCAGCTCCTGCCGCCGCCGGACGGGCGCCGCTACAACTTCCGCGGCGACGACGACCTCACGATGAAGCAGGCCATGGAGCTGATGGACGAGCTCCAGCAGCTCGACCAGCTCGAGCGGCAGCTCCAGAAGGTGCGCGATCCCAACGACCTCGAGAAGATCGACCCGCAGCAGGTCGAGCAGCTCCTCGGCGAGGAGGCCAAGCGTGACCTCGAGCGCCTCCGTGAGATGACCAAGAAGCTGGAAGAGGCGGGCTACCTCGAACGCAAAGGCGACCGGCTGGAGCTGACCGCGCGGGCCATCCGCAAGATCGGCGACAAGGCCCTCCGCGACATCTTCGCGCACCTCAAGCGCGACCGCTTCGGCGGCCACGAGCTGGAGCGGCGGGGCGCGGGCGGCGACCGCACCGACCAGGCCAAGCCCTACGAGTTCGGCGACCCGTTCCTGCTCGAGCTGCGCGAAACGCTGATGAACGCGGTGGAGCGGAACGGCGCGGGCGTGCCGGTGCGGCTGCAGCCCGACGACTTCGAGGTGGTGCGCACCGAGACCCAGACCCAGGCCGCCACCGTGCTCATGCTCGACATGAGCCGCTCCATGATCTTCAACGGCTGCTTCCTGCCCGCCAAGAAGGTGGCGCTCGCCCTCAACGCGCTCATCCGCGGCCAGTTCCCGCGCGACAGTCTCTACATCGTGGGCTTCTCGCTCTACGCGCGCGAGTTCAGCGCGGCCCAGCTTCCCCACCTGGCCCCCGGCGAGTGGAGCGTGGGCACCAACATGCACGCGGGCTTCATCCTCGCCCGCCAGCTCCTGGCCCGGCACACGGGGGGCAACCGGCAGGTGATCATGATCACGGACGGCGAGCCCACCGCGCACATGGAGGGCACCGAGCCCGAGTTCGCCTACCCGCCGACGCGGCGCACCATCCAGGAGACCCTCAAGGAAGTGCAGCGCTGCACGCGCGACGGCATCACCATCAACACCTTCATGCTGGAGCAGAGTCACGCGCTGACCGCCTTCGTCGAACAGATGACCCGCATCAACCGCGGCCGCGCCTTCTTCGCGACCTCCGATCGTCTCGGCGAGTATGTGCTCGTGGACTTCGTCCGCGCCAAGCGTCGGACCGTCTCCTAGCCGCTCCGCCCGATGGGGGACACCGCGACCGTCGTGCTGCTCGTGCGTCACGGCCTGACGCCCACCACCGGGATCAAGCTGCCCGGCCGCGCCCCGGGCCTGCACCTCTCCGACGCGGGCCGGCGCCAGGCCGAGATCGCCGCCGCGCGCATCGGCAAGCTCCCGAAGGTAGCGGCGGTGTACAGCTCGCCCATCACCCGAGCGCGCGAGACCGGACTGCCCATCGCGCGGATCCGCGGGCTCGCGCTCCGGATAGACCGCGACCTGGCCGAGCTCGACATCGGCGAGTGGACGGGACTGAGCCTCAAGCAGGCCGCGCGCCGCCCGGAGTGGGAGACCGTGCAGCGCAATCCGAGCAATTTCCGATTTCCCGACGGGGAGTCGTTCCCCGAGATGCAGACGCGGATGACCTCCGCCCTCGGCAAGATCGTGGCCCGGCATCCGGGGCAGATCGTGGTGGCGGTGTCGCACGCCGATCCGATCAAGGCGGCGGTGGCCCAGGCCCTCGGCACGCCGCTCGACCTCTTCCAGCGCATCATGATCGCGCCCTCCTCGATCACCGCGGTGGCCTACCGGCGTGGCGGCCCCGCCGTCCTCACCGTCAACTCCCTCGCCGGTGATCTCGCCTGGCTGGGCGGCAAGGCATGAGCGATAACCCGTCCTTCGAGATCGACTCCCCCGACCACTTCACCGCGGGGGCGATCGGCCCCCCCGGCCAGCGCGTGTTCTACCTGCAGTCGCGGGAATCCGGGCGCGTCATCACCCTGAAGGTGGAGAAGGAGCACGTGCGCGCGCTCGCGGAGTACCTGGGCGGCCTGCTGGCCCGCGTGAAGGGGGCGGCCGCCCCCGCGGGGGGCGACGCCGACCTGCTCGAGCCGGTGGAGGCCTCGTGGGACGTGGGCTCGCTGGCGGTGGGCTACGACGAGGGCCAGGACCGCGTGGTGGTCGAGGCCAGCGAGCTGCAGGAGGAGGCGGAGGAGGAGAACGCGCCGGTGCCGGAGCCGGCCATGGCTCGCTTCCGCATCACCCGCGCCCAGGCGGCGGCCTTCGTCGAGCGCGCCAACGACCTGATGAAGGGCGGCCGACCCACCTGCCCCGTTTGCAGCCGGCCCATGGACCCGGAGGGCCACGTCTGCCCCCGCGCCAACGGCCACGTCACCCACTAGAGATGTCGGGGGGAGCGGATCCCGCCATCGCGCTCGACCTGCTGACCCGCGGCGCAGTCACCCTCAAGGGCCGCATGCCGAGGAGTAGCAACGCGACCTTCCTCGTCGAGCTGGCCCTCGATGGGACCACCGCGCTGGCCGTGTACAAGCCCGAGCGCGGCGAGCGGCCGCTCTGGGACTTTCCGCCCGGCCTGTTCCGCCGCGAGATCGCCGCGTACCTGCTCTCGGAAGCGCTCGGCTGGGGGCTCGTGCCGGCGACCGCGCCGCGCGAGGGGCCCTACGGAGACGGGTCGCTCCAGCTCTTCGTGCCGGCCGACTTCCGCCACCACTACTTCACGCTGCTCGAGCAGGCGGAGCACCGCGAGGCCCTGCAGCGCATCTGCCTCTTCGATCTCGTGGTCAACAACGCCGACCGCAAGAGCGGCCACTGCCTCTACGTGCCCGACGATCGGATCTACGCGATCGACAACGGCCTCACCTTCCACGCGGAGTCCAAGCTGCGCACCGTGATCTGGGACTTCGGTGAGGAGCCGATCGCGGCCGCCCTGCTCGACGACGTGCGCCGTGTGGTGGACGACGGCCTGCCGCGCGCCCTGGCCGACCTGCTGGATCCCGACGAGCAGCGCGCGCTCAAGCGCCGCGCCCGCGGCCTCCTCAGATCAGGCCGCTTCCCGGTGGATCAGAGCGGCCTCCGCTACCCCTGGCCCCTGATCTGATTTCCCCTCTCCACTCTGGGGAGAGGGCTAGGGTGAGGGGGCCTTACCGGCCCCGGCGCCGGCGGTTGTGCGAGTCGCCATGGATGACGTCGCACCAGCGGCGATTCTCGTCGCCGCCCGCCTCGGCGCTCCCGGTCAGCATCGCGTCCGATAGGACCCGCGCGTCGTCCACGCCTTCACGCATCGGCATGTGGACATTGCACCACTGGACTTCCAGGATCTCCAGCAGGGCATCGGCGTCCGGCTCGCAGGCGGGGCAGTAGGCGCGGGCAATACGGGGGGTTTCGGCCGGAATGTCACTCAAGGCAAGGCACCACGACGGGCGACTGGGGGACTTCCTCGCGAGTGTCGAGCTATGGCAACCTCCTGTTCGGCGTTCCGAACCAGGCTCGAGGCTCACGATCATTCTACACAGGGGATAATTTCGCTCCTAATTCTGCGGGACTCCCCCCTGCCCACATGCTGCGCGGGGGTCTACAGAAAGGTCGGGTCGGGTGGGAGGCGGAGGAGGTAGCGGGCCACCGTCTCCAGGTGGGCCTGGCGCCCCTGGAGCTGCTGGGTCACGGTGTGGATGTCCCGGAAGCGACGCCCGAAGGCCTGCTGGCGAAGATGGCGCTCGACCTGGCCGCGTGATGGACCGTGTCCACCACCTGGTTGGCCTGGTGGATGCCGTAGGTGGAGGCCAGCCGGATCTGGACCCGCTGCTCGAGGGTGAGCGGACTCCCCGAGCGGCTCACGTCGGCCTGGGCCACCTGGAACTGACCGCGCTGTCTGTCTCGAACCAGACGCGAGAAGCCGGCCGCGCAGAGGCTGCCCGACGGGAAGCAGTTGCGCGGGCCCGGGTGACGGCGCTCGGCGGGGTTGTCCCGCGACACCGTGAGCGGCCGGCGGCCTGGGTTTGCTCGCTCAGGTCCTCGAGCAGAACCTCGAGCGCGCGAGCCCTCTCGAGCGGGCCCGCCGTCGCGCGCAGGTCCGTTTAGTCCACTCCGAAGTCGTAGACCTTGCCCGAGCCCGCTCCGAAGCCGGTGGCGAGAATGAAGCCGTACTCGCCGGGCGGGAGCGGCGCGGCCGGCGTCACCCGGTAGAAGCCGCGCGGATCGCGCTCGATGCTGATCGCGATCTTGTCCTCGTTGCGCACGCCCATCTTCTGGGTGCCCCCGAACGGCATGAAGGCCCCGCTGCCGATCTTCAGATTGCGATCGTTGTGGGCGTCACCCGGCTTGAGCCGCACCAGCGGCGCGTCGGTCGAAGAGTACGTGCTGAGGAACACGGGCCGCTTCTCGGTGGTCCGGTACTGGGCCTTCCGTCCCTCCAGCACCACCTCGCTCTTGCTCTGAAAGAACGCCATGTTGGTCTCGAGGTTGGCCGAGGTCGCGAACATTTCGACGTATCGGTCGCCGACGAGCTGGTAGATCACCTCCTGATTCTTGAGCGCCCCGGCCGCGACCGCTGGCGCCGGCGCGGCGGGCATCGCGCCGGCGGTCGGGGAGCCGGAGCCCGCCGCCACCATGGCCTCCAGGACCTTATCGGAGACGCCGGCCTTTTTCAGGTTCACCAGCGAGTCCGTCTTGAGATCGAACTTGGTCGCGGTCGACTTGATCTTGGCGATGACGACCGCCTCGGGCAGCCCCGCCTTGACCATCTGGACCACGGAATCGTTCGTGAGCACCTCCTGGGCGAGAGAGATAGAGGCCGGCAGTGACAGGCACATCGCGGCCACTAGGACCAACCCCAGCGCGAGACGAATGATCTTCATGAATCCTCCTGGGTGACGAGAAGCGATCTGGTTCAGGGGACCACGTTAGGGCACTTCGTAAACCCGGTCAATAGCAGGTCAAACGGCCGCGGCGGGCCAGCGCGAAAGCGGCCGGGAGCATGGCGAGGAGCGCCACCAGGCCGTTCAGGGCCATGGCCAGCGGTACGCCGATGCCCGCCGAGAGGAAGCCGATCCAGAGCGTGCCGGCCGGCTGGGTCCCGATGCAGGCCGAGAGGATGCCAATGGCCCGGCCGCGGCCCTCTTCGGGCGCGGCAAGCAGGACCAGCGTGCGCTGCATGGCCTCGAAGCCCGATTCGCAGGCCGCGATCAGCACGAGGACGGCCAGGCACGCCTACCGCCGGCGCAGGCCCGTGAACGCGAGAAGCAGCAACGGCGCCACTAGCACCGACAGCGTGAAGAGCCGCCCGTGCGGCAGGAAGCCGCGGCGCGCGGCGATGGCCAGCGCGCCCAGCAGGGCGCCGAGGCCGGCGGCCGCGATCAAGGCGCCCAGCCACTCCGGGCCCACGCGCAGCACCTCGCGCGCGAAGACCGGCAACACGGTGGGCTCCCCCAGGCCTTGCGGAATCCCACGCCCAGGCTCGCGGCCATCGAGGCGGTGTCGCGGCCGATCGGGCCGCCGATCCGCGCGGGCAGGCCCATGAAGACGAGCAGGCCGACCGCGTAGAGCCCCCGACCGCGGCGTAGCAGGGCGCGGGGCCGAAGCGCGCGAGCCCGAGGCCGGCCAGCGCCGGGCCGATCATCTTCGCCACCTGCATGAAGACCGTTGTCGAGGCCGATCAGCGGCCAGAAGGCGCGCGGCCCGTCGCGAAGACCGCCGCGAGAGCCGCGCCCGTCACGAGCCCGAGCGCCTGGGTGGAGAGCAGCACGCGCCCGCGGTGCATACGATCGGCGAGGATGCCGGTGAACGGACCCAGCACCATCAGCGGGGCCGCGCGGGCGAACGCGGCCAGCCCGACCATGAAGGGTGAGTCCGTGAGCTGGAAGGCGTGCCTGCCCAGCAGGACCAGGTCCATCCAGCGAGCGCGGTTGACGCAGAGCCCGGAGAACCACAGGCGACGATAGGGGCGCTCACGCAGGACAGAGCCGAACGCGGAGGGGGCGGCCAGGGCGGCCGCCGTCGGAGCGACGCAGCTCACCCGCGCGGGGGAACACCGGCGGATCGCCTATTGACAGGATCGGCGAAGCCGGACGATCATTCCGCAACCCCGAAGCAACGGCATGATCTCCGTCCTCCTCGTTCCGCGCGTCCTGGCTTCGTGAGGTAGCGGAGCGATGCGACCGCCCCGGGGGAAGATGTCGAGGAATCTCGGCGCGGCGCTGCTGGCGGGCCTGGCATGCGGCGGCCTGTGGATCCTGTTCGCGACCACGATCATGGATGTCGTCCGGCCGGGAGTGATGACGGTTCCGGTCACACTCGGCGTCGGGGGCGTGATGGGCCTCGCGGTGGCCGCGTTCTGCTGGCGGTCTGGCCCGCCCAGACAGATCTGGGGCCGCGTGGCTCTCACCGTTGGCCTCCATACCCTTGCGCTGCCGGTCGCGGCCGCGATCTCGTTCGGCGCGACCGCGATCTGGCCACCGCCCGAGACGGCCGACCTCGGGCTCAGCCTGGACGTCTTCGGGGTGCGGCTGGTCGGGACACCGGCGACCGTGCGGCTCGGGGTCGGCGGCTTCGTCGCCGGTCTCCTCCTCGTCGCGATCGGCGATCGAGCCTTGCGGCGCCCTGGCATGGCCGACCGGATGCGACGCGGGGCGGGGCGGCTCTTCCGCTAGGAGCGCGCCTCACACCCGCCCGATTCGTAGTTGGCGAGCACCCGATCGATGGTGGTGGCGAGATTGAACGAGCTGGCGGTCACGGCGGCCAGGCAGCGCTGGAGATCGGGCGCCGACGCCTCGAGTGCGGCCCGCGGCCGGATCGCGAAGCGAGACCCGCCGGACTCTCTGATCGGCCACGGTGGCCTCGGGGGGGAATGACGTCGGCGGCGATCACCGCGGCCCCGCCGCCTCGGCCTCGACCATCGCCAGGCCAAGCCCCTTGAACCGCGAGGGACGAAGGCGTCCAGCGCTCCAAGCCGGCACGTCGGCTGGGTCCCAGTGAAGACCGCCCGCAGGCCAAGGTCGGCCGTCCGGCGTTCTACCTGCGGGCGCTGCGCCCGTCTCGCATGAGGAGCGGCCGAACCCGTGAGGTGACGACCGACGTGACCCAGCACGCGGCGGCGCGCTCGAGGCCCTCCCTCCCATCGTCTCTATCGGCCGCGCGCCCGCGTCGCAGCGCTCGATCTCCGATGGAGACGAGAAGAAGTCCGAGCACTAAGCCCGCGCCGCCGAGCCGCACCGTGGCCAGGACTCCGGAGGCCCAGAACGCGACCTGGCCGCGACCGGCAGCGCGCGCGTGCCAACCGACGGTGAGTGTGGCCCGGGCCCCCACACCTGTCTCCTGTCCCGGGCC
>Ga0207646_10001767_pt1 | contig 26173 bp, 29 predicted proteins | sample KBSK5502metaG_FD_184343 | JGI IMG/M metagenome (GOLD analysis project Ga0207646, IMG submission 184343) | Corn, switchgrass and miscanthus rhizosphere microbial communities from Kellogg Biological Station, Michigan, USA - KBS K5-50-2 metaG... | ecosystem: Host-associated > Plants > Roots >...
CTGAATATCGCAAGATACGGGAACAAACACGGTCGCCTCGCCACGTTCATATTGAAACAGTTCGCTCGAAAACAGGCCACCGCTCGGACCGGACGGTTGCAATCCTTGCACGGCAACGGTGGCATACAACTCTCCAAGGGCACCATGATACCAGAATAACAGGTCACTCAGATCGACGACTTCATGTATTCCTACCGCCTGAGTCGCTGAAACCGTCCGGTGTTCCACTGAGATCGGAGTCGTGGAGGGTTCGAGGAGATTTCGCAGCGACATCACCGCCTGGCGAGTCTGCTCAAGCTCCACCTCTAACCGACTCAGATGGGCAGTGATCAGCGCATTGCGTGTGTCGAGATCCGGTGCAGCTAACACTGCCTTCACTTCATCGACAGGCATGTTGAGATCCCGAAACCGTTGGATAATTTGCGCGGTCGGGATTTGTTCCACGCGATAGTATCTATATCCCGTGCTTGGGTCTACTTCAGCCGGTTCAAGAAGCCCAACCTGGTGGTAGTAGCGGAGCGTTTTTATGCTCAGATGTGTCATCAAGGAAAAGTCCCCAATGGTCAGTGCATCGCTCATAGGTAGAGATACTCCCCATGTGTTCGTGTGTCGTTCATAGATAGGAGTATACACTCTCCACGTAGGGGAGAGTCAATCCAAGAATCGCCTCTTGACTCTCCTCTCACAGGATACGCGATACTCTCTTCAGAGCCTTCCACATGGATGAGCACAAGAGAAAAATAGAAGATGACCAAAAGGAGGAACTTATGACGAACAACTTGAACCCTATTATTGCCCAACACATCGCGGCAGTGAACGCTTTTGACACGAACGCAATTGTCTCGACCTTTGCAGACGATGCCTTCGTGAACGACAATCACCGAGAATTCTGGGGCATTGATGCGATCAGGCGTTGGGTTGAGAAAGAGATGGTTGGTGATAAGGTGACCATCGACGTACGTGAAGTTGTCGACCACTATGGGGACACGATCGTTCGTGGCGCCTACGATGGCGAGTATGACAAAACCAATCTTCCGGCTGGTGACCTGATCTTGTCGAACTACTTTAGCGTTCGTGACGGCAAGATTGTGAGCCTGATCGTCATCCGCAACACACCTGCTGACTATTAGAAGAAATTCGGACGGTTTTGAGCGTCCGAAAACTGCACATCGATGCCAGTACTCATGTGGTTAGGTCTCTGCAGCCTGACAGAACACATGGAGGGAACAGAATACATGGCAGAAGCAAGGATATAAATGGTTAACCTAAGCGGCGGAGAGAGAAGCGAAGGAGCTCTGCGTCCGGCGAGCCAGCCCCTTCCCCTTCGCTTCGCTCAGGGCTTCGGCTGATGCGCTCAGGGTGACAGGCGTTGTCTCCAAATGTTTAGGGATCGGGATCGTAAGAACTTCTGGAGAGCGCGGTTTCCGGGCCAGATCCCGGACCGGCTCGTGATCGCCGAGGAGCTCAAGGGGAAGGTGATCGAGCTCGAAGGGCACGACCTGGTCGTGGTGGAGGTCGGACACAGTGACACCGACGACACGACCTGCCTGTATGTCCCGTCCATCGGCCTGGTGGTCGCCGGGGATGTCGCCTACAACGACGTGCACCTCTACCTCGTCGAGTCAAACGCGCACACTCGCAGCGAGTGGATCGCTGCGCTCGATACCATCGAGGCGCTCCACCCACGCGCGGTGATCGCCGGCCATAAGCGACCAGGGAATGACGACAGCCCCAGGATCATCGAAGAGACCCGGCAGTACATCCGCGATTTCGACCGGCTCGCCGAGACGACGACGACGGCACGAGCGCTGTACGACAGGATGCTGGAGACTGGACCGTAACATGCTTTACGCGGATGGAGCCATCAAATTGACTAACCCTCTTGCCAGCGGCTAGGCCAATGCTTACACTGTTCTTGAGAAGCGCGAGCTAGCGAGGGTCGCGCTGGTTTTCAAGGATTGGTGTAGGAGAATGCCATATGCTCATCGTGAACGACGAACACCGCCTCCGGGCAGGGATTAAGAGCCTCTCAAAACGCTGCTCCTACTGCTCGAAACCGCTGAAAGAGTACCCCTTGATCATGAACGATGATGCGGGGTTCCACGTCTTTCATGCCGCTTGCGCCGCCGCACTCGCTATTGACATTCAAGTAGACCTCTGCACGTTCTTCAATCCGCCAGCGCCTTTCCACCAGTTGTTTGTGCTTACTCCAGGGGAGGCTGAGTGCAACAACGAACAAGGAGGGACAGATGGAATCAACGGATCTTGAAGAGATCAAGGCCGCTTTGTGGGAACAAGCCTCTCATCCCTGTACGCGGGTGAGCTGGGGAGTAGCACAAGTGATGGCGGTGAGACGGAGCCGTGGGCAATTGAGGGTAATGCTTCGCGGGCGAGGACGCTGGTATCCGGTTCCAGCCGTGACGATTGAAAGGCCGCTCGTTTGTCCAACCGGCGCGTGTGACCTCGAAGAGGTGCTTTGAGCAATGGCTTTGTCGCGCGAGAATGGAACGCATTCTGCTGTGCATTTCGTAGAAGAGCAAGATTCGAGAAGTTTTTTCTGACCATGAGGCATATCCTCTTGCTACTTGTAAAATGCAAGTAGCAAGAGGGAAACCCATCAGAAGAGCTATGGAAATGCTGCCCAAGCATGAAAGGAGACCATGATGCCTAGTGCAAATCCACGAGACCGTTTCGGCTTTCCTCTATCTCTTTTTCTTAGCGGGAGAGTACATCAGAAGTCAGCCGAGTAAAGCGGACGGGGTGATCGGCTCGGTGAGAAACCGAGCCAAAACGTTGTGCCGGTTTGTTCCTTGGAGCCAGGGCCGCATGAGTTCGGCCCCTGCTGCATAGGTAAAAATGTATCTTTCGCGGAATGGCCTTTGTAAGTATGCCAGGATCTGCTCTGCCTCCTTGGCTGACACACGCAAATACTGTTGAAGATACTCCAGAACTTCCTTTTCTGAACGCCCCTCATGCAGGAGCAGCGCAGCGTTTCTGCGCACCGGCGTATAGAGGGTGTAGGCTGGGGAAATCCAGCGCGCTTCCTCAGGCGAGACAGCCAACCCTGCGCGGGGATACATATGCTCGGCCAGCCATTGGGATTCTTCTTCGGGCGAGAAGAGCATCGAAGCCGCCAGTGTAGCGATCCCTTCGCTGATCACCATTTGCGGCGAAATCAGCAGGCCAATAGCCTGTTCCAGATAGCCTCGTTCGCGGTAGAGGCGCTGCTCCTTCAGCGTACACTCGGTATGATGCCCAGGATACCCTTCATGGCCAGCCAGTGTGAGCAGAGCGCGAGCGTACGTAAACAGATCAATATTGAGGTCGAGCTTCGATCTGGCGTGCCCCTGAAAGAGATTGTTTGCCATCCAGCGCTGGCCTCGCGTGGCCTGGATCGTGATGGTTTCATCAACCGGGAGTTCCAGGAAGGTTCGGGTACGGCGGCGCGTTTCAGCCAGGGCATACCCCAGAAGATCCACCATCTGTTCCGCGCGTTCCGGCGGAAGCGTCACATGCTGTTCCAGAGCCTCAATCCGTTTCTGGATATCTCCCGTGCCTGGGAGCGTCTCTTCTGCCTGCGCCCATGTTTGTTCAAAAAGCGCTTCAGATGTTCTGCTCGGGCGAATATCAAAGCAGCGTTGGAGTTCCTCTTCCAGCGTGAACGTTTCACCACAAAGTTTCTGGCAAACCGTCTGCATCGCCAGCACCTGTTTGCTGAGAAACGCCGCCCGTTGCGGCTCCAACTCCAGGCGTGAGACGGCCTCGGCCAGATCGAGTGCCTGGTGAAGCAACTCAGGCGCCGGTGCGAGTGCTTCGGCCGCCACCCGTGCTCGCCACTCAGGCGGACCGTAGTAGTAATCAACAAAAGGACTGTGTTCAGAGATGGCACGGAGCGCCTTGTCAAGGCGAAAAGCCAGAAGAACGTAGTCGCGAAACCAGGAGTCGTGCATGGCTTGCCCTTTCTTTTGTGGTGCTCTCAGTGGCTCACCAGAGCCGCTCATCATTCCTGCTGTGTCTCTTGATGACGTTGGCATTGTACCTCATGCTGGCTTGTCAGAACAAGCGGAGTGGGTCGCTGGGCAATCCAGCCAGCACGTGTTTCCCTGCGGATAGCCAGGGAGACATCCGATGCCCACGGGTTGCGCAACGTGTATGACTTTCCGTCATCGACACCCCAGCCGGCGTAAGCTCATCGAAACCGCTGAGGTTTTGGGAGGGAAAGGACCAGGGAGAATCAGAGGATCAAGAGGAGCCAACGCCTGAAGTACAATGGAGCAGAAAAGGAGGTTGTTTGTTTTTTGTAAGGAGGAAAGCTCGTTGGCGCGAAGAGTGGATACGAGATCGAGCGAGGCTCGCGTGATCTGCTGAACAAAGACCCTCAGACCCCTCCACAGGAATTAGCCCGGGCTATAGGGCGCTCAGTCAGTTGGGTGAAGAAATGGCGTAAGCGGCTCACCGAAGATGATCTCCATGACCCCTCTGTGTTGTGTTCTCGTTCGCGGGCGCATCATGCCCCCTACTTCCACTGGGATGTGTGCGTGATCAAGCGGATTGTGGAAATGCGCTTTTCGCCGCCAGAGAACGCAGACCGCGTGTGCCTGGCCCTCGGGCACTACTTTACTACCTTCCCCGTGACCCGGAGTTGCAAGCGGCACAAGTCCCTCTGCCCCGCTCCAGTCGAACGATCTGGCGCGATCCTGCACGCCACGGGCTGCCTGGTGACACGTTCCAAAGAGTCGCCCTATCCCAACGAACTGCGAGAGCCATTGGAAGAGATCCAGATGGATGCGCAAAGATGTTGGTTCTGTTTCGCCTGAGCAAAGCCCGCAGGGCAAGCGAAAGCCGGGTGATCGAGGTCTGTAATGCGGGTCGATGCGGGCACCTCGATCGCGTTGTTTGCCCAGGCCCGCGAGGATTTCCACGAGTCATTTCGCACTGGAAACGGTGATCACTTTCTTGCGCCGCTATGGACGTCCGCCTCAGATGACCTTTGATCGCGATCCGACGCTCGGTTGGGGGAGTGTCAGGCCGGGATTTCCCCTCTCCGTTGCGTCGGCTCCTGGTCTGTCTGGGGATTACGCCTCCTATCTGCCCGCCGCATCGACCCGCTAAAAATGCCTACGTGGAGAGGTTTCCCCGCACCTACGGACAGGAGTGCTTACAAGTCCATCGGCCGAGCACGCTAAAAGCGGGTACGCGAGGTGACAGAGACGTTTCTCCAGCACTACAACGAAGAACGTCCCCATCAGGGACGCTCCTGTGGGAATGTCCCGCCTCGTGTGGCCTTTCCAACCTTGCCCACCGAACCCGCCCTCGGCATCTGCGGGTTGACCCGGATGCCTGGCTGGTCCCGCTGGATCAGAAGGTGTATCTGCGTCATGTGGGTCGGGATGGCTGCGTCGATATCGATCTGGCCACCTACTACCTCGGTCCTCAAATGGCTGGATGGAGCGTCCTCTTCCAGGTGGAAGCGCAGAGTCGCCAGTTTGCCGTTTGGCACCAGGACCAGGTGGTCAAGCTGCTTCCCGTTCCCCGGCTTGCTCGGCCAGGAGATGGCCCTGGACGACTATCTGCAGTACATCCTGCAAGAGGCGTTGGCTGCTCCGCGACGTGCTTCTGCCCGTCGGGGAAGACAACGTCCGACAGCCGCCTCTTTGGGGGGAGGGAGCTTGATTTCGTCCTTCACCCGCCAGCCTTCTCAGGCGCTTGCTCTGCATGCGAGCAACGTGCGGGAAAGCTGTTGTCTGCCGGCTTCGGAAAGGGACAGGGGAATCAGGAGCAATCTGCTGCGCGGGCAGCCCTTGCGTCTGATCGCACATGCATGCTCCTCACACCCTGCTTTTTTCTCTCTAGTCTCAGCTTTTCCCGGTTCAATCTCAGCCGTTTCGATGAGCCTACTCAGGCTGAAGTGACGATGACGGAAAGTCATACACGTTGCGCATCCCGTGGGCCTCTCCAATCTCTTGGTGAATCGAAGACGTCTGGCTTCACCTCCGAGAAGCGTCAAGAGCTGGTGGTGTTCCTCATCCAGCAAGCTGGAGTTCGATGAGAGTAGGTTTGTGAAGGAAGCTCTGCTCACTTCCGATGACGAGGAGATCCGGGAACAGCCCATGGGTGACAGCCAGGGCAAGATGCGCTGCACCTTTGGGCAGGTCGAAGATGACGGTGCGTGTAAACGAGCCGCCGGGCACAAGTTCACTAGAGAGCGGTTGCCCGCCTTGCCCCGTGGCATCAAGTGCCTGCTGGCCAGTCGGAGAGGGGTTATAGCGCTGGCTGCCTGCGTCAAGGAGATAGACCTGGGCATCCAGAGCTCGTTGGCTGATCACTTTGGCCCGGCTCGAAACGCGCACGGTGACCAGGTAGAACTCACCACGCGCGGTGACGATCGTGGGAGAGGCACCGACGGTGGGCTGCTGCACGACCCGCTCAACCGCCAGACACCAGTCGTCGAAGCAGCGATTCTGGTACATCGCGAGCAGGTGCTGGGGGCTGAGAAAGGAGACGCTCAGAAGCACGACGGCATACAGCACCAGAAAGCTTCCAAGCGCCAGAGAGACTCGCCTCACCAGCGTCCATTGGCGGCGAAGAAGGAAATAGCAGAGAGAAAAGAGGGCGAGCACGCATCCCAACACAGCAAGCAGCAGCACCAGGTCGAAAATCGTCATCACTCAAAAGCTCCTTATGTGGGTGGCATGGATCATGCATGATCTGCTCAAGAAGCAGTATAGGGGAAGGAAGCCATCCTTTCGACCTTTTGTGTGCGTTCAATGCGCACTCGAGTGCCTTGAACCTCTCAGAGCACAGATGGTCAACCTTTCGGGAGGAAACGGCCCCACTTTTGGGTAATCCACAGGGGTATTCCTTCTCAAGAGCAGCGAAAGTTCGCCAAAAACGCAAAAAGGACGGCTTTTCAGCGAAAAGCCGTCTAGAGCTGCTCTCATGTTATCTGCTGGCTGCTACCCAGCAATGTATGAGCTATTTGAGGGCATTCGCCACGTTGATGCACAGCATATGGGCATGACAGATGGCAATAGCTGCCGCGTCGGCCGCATCATCCGGCTTGGGGACTGCTGGCAGGTGGAGCAATTGGCGCACCATATAACCTATTTGCTCTTTGCGAGCAGCCCCATACCCCGTCACCGCCAGCTTCACCTCACTGGGAGCGTACTCAGCGATCAAGACTCCCCTCTGCTCCAGTAGCAGAATCGCAACGCCACGCGCCTGCGCGACTGCGATTGCCGTTGTCACATTCTTGCCGAAGAACAGCTCCTCGATAGCTGCCTCCTGTGGACGATACTGAGTAATGATCGCTCCGAGTTGGTCATAGATCTGCTGCAAACGTCGCGAATAGGCGAGTCCTTTCGGCGTCATGATGGCATCGCAGGCGATCAAACGCAGATCGTTTCCCGCTGCCGCCACGACGGCGCAGCCCATGCGGCCAAAGCCAGGATCGATGCCCAGGATGAGTCGTTCGTTCTTTTCCATCTTTCTCTCCACCTCTCACCAGCCCAACTGTCGTTCACGCATACTCATCCACACGCCCTGACCGATAATCAGGTGGTCAAGCACCTCGATTTGCAGTAACTCGCCTGCCTGGATGAAAGACCGGGTCACGTCGATATCTTCGGGGCTGGCCTGTATCCCGCCAGATGGATGGTTATGTGCCACAATGATGGTGGCGCTATTGAGCAGTAAAGGGAGCCGGAACAGCTCGCACACCCGCACCACCGATGAGTTCAGGCTGCCCTTGTACAGGCGATGGAGGCGTTGCACATGGTTCCTGGTATCCAGGCACGCCACCCAGAACTCCTCATGATCGAGATGCCCCATCTCCAGCATGAGCAGTGCCGCGAGATCAGCCGGTTGCCTGATGCACTCATCCGCAGACGGCGTGAGCAGCACCTGGAGCAGGCTCATGAGCGCCTGTACCTCCTCTGGTAAGCCCTCCACGCGCTTGAGCGCATCCTGGACGCTCGCGCCGCTGGCTGCCAGCCGTCGCAGATCGTCGAGACAGAGGTAGGGCGCGATGGCCTCACGCAAGGCGCACATCTGCTGTTGGGTATGGAGATCGGGTGGAGGCCAGGCTGTCGCTTCGTCGAGAAAGAGTGGGCGCATGAGCGTGGTCTGGTTCGTCTTCTTTGTTACCGCGGGACAGGACCCACAGTGTGTTCTTGATCGTGGCATAATCGGGTATTCCTTTCACTGTAAAAGGCATGAAAAACCCCCAGGAAACAGCTTCCTGGGGGCTGTTTGTATCGTCTGGTAGAGAAGTGTGCTGCTCGTTCAAGGCACAGCGTGGCTGAGATGGCAGGCAGGGGCTACTCTCCGGCTTCCTGACGCGTTGTCACCACCGCCGGGCCAGCGATGTAGTTATATGGCTGCAACACCGACCTGGCGAGCAGCGTGGCAAGCGGATTGGAGGGCAGGCCGCGCAGCTTGCCTTCCTCGTTGATCCACATAAGGCGGCCATCCGGCAAGTGGACGCACTCCAGCCAGCCGTCGACCAGCGCGTGCAGCTCACTGGTCGTAAAGCAGGCCGCCCCGTATTCAGGGTGGATCTCTCGAACGCTCCCGGAGGGGGTAATCAGTTGTGCCATGGGTATCTCCTTTCGTTGTGTTGCAAACACATCCCCCGGGAAACTGTCTCCTGGGGGATGGACATGGATGAGTATTTGAGGCGAGACTCTTGTTGTCTTATCGGTCGGTTTCGTAGAATGGGAGCGCGTGACTTTCATGCGCTTCCAGACCGGCCAGAATCTTCTCCCTGGCCCGATCATTGACCGAACCGTCGTGGTAGCGGATGAGCGCGAAGCCAGTGAGAGGCAGTGCAGCGAAGAGGCCGGGGACGAGACCATCCGCAGACTCCCCCGTTGGACGGTACTGGTAGATGGTGCTGCCGATCTCGCGCAGGCAGAGCGGCAGTGGTTCTGTGCCAGGATGATGCTCTCCTGCTTCCTCTTCGGATACATTGATCACCGTCTGCGCCGCTTCCTGCGGGATCAGTTCCCACAGTTTGAAGAGGCATTGCCCTGTTCGCAGGAACTCCAGTGGCAATGCTGGAAGAAGCGCCCCCGCATTGTCGCCTGCACGAGACACGAACGCACTGAGGCTCATCTCTTCTTCAGCCTCACTCGTTGCGCCTTCTGCCTTGTCGCTACCCTCGGTGGAAACATCGTGGCCGGGAACCGCTTTTTTGCAGTCCAGCGGCGGGCGCTGCTCTTGCCATCGCATATTGAGCACGTGGGGATGTGCCAGGATCATGCGACTCGACCGGGAGAGCAGCGAGAGGTCAAGATTGGGATTGAGGCGGCGGGACGAGCCATACCTTTTCACCTCTTCGAGGTAATCACAGCAGTAGGGATAATGCTCCGCACCTACCCAAACCAGCAGGTCGAAGATCGGAAGTTCCTCCTCATCGAGCGCTAGTTCACCCGAGGAGAGCATACGCTGCCAGAGCTGGGGCTTGTTGATAAGATCGAGCCCCTCCGGGACGGGCAGCGGTGGATCGAAGAGAAACTCCTCCAGTGGTCGTCCCCTGGGAGACAGACCTGACTCGGCGTAGACGCCGCCCGGCTCGCGCTCTCCGCAGCCGCGCGGAACGGGGTCAGCTTTGGGAAAATCCAGGTCAAACATCGTTTTGTCCTCCTTTTCATCATGATTGTGGTTGAAAAGTAGTAGGATCGGATTGGGATGACGAGCGCGCCTCACGCAGTGCGAGGCATAGTTGCTGCTCCAGTGCCTGGATGAGCGTCCGCACGGCCTGCGGTGTCGTCCGGCAATCAGGGCTTTGCGCAAAGGCATGGAGCGCCGCCAGCAGCGAAGTCATCGATGTGGTTGCAGTGGATGGATACATTTCCGACGCAGACTCCTTGCCTGCGCATGCGGCCTGTCCTGCCTGTTCCTCATACCCAGGCGTTGTGAGAGGCAGCGAGTTCGACAATGTAGGGAGGTGCGATGGAGGAGCATTCCATCCCTGGGCAAGTGCCGCCTGGATGGGTTCAAGGCCCGCATTGATCTGCGCTCGCAGGAGGTTATTCACCCGCTCACCCGTGATCTCCTCGCCAGCTTCGGCCAATCCCACGACGCGCTCCTGCTGCGCCTGCGTGAGCCGGGCCAGCTTGCGGGCAACCTCCCGGCTCACATCGCCTTTCAGCACGCGGTTCAGGAGCGGTACCGGTAACTGTGCGATCTTGAGCCGCTCGGAAAGCGTGGCGCGATCGAAACCGAAGGCGGCCAGGTCGTCGAGGGTCAGGCCGACCCCCTCGTCGATCAGGCAGCGCAGTGCCTCCACCTCCCTCACCCAGGCGGCGGAACGCTGCTCGTTCTCAATGAGCGCCAGCAGCGCCGAGAGCGGTATGGTGCTGGCGGCATACGCCTCGCACTTGACCACGGTGAGTCCGGCGAGGCGAGCCGCCAGCACGCGCCTGCGCCCGGCGATCACCTCAAAGGTGGCTTCGATATCATGGATACCGACGCCCCCTTGCACGACCACCGAGGGGTTTTGTAGGATACCCACGTGCTGGATACTTTTCACCAGGCGTTTCGCAGAACGCACCAAATGGTCAGCGTCTGGTACCACGAGTCGCTCTGTTGGCAGGAGCATAGTCTCGTGTTCTGGTAACGCTTCAATGCCAAGCCGCCGCCACAGGACGGCATTGATAGGACTCACTTCTTGAATGTCCACATCCTCGACGTCGAGGACGGGTGTCTGTGTAAACGTCATAGGATTCGTTCTCCTTTGTGAATACCAACATGCCCCAGACCGCTCTCGTACAGGCAGCCTGAGGCATGAGGCTTATGGTCATCATCGATTGACGGTTTCAGGAGGAGTGCTGCTCCTGTGTGTTATGCAGCTTCGGGCGTGCGCCGTCCCTCACTCCCACAACTGCGACTGCTGAGGGACATGCCCACCGTGAGATGACGCAGCGAAGAGCGGTGGCGAGGCTTTCGCTGCTCCCGAAGTGGGCGCCACGAGCAGATCCCACAGCGAAAACATCGTCACCTGGCGACACTGCTCTTCTTTTCCTGCTGCCTCACCCTCGCCGAGCGAGGGGATCTCTCGTTCGGTTACCGGCATGCGCCGCCGCAGCGGTTCCCCATAGCCACGTGAACGTCGCGCTCGACTCCGAACCCGCGCCAGTGCGATATGCTCGTCTCGTCCAAAGACGACTCCGGCGCGGCTGCCAACCACCAGTGATGGGGCTGGTCCTGGCAAAGATCCGATGGCAGGGAGAGATGCAGCGATACCATCAGGCAGCATCGGTGAGAGCACCACCGCAGGGAGCATGGGAGCCGTGACAGCCGGGAGTGTACTCATCGGCTCACGCTGAGCGTCGTCGCGCTGCTGCGGTTCGGCATCTACTTGTACAGCCTTGCGCGCTCTGGGGATGGCGGAAACAAGCACTTCGGGGCGCATAGCCCATACTGAAACAATGGCGGCAGGGGAGGCTGCGAGAGCCGCGAGGCGGTCCGTGAGATCGTCTTGTATGCCACCCAGCCACTCCCGCCCCCGCACGAGCGCCTTGCGCAACTCCTCTGCCCTCCTGGCGAACACGGCTTTAAGAGCTGTCTCTTCCTCGGCCACCTCATGCTCGTCGGAGAGCACCACCGGAATCTCCTCCTCGTCGCCCTCGCTCTGTTCGAGCAGGCTGGAGAGACGGGCAAGCGTGGTTTTGTCCGCGCCTGTGTGTTCGATCAGCGCTCCGCGCGCCGGTTCTCCGGCGAAGGCGGCTGCCGCGCCGCTCTGCTGGCCCAGCTTGCGCAGCTTGGTGTGTCCGGCGGTGTTGGCATACGCCAGGTAGTAGATGCGTACCTCCTCACGCTTGCCCAATCGCCAGGCGCGCCGGCTGGCCTGGTCGAGCATGAAGAGGTTGAGTGCCATCTCCATCCACAGGATGGTATCGATGCCGCTCTGCAGGTTGAGACCCTCGTTCACGCGCCGGTACGGGACGATCACGACGCAGTGCCCGCGCTGCACCGCCTGGAGAATCGCCTGCTGGCGATCTTCTGCGGCGACACTGTTGGGCAGCGTCCAGGGCTGCACGTCCGAGAGCACCCACTCCAGGCGGCGGGCCATGCTGCGCAGGTCGTTCTGCTCAACGTAGACCATCACGCGCCTCCTTTCGCTGAGTTCCTTCTGCACCAGCGTGATGAGGCGTCGCTCTAAGGGATACAGGTGCTCGGAGGAGAGCCGCTCCGTCTCGACCAAGAGCGCGCGGCCCTGGGTGTCACCCCAGCGGTCGCGCCTGGTCTCCCACACCTCGAAGGGGCGATCGCAGGGCAGCACGGCGAACCAGCGCGGCACCGTGCCCTTGGCGAGGCGTGCCGCCGTATTGCGCTTCCGGGCCAGTTCGTCGAGTTGGCGTACTAATCGCCCGTAGTGGGCTGCCAGGTGTCGCGGCATGGCCCACTCCTGCACGGCTCTCTCCTTTTCAGCAGCTTTCTGTACTGCGTGTTGCAAGTGCTCTTGCTCCGCCGCCCGTGCGGCTTCATCGTCTCCAAGGTGTCCATCTCGACCGGCTTGCTTGAACGCGGTGAGCCGGCGCGCGGCTTCCCGGCGCGCTTGCTCTGCTTCGGAGAGCGCTTCGACGATCTCCGCATCGCGCATGGAGACGATTTCGGGGATCTCAATGCGCGGCGGCATGTGCGCGCCCACATCCAGCACCGTCAGGTAGACCATATCTTCCAGGAGGTACGGGATGAGTTTGGCCGAAAGCCCCGGCGCGGGAATGGTCGAGACCTGCACGGTCGTCTGGCCCGAGCCGCGGCGCGCATCCGACTCGTATTCCTTGGTCCATTCTTGTATCACGCCGTAGCGCGAGAGCGCTTTGTCAGCGTCGTTCCAGCCGAGGCCCAGGCGCCGCCAGAACTGCGGATGGTAGCGAAACCAGTAGTGGTAGAAGCCCAGGATATCGCCGCCGTAGTGCGTACCGCTGGTGAGCATGCGCGTCTGGGAGGCGAGCATAGCCTGGTGATGGGCGTGGGCGATGTCGGTATCGCGTCCCCGGCCATTGTGACTCTCGTCGATCACGGCCAGCGCCACGCACCCTCGATAGAAGCGGTACAGGTAATCGTAGGGCGAGAAGCTGTCGGGCAGCGGCTCGCGAGCGAGGTAGCACGCCCCTTCGTCATGCTGCGCGCTCTGGCCATGGCTTGTCGTGAGTGAAAGCCCCAGGCTGACCCCCTTGCGTATGCTCCTCACCGGCGTCTTGCTGGCAGCGTATGCAACGGCGGCCTCTGCCACGGCTGGATGACCTTCGTCTTGATGCTGGTATCTGCTGTCTATGGCAGCAGACCAGGCGGCAAAAGGCAGTTGGGGATGCTTGCGCTGGGCAGCCTCGATGCGGGCATCCGTCCAGAGCGGAGTGCGCACGCGCGTTCGCCCGGCAGGATTGCGCGGCCCTGACCTGTTCCTGGCATCGGCGCGACACCGGCACCAGCGTGGCTTGAGCGTAAACCAGGTGCGGCTCGTCACCGGCTCGACTCCGTCCTCTTCCGCAGCATCTTCTTCTTCCTGCTGCCTACTCTTCAGCGCTGCGAGCGGCGACTCCTCCTCATCAGGGCGCTGTTCCCGTTCGTGCAGCTTGCCGGGGGTGGCCTTGATCAGCCCGCCGCAGCCGGGGCAGAAGAAGTGCGAGACGGTGATCTCCTGGGTGTAGAGTTCTCCGCTCGCCTTCCAGCGGTACCCGGTGAGGACATGCCGCTCGTCGTAGACCGCATCGAGCTTCGGCAGCATATCCTTTTCCGGCTCTAGCACCGGTTCGCGTCGCGTGATGTGCTTCTCGCGCGCGACCGGTCGCCACTCGCGTCCAAAGGCGCGGGTGAGCGAGTGCGAGAGGATGGCGATCACAGCGGGCGCGTGGCTTTCGGCGCAGCGCTGCATCCACCCTGGAATATCGCTGTGCCGGTCAAGGAAGATCACCTCGGCCTCCGACCAGGAGGCGCGCACCTCGGCGGCATACTCCTTCGTCACCTTCTTCGGTGTACTGACCAGCACAGGCAAGGCTTGCGGCCCGGCCTCCTCCGGTGAGAGAAGCGTCCCGTCCTTACGGCGGTAGGCGGTGATGCGCCCGCTTGCTGCCTCTTGCACAGGGGTGAGGCCAAGCAGGGCCAGGGTGCGCGGGTTCTTGAGCCAGGCACGACGCAGGCCACTCACCCAGGCGGGTTGTGCGCGTCCATCGCGGAAGAGCGTCGTGTTGCGATGTCGCCAGTGATAGGCCTGCCGCGCGGCAGTGGCAACAGCCAGGCGCGTCTTGCCGGTTCCTGGCTCGCCCTGGATGGCCGTACGGCCTGTGACGTCGAGAGCGCGGCCCATGGCGTAGACGCGGTGCTGCTGCGCCAGGGAGAGACCGGGAAAGGCGGCATTGGGCAGCTGCTTATCGCGTCCGAACTGGGAGACCACGCGCAGTTCCCAGTCGGCAGGATCCAGCCGGTAGAGCGGCTGGCGCTTCTCCACCACGCGCGAGGCCAGGGTCGAGAGCCACGGTTGCAAGAAGGTGAAAACCGCTTCCCCCTGCTCGTAGCGCGTCTCGCCGGTTGCGAGGTTCAGCACGCCCAGGATGGGCTTGTCCTGCCACTGACGCACCGCGACGCGGACCACGCCGCGTTCGCGCAGTTTCTCGCGCTCCTCCGCATCGACCGGCATCGACACCCACTCCTGCCCCACGAAGGCAGTCAACAAATGCGGCGCTGCCGTCGCTGTTCCCTCTTTGTCGTTGCTGCCTGCCTGTGGCCCCCAGACGATCTCGCCGTCCAGCAACCCGGTCAGCACCTCGGCAGCGACATGGGCTTCGCCGGAGAGCGGCATCACCGGCGGCTCGCGCAGGCCCTCTTCGCGCCACTCAGTTGCGGCCTGGAAGCTCGGAGAAAGGTGCGCCCCGCAGCGTTCGAGGGAAGCCAGCAGCATGGACTCATTGGCGTGCCGCACCACGATGTGGGGGTGTGCCAGGCTCTCCGGCACGGGATAGGGGTCAGGGATGGGGAGGACCGGCAGTTCGGGTGGCGGCGTTCCCTGCTCCCAGCCGGCTCGTGTTCGGGAGGAACTCCTGCCGGATGTGGAGATCGAGGGAGCATGGTAGCGGTAGCCCTGCAGGCGGCGGCTCTCTGCCGGGATGGGGTCGCGCGGCTCGGCCCGGCGGAGGCCGACCACGCAGAGCTGCGTGTAATCCTCAAACGCGCTCTCATCCTCCGGTGAGGCGCGGTCGGGGAACTTCCAGACGCGCACGCGGTCGTACCAGCGGCACCAGTGGCTGATCATGGTGCCATCCCAGGCTGAACGAGCCGGGATGATGGCGACCATGACCCCACCGGGCGCAAGCAACGTTCCCGCGTCGGCGAGGATGCGGTACTCGGCGCGTTTGCCGTCCTGGAAAAAGTAGGGTGGGTTGGCCAGCACCAGACTCATGCTCGCTTTGGGAATGCTCACGCCTTCAAAGGCGCAGGGGACGAGTTCGGCCTGGGGGAGCCGTTCGCGGGCAACGGCGGTGCGCTCGGCGCTGATCTCGACGCCGTAGAGCAGGGCCTGTGGGATATCACGGCAGGGTACGAGCAGGTCACCCTCGCCCGCCGTTGGGTCCAGAATGGTGGTGGCCTTGCCCTGCGGGAACGACAGTAGGCAGCGCGCGATGCGCTCGGCGAGCGCGGGCGGCGTGCGTACAAAGGCCGAGTTGGCAAGATTGGCTAAAGTTCCATGTGGCATCTATGTGGAATCTCCTTTGTCTGTAATGGGAGAACAACAAACAGAAAGGCGGCCCACCGCTGCATCGACGAGATCAATGCAGCAGTGGGCCGCCTTCAAAAGGGAAGGATGTGCTCCTCTAACTCGCTAAAGCATCTCCAGCTCCTTCCAGGGGAGCCAGCCCTCGCGCACACCTGCACCGACGAGCGCACTCCAGGCGAGGAGATCGCCGGCGAGCCTCCAGGCGCGCATCCCGATGGCCGCAAGGGGCGTGATCAGGAGGCTTTCGAGACCGCGCTGCCAGAGCGCCTCGGCCCACTGCTCAGGCCACTCGGGATGTTCCACGTGGTAGTGCAGGAACAGCACGCGCAGCGCGTAGAGATGTCCCAGGAAGCTCTGCTGGTGTGGGCCGGACTCATCCCAGTTGCCCAGGATGTAGCGCGGTACCCAGACCGGTGGCTTCGGCTGTCCAGACGGTGAGGGAGGCACGTGCCTGTGTTCCCGTGCTTGCTCAGTCGTCGCTGCGGAGGGCTGCTCGCCCATCTGCGGCAGGTCGGGGGGGTGCAGGATGCCCTCGGTGAGGTGGGCGGTGCGCAATAGGGCTAACGCATGCACTTCCCGCGTGCCTTCGAGGTGCGCCACGCATTGCTTGTAGCGTTCGCCGCCGCGTTTGAGCTGTTCCGGCCCCTGCCACTCCCCCTGCCAGTCTGTGGCAGGCGCGAAGGGAACTACTGTCGAACTCCACAGCCTGGAGAGCACGACACCGATGCTGGTATCGAAGCCAACCAGGCTGAGCGCGATCACCCGCTCCCCGTCGCAGGCGAGCGCCGCGACCCTGACCTGCTGACCATCCGCCTGCAGCGAGCCGACAAAGCCATCGGGATGGAAGGGCCGCAGTGGTAGGGTCCCGTCGAGCAGGGTTATCGCCCCACTATCGTTCGTCGCTGTCGTGGTCATGAGCGGCCCTCCTTTCTACAGGTGGTTGCAGCATGTCCTGAATTGCGCCATCCCCTGTACGCAGTTCGTTCTCCGGTGCGAGTTCCTGCAAGCCGATGGGCATCACCAGCCAGGCCTGGCCGCTTTCCGGGGAGACAATGACATCACCGACCGAGGTCGAGCGCACCAAAGAGACGGTGCTGTGCCAGACCACCTCCGGATTGCTCGTCCAGGGGTGATCGATGTGGTTGGTGAGAGCAAACACCTGCTCAAGCGGGGCCACCACGTCGGCGACGTGGGTGTAGTGCCTGGACCGGTCTGCATACCAGTGCGCCGCCTGCGGTGTGACCATCGCGAACGGGTCATGGGCATGATAGACGGCATAGCGCTCTTGTATGTCCATGATCACGTCCTTTCACCGGGAGCAGTACAGTACTGCACAAACGCTTCGTAGAGGGGCCACAGGCTCTGCGGGCCGAGCCGTCGCCAGCGCTCGCTCCAGTCCTTGCCCCAGCAGTCGTGGGGTAGTGGGCAGAGGACAACTGCGAGTCCCGCCTGCCGGAACTCGCCGGCAAGCCGCTCCATCGCAATCTGCCCGCCGAGGTCGGCGTCGAGCGCCAGCACCACGCCTTTGACCTGCGGAGCCGACCGCGCCAGCCATGCAGGGCGTGCGGCAGTGCCGACCAGGGCAAGCACGGAAGTGGCGGGAAACCCTGCCGCGAGCAGCGTCAGGCGATCAAAGCCGCCTTCGACCAGGACCACCCATTGCGTGAGCAACTCGGGTGTCTCCAGTCCGAACCACCCTGCCGGGTTGGTCTTGATCCAGCGCCTGGGCGAACCAGGCCGGTCGAGCAAGGCCTTGTGGGCGTTCTCATCCATCCCCGGTTCCCACCCGAGCAGCGTGCGCCCGATGAAGCCCTGCCCCTTGGGGGAACCCAGCGGGAAGATGAGACGACCAATCCAGCGTGTGAGAAGTGATCGCCATCCAGTTGGCGCTTGCTCCCAGACGGCGCGCGAAAGGTAGCCTACATTGCTGGCGTGCGCAAGAGTTGGAGGAATGCCGCGTTCGCTGAGGTACAACCACACCCTCTGGGAGGAAGCCAGCGCCTGGCGCATAAGCGGTGTAACAGTTGCGAGCGCGGCCACTTCCTCTTGCTGCCAGTCAGATGCGGTGGTCGCACGGTGTGTGTGTTGTACGAGGGACGGGCGCGCAGGGGGTGAAGAACGGTGATCGGCGCGCGGTGGAAATGTGAGGATGTTGCTGCTTGCGCGGCGTTGAGCATGCGCATACGCTCGTCTGCCGACGAGCCCGGAGCCGGTGGGTGTGACCAGCACGGTGGCATGGCAGCAGTGGCAGAAGCCCCAGCCGGTCTCGGGATCAATCGAGAGGGAGCGCTGATGGTCCCCACCATGAACGGGGCAATAGGCCCGCAACCGTCCTCCACCTCCCCCGCTCTCTACAGCATCGCCCAGGTCGCCGGGCGACAGGAGGTGGATCACTTTCCCCTGCCGGGTGGTCTGTGAGGTGATCGTCATCTGTACACCTCCTCACAACACCGCGCGCATGGCTCGCGCCAGCACGCTCCAGCCTATAAGCAGGCTGGCGAATGGGGACGGAGCACCCGGAGGGAGGGCCACCGCCAGCGAGACCAGCACCTCGCCCCCAAGCGGAGGGCAGCTCTCCTCCCAGGCATATCCATGCCATCGGTGGACACAACGGGTAGATGCGCTCCCGAGAGGACAACGCCGGGCAAGTTGCGCGCACTGTTCGTCGATATACACCTGGGGAGCTTGCGGGAACGGACAGGTTTCCAGCCAGGCCACCACCGCGCGCACGTCGCGCATGGAGGAAGCGGGCGTATCGGGCGTCAGTTGCACGAGTGTATCCAGGGTGAGTTCCTCGCACCGGCAGACCATCGCCAGGAGCCGGATGCGGCGTGGCGAGGCGCTTTCCCACAGGAGCTGATACCCCCGACGGCGAGGGTATTCTCCAACGGAGAACATGCCGCCCAGGTAGATCGTGCTGCAGAGGGGGCAGAGCGCTCTGGGAAGCAGGTAGAGCGCGTGGATATCGGCGTGCAGCGCTACGCCGAGGAACGAGAGCTGCTCCGGTGTCAGGCGTGGGTACTCGTGCCTCCCGGCTTTGTACCAGGGATGCTTGCAGATCGGGCAAACAAAGAGCAGGTGCCTGCCGCCATCGGACGTTGGCATGGCATCCTGTCGTAGGAGATGGCGCAAGCGAGCTTCGTGATCGTCGAAGTTGCTGAGTGTGCTACCACAGTTGAATTTGAAGGTGTCTTCTGGTATCATGTTATTAGCCTTTCTCTCCCGAGATGGGAGAAAACAAAATGGGCAGCACACCCGGCCAGGTGTGCTGCCCTTTCACTGTTCAAATGGAATGGTCGTTTGGATCTGTGTGGTGCATGCGCCAGCGCTCGGGTGGCGCTCGTATCTGGTACATGGCTGTCTCCTTTGCGTAGAACATGGCCACTTCCTCATGACTGAAAAGGAAGTGGCTGACCGATGGAAAAGGGAATGGACAGACCTCATGCTGAGAGTGATGCAGAGCTTCCATCCGGTGCTCTCCTCTGAAGAGCAATTCCAGAAGGGAAAGTGTGTGAACAAATTCGGATTGTACTCTAAAATGAAGTCCCAGGTGGGCCAACGTGATGAGTTGGTTGCGGTACTGCTGGACGCGGCGGCAGTGATGCAGAGGGTCTCCGGCTGCCAGCTTTATATCGTCAATATCTCGGCTACCGACCCCGATACGGTGTGGGTGACCGAGGTGTGGAGCAGCAAGGCAGACCATGAGGCGTCCCTCACGCGAGAGGATGTCAAGCCTATCCTCATGCGCGGCAGGCCGCTGATAGCAGGGTTTGAGCGCATCGAGATCGTACCCATCGGGGGAAAAGGTCTTGGTATAGAGGGCGAGCCCTAACCTATACTTGCGTGGCAGCAGGGCGACACTGGATAGTCGGCCTCACACTTCTGCTGACCACATTTCGCTCTCCTCCTTGTTGTACTAGCTGTCATTTGGACCTGCACGAGGCTGAGCGAACGCTCTTATCACCCTCATTTTTTCGGTGGGAATTGTATGGAAGAACTGGAAGTAGCAGTCAATCCCGTAGGAAGGGAAGAACAACTCGCCGCTTTGATCGAGGGAGCGGCAGCACACTACGGCCTGCAGATTCGCATGAGAGGAACTTTGCGCACCTATCCGGGCTCCCAGCATTGGCATCTCCAGAAGCCTGGCGAGCGCGGCACCCTCGAAGTCACGCTTTGGCCGGCAGGGAAACGCGTGTGGTTCTCGGTGCAGGCCGGGCGGCGTGCAGCATGGATCGCAGAGAGTATACCGCCCATGAAGTCGTGGATCGAGGGACAACTGTCTCAGCCTCAAGAGTGAGTAGAGGAAACCTTCCGCAAATGTTCTTCGGACCTGCGTCAGCTTGCGACATGTATCACCCTGCCAGCGCACCGACACGTATGAGTGGTACATCCTGAACGGATCCCCTGGGAGAAAGTCTGGATCTCACGGCTCTGCTCAACGAGGGTGCAACAACTCGCCTACCTCTCTCCATCCATAGGCGACCCGGACAAGCACAGCGCCTCGATCCTCGAACTCTTCTTCCACGTCCGGCACGAGTTGTCCCCCGAGCGCTTCATAGAAGCGACGGGCAGGGGCATTCGCCTTTAAAACGCGGATGAGCAAGGAGTCCATCTCTTGTTCAACTAAGCGCTCCACCACGCTGATGACGAGTTGACGCCCGATGCCTTGACGTTGGTACTCTGGGAGCAGATAGAGGAAATAGATCTCCCCCATGTAGAGAGGATGGTGCGAGCGCTCCGGTCCTCCCATCGCCACACCGACGAGGATGCCCTCCACATTCTCTGCCACATAAATGTACTCCTGGCGCTCGTCTGCTTCGCTCAGCTCGCGTATCGCACGCGCCCAGTTGCGTTCCGACTCCCGCGTCGGGTGAATTGCATCAAGCTCGCCTCTGGAATCTGATCGCGATGGGCGGCTCGATAACTGTCCACGCTTACTCGTGCCATCGCAGCCACATCGCGCAGCTCGGCTTCTCGAATTCTCATTCATCTTTCCTGCAGGTGAACTTCGCTTGCCAGAGCAGATCGAAGCGTATCTTGCACTGTTTCGGTGTCTGGACAACCTCGATGTTTCTCCTGGGCTGTTGCCAAGTCGTCTCTACTTTCCCCGGAAGATAGGGGGACGTTTTTCGCGGAATGCCACTGTTGCCTCATGTGCGTCAGTAGTGCTAAAACAGCGCATGATTGCCTCAAGCTCGTTCTGGAAAGCGCGCTCCAATTCGCTCTCCAGCGGGCGGTTGAGCAAGCGCTTGCTCTCGCGTACGGCCAGGGGCGCACGACTCAGCAGTGTGTCAGTGAGCGTTTGTACTTCGGCGTCCAACGCTGCCGGATCGACCAGCCGATGGAGCAGCCCCATCTGCTTGGCTGTAGCGGCATCGAAGATGTCTGCCGTGAAGACAATCTCCCGTGCCAGCGCCTGTCCGACGAGGTGTGGCAGCAGCACGCTCGCGCCACCCGTGATCACCATGCCCACACGCGTCTCGACACACCCCATGCGCACCCGCGTCGTGGCGACGCGAAAATCGCACGCCAGGGCCAGCTCGAAACCACCTCCGACCGCGTAGCCATCCATGGCCGCGATGGTTGGCTTCTCACCCAGGAGCAGGCGGGTGAGGCGCTGTAGATCCATAATGAGCGCCAGAAATTCTTCGGGTGTCTGCTGCTCGGCCTCTTTCAGATCATCGCCGGCGCAGAAATTCGCGCCGGCGCCGCCAAGGACAATAAGCGCAGCCTCGGGATCGTTCTGGGCATGTTCCAGGGTCTGGCGCAGCTCCGTAATCATGCTGCGACTCATCGCATTCATCGCTGTCGGCCGGTTCATGGTCACGCGGGCGACCTTTTGCGAGACGTTGTAGAGGACGGGTGGTTCGTTGGTCATAGTTGCCTCCTTCTTCCATCTTATCCATAGGTTTTGATGACGCGGCGGGCTTTTTGCTCGGTGCGCGGGAGTGCTCCATAGGGCACAAGCTCTACTTCAGCGCGGAAACTGAGTTGCTCACGCAGCGTCTGTATGATCTGCTGCGCCAGGTCTCCCACCTGCTCGGGCAGCAAGCCCTGGATCAGTTCTACGCGGATGTGCAAGTACTGATGCGGGGGAGGATGATCGACGATAATCTGAAACTCACCGGAGCACTGGTTGGTGAGATGTGCCAGCACATTGCCAACGCCGCCGGGAAAGACGTTGACGCCCCGGACATGCAGCATATCATCGCTGCGGCCCAACACGCGAAAGCGCAAGGTGGTCCGCCCGCAGGCACAGGGGCCAGTTCCCAGGATACGCACCACGTCACGGGCGCGATAGCGAACCAGGGGCTGAGCCTCTTTCATGAGGTGCGTGTAGACCAGTTCACCTTCCGCCCCGTCGATAAGCGCGAGAGGTGTTCCCTTCTCCGGTTCGATCAATTCGATCGCGACAATCCCGCTTGCCTGGAAGTGCAGCCCCTGGCGATGCTCGCATTCCGAACCCATGATGCTCAGGACGTCGGCCATACCAAAGTTCGCATCCATCGCGCGCATTCCCCAGGTCTCTTCCATGCGTGCCCTTACGCCGGGCTCGCTCATGCCCGGTTCTGCCCCAAAGAACCCTTTGCGCAGCCCCAGGTCGCGAGGATTCAGCCCTTCAGCGCCGGCAGCTTCAGCCAGCGGCAGCATATAAGAAGGAGTTGCGCTGATGGCGTTGATTTGAAGTTCGCGGATGGTCTGGATGAGTGAAGCTGTTTGTCCTATCCCGTAGGGGACGACGGTGGCTCCCGTCGTCTCCAGATTCTCGTGATCGGAATAGCCTCCTACCCAGAGACGATAGTTCAGACAATGTACTACCGTATCGGTGGGGCGCAGTCCGGCGGCCCAGAAGGAACGGGCGGCACTTTCATTCATCAAGTGGCGATCTTTGTCTGTCAGCGCGACATAGAGCGCGCGGCCTGTTGTGCCGGAGGTTTTGTGGACGCGTATCAAACGTTCGGGTGTAGTGGCAAGATAACTGCCAAAGGGAGGATGTTCCTGTTGATTCTGCCGGATCTCGTCTTTCTCTGTGAAAGGGAGTAGTGGCAGATCGGCCAGGTCACGAATAGCATCGCGCTTGACGCTGGCAGAAGAGAATTTGGCCTGGTAGAAAAGAGAAGAGGCCCAGACATAATCAAGCTGAGCTTGCAGGCGTGCATTTTCTAACTGGCGTAATGCCGCTGGCGGCAGCGTTTCAATGTCTCCATCCCAGAAGCGCCGTTTCATGGCCCAAACTCCTTACATACAGCCTCCATGTACGCCTCGTGTGCATGGTAATCCTAGTATACATGACAAGCAGGCTGTTGCAAAGTCGCGGTGTGGTGGCTACTTCGCACATCCGTTCGCAAAATGAGTGATTTTGCTTTTGATTTCTGCATTTTCTCGGAGCTGGGGCATTCACAGATGGATGACCGTGGATCCGCAGCAGTAGCTTGAGCAGGTCTGCCCGCAATTGCTTGCACTCGAAGCCCTCAAGCTTGTTTGAGGGCTTCTGGATTGGCGACGTTCATCCGATTGCCGGCGGCAAAGGCGAGGAGTTGATCGAAGGCGGCCCCGAATAGGGATTCGTAGCCGTCCTTTTCGACATAGCCCAGGTGTGGAGTGCAGACAACGTTATCTATATGCAGCAGTGGATGGTCCGCGACCGGTTCGTTCTCGTACACATCGACCGCTGCGTACCCTGGACGCCCGGCGCGGAGCGCCTCCTCCAGAGCACCTGGTTCAATCAAAGCCGCTCGACTGGTGTTGACGAGCAGGGCCGACGCTTTCATCTGCGCCAGGTCTCCTGCCGAAACGATGCCGCGCGTCTCCTCCACCAGCGCGAGATGCAGACTCAGAACATCGGCATCTCTGAACAACGCATCCTTGCTGGCGGCAACTTCAATGCCGTCAGCATGGGCGCGTGTGCGTGAGCCCTCTCGTCCCCATGCCAGCACCTTCATTCCGAATGCCTGCCCGTAGGTAGCGATCAGGCTCCCGATATTTCCATAGCCAAAGATGCTCAGCGTGCGACCGTGGAGGGCCCGCCCAAGCGTACTCTGCCAGTGGCCCGTCTTCATGGACGCAACTTCCTGGGGAATGTAACGCATCGCGGAAAGGATCAGTCCCCATGCCAGTTCTGCCGTCGCATACGGTTTCCTCGAAACTGTTGGAGTTGCATAGACGACAGCGACGCCATGACGGGTACAGGCCGCAAGATCAATGTGTGGGGCTCGTTTGCCCGTTTGAACGATGAATCGCAGGTCCGGCAAGAGCGCCAGTAGCGACGGGGTAATGGGAGTGCGCTCGCGAATGAGCACAAGCGCCTCCGCTCCCTGCAGGCGTGCCGCCAGTGCTTCAGGGTCACTGACGTGCTCACGGGAGATGCTGACTTGATGCCCGTTGAGCTTTTGAAAACAATCGAGGGTTCTCACGGCATCCTGGTAGTCGTCGGGAATGCCAATCTTCATGCGTTTTCCTCGACGAGGGGCTGCTCCTCGACAACCAGCTTGACGGGGATATTGCCGCGCGTGGCATTCGAGTACGGGCAGACCTTGTGGGCGAGCTCAACGAGTTTCTCAGCCGTGGCTTTGTCTACACCAGGCATGAAGATATGGAGTTCGACGTCGAGTCCGAAGCCGCCCTGTCCCGTGGGTCCAATGCCCACGTTGGCTGTGATCGTCGTGGGGCCCGCCTCCACGTGCTGGCGACGCGCGACCTGCTCAAGTGCGGACTGGAAGCAGGCCGCGTACCCGGCGGCGAAAAGCTGTTCAGGATTGGTGCCCTGACCACCATCTCCCCCCATCTCTTTGGGAATGCTTATTCGCTGTATAAAGAATCTTCATGGTCTTTTGCGCTCCTGATGGGTGATAAGCATATGCGTAACATCTCGATTAACGAGAACAACAACGGTTGCTTTTCCATTCCCGCCCGTGTGATGCCTGTAAGGAGGTCACGCAAAAGATGAACCGCACCCATGCTATTGGGCAAAGAAGCTCATCGATATATAGATATGGTATACTGGCGGTAGTTTTTATGCTTGTTTGTTTCTACTCTGGGAAGGAGCTGCACTATGGACACCGTTGTCAGAACACGGCTGGGCGCAGTGCGCGGTGCAACGATTGAAGGGATCGCCGTCTTCAAAGGTATCCCCTACGCAGCCTCACCGTTCGGGGCGCGACGCTTTCAGCCACCGCAACTGGTCGAGGCGTGGAATGGCGTGCGCGACGCGCTCACCTATGGCGCGACCGTCACCAGGCCACCGTATTTCCCACCATTCGATGTCCTTTTACCTGAGCCGGCCATCGCCGGTGAGGACTGTTTGAACCTCAATATATGGACGCCTGATCCAGGCAAGGCCGGGTTGCCAGTGATGGTCTGGATTCATGGCGGCGCGTTCGCCAATGGGACGGGCGCGATACCAACGTATGATGGCAGCCGCTTCGCGCGCGACGGAGTGGTATGCGTCACTATCAACTATCGCCTGGGCGTGGACGGCTTCCTCTTCCTGGGGCAAGGGAGCGCCAATCTCGGTTTGCTTGATCAGATTGCTGCCCTTACCTGGGTACAGGAGAACATCGCGGCCTTTGGTGGCGATCCGAATAACGTCACGATCTTTGGTCAATCTGCTGGCGGGATGAGCGTCGGCTCGCTACCCGCGATGCCGCGCGCCAGCAGAACTTCGTCCATCGCATGCCTGAGGTTGCTGCCGCGCAAGTGCTGACGTTGCTGCGCCAGGGCAACCTGGCGGCGGCCGCTCATCTCGCGCAGACGCACGATCTCCCTCTCAGCCAGGCCCGGGTCCACCTGGCCCGGGGCGACACCTCCGCAGCACTGGCGGTGCTCTCTCCATTGCGCCAGCAGATGGAAGCAAAGGGGTGGGAGGATGAACGGCTCAAGGTGATGGTGCTCCAGGCGGTCGCGCTCCAGGCCCATGGCGAACAGGACACGGCGGTGCACCTGCTCTGTGACGCGCTGGCGCTGGCAGAGCCGGGCGGCTTCATCCGTCTCTTTGTCGACGAAGGGAAGCCAATGGCTCACCTCTTGTCCGAGGCAAATGCTCATGGGATGATGCCGGACTATACAGGTAAATTGCTGGCTGTATTGGAAGCTGGGGAGTACAAGAGCGAAGACACATCGTCTCTGCCCCCACCTGCCCAGCCCCTGATTGAGCCATTGAGCCGACGCGAGGTGGAAGTCCTCCAGCTCATGGCTCAAGGACTCTCGAATCAGGAGATGAGCAAGCGGCTTTTCCTCGCCTTGGACACGGTGAAAGGACACAATCGGAACATCTTTGACAAACTCCAGGTCCAAAGGCGCACCGAAGCGGTCGCACGTGCCCGCGAGTGGGGTCTGTTGTAGCCGAAACGTCAGTTTGCCCGCAAGCGATCCAGAAAGCCAACGCTTGAGAACTGCTCCTCTCTTAACATCCCCACAAAACAACACCCCAAACAACACTTTCGTGTCTAGGCGTGC
>Ga0207646_10001768_pt1 | contig 26172 bp, 32 predicted proteins | sample KBSK5502metaG_FD_184343 | JGI IMG/M metagenome (GOLD analysis project Ga0207646, IMG submission 184343) | Corn, switchgrass and miscanthus rhizosphere microbial communities from Kellogg Biological Station, Michigan, USA - KBS K5-50-2 metaG... | ecosystem: Host-associated > Plants > Roots >...
GTCACCCTCGTGCAGCGGCCGCTCACTCAGCTGCGCCAGGCGCTCGAGCTCCTCGCGGCAGGCGCTGAGCCGCAGTTCGATCGCGGTGCGCACAGGGCTCGGGCGGCGCCGAGCGGCCTCCCGACCGCGGCGGTACTGCGCGGCGTCGCGCTGTAACCCGTCCATCTTGTCTAGTCCCACGAAGAAGCTGAGCATGGGATGCATCTTCTGTCCTCCTTCTCGGAGTGCTACCCTAACCACTGTTCGGAGGTTACCAGTTACGTAACCCCCGACGCAACGACGATGGTTACGGATTTACATACGCAACTGGACCTCGTCCGAGACTTCGTCAACACGTTCGATCTCGAGACGGGCATCGACAAGATTGCGACGTCTGACGAGCTGGCGACGTGGTTCTCCGAGCAGGGGCTCGTGCATGATCTGATCGAGCCGACCGAGCAGGAGGTCGAAGACGCCCACTCCCTGCGGGAGGCGATCCGGGAGCTGCTCCTGGCGCACAACGGCGTCGAGGTCGACGCCGTTACCGCGTCGCAGACGCTGGAGGAGGCGGGTCGCAAGGCGCACCTCGGCGTCCGGTTCGAGGACGGCCGGCCGGTCCTCGCCCCCGAGGGTGACGGAGCGTGCGCCGCACTCGGGCGCATCGTCGCGACGGTTGCCGAGCTCGCGCCGACCGACGAATGGAAGCGCATGAAGACCTGCCGCGACGAGCACTGCCGTGTCGTCTTCTACGACAAGTCACGCAACCGCTCGCGTGCCTGGTGCTCGATGGAGGTCTGCGGCAACCGCGAGAAGGCGCGCAGCTTTCGCCAGCGCCACGCGCACAGCGCGAGCTAGGCCGACCGCGCGAGGTCGTCCGGCCCGACTCCGTGCGGCACCTTGCTCCCACCTTCCGGTCCAGAGTCCGGCGGCGGCGCGCTCGTCAGGAAGCGGTAGATGAAGAACGCGAACGCCGACGCACCGCAAGTGGCCGGGACGAAGAAGACGAGATTGAGGAGCAGCACGTGGGTCATGCCTCACCCGTCCCCCGGACTGTGGCAAGCGCAAACTCCACAGCCTCCTCCGGCGAGTGTGCTCGCCCCGTTCCATCCACCTCCCAGCCGGGCTCGAGCACGACCACCGGCCGGCCGAGCGTAAGGGCGAAGCCGATCTCCGCGAGCGTTCCGTAGCGCCCGCCGACCGCGATCACTGCGTCACCGGACGCAACGACCGCGAGGTTGCGTGCGTGACCGATCCCCGTCAGCACGACGTGGTCGATCCACTCGTTCAACCCGTTGCGCGTGTCGCCGGGGAGGATCCCGATCGTCGTCCCGCCGGCGCGCTTGGCACCTCTCGCGGCCGCGGCCATCACCTCGCCGAGCCCACCCGTCACCACTGTCGCCCCGCGCTGGGCGAGCAACCGCCCGACCTGCTCGGCGTTCTCCTCGTGCTCGCTGCCACTGCCGATGACGGAGACCTGGATCGCCATCTCTCCGCGATGCTATGGCAGTGAGCTCGACGAGAGAAGCACACGGCGGCGTCCTGGTGGTGGGCGGCGGCTTCGCCGGGGCATATGTCGCGCGTGAGCTCCGAGCCCGCGGCGCGACGATCGTGAGCAAGGAGAACTTCATGCTCTACACGCCGCTCCTACCCGAGGCGGCGTCGGGGACGCTCGAGCCGCGGCACTGCGTCGTGCCGCTGCGCGAGATGTGCCCGCACGCCGAGCTGATCCTCGGCAGCGTGACCGGCCTCGACCTCCAGGCGCACACCGCCGCCGTGAAGACGGACGAAGGAGTTCAGACCGTGGCGTGGCGAGAGCTCGTGGTTGCACTGGGCGCCGTGCCGCGAACGCTCCCGATCCCCGGACTCTCCGAGCACGCGCTCTCGTTCAAGTCGCTCGCCGATGCGATCCACCTCCGCAACCACGTCCTCCACCAGCTCGAGGCAGCCGACGCCGCTCTCGACGAGGAGGAGCGATCGCGGCGGCTGACGTTCGTCTTCGTCGGCGCCGGCTACGCCGGGGTCGAGGCGCTCGCAGAGCTGTCCGACCTCACGGAGGACGCGCTCCGCTACTACCCCCGGCTGCGCGCGACCCAGCGTCGCTGGGTGCTCGTGGACGCTGCGCAACGAATCCTCCCCGACATTCCGCCTCCGCTCGGCCACTACGCCGCGGCCGAGCTCCAGCGGCGAGAGGTGGAGATCCACGTCGAGACGACGCTGGCGTCGGTCTCCGCCGGAGAGGCGACCCTCGGTGACGGCACACAGATCCCGACGAACACGCTCGTCTGGACAGCGGGCGTCGCGCCGAACCCGGCTCTGCGCGAGTGGTCGCTGCCGCTCGACGAGAGGGGCCACGTGGAGGTCGACGAGTTCCTGCGCGTCCGAGGCCACGAGCATGTCTGGGCGCTCGGCGACTGCGCCAATGTCCCGAACACGCATAGCGACCGGCCCGATCCGCCGACGTGCCAGCACGCGCTCCGCCAGGCTCGGCGACTCGCGCGCAACCTGACGGGGCCGCCCGAGCCGTACGGCTACCGCATGCTCGGCCAGGTCGCAACACTGGGACGCCACAAGGGAATCGCCGACGTGCTGGGCCTGAACCTACGCGGCTTCCTCGGCTGGTGGGTGACGCGCTCCTACCACCTGTACCAGCTCCCGCTGGCGCAGCGGAAGTTCCGGGTCGTCGTCGACTGGACGGTGTCGCTCTTCTTCCGGCGTGACATCGCCGAGCTCGGCCAGCTCGGTCATCCCGAGCGTCTGAGCTGATGGATGTCTCGCCGCTCTTCGGCCTGCGGCTGCGTACGCCGAGACTCGAGCTGCGACTTCCGACGCGCGACGAACTCGTCGAGCTGCGCGAGCTTGCGCGTGCCGGCGTCCACCCACCGGAGGAGATGCCCTTCGCCGTCGCCTGGACGGACGAGCCTTACAGCGAAGAGTGGGTCGTGGACTTCCACGAGCAGCAGCGCGAAGCGTGGCGGCCTGAGGCATGGGACCTCGAGCTCGGCGTCTGGGTGAACGGCGAGCTCGCTGGAGTGCAGGCGCTATACGGAAAGGACATCGCCATAAACCGCGCCGTTGGAACCGGATCCTGGCTCGGGCGGCAGTTCCAGGGACGCGGGATCGGCACCGAGATGCGCACGGCAGTGCTCGAGCTCGCCTTCCGCGGCCTCGGCGCAGAACTGGCGCGGTCTGGCGCGGTCGAGGGGAACGCCGCGTCGCTCCGCGTTTCGCAGAAGCTCGGCTATCGCGTGATCGGTAGCGGCCACGTCGCCCCACGGGGCGTCGAAGTCGGACATACCGACGTCGAGCTCCGACGGGAGGACTGGCGTCCGCCGTTCGTCGTCGAGATCGAAGGTCTCGGGACGTGCTTGCCGTTGTTCGGCGTATCTCCTGCGTGAGAGCAGCGATCCTCCTCTGCGCCGTCATCGCCGGCGCAGTCGTGCTTCTTCCGAGTTCGGCAGCGGTCGGGCGACAGAAGCCCTACGTCCTGACCGCGCTGGCGAACATCGGCACCGTCTACTGGCGTTACGACTGCGTCCACTTCCGCTCACCCGAGTGGTCGCTGGGCATCCACGTGTTCCCGACCACTGCGACGACCAGCGTCAGCCGTCGCGCGGGGAAGGTGATCGGGAGAAGGTCCGCGGTCCAGCCCGGCGAGCCGACGGTCTGGTTCTCGTTTCGGCCAGAGCGTCGTCAGAACCTCTCGTTCGTCCAGGCGACCGAGCCGGGAACCCTCCGCGCGCACGTGCTCGCGAAGTTCAGCCGCAGCGATTGCCAGAGCTACTTCCCGCCGCGACTGAGTGTGGAGCTCTACCCGCGCTAGCGTCGAGTCACTCGACAAGCTCGAGCCGCTGGTTCGGACGCAAGTGCCGACCGAACTTTCCGGACGGATGTCCGTCGGTCACCACCACATCGGCCGTGAAGTCGTTGGCGCCGCGGATCAGCGAGGAGCCGACGCCGTACGCGTCCACCGGTACGCCGCGCTCCTCGAACGCCCGGATCTTGTCGACGGTGAAGCCGCCCGAGACGACGATCCGCGCGTGGCCGAAGCCCGCAGCGTCGAGCGCGTCGCGCGTCTTCCGCACGAGCCGCTCGGTCACGCCGGTCGGTTTGAAGTCGCCCTGTTCATTCCAAAGCGAGCGGTCGACCAGGGTCTCCGAGGTGTCGAGGCGGACACCCCAGAGCCGGTCGCCGAGCGCCTCGGCCACCTCGAGCGCGGTGCGCACCGAGTCGTTCTCGAAGTCCACGAGGACGGTCACCGACATGTCTGGTGGAGCCCACTCGGCGAACTTGCGCGCTGCGAGCACGGTGTCCCCGCCGTACGCCGCGACGAGCGAATGCGGGACCGTGCCGAGCGCGCGACCGCCCCACCACGACGCCTGCTCGTCGCTTGTGACGCCGATCTCGAATCCGGTGACCTGCCCTGCGATGTACGCCGCATAGCCGTCGCCCGCCTGCACGCGGTGGTGGTCGAAACGGGCCGGCATGAAGATGAGCGGCTTCCCGTTGGCCGCCTCGAGCACGCGCACGACGTTCGTCGTGATCAGCGTCCGGCGCGCGAGCGTGCCGAGGTAGGCGGTCTCGAGATGCGCAAACGTCGTGTAGTCGCCCTCGATCGTGAGCACCGTCTCCCACGGCTGGAGCCGGTCGCCGTCGCGGAGGGAGCGGATCGTCAGCCCGTCGGGCTGATCTGAGCAGAGCCGGAGGATTGCGATCGCCTCGTCCACTCCGCCGAGCCAGGCATCGTTCTTCTGGAAGACCTGGACGACCACCTGTGGGTGACGACCGTCGGCGAGCAGCGTCGCCCGGGCATGGTTGAAGTACGCGTCCGTGTACCACCCCGCGCGCATCTTTTCGACCGGGAGGTCGAAGACTTCGGGAGCGAGGCGCTGCCTAGTCGGCCCGCTCGGCATGCTCGAGCTCGAGGCACGCCTTGAGCGCCGCCTCGGCCACGTCGAGCTGCTTGGCACTCGGCTCGGCAGTCGAGAAGCGGTGCTGGAGCTCGTGTCCCGGCTTCGACAGTGCCCGCGCTAGAAGGTGATCCGGGTGCCGCGTCATCCAGCCGAAGAGCTCGGTGGCCGCCGCGACCGAGCCGATCTGGGCAGCCGCCTGTGCATGCCGCCGATGCCGCTCGGGAGCGAGACCGGCGAGGACGTTGCCGACCGCGGACGTGACGATCAGCGGACCGACGAGATGGCCGCCGCAGCGCTCGTGCTCGCGCGTCGCGCGCTTCCCGTGCTCGTAGCTGCCGATCGAGATGTGCTCAGCGCCGTGGTACGCCGCGAGTTCGCCGCCGCGGAGCGCGAACACCGCAGGCGCGACCGAGACGATCGCCGACAGCAGCTCACGCGCTATCGGCCGCAACCTCGACTCGCGAAGACCGCGGACTACCACGGCCGCTCCGAGCATCGACGTGATCGTGCTCGGGCTCTCGAGCGGCAGCTTCGCCGCCGGGAGCTTCGCCTTGATCTGGGGAAGCAGAAGCAGGGCCTCGGCGAGACGTGCCGGCCCGCGGAACAACGGGCTCTGGATCCGCGATGCCTGGAGCCGTTTCCGCGCCGAGACGACCTCGATGCGGCCGTCGTCGTTCCGGATCGCGCACGCCCACGCATGCGGTCCGTGGACGAGCACCCCGTTGGGCAAAGCCATGCCGCCGAGCCGGATCTTTTCCTTGGCCATCGCGTCGAAGAGTAGTGGCGTCAGGAGAGGACGGCGCGCGCCGCGAAGCGGAGCCAGCTGACCCCGGCCTCGAGATCGGAGATCGGGATCCGCTCGTCCGCGGAATGCACGAGCCCTGCGGCCACCTCGGGCGGCAGCTCGCCCGTGGTAGGGAAGAAGCCGTAGGCAACGGTGCCGAACGCCTCGCGGAGCCAGTGGCTGTCGGTGAAGCCCACGCATGCGAGCGGGGTGGCCAGCGCGCCCGGCTCGGTCTCGGCCACCCACTCCTCGACCGCCCGCCACAGCGGCGTATCGAGCGGCGAGCGAGTGCCGCCGTGCGCCCCCTCGACCCATTCGAGGTCGTAGTCGACGTCGCCACCGAGGACGGCGCGGATCATGGGCTCGACGTGCTCGGGATGCTGGCCTGGCAGGAGCCGGCAGTCGACCTCGACTGCGCATAGCGCAGGGATGACGTTGCGCTTCTGCGAGGCGGAGATCATGGTCGGCGAGAAGGTCGGCGCCAGCAGGGCGTCGAGGACGACCGCGACCACGGGGGACAGTGGGGCCATACGTTCCACGACCTCGGCTGCGGGCGGAACCTCTCCGAACACCGCTTGCATGAAGCCCTCGACCTCGGGGCCGAGCTGCGGTTCCGGCCGGTACTCGGCGATTCGGTCGATCAGCCGCGTTGCGTTGACGAGCGCGTTGTCGGCGATGCGGGGCACCGACGCGTGTCCCGAGCGCCCCTTGACGAGGATCCGGAACGGCGCTGTCATCTTCTCCGCCACAGTCGCCTGGTAGATGGCCCGGCCGTCCTCGAGCTCGACGCGCTCGCCACCACCCTCGTTGATCGAGAAGTCGCAGCGAACGGCGTCGGGATGTGCCTCGACCAGCCATTCGAGGCCGAAGCCGGTGCCGTTCTCCTCGTCGGCCGTCGCCGCGAAGATGAGGTCGCCGCTGGGCCGGAATCCCTCGCGCGCAAGCGACGCGAACGCCACCGCGTTCGCCGCGACCTGGCTCTTCATGTCGATCGCGCCGCGTCCCCAGACCATCCCGTCGCGCAGCTCGCCCGAGAACGGCGGCACCGACCACTCGGCCGGGTCGGCGAGGACGACGTCGGTGTGCCCGAGGTAGAGCAGCGACGGGCCGTCGCCGCCGGGGATCCGCGCGATGAGATTCGCGCGCTCGGGAGTCCGCGCGATCAACTCGCAGGCGATGCCGTTCGCCTCGAGATAGTCGCGCAGGAGCTCGGCCGCGGCAGTCTCGTGGCCGGGCGGGTTCGTCGTGTCGACCTGGATCAGACGCTGGAGGAGGTCGGTGACCTCGTCCCGGAGAGACGTCGCGTTCATCGGCGCGTTCCTAGCACGAGGACGTAGTCGCGCGTGAGGACACCCGACGCGAGAAAGTCGAGATAGACCTGCTCGGCGCGGGCCTGTGCCTCCTCGTCGACACTCGCGAGCCAGGCGCGGAGGGGCGGCATGGACGTCGAGACGAACTCCCAAAGCGCCTCGGGGGAATCCGCCTCGACTCGCCACGTGCCCGTGTCGAACTCGAGCTCGAACGCACCCCCGAGGAGCGCCCGCGCGTGCTCCTCCTTCCCCCACATCCGCGCGTCCGCGTCGTACTGTGGCCGCCCCGCCTTGGTGTGCAGTTCCGACCACGCGTCCTTCTGCCAGGCGGTGAGGGCAAGATGTCCGGCGGGCCGGCAGACCCGGGCGAGCTCGGCCGCGGTTCGCTTGTGGTCGGCCGCAAAGATCGCGCCGAAAACGGACACCACGGTGTCGAACCCGGCGTCCACGTACGGAAGCTCCTGGCAGTCGCCCTCGTCGAAGCCGATCGCGAATCGCTCCTCCTTCGCGGCGCGGCGCGCTTTCGCGAGCTGGTCGGCGGAGATGTCGATGCCGACGACGTCCGCACCGGCCCGCGCTGCCCGCAGCGCCACGCCGCCGGTCCCGCAGGCAACGTCGAGAAGGCGCGTCCCGGGTTCGATGGCCAGCGCCTCAACGACGCGGTCGTGGATCGGTGCAAAGGTCCCCGCGATGCGCTCGTAGCTCGCCCCGCTCCACGAGTCGGCAACAGACACGCGGCCGAGCATACTGCTGTCATGGGCGACCTCTTCTCCGACGCCGCCGACCAGCATGCAAGCGAGGTCGCGCCACTCGCCCAGCGACTCCGCCCGACGACCCTCGGCGAGTTCGTGGGCCAGGCCCACGTGCTCGGCGAGGGCTCGGCGCTACGGCGCGCGATCGAGGAGGACCGGGTCCACTCCTCGATCCTCTACGGCCCTCCGGGGAGCGGCAAGACGACCCTCGCGCGAATCGTCGCCGCCTCGACCGGCGCCGCGTTCGAGGAGCTGTCGGCCGTCTCGGCGACGGTGAAGGACGTGCGGGAGGTGCTCGCGAGGGCGCGGGAACGGCTCGGCACGACCGGCCGGCGCACGATCCTCTTCCTCGATGAGATCCACCGCTTCAACAAGGCGCAACAGGATGCGCTGCTGCCGGGGGTCGAGTCGGGATTGGTGACGCTGATCGGCGCGACGACCGAGAACCCGTACTACGAGGTCAACTCGGCGCTCATCTCGCGCGCGCAGGTGTACGAGCTCGAAGCGCTGACGCCGGAAGAGATGGCCGTCGTCATCCGTCGAGGGCTCGCCGAGGTCGGTGGAGAGGCGTCCGACGAGGTCGTAGAGCTGATCGCGCACCGGTCCGGGGGCGACGCTCGTACCGCGCTCAACATCGTCGAGCTTGCGAAGCAGACCGCCGACGGCGCGATCAGCGCGGACAACGTCGAAGACGCGGCTCGCAAGCCGCCGCTCGTCTACGACAAAGCCGGCAACGCGCACTACGACTACACGTCCGCCTTCATCAAGTCGATGCGCGGAAGCGACGCCGACGCGACGGTCTACTACCTCGCGGCGATGCTCGAGGGCGGCGAGGATGCACGCTTCATCGCGCGCCGGATGATCGTGCTCGCCTCCGAGGACATCGGCAACGCCGACCCACGCGCCTTGTTGATCGCCGTCGCCGCCGCGCAGGCCGTGGAGCACGTCGGCCTGCCCGAGGCGCGCCTCAACCTGTCCCAGGCCGCGATCTATCTCGCCCGCGCACCGAAGTCGAACGCGAGCTACGTGGCGCTGAACCGCGCCACGGCGGACGTGCAGGAACGCGGCGCGGCCCAACCGCCGAAGGCCCTGCGCGACGGCTCCTGGTACGGCCGCCGGCTCGGCCACGGCGAGGGTTACGTCTACCCGCACGACGATCCGCAGGGCTTCGAAACGAGCTACCTCCCCGAGGAGCTCGAGGGCCGCCGCTACTACGAACCGTCAGGCAACGGCGAGGAGAGCTCGGACAAAAACGCGTCGTAGGCGTCGCGGCCGAAGACCGCGAAGATCACGAGCTCGAGCGACCTCGGCTCGAAGCTCCGCGCCTCCTCGACCATCACCCGAGCGCACTCGGCGACTGGAAGGCGGCCGACTCCGGTCCCGAAGGCGGGCAGCGCAAGCGAGCGGCAACCCAGCTCGTCGGCGAGCTCGAGACAGGAAAGGGTCGTCCGCCGAACGAGGTCGGCACTCGTCCGGAGGTCCTGTCCCATGGCGGCGCCGTGGATGACCCAGCGAGCGGGGAGCCGGCCGGCCGTGGTCGCTACGGCGCTCCCTGGCTCGATCGGGCCTTGCGCCATCGCCTCCCGCTCGATCTCCTCGCCGCCCGCGCGTTTGAGAGCTCCCGAGACGCCCGCGCCCATCCACAGGTGATCGTTGGCCGCGTTCGCCACGGCATCTGCCTCGACGGCGGCAATGTCCCCGTCGCGAACCTCCAGCCGCAGCACTAGAGAATGCGCGCGCCGAGAGCCGAAGCGACGAGCTCGACGGCGAGCTGGCCGGTCGCGTTCTCGCGGTCGAGGATGGGGTTGACCTCGACGACGTCCATCGAGTCGATGAGCCCGGACTCCGCGACCGTCTCCAGCGCAAGGTGCGCCTCGCGATACGAGAACCCGCCTCGAACCGGCGTGCCCACGCCGGGCGCGTAATCGGGATCGATCACGTCCATGTCGAGCGAGACGTGGAGGAACGCCGCGCCGGCGGCATGCGCGATCGCCTCCCGCATGCACGGCTCGATGCCGATCCGGTCGATCTCGCTCATCGTGAAGACCTTCGCGTCGAGCTCGCGCAGGAGCGCCCGCTCTCCGTCGTCGAGCGAGCGAACACCGACGAGTGCGAGCTTGCCCGACTCGACCGCCGGCAGCGGCCAGCTGTCACGCGTGAAGGCGTCGCCGGCGAGGCCGAGCGCCGCAGCGAGCACCATTCCGTGCACGTTGCCGGACGGCGACGTCGCGGGTGTGTTGAGGTCGCCGTGCGCGTCGATCCAGACGACGCCGCCCGCTCCCCGCACCTTCGCCATCCCGACGAGGGAGCCCAGCGCGACTGAGTGGTCACCGCCGAGGACGAGCGGCAGCGCTCCCCGCCCGGCCGCCTCTGCCACGAGCCCTGACAACCGGTCGCAGAGGTCGAGGATCTGAGCGAGATAGCGCGCCTGCGTGTCTCCCATGTCGGTCGTCTCGACCACCGGCGAGATGACGTTGCCGGCGTCGGAGACCCGCACGCCGAGCTTCTCCGTGAGTTGCTGCTCGAGCCCCGCGTAGCGGATCGCCGACGGCCCCATGTCGACACCGCGGCGCCCCGCGCCGAGGTCGAGCGGAGCACCGATCACTGCGACCTCGCGCACGGCCTCGTCCACGCTCACGGCAGAGAGGCTAACGCTCCCGGTGGAGGAGGCCTGGCTACACTGACCGCCGCCTAGCGGCGGCGAGGTAGCTCAGCTGGTAGAGCACTCGGCTGAAAACCGGGGTGTCGCCGGTTCGAGTCCGGCCCTCGCCACTTCCTCCCCAGAGCCGTTTTGCGACGGCGTGAGCGCGCCCACGGGGTCGGCGCCCGTATCCGAACCTTCGCTCGGTCGCGTTATTCGGGCGTGAGTATGCCCCGGACCGCTGGTGATGGTCGGCGCCTGTCGATCTTCGATCGCTTTGCTGAGGCCGCGTCGGAGTTCACGAGCCATGCGGTCTTCTTCATCGGGTGTGCTTTCGTCGTGCTCCTGTGGCTGCCCAGCTACTTCATCATCCGCGACCTGAACACCTGGCAGCTGATCATCAACTCGTTGACGACGATCATCACATTCTTGCTCGTTGCGCTTCTCCAGAACACCCAGCGACGCAGCGAGCAGGCGGTTCAGCTCAAGCTCGACGCGCTCGTCGACGGACTCGCTGACCTGGTATCGAGCATCGACGGCGGCCGCCCCGGAGGCGACGCCTTCGACGCTGACGTCCGGAAACTACGAGCAGCCGCTGGGGCAGAGCAAAAGCGCAACTGATCCAAGCAATCAAGAATGAGGCCCCCATGACGCTTGCGCGTTCTCGGGGGCCTCGGGTCGTTCGGACCGGTGCAACCGTGTCGCGGACGACCGTTGCCCTGACCCTACTCCCTCCTCGCCCGGAACGCGGTGGCCGGCTCCGCCGAAAATTCCGCAAATTCCGCGAAGCCCCGGCCGCCGAGCTCCCGGCGCAGCCGCTCGGGTGCGACATAGATCGGAGTCTCGGCGCCTCTCGAGAACGAAAGCACGAGCGTCCCTCCTCGAGCGACGATGCGAGCAAGCTCGTCGGAGAACGGGATCATGTTCGAGAGAACGACGAGCTCGAAGTCGCCGTCCGGGAACGCGAGCGCCGACGCGTCGCCGACCTCGAAGCGCACGCGGCCCGCGAGCTCGGGCGGGAGCTTCCCGCGAGCCTCCTCGATCATCCCGGGACTGAGGTCGACGCCCACGACCTCGGCGTCGGGATAACGCTCGCCGAGCGCCAGCGCGACCACGCCGGTTCCGGTGCCGAGATCGAGGGCGCGGCCCGGCGCGGGCATCCCCTCGAGCGCGAGATCGAGTGCCCAGAGGTGATGCGGCCCGATCCGCGTCTCCCAGGTCGGCGCTAGCCCGTCGAACATGTTGCGCAGCGGGCCGCGGAAGACTCGCCAGAGTGACGGACGCCGCACGACCGCGTCGGTCACCAGGCGAGCGAAGCGCTGGCCGTCGATCATCGCGCCAACAGATCGAGGAGGATCTCGCCGCCTTCCTCCACGCGCAGCAGCTGTGCGGCGCTGCCGCGAGAGACTGCAAGGGCGAGGCTGCCGTAGCTGTCGTCGTAGAGGATCAGCGAGCCACGCGGAGCGTCCCCGAACGTGCGTGCGAACACGGCGTAGAACCGCTCGCCGCGGCAAGTGAGCTCGACCCGCGTACCCGGAGCGAGCTCCGCATGCTCGACGTGCTCGCGCCGAAGGTTGAGCGCCACATTGCCGAAGCGGTCGATGACGAGCGCGACGGCCCGGATCCGGTTCTGCCCCACTTCCGGTTCCGGAAGGTCGACATGCACGAGCTCGTCCGGGTCGAGCGGCGGGCCGAGTTCCTCGAGCGCGACGCCGGCCGCGAGATGGGCCGCGGCGGGCGCGAAGAGGTCGCGGCCGTGAAACGTGCGGGAGACCGGCTGCACCGAGTACTCCGCGTTCGCCAGCTCGTGGGCTTCGGTCACTCCGCCGAAGCGCTCGGCGGCGGGCAGGAGGAGGCCGTTGTCGGGACCGACGTATAGGCGCCCTTCCCGATCGCGGAGAGCGAGCGGCCGGCGGCTGCTTCCGACGCCGGGATCGACGACGGCGAGGTGGACGCCAACGGGCATGTACCGAACCGTGTTCGCCAGCACGAGCGCGCCCTGGAGCACGTGACCCGGGCGGACTCCGTGCGTGACGTCGATCACACGGGCGTCGGGCGCGATCGTCGCTATGACGCCGTGGCAGGTGCCGACGAAGTCGTCCTGGAGCCCGAAGTCGCTCAGGAAGGTGATGACCATCACATGGAACGTAATGCCTCGACGAGGCCGTCGAGGTCGTGAGTGGAGGCGACGGCTGCGATATCCAGCCCGGCTGCCCGTGCCTCGGCCGCAGTCTGAGGGCCGATGGCGACGACCCGTACGCGCGCGCCCGTCGCGGAAAGGGCCCGGGCGGCGGAGCCGGACATGAGGAGCGCGACGTCGGCGCTCGGTGGGTCGGGCCGCAGCTCGATGGTCCGGTAGAGCGGCAGGAAGTCGGCCTCCAGAACATCCTGCCGCGCTCCTTCCGCAGCAGCGAGCAAGAGCGTCCCCTCCGGTAACTCCTCTCGCAGACCTTCCTGCGTGTGCGTCGTAGCGACGAGATCGACGTGCAACCCGTGCGCTCGCAGCGCCGCGGCCGTCGCCGGACCGATCGCCGCGATGCGGTTCGCGGTGACGCCGCGACGCGCGAGCTCGTGCGCGCCGTTCCGACTCGTGATCACGAGCCAGTCGTATGCACGGGCATCCACCGGCTCGTCGCCGAGCGGCTCGACGCGGATCAACTCGCAGAGGACCGCTTCGTGCCCGAGCGACTCGACGCGGCCGACGAGCTCCTCACGCGTGACGAGTACTCGCACCCGCCAGCTCCATCCCGAGCGCCGCCGGGTCGTCGCCCGTGAGCCGCTCGATCCACGATCCGTCCTCCGCCGCGACGAGCCCGGTCAGCGTCGATCCGTCGTGATGCGCAGCGACCGGAGCAAGGCAGCCGCCACCAACCGCTGCGACGACCGCGCGCTCCGCCTGAACGCGCTCGCGTGTCTCGGGATCGTCCGCAGCCGCGACCAGATGCTCCTCGCCCGCCCGAACCTGAAGCGCGAGCGCGCCCTGTCCCGCCTCGGGCAGCATCGTCTCGGGCTCGAAGCGATGTCCGATCTCGCGCCCGAGCCCGAGCCGATCGAGTCCACACGCGGCGAGGACGATCGCGTCGAGACCACGCTCGCCCCGTTTGCGCAGGCGCGTGTCGATGTTGCCCCGCAGCGGCTCGATCGAGAGCGTCGGCTCGAGCGCCAACAGCTGTGCCTTTCGCCGCACCGAGGCGGTGCCGATCCGCATCCCCGGCCGCAGCTCAGCCGCACCGCAGAGCGCGTCGCGGGGGTCGTTGCGCCGGAGGTACGCACCCACACTGAGGCCCTCCGGGTCGGCGGCGGTCAGATCCTTGGCGGAATGGGCGGCGACGTCGATTCGCCGCTCCAGCAGCGCCTCCTCGAGCTCCTTCACGAAGACTCCCCGAGAGCCGATCTCGCCGAACGGCCGCGAACGGTCGCGGTCGCCCGCGGTCGTGATCGGCACGAGCACGAGCTCGATGCCGGGCGCCCGCAGAGAGGAGAGGGCGCGCTCGGCCTGGGTGAGCGCGAGCTTACTGCCGCGACTGCCGACGCGGACGAGCACAGCTCTTTGAGGCCGAGACGGGGTGTCTCCGCACGGGAACGCACCCGACGCCACGCGGCCGGACCCGGATGAAGGCCGTCGGCACCTGGAGCGGCAGTGGACGCCCCGTTGCAGGCTTGACGTTCAGCGCTCGTCCTCGCCGAGACCGAAGAGGTGCCGCACGGCCTCAGCATAGAGGACCCCATCGGCTGCCGCGGCTGCCTCTTTCATCCGCACGGTCGGCATGTGGAGCAGCTTGTTCACGATCTGCGCAGTGACCGCTTCGACCGCCCGACGTTGGCTCTCGTCGAGCCGCCCTAACAGGGCTTCCGCCTTCAGCAGCTCGGCCTCGCGGATCTCCTCGGCACGTGCCCGCAGCGACGCGATCGCAGGAACGACGTCGAGCGAGGCGTGCCACTCGTGGAACTTCTCCGCCTCGACCGCGACGATCGCCTCGGCCCGTTCCGCCTCGCGACGACGTAGCGAGAGCGTCTCGGTCACGATCCCCTCGAGGTCGTCGATGTCGTAGAGGTAGCAGCCGTCGAGCTCCCGGATCGCGGGATCGAGGTCACGCGGCACGGCGAGATCGATGAGCAGAAGCCGACGATCCTTGCGCCGTCGCAGCGCATCCGCAACGGTCGCCGCTTCGAGCACCAGACCGGACGCGGTCGTCGAGGCGATCACGACGTCGACCCGAGTGAGTTCCTCCCCGATCCGCTCACGCTCGGTCTTGCTGTTGGCCACCAGTGCGATCTCGGCGCCCCGGCTGCGAAGGTTGCGGGCGGCCTGCTCGCTCACCTTGCCCGCACCGAGGAGGAGGATCGAGCGACCCTCGAGACTGCCGAAGACCTGCTCGGCGAGGGCGGCGGCCGCGGCCGACACCGAGGCCGGGCTCTGGCCGATCGCAGTCTCGGCCCGCACCTTCCGGCCGGAATGGAGCGCCTGCCGGAACGCCCGGTCGAGCAGCGGACCCGTCGTCCCGAGCTCGTGCGCAACCCGGACCTGGCCGAGAATCTCCCCTTCGCCCGGAACAAGCGAGTCGAGCCCCGAAGCAACCCGGAAGAGGTGGTGCGCGGCAGCCCGGTCCTGCAGCCGATAGAGCGCCGGCTCGACCTCCGGCCCAAGCGATGCAAGCGCGGCGACCGCGTCCTGTTCCGCCTGCTCCGGGTCGTCGGCGGCGACGTAGAGCTCGGTGCGGTTGCAGGTCGACAGGCACACGGCCTCGCGCCCGTCCGCCGCCAGGCGGGCCGCAAACGCCTGCGCGTCCTCGCGGGCGAGCGCAACCTGCTCGCGCAGCTCGATCGGCGCGTGGTGATGCGAGGTACCGATGAGGACGAGGCGCATCATGCGAAGTGAGTTGCCGGAAGGGCGAGCCTGACGACGATGACGAGAGCGAACCCGGCCAGGGCGAGGTACGCAGCGCGGCGCCCTGCCCAGCCGCCGAGTAGGCGCAAACCGAGATACGCGCACCAGACGAACCAGGTTGCGGCAGTCACAGCGATGAGCGCGTCCAGCCGGTCGCCCCGGACCAGCAGCCGCACGAGCCCCACAGCGGCGCCGAGCGTCAGGAGCGGCACCGACCAGGCGACGGTGCGCAGCGCAAGCGAGTCGAGCGTCACCAGCGCCGGCATCTGCCTGCGGAGGATCGTTGCGGGGCGCGTCACCAGCCGCCGCTCCTCCCAGATGTAGAGCCCCGACAACGCCGCGGCGAGCGTGAAGCCGGCGAAGGCTGCGAGCACGAGACCGACGTGGACGACGAGGAAGAGATTCGAGTAGTGGCTCGCGCCTCCCAGCCCCGTCCCACCGCCTGCACGCGCGATGACGAGGAGCGCCACCGCGAGAGGCATGACGACGAGGCCGAGCAGCCGATACGGCCGCCGGCAACCCCAGATCAGGTACGCGGAGACGACGAGCCAGACGAAGAGCGAGAGCGACGAGGCCCACGTTCCCCACGGAAAGCCGTCGTCACGCGACACCTGCACAGCAAGCAGCGCGGTCTGCGCGAGCCAGCCGAGCCGAACACCCCAGGTCGCGGCGCGACCGGCGCGGCCCGGATGCCGGGCGTCGCCGAGATAGCCGACGGCCGCCTCTCCGTAGAGCAGCAGTGCAGGCCAGAAGAGCAGCTCAGCCAACGCGCGCCGGCTCTCGCGACGCCTCTTCGGCGTCTTCGTCGGGCACGCGACCGGCGATCTGGTCCACCTCGCGCTCGAGCCGCTGCAGCTTCAGCGCCATGATCACGACGTAGACGAGCAGAGCGGCGAACACGACGCAATAGGCGGCCGTGACGTATTTCTCCGCGGTGGTCAGGCGAGTACCTCCCTCAGTCGGCGCAGCCGCACGTCGAGTCGCTTGCTGCCGAGCTCGAGCCGGTAGAGCGTGTATGCGAGGACGAGCATCGCGACCTGCGCGATGCAATACGTGACGAGGATCCAGCCGCCGAAGTTCGGGCCGTGGAGCGTGAAGACCTCCGGGTGGAAGTACGCCTTCGCGAGCCGGATCGCCGCAAAGCTGACGGGGATGAGGACGACGCCGAAGAGCGCGTACACCGCGCTCAGGTTCGCGCGCTGCGGCCCAGGATCGACCGAGAAGCGGAGCATGAAATAGGCGCCGTAGAAGAGGTAGAGGACGAGGAACAGCACGAGCTCGTCCTCGCTCCAGATCCACCAGCGCCCCCACGCGATCTTCGCCCAGATCGATCCAGTGATAAGTACGAGCGTCCCGAAGATCAGCCCCTGGTGGACGCACACGTAGCTCGCGAGATCGGCGCGCGGGTCGCGCTTCCAGAGATGCCGGAGCGCCTGCCATGCACCGCAGATGAAGCAGGCATAGGCCGTAAACGCGATCGAGACGTGGAAGTAGAAGATCCTCTGCGCGAATCCGAGGGACTGATCGTTCGGCGCAACGAAGAAAACGAAGGCGAGCGCGGTCGTGACGAGCACGAGCGAGCTCACTGCGAGCGCGGGCAGATGGATGCGACCCACGGCAGGGATTGTCGCAGCAGCCGTGCTACTCGGCGACGACATACTCGAACGACGCCCAGCACACGACCGCGAAGAGGAGATCGTAGAGGGCGAGCAACAAGAGATAGCGGCCGGGCGAAGCAACGACACTCGCTCCGACAGCGCCGACGACGATCGGCATGGCAAGCGGCAGGAAGAGAAGGGGGAGCAGCAAGTCACGGGCCCGGGTCACGACGGCCATAGCGCCGAGAAACGTCCCCACCCCGCAGATCCCGAGGTCCGCGAGCAGGACCGCGAGTACCGTCGCGCCGCCGATCGGGTGAAAGAAGAGTGCGTAGAGCGGCAGTGCCACGACCTCCGCTGCGACGAGGAAGGCAAGCGTCGCAATGGACTTCGCGAGCCAGATCGCGCTCCGGTCACACGGGGCAAGCACCAGCCCGTCGAACGTCCGCTGCTCGCGTTCGGGGACGAACGCGCGCCCGAGACCCAGCAGGGCGGTGAAGAGAATCGCGACCCAGAGCAGGCCCGTCGTCTCGAGCCGCGAGGGCGTGCCGGGCACTGCGAAATGGAACACGACGAAGACGGCGGCGACAAAGAGGAGCATCGCCGGCAGCGTGTCCCGCGCGCGGAGCTCGAGCAAGAGGTCCTTGCGCGCCAGCGCCCCGACGTCGCGGATATACGTCATGTCGAGAGGGCGAGCGACCCGCTCGCAAAGGGCTGGACCCGCGCCGGGTCGTGCGTCGAAACGAGCAGGCTCCTCTCCCCACACAGCTCAGCGAGCTGTGCATCGAGAAGCTCGGCGCCGGCCTCGTCGAGCGCGCTGTACGGCTCGTCGAGCACGAGCAGCTCGGGTTCGTGCAGCAGGACACGACAGAGGGCGAGCCGCTGCGTCATGCCGCGCGAATAGGCGGCAACGCGCTCGTGCCGTGCCTCCCAGAGCCCGAAGCGCTCGAGCAGCATGCCGATCCGCTCACGCCGCTCGGGGACGCGATAGAGGCGGCCGTAGAGCTCGAGGTTCTCGAGCGCGGTCAGCTCCCGGTAGACGAGCGGCTCATGGCCGAGATAGCCGACCTGCGCGCGCGCTGCGCCTCGCTCGATCGTCCCTTCGGTCGGCTGCGCAAGGCCTGCGCAGATCCGCAGCAGCGTCGTCTTCCCAGCGCCGTTCGGACCGGTGACGACGAGGAAGCCGCCGCGCGGAAGGCCGAGGTCGATCCCGCGCAGGACGCGCTTCTCTCCGTACCTCTTACCGAGCCGACGGGCCGTGAGCACGCGGCCAGGATAGGCCGCCACCCCGATTTACCGCCGTTTTACGCCTCCTTTGCCCAAAGACGTACACGGGTCGTGCCTTATTCCGAAGGCAACGAGATAGACCATCCGCGACCAGGAGGGGAACCATGACAAGGAAGCGACTCGCGCTGCTGGGGCTTTTCGTGGCCGCGGCTCTCGCCGCCGCCGGCGTGGCCACGGCGCACCGAGGGGCTCCGTCGGTGCAAGCGGTCAGCGCAGACTTCAACGCCACGACCGTCACGCAGCGTTACCTCACCACGTGCTCGGTCAACGGCGGCGACACCTTCCAGGCCACAAGGGCGATGTACACGGGAACCGCAACGAGCGCGGATCCTCGGCTCGCCGGCGCGCTCACGATCCGTGCCTGGAGCCTCGTCGATACGACGAACGGCGTCGGCCACCTGTTCGGCACCTTCCACATCAAGGGCACTAACCGCAATCAGGCCCACGGAACGCTCAACGCCGCAATCTCGGGTGGCACGGCATCCGGACTGGCGCGGGGCTTCGTAAGGGGCCGATGGGGACACGTCGTCGCATCGCTCGGCGCGACGTTCGATCCCACTGCAGGCTTCTCCTCGGGCTCGATCGGCTCGAGCACCGCAGGCGCCGGATTCCTTCGCTCCGGTCGCTGGTGCCATCCGCCGAACTGGCCTGCGAGCAACGGGAGCTAGAGCAGCGAGCAGGTCTCTTCCGGGGCGTCGCGCGGGCGGCGCCCCGGAGATCTCACGTCACAGCGTCGAGGATCACGAACACGGCAAAGACGACGCTGATGACGCCGTTCATCGTGAAGAACGCTGTATCCAGCCGCCGTAGGTCGCCCGGACGCACGAGTGAGTGCTCGTACGCCAGCAGGATCGCCACGGCGGCTACACCGAGCCAGTAGAGGACGCCGACCGGCAGGCCGAACCCGACCGCGATAAGACAGGCAACGGTCGCCGCGTGCGACAAGCGGGCACCGAGAAACGCGCCGCGCACGCCGAACCGGGTGACGATCGAATGGAGCCCTTCCCGTCGGTCGATCTCCTCGTCGAAGAGGGCATAGAAGCAGTCGAAGCCCGCCACCCAGAGCGCCACTGCCGCGCCGAGCATCCATGACTGCCAGGGGAGCCGACCGGTGATGGCGACCCAGGCGCCGACCGGCGCGAGACCGTCGACCGCCCCGAGCCAGAAATGACAGAGCCAGGTGACCCGCTTGAGGTACGGGTAGATGACGAAGCCGATGACCGGAATCGGCCAGAGCCAGCGAACGATCGGATCGAGCTGCCAGACGGCCGCAAGGAAGAGCGCCAGCGACGCGAAGCAGAAGACGACCACCTGGGCGACCGAGAGCTGGCCGCTCGGTATCTCCCGGCCAGCGGTGCGCGGATTCCGGGCATCGATCCGCGCGTCGATCAGACGGTTGAGCGCCATGGCGAGCGAGCGAGCGCCGACCATCGCAAGCGTGATCCACAACAGGTCGTGCGCACTCGGCGTTCCGTTCACTGCCAGGAACGCGCCGACATAGGCGAACGGCAGCGCGAAGACCGTGTGCTCGATCTTCACCAGCCGCGCGAACCGCGCGGGGAGCGGTGCGGGCGCAGATTGGACGGTCATGTCTGCTCGTGGGCAGTGTGCGCGTCGGCAAGCAGCTCGAGCGCGTGTTCGAGCGCAGGCCGCAAGACCGCAAAGCCGTCGCGGCAGCCGCCGGTCGAGCCGGGGAGGTTGACCACGAGCGTCGCCCCGAGGACACCGGCCGCGCCCCTCGAGAGGAGACCGTGAGGTGTCTTTGCGATCGAATCCGCTCGCAGCGCCTGTGCGATACCGGGTGCCTCTCGCTCGACCACGTCGCGGGTTGCCTCGGGGGTGACGTCCCTCGGTGCGAGACCGGTTCCGCCGGTGGTGAGCACGAGGCGAGCCGAAGCGGCGAGCTCCCGGATGGCCGCCGCAATCTGGTCGCGCTCATCAGGAACGATGCGCCGCTCGACCTCATAGCCCTCACCACGCAAGAGCTCGTCCAGAGCATCGCCGCTTCGATCCTCGCGCGTCCCGGCCGCGACCCCGTCCGACACAGTCAGCACCGCGGCCCTCAGACCGTGCGCTCCTTCGTCTTCTCCAGGAGTACGACGTCGGCGATCCGCATCTCCTTGTCGACCGCCTTGGCCATGTCGTAAACGGTGAGCGCCGCAACCGACGCGGCGGTCAGCGCCTCCATCTCGACGCCGGTCTGCGCGGTGGTCTCAGCCGAAGCGACTATCTCGACCGTCTCCTCGCCCACCTGCAGCGTCACCTCGACATGCGTCAGCGGCAGCGGATGACAGAGAGGGATGAGCTCACTCGTGCGTTTCGCAGCCATGATTCCGGCGACCTGCGCGGTCGCAAGCGCGTCGCCCTTGGGGAGTTCGCGCAGAATCCGGGCGGTCGCGGCGGCCATCCGAACCTCGGCGCGGGCGACGGCCCGCCGGCGCATGGGCTCCTTGCCGCCGACGTCGACCATGCGGACGGCGCCCGATTCGTCGACGTGCGACAGGTCCTCCATCACGAGGATCGTACGGCGTCGAGGTCGGCGAGCTGTGCATCGACCCACTCGTGGATGTCGTGCGCGCGAACGTGCTCGCGGATTGCGTCGGCCCGCCGCCGCCGCTCCCCGGGGTCGAGCGTGAGCGCCGCGTACAGAGCGTCCGCCTGGCCCGATACGTCGATCGGATTCACGGCGAGGGCCCACTCCCCGAGCTCCTCGTAGGCGCCGGCGTTCTCTGACAGGACGAGTACGCCATCCTGCTCGTTGACCAGGAACGCCTCCTTGGCTACGAGGTTGAGCCCGTCGAAGACGGGGTTGGCGAACAAGACGTCGAACTGCTTGTAGCCCGCCACAGAGCGCGGGAAGTCGTCGGCGACGTCCAGCTCCACCGGCTGCCAGCCGTCGCGGCCGAAGCGCTCGTTCACCTCCCGAGCCGCCGCCTGGAGGTCGCGGACGTACTCCGCATACTCCGGGATGTCCTGCCGCGAGGGCGCGAGCAGCGCGACCATTCCCACCCGCCCATGCAGCTCCGGATGCCGTTCGAGGAGCAGGCCGAAGGCGTGAAAACCACGCACGATGTTCTTCGAAGGGTCTGTCCGGTCGACGCGAAGCACGAGCTGTTCGGGGCGTCGAGCCACGAGGGCCGCTTCCCGTTCGAGCACGGCGGGATCCCTGCCAAGCCGATCGAACTCCGCCGCGTCGACGCTGATCGGCCGCGCGACGACACGTGTCACACGGCCGCGGTGCACGACTGTGCACGCGTCCCAGTCGACGCGTGCGCCAAGCAGCTGCTCCGCCGAGAGAAGGAAGGCCCGCAGCCAGCGCTCGGTGTGGAAGCCGACCACATCGTTTGCGAGCAGGCCCTCGTGCACGGCCACCCGCAGCTCCGGCGGCAACGTGTGCCAGTAGTCCGGTTCCGGCCACGGAATGTGGACGAAGTGCGAGGTCACGACGTCCGGCCGCGCCTCTCGCACGATGCCTGGCGCGAGATACAGGTGGTAGTCGTGGAAGAGAACCGCGGAGTCCGGCTCGCGTCCGAGCTCCTCGAGCGCCGCGGCGGCCAGCGCCTGATTGACCGGCACGTACCCTTTGCTCCAGGCTCGGTGCAGCTCAGGCCCGAAGTCCGGCGCGGAGCCCAGCCCCCAGAGGTAGTGCTGAAGAAACCAGAGAGTCGGGTTCGCCAGCTCGTTGTAGAAACGGTCGTAAGTGGTTGGCTCGTGCGCAACGAGCCGCAGCCGATAGGAGGCTCCGTCCGTCGTCTCCTCGACGAAGGAGCCGTTCTGCTCCGCGGCCACCACACGGTCCTCCTCGCTCATCGCGCTCGCCACCCAGGTGACGTCGTGATGGGCGAGCAGACCGCCGAGGGCAGTGACGACACCGCCGCCGCCCCGCCGCGCCACCCGTTTCCCGTCAGGGTCGAGGGCGTAAGAGACAGGCGCGCGGTTGAAGACGACGAGAAGCTTCCGTCGAGTCGTTGTCTCTGTTGACAACGATCAGGCCGGCTGGCGCAGCCGCTTCACGAAACGCAGGCGCGAGCCGCGAACACCCGGCTGGGACTGCAGCTCGAACTCGTCGGCGATCGTGCGGATGATCGCGATGCCGAGGCCCCCTTCCGTGAGCTCCTCGCCCTCGAGTGGCGGCGGCCGGTCCGGGTCGAACCCGTTCCCGTCGTCGACGACCTCGACTGCGAGTGCGTCGCCGGTGAGCTCGTACGCGATCGAGACGAATCCCGCCCCGCCGGCGTACGCGTGCCGGACCGAGTTCGAGACAGCCTCGGTCAGCGCAAGCTTGAGATCGGCGACAAGCTCCTCGGACAGCGCGACGATGTCGGCAAGACCGCTCAGCGCGAGGCGGGCCAGGGCGATGTACTCGGCCCGGGCTGGAACACGAAGCCGAACACTTCGCATCCCTTCGCGCGCCTCACCTGCCGATTCGAAGAGTGCCGCCTCGTCCATCCTGACCTCTCGAATGATTCCCACAGATTCCGGGATCTAAACCCGCCGATTTCTACCAGTAACGCCCCAGAGCTTTCCCCAACGAGCCGCGATGTTTACCCTCCGGCTCGCACCTACCCGCCTGGCGAGAGATGTAACCCGCCGTTTCCACGGGAAAACGCCGCACCCGAATTCGGCCCTACACTGAAGGGCCGTGACGGCCGCCTCGCCTGCACCGGAGCGCCGACGGTCGCGGCCAGGCTCACTCGATCGTCCGATCAACGCGCGCCTCTACCGAGGTACGTGGCTTCTCGTCGCGTTTCCGCTGCTTCTGCTCGCGTTCAGTGTCGCCCGTCCTCCGGCACTGTCTACGCAACAGGGTGGTCTGCCACCGGCGTTCCACGCGTCTCAGGTCGCGTCCATCGCCAACGACCTCGCCTCCAACTATCCCGACAGGAGCCCCGGCACGCCGGACGCCAGAGGCGCGGCGGCATGGTTCCGCAGCCAGCTCGAGCCGTACGGATTCAAGGTTCGACGCGACCCGTTCACGGCCACGATCAACGGTCGTCGAACCACGCTCGTCAACCTCGTTACGGCGAAGCGAGGGACAGGTCTCTCCCCGGCCGAAATCATCGTCATGGCGCACCGCGACGACAGCGGTGCGGGAAACGGGCTGAACGACAACGCTTCCGGGACGGCCGCGCTCATCGAGCTGGCGCGTTCCTACGCCCCCACTGCAGCGGCTCAGCGAATTCGGGTCCCATACACGCTCGTCTTCCTATCGACCGACGGCGGAGCTGACGGCGCCCGCGGTGCGGCGCACTTCGCAGCGGAGCAGCAGGGGCACGCGAACATCCTCGGCGTTGTCAACCTCGACTCCATCGGCGGTCGAGGAGCGCCACGTCTCGTGTTCGGCGCCGACACGCCCCGCTCACCTGCCCCCGGACTCGTCGAGACGATGCGCGCCGCTCTCGCCAAGAAGGGCGGCGAGCCGGCGCGGCCGAGCGGGCTCGAGCAACTGGTGAGCCTCGGGTTCCCCTTCAACCCCTATGAGCAGGCACCGTTCGTGAGCCGCGGCATCCCCGCGGTGACCGTGACGACCGGCGGTGCGCGACCTCCCGCAGGACAGCGCCACGAAGCCACTCTCGATCTCAACCACCTCGGCGCCATCGGCCTCGCAGCCCAGAACACCATCGACGCGATGGAGTTGGGAGTCTCACTCGCGCAAGGCCCGACCAGTTACGTCTATCTGGGCTCGCGACTGATTCGCGGCTGGGCGATCGAGATCGTGCTCGCGGCGATGCTGCTGCCGTTCCTCGCGGCCGCCGTCGACCTGTTCGCCCGTTGTCGTCGGCGCCGGATCCGCATCGCGCCCGCCCTTCGCAGCTATCGCAGCCGGCTCTGCTTCTGGCTCTGGGTCGGAGCGGTCTTCCTCGTCTTCCGAGCGCTCGGCCTCTGGGGAGGCGACGGCGGAAACGTTCCGTCCCTGGCGTCGGTCTCCTGGCCGGGGGGCGCGCTCGTGGCGCTCGCGTTGCTCGCCGGAGCCGGCTGGCTCGTCGTGCGCAGCCGCCTCTTGCCGCAGCGGCCGATCCGGCCCGAGGAGCGGCTCGCCGGCTACAGCAGCGCGTTGCTCGCACTCGGAGTCGTCGGACTCCTGGTGGCAGCGACGAACCCGTATGCGCTCGTCTTCGTGCTTCCCTCGCTTCACGCCTGGCTCTGGCTGCCACAGGTGCAATCCCGTCGGCCGGCCGCGCGGGCGGGCGTCTTCCTGATCGGCCTTCTGGGACCGGCCTATCTCGTCTGGTCGTTCGCCACCCACTACCGGCTGGGCTGGGACGCGCCGTGGTACATCGTCAAGCTTTTCGCCGTCGGCTACGCGCCACTCTCCTTGCTCGTGATCGGTCTCGCCTGGCTTGCCGCCGCCGGCCAGGTCGCCGCGCTCGCCGCGGACCGCTATTCGCCGTACCCCGCGCCGGGAGAGCGCCCGCGCCGAGGTCCACTTCGCGAGCTCATTCGCACGCTGGTCTTCGCGCCGCGCCGCCGCGCATCGGCAACGGGTCAGGCGCGCCGCGCGGTCAACGAGTAGCTCCGTCAGGCGCTGCCGAGGCGGAGCCAGCGAACCGTCGTGCCGGCCGCAAGCTCGCCGTTTCCACGTGGAATGTGGACGAGCGCATCCGCGGCAGCCGCGCGGACGATCATGTGCGACTCCTGGCCGATTACCGGCTTGAGCACGAGCGTGTCGCCGCTCACGCCTGAGCGGGCGCGGACGAATTCGTCGCGCTCCTCGTTGCGCCGGAGGCCGACTGCGAGCTGCCCCGGCTCGAACCGCGGAAGCGGATCCGCGAGCCCCAGCAGTGCGCGCAGCGCCGGCTTGACGAAGAGCTCGCAGCCGACGAGCGCGGAAACAGGATTCCCAGGCAGACCGAAGACGAGCGTGTCGCCGCGCACGCCGAACGAGACAGGCTTCCCCGGCTTCATCGCCACGCGCCAGAAGACCTCCTCGACGCCGAGCTCTCGCTCCACCGCGCGAACCAGGTCATGCTCGCCGACCGAGACGCCGCCGGAGGTCACGAGAACGTCGGCCGCGAGCCCACGCTCGAGCGCCTGCCGCAATGCCTGCTCGTCGTCCGCAACCGACGGCGCGACCAGCACCTCGACATCGAGGACGGCCAGCGCGGAAAGGAGCATGAGGCTGTTGGTTTCGTAGATCTGACCTGGCTCGAGCGCCACGCCGGGGCCGACAAGCTCGCTGCCGGTCGCGAGGACGACGACGCGAGGCCGGCGCACACACGCCAGCTTGGCGACGCCCGAAGCAGCAGCGGCGGCCAGGCGTCCGGGGGTGAGCGTCGCGCCGGCGAGGACTACCGCCTCTCCGGCGGCAACGTCGCCGCCGCGCGGACGAACGTGTGCTCCGGATTTCACAACGTCTGCAATCTCCACTGTGTTGTCGTGTTGGACAACACGCTCGACCGGGACAACAGCGTCGGCACCGCTCGGCACGACTGCCCCTGTCGAGATGGCTACCGCACAACCCGGCTCGACGTCCGCAGCGAACGGTCCCCCCGCCGCAGACTCGCCGACGATCCGCAGCGTCCCCGGAAGATCGTCCGAGCGCACAGCGAACCCGTCCATCGCGGAGCTTCCGAACGGCGGCAGGTCGACGCGGGAGCGCACGTCCTCGGCGGTGACGCGGCCGCTCGCGTCGGCAATGGGGACAGCCTCCGCAGGGAGCCGCCGGGCGCGGCTCAGCACCCGCTCATGCGCCTCCTCGACGGTGAGTAGCGAAGCCACAGTTGGTGCATACCGTAGTCTTGAAAAGGACGGAATGACCCGGCCGGCGGCTACGGGGACGGAGTGGCCGTATAGGCGTAGCGGCCCGTCCAGGGCACGAATTGCGCCGGCGAGATCGGCGCGGCAAATGCGGTGTTCGACGCGCCGCCGAGCGCCCGCTCCATGAACAGCCGCCACGCGGTCGCGGGCAATGTAGGCCCTGAAACCGCGGTGCCGTGCACGTCGAGCATCGGAATCTCACCCTTCGAGTAACCCATCCAGACCGTGGCCTCGAGCGAGGGCGTGAAACCGCAGAACCAGGCAT
>Ga0207646_10001770_pt1 | contig 26156 bp, 23 predicted proteins | sample KBSK5502metaG_FD_184343 | JGI IMG/M metagenome (GOLD analysis project Ga0207646, IMG submission 184343) | Corn, switchgrass and miscanthus rhizosphere microbial communities from Kellogg Biological Station, Michigan, USA - KBS K5-50-2 metaG... | ecosystem: Host-associated > Plants > Roots >...
GCGGCCGCCATCAGCTGGTCGTAGAGTGCGAGGATCTGCCGCCAGTCCGTGTCCGCGGCGGTCCCTGCGTCGCTGTGCACGGCGCTGATCGCGGCCTGAAGCTGGTAGAGCCCGGGGGCGTTCCGGCGCAGACAGGCGCGGACGAGGTCCTGGCCCTCGGCGATCATGGCCTGGTCCCAGAGACTCCGGTCCTGGTCGGCGAGCCGGACCAGCGAACCGTCCGGCCGGGTGCGGGCCCGGCTGCGGGCCCCGGTCAGCAGCAGCAAGGCGAGCAGGCCCAGCACCTCGGGCTCGTCCGGCATCAGCTCGGCGAGCAGCCTGGCCAGGCGGATGGCCTCGGCGCACAGCTCGGCGCGGACCAGGTCCTCGCCGGCCGAGGCGGTGTAGCCCTCGTTGAAGACGAGGTAGACGACCGCGAGCACGTAGGGGAGCCGGTCGGGCAGCTCGGCGGCGCGCGGCACCCGGTAGGGGATGCCGGCGGCGCGGATCTTCCGTTTCGCGCGAACGAGGCGCTGGGCGATCGTCGGCTCGGGCACGAGGAAGGCCCGCGCGATCTCCGGCGTCTGGAGCCCGGCGATGAGCCGCAGCGTCAGGGCGATCTGAGCCTCGGCGGCCAGGGCCGGGTGACAGCAGGTGAAGATCAGCCGCAGGCGGTCATCCTGCACCGGTCCCACCTCCTCCGCCGGCTCGGGATCGGCCTGCAGCCGGGCCGCCTGCGCCTCGCGGCCGAACCGGGACGACTCGCGGCGCAGCCGGTCCAGCGCCTTGTTGCGTGCCGTGGTGACGATCCAGCCGCCGGGGTTCGGCGGCACCCCGGTGGCTGGCCACCGCTCTGCCGCCACGGCAAAGGCCTCCTGGACCGCCTCTTCGGCGAGGTCGATGTCGCCGAAGAGGCGGACCAGGGTGGCCACCGCGCGTCCCGAGCTTTCCCGGTATGCGCGCTCGATGGCTGCCGCGCCGGCACGGGGCACGCCTTACTCCTCGGCGTCGTCCTGGAACGGCCGGACCTCCACCGGCCCGCCGCAAGCCTCGGATCCCTTGGCCGCCCAGGCGAGCGCCGCGTCCAGGTCGGCGGCCCTGATGACCCAGAAGCCGCCCAGCTGCTCCTTGGTCTCCGCGAACGGGCCATCGGTGGTGACCACCTGGCCTCCCTGGGCCCTGACCACGGTCGCGGTGGACGCCGGGTACAGGCCGCCGGCGAACACCCAGGCCCCGGCCGACTTGATCTCGTCGTTCAGGGCATCGACCGCCTTGTAGGCCCGCTGCATCTCCGCCTCGGACGGGGTGGGCTCTCCCTCAACGCTGTGCACGGCCAGCAGGTACTGCTTCATGTCGATTCTCCCTTCGCTGGGCCGGCCCTCCGGCCAGCTCCCTCAACCCTGTTCACGAACAGGGGCCGCCGGAATCGACACCCGGCCCCGAAGATATCCCGGCTGGGCTACCGCCCGCCGCCGGCGAGGAAGCCGCGCGCCACGGCCTCGGCGACCATGGCCCTCGCGTAGCCGCCCAGCGAGGAGGAGCCTTCCTCGATCAGGCCCACGTTGGGAATCACCTGATCCAGCGTGACGCGGTGCGCCGTCCAGGTGCCGCCCCCGGTCTGCATGTTGAGCAGCATCGGCTGCAGCCGGTCGAGGGCCCGGGCGAAGCGAGCCTCCGGCGTCCGCCGTTCCTCGAACTCCTCCCACAACGCGCGCAGGCCGGCCGCCTGGGGCGCGGGCAGGATGGCGAAAATCCGGTCGGCGGCCGCGCGCTCCGACTCCTCCTGGCGCGCGTGCGCGCCGGCGTCGGCGTAGAGGAACAGATCGCCCGCGTCGATCTCCACCAGATCGTGGAGCAGCAGCATGGCGCTCACCCGGCAGAGATCGGTCCCGGGCGGGGCGTGCTCCGCCAGCACCAGGGCCATGAGCGCCAGGTGCCAGGAGTGCTCCGCGGAGTTCTCCCGCCGCGATCCGTCGGCGATGCGGCTCTGTCTGGTCACGGTCTTCAGCCGGTCGGCCTCCAGCACGAAGCGGAGCTGGCTCTCCAGCGACTCCCCGGATCCCATGGAACCAAGCATCCCCGGCGGGGCGGGCGGGCCTTCGGGCCACCCCGCTTGTTGGGCCGCTGAGCAGGCATGTCATCATCATCTGGGGGACCCAATAGATGAATCGGGGGACCGGCTTCATCGGGCCTGCCCTGGCGGGCGATCAGCCCGCCAGGGCGGGCTTCCCAGCCCGGCGGCGCGGCGACGGGCGAGTCAGCCTTCTGTGGCCGCGCGCAGCCGGTCGATGTGGGCGCGGAGGACCTGCTCCATGCGCGCGTAGAAGTCGACGATCAGCCTGAGCTCGTCGTCGGAGTACCGCGCCGCCATCTCCCGCCAGTCCCGGAGCATCGGCAGGAACACGCCAGCCACGTCGCGCAGCGCGGCCTCCAGCACGAGCGCGACCACTACCCGGCGCCGGTCGTTTGGGTCCTTCTGCCGGCTCACGTAGCCGGCCTCCTCCAGCCGGTCCACCACCCCGGTGATCGACGCGGTGGTCAGGCCGGTGGCCTTGGCCAGCTCGCCGGCCGTCATATGCCCGCTGAAGCTCAGGATGTTCAGGCAGTTCAGGTCGGTGGCGTTGATGCCGATCCGGTCGGCCGCCGCCTGGCCCACAAGCTGGTACAGCGCTCCGGACCGGCGCATGCCCGCCGCGAACGCCACCTCGAGGTCCGCCCGTTCCGGCCGTCCCGTGGCGCTGGCCGGCGGTTCGGGCCAGGGCACTTCCCAGCCGGGCTGGCGATAAGCGTCGTGCTGGATGCCCGCCTCGGCTGAGTCTTCGGACATGATTCACCCACTTATTATCTAATTAAGCTAGATATCTGGTTACCGAGATGCTAGCGTCCCTAGTGTAGTCCAGATACCTCCTGTGAGCGGAGACCACGATGACTTCCGACGCTCAGATCCTGGCACCTCCCCCGGCCACGGGGGAGGCCCCTGACCCCCGGCGCTGGCTGACCCTCACCATCCTGCTGCTGGCCGCGTTCATGAACCTGCTCGACGTGTCCATCGTCAACATCGCCATCCCGTCCATCCAGCGGAACCTGCACGCCAGCTACGCGGACGTGCAGTGGGCGCTGGCCGGCTACACGCTGGCCTACGCGCTGGTCCTGATCACGGGCGGCAGGCTCGGTGACACGTTCGGACGCAAACGGCTGTTCCTGATCGGCGTCACCGGCTTTACCATCATGTCGGCGCTGTGCGGCGCCGCGCAGAGCCCGGGCATGCTGATCGCGAGCCGGGTCGCCCAGGGCGCGATGGGCGCGATCATGGTGCCTCAGGTACTGGCCGTGATCCAGGTCATCTTCCCGCCGGCCGAGCGGATCAAGGCGCTGGCAGGCTTCGGCGTGACGGCCGGCCTCGGCACCGTCAGCGGGCCGCTGATCGGCGGGCTGCTCATCCAGCACAACCTGTTCGGTCTCGACTGGCGGCCGATCTTCCTGATCAACGTCCCGGTCGGCATCCTCGCCGTGGCCGCCTCGGCGGTGCTCGTCCGCGAGTCGCGGGCGCCCAGGCCGCCCAAGCTGGACCCGGTCGGCGTCGGACTGGTCAGCGCGGCGCTGCTTCTCCTGCTCTACCCGCTCGTGGAGGGACGCCAGCTCGGCTGGCCCGGCTGGACGTTCGTCTCGATGGCCGCGTCCGCGCCGGTGTTCGCGGCGTTCGCCTGGTACGAGCAGGCCAAGGCCCGCAGGGACGGCTCGCCGCTGGTGCCGCTGCGCCTGTTCGGCGAGCGCGGGTTCAGCGCGGGGATGGCCATCGTGATGACGTTCTTCCTCGGGATCGCCTCGTTCGGGCTGGTGCTGACGCTGTTCCTGCAGCTCGGCCTGGGCTTCACCCCGCTGCACGCCGGGCTGACCTTCCTCCCGTTCTCGCTGGGTGTGCTGGTCGCCTCGGCCGCCGCCGCCCGGCTCGCGCCCAGGTTCGGCCGCGGGGTCACGATGGCCGGGGCGCTCGTCATCGCCGGGGGCATGTCCGTGCTGATCGCGGACGTGCACCACTACGGGGCCGCCGTGACCACCTGGGACCTGGTACCCGGCCTGGTCGCCGCCGGGCTCGGCCTCGGTGCGGTGATCGCGCCGCTGGCCGACATCGTGCTGGCCCGGGTGCCGAAGCAGGACGCCGGCTCGGCCTCCGGCGTGTTCAACACGGGCCTCCAGCTGGGCAACTCGATCGGCATCGCGCTGATCGGCGTGATTTTCTTCGGGATGCTCGGCAGCCAGTCCGGGGCGGCGGCCACCGCGGTCGCGCCCGCGCTGCGCACCGGGCTCGTAGCGGCCGGGGTCCCGGCTCAGCGCACCGGGCCGATCGAGACCCAGTTCCGCGCCTGCCTGCACGACCGGCTGGTTGCCGCCGACCCGACGGCCACCCCGGCGTCCTGCCAGCCCCCGGCAGGCCAGGTCATCACGCCCGCCGTGCACCGGGTTCTCGCCGGTGTGGGCGTCAGCGCGGTGCGCCACGACTTCGCGGCGTCGGTGGTCCGCACCCTCTGGTTCCAGGTCGGCGTATTCTTCCTGAGCTTCCTGCTCATGTTCGCCCTGCCGGCTGGCGCGGGCCGGCGTCGCGCGGAGGAGCCCGGCTCGGAAGCCGGGACGGGCTACCAGGACCGGGCGGCCGGGTCCCCGGCCACCCCGGTCGGCACGGTGGAGAGGGCCTGACATGCAGCTCGCCATTCTCGGCGCGACCGGGGGCATCGGCGGTCAGCTGCTGAGCTGGGCGCTCGGCGCAGGGCACCGGGTGCACGCGCTAGCCCGCAGGCCCGAAGCGCTGCGCCCGGCTCCGGGCCTGACCGTCGTCTCCGGTGACGCGCTCGACGCGGACGCGGTGATCGAGGTGGTCGCCGGGGCGGATGCGGTTGTGTCCGCGCTCGGCCCGCGCGGTGCGAAAGCGCCCGGCCTGCTGGCCGGGGCCGCCGCCAACACGGTGGCAGCGATGGCCAAGACGGACGCCCGCCGGCTGATCTGCGTGTCGGCCGCGGGCGCCTACGTGGCTGCCGACCCGGACAGGAACTGGCTGACCAAGGCGATCCTGCCGCGGGTCTTCGCGGCCCAGTTCGACGACGTCCGGCGGATGGAGGAGGTGGTCAGGGAATCCGGCTTGGACTGGACGCTGGTGCGGCCGAGCAGGCTCGTCAACGGGCCGCTTACCGGGCGGTACCGGGTCGCCCCCGACTACGCCCCGCGCGGCGGCGGCAAGATCTCGCGCGCCGACGTGGCGCACTTCATCGCAGCCGAGCTGACCACTGAGCGCTGGCTGAGATCTGCCCCCGCTCTCGCCTACTGAACGAACCAGCCGCGTCGCTTCAGCTCTCGCCGCCGGCGATGGCGGCGTGCACCTCGTCGCGGCGGGCGGCCAGCTCGGCCTCGTACTTCAGCCGGTCGGTCTCCTCGGCGATCCGCTCGTCGTCGCGCATCAGCGCCTCGAGGTCGGTCTGCGCGGCGTCCAGGACGCCGAGGTCGGCGTAGGCCTGCTGCACCTTCGGGCCCCAGAGCCCAATGTCCCTGACGCAGGGCACGATCCGGCTGAACAGCAGGGTGCGGAACGCCTGCTGGACCGGCGAGTGCTCGGTGAACTCCAGGCACTCCTCGACGTCGAAGCCCATCCGCTCCCACACCTCTTGCGCCCGGAACCGGTTGCGCATCAGGTAGCAGCCCTCGACCACAAACTCCTCGCGCTCGGCCCGCTCGGCGTCGGTGAGCTCGGCGTAGTAGTCCCGCAGCGCGAGCCGGCCGAACGCCACGTGCCGGGCCTCGTCCTGCATCACGTAGGCGAGCAGCTGCTTGACCAGCGCGTTCTGGGCCATGTCCCGGTGCACCCCGAAGGCGGCCAGGGCGAGTCCCTCGATGAGCACCTGCATGCCCAGATAGGGGAGATCCCAGCGGGCATCGTTGAGCGCGTCGGCCAGCAGCTTGGCCAGGTCGTTGTTGATCGGGTAGTACAGGCCGACCTTCTCGCGCAGGAAGCGGGAGTACAGCTCGACGTGCCGGGCCTCGTCCATGGTCTGGGTGGCGGCGTAGAACTTGGAGTCCATGTCGGGCACGGATTCGACGATCCTTGCGGCGACGGTCAGCGCGCCCTGCTCGCCGTGCAGGAACTGGCTGAACAGCCAGGCGCCGAGATGATGCCCCAGCTCGTCGCGTTCTGCCTGATTCAGGATGTCCCACTGCCGCGAGCCGTAGATGGGGCAGAACTCATCCGGCGTTTCCATGATGTTGGACGGATTGACCGGTATGTCCCAGTCGATCCGCTTGGCCGCGTCCCACTGCTTGTCCTTGCCGCGCTGGTAGAGGTCGAGCAGCCGCTGGCGGGCGTCGTCGTACTCCCAGGAGAAGCGGGTGGCGCCGGCCGCGGGAACGTCCCAGGTGCCCGGCTCGACGGGAGTGACGTAGTGGTCGTAGGTGCTCACGGCGGCTCCCCGGGGAGGCTTTTGCCCCATATTACTGGCTGGTACGGAACCGCTCCAGGGGGACTTTGGCGCTACGTGCACGCGGACGGCTCGTGGCCCGCGTGGCTGTCGGGCTCGAGCTGGAAGGTGGAGTGGGCGACGTCGAAGTGGCCGTGCAGGCAGGCCTGGAGCTCGTCGAGTATGGCTGAGCTCCGGCCGTTCGCCAGCACCAGTGGGTCCACGACCACGTGCGCGGAGAGCACGGGAAGCCCCGAGGTGATCGTCCAGGCGTGCAGGTCGTGCACGCCCACGACCCCGTCCAGCGCGGTCAGGTGCAGGCGGACCTCGGTCAGGTCGACGCCGCGCGGGCTCGCCTCGAGCAGCACGTCGACCGCGTCCCGGAGCAGGCGCCAGGTGCGGGGCAAGATGAGCACCGCGACCGCCAGCGACGCTATCGGGTCCGCCAGCGCGAAGCCGGTGGCCGCCACCACCGCGCCGGTGACGATCACCGCGACCGCGCCGAATGCGTCCGAGGCGACCTCCAGGAACGCGCCGCGCACGTTCATGCTCTTCGTCTGGCCGTGCCGGAGCAGCAGCAGCGAGACGCCGTTGCCGGCCAGCGCGACCGCACCGACGATCACCATCACGGCGGGCCCGACCGGGGGCGGCGACGCGAGCCGGCGCGCCGCCGCGACGATGATGAACACGGCCATGCCGAGCAGCACCAGCGCGTTGACGGTCGCCGCCAGGATCTCGGCGCGGGCGTAGCCGAAGGTCCGGCGCTCGGTCGCTGGCCGGCCGGCCACGTAGGCGGCGAGCAGCGACAGCCCGACCCCGCCGGCGTCCGCCGCCATGTGCGCCGCGTCTGCGAGCAGGACGAGGGCGCCGCTGGCGAGTGCCCCGGCGACCTCGGCGGCGGCGATCCCCAGCGTGATCGCCAGCACCGCGGTCAGCCGGCCCCGGTACCGGCCCGTCACGGTACGCCCGGACGCGGGCGCGTGCCCGTGTCCGGGCGCGTGCCCGTGCCCGTGCCCGGTGCCCATCGCTGCGGTCCCTTCCTTCACTGCCCGGGCCCCAGCCAGATGCTGGTGCCCCTAGGTGGAATCTTCCCTGCGCGGCGAAGATTCCCCCGCGGCGAGCAGCTCGTAGGCGGGGTTGATCATGATCGGGCCCTCCTCGCGCATCCCGACCGGGCCGCGGAACCGCACCTTCGACCCGCAGATGATGCCCGGAATGTGCGACCGGCCGTAGAACAGCGCGGTCAGGTCGCCCGTCGAGTCCGAGATCTCGACCGCGAGCACGGAGCTACGCTGGACAGGGCGGACCTCTACGACGCGTACCCGCCCCTCGACCGTGGCCCGCCCGGGTACGTGGAGGGAGCCGATGGGGTTAACGCCCGGGGGCGGGGTCGGCCTGTCGTAGCTGGCCGGGACCGCGCCGACGGCAGACGGCGCGGTCTGGCCGTCGCGCTGCCGGGAGCGCCGGCCGCGCCGGAGCCGCCGTGGGCCGTCCGCGGCCCCGGCGGGGGCGGCGACTTCGGCGGGATTCGCCGCCGCGGCGGCCGTCTCGGGGCCTCCCGCCTCCGGGGCCGCCGCTGCGGCGGGCTCCGCAACACCGGGAACCTTCGCTTTGGCGGCCGCCGCGGCCGTCGAGGCGCGCTGCCCGTCCGGGGCTGGCCTGGCCGCGCTGGCCGCCTGCCGCGCCTGCAGGACCTCAAGCCGGCTGTTGACGTCGAACGGGACGATGGTCGCTACCGAGTGCGGAATCCGGCTCACGGCGGTGGAGATCTTGTCCGCCGTGCGGTCGTGCAGAAGCCGGCCCGACAGCGGGGAGTAGCTGCGCCGGGGCAGCACCACGGTCACGTGGACGCCGGGCAGGTCCGCCTCGGCGCTGACCAGTTCGACGGCGGCCCTGGTCAGCCGGCGGTCCGGGGTGTCGATGAAGTCGAGCACGACGTCCTGGCCCGCTCGCGTCCACTCTTGCCGCAACTGGTCAGCCTGCGCGGTGTCGATCACGAAGTGCACCGCGCGCAGCGTCGTCGGCCGCAGCCCCTTCGCGTACCGCAAGGCCGCGAGCGTGGCCAGGTCGAAGCTGTCGACGAGCACGAACACCGTGCGCTTGGGGTAGTTCGGCGGCGCCTGCTGCCCGGGCCGGTCACCGATCCGCTCCAGCACCTGGGACTCCAGCCGGTACTCCCGGTTGAGCCGGATGAAGGCGAAGACCAGCACCGGGAAGAGGATCACGATCACCCAGGCGCCCTCGGTGAACTTCACCACCGCGAAGATCAGGACGACGACCGCCGTGTAGACGCCACCGATCAGGTTGATAACCCGCCGCCGTCGCCAGCCCGCTTCCCGGGTCCGGTGGTGGTACCTGGCCATGCCGAAGCCGGCCATCGCGAACCCGGTGAACACGCCTATCGCGTAGAGCGGGACGAGCGCGTTGACCGTGGCACCGAAGACGAACAGCAGCGTCACCGAGACGACCGTAAGGATGATGATGCCATTCGAGAACACCAGCCGGTGGCCGCGCTTGGTGAGCCACCTCGGCAGGAACGAGTCCTCGGCCACGAAGCTGGCCAGGAACGGGAACCCGCTGAAGCTGGTATTGCCGCCGGTGAACAGGATCAGCGCGGTCGCCGCCTGTACCACGAAGTACATGAAGTGGCCGGTCTGCCCGAAGACCGTGTCGGCCTCCTGCCCGAGCACGGTCGGGTAGCCCTGGATATACGGGATCGCGTGAGTGACGTGCGCCAGCCAGGAAATCCCCCCAATCAGGAACGCGACGATTGAGCCCTGCGTCACCAGCACCTTCCGGGCATTTTGGCCCTCCGGCGGGCGCAGGGCGCTCACTGCGTTGGAAACAGCCTCGATGCCGGTGAGGGAGGAGCCGCCGTTGGCGAACGCCCGCAGCAGCATGTAGATCAGGCCGAAGCTGAGCAGGCTGCTGGTGTTGTGCCCGAGCGCGTACGTGGCGCCGGCGTAATGGTGGACGTGGTGCAGGGTGCCGGATACCTCGCGGAACAGCCCGACAATGATCATCAGGCCAACCGACCCGGAGAACAGGTAGGTCGGGAGCGCGAAGGTCTTGCCCGCCTCGCGGATGCCGCGCAGGTTCCCGTAGCACATGATCAGTACCGCGACGACGGAGATAACCAGCAGGATCCGCGTCGGGTTCATCCCTGGGAGGTGGCCGAGACCCGGGAAGACCGTCACGATCGCCGCGCTGCCGGCGGCCGTTTGGACCGCGACCGTGACCACGTAGTCGATGAGCAGCGCGACCGCCGCGATCTGTGCGACTCTCGGCCCGAAGTTGTCCCTGGCCACGACGTAGGAACCGCCTGCCCGGGTATAGACGGTCACCACCTCGCGGTAGGACAGCACCACCAGCGCGATACCGATCAGCACCACCAGGGTCATCGGCAGGACGAGGGCGAATGCCGCCACCCCGACGATCGGCACCATCTCGATGAGGATCTCCTCGGTGCCGTAGGCCGCCGAGGAGATCCCGTCGCAGGAGAGCACACCCAGCGCGAGCGGAAGCGACAGCCGCTGCTCGGCCAGTTGCTCGTTGACCAGCGGCGGCCCGAGCAGGCGGCGCTTCACCGAGTACCAGACGCTCTCGGGTACGTTGCCGCCACCCGCGAGGAAACCGACTGCCCTGCCTAGCGCCACATCCGCACGTCCCGTCCGTCGCAGTCCCTGTCGGGGCCTTAATACCACCGCCAGCCAGTGCTCTTAACCGTGCGGCCAGGCAGAACTGGTGCACGGTACCGGCTGATGCTTAACCACTGCCACAGACGCTAAGCGCGGTTGGCCGCTGGAGGTGCTAAGGCGGCGTCAAGGTTGGTGACCTACGCGTTAAGAATCCGTCAAGATCGCTAATTTGCCCGCTGACGCGCGGTTGACCCCTGGAACGGGATGAGCGGGGTCAGCCGAGGCCGAAGAAGCCGAGCACGGTCGAGCCGAGCAGCAGCAGGCTCATCGCCGAGACGCCCGCCACACACACGCCGGTGACAAGGCGGAACACCGGCCCGTTCGCGGCCTTCCCCAGCACGCTGCGCCGGCTGGTGAGGATGAGGATGTAGACCAGGATGACCGGGGTGACGATGCCCTGCAGCACCTGGGTGCCGATGAGCAGCGTGATCAGGTTGATGCGGGTCAGCGCGAGCGCCGCCCCGATGATGACCTGCACGGTGAACAGCCCGAGGAAGAGCCTTGCCTCGGTGAACCGGCGGGACACAGACCGCTCCACGCCGACCGCCTCGCTGATCGCGTAGGCGCTCGACAGCGGGACCACCGCCCCCGCGAGCGCGGACGCCCCGATGAGGCCGAGCGCGAACAGCCCCTCCGCGGCCTGCCCCGCGACCGGGCGCAGGGCCTGAGCGGCTTCGGAGGCAGAGGTCAGCGGGCCGGTCCCGCCGATCGCGGCGGCGGTCGCGATGATGATGGTGACGGAGACGACGCACGCGAAGATCGCGCCCGAGATGGCGTCGATCCGCGCGCGCGGGTAATCCGCCGGATCGGCGCCCTTGTCCACCACGCCCGCCGCGGCGTACAGCTGCATGTACGGGCTCACCGTGGTCCCGATCAGCGCGACCCCCAGCAGCAGGTAAGCCTTCGTGAACTCGAAATGCGGGATGGCAAGGTTCAGCCCGACCGCCTTCCAGTCGGGGTGGCCGAGGACCGCCGCGATGGGGTAGGCGAGGAAGGCCAGCGACATGACCAGGAAGATTCGTTCCGCATAGCGGTAGGAGCCGAAGACCACGAGCGCCCAGATGGCGACGGCCGCTATCGGGGTAATGAGGTACCGGCTGACTCCGAGCAGCTCGAACGCCGCGCCGAGCCCGGCGAACTCCGAGACCACAAGCCCGGTGTTGGCCAGCAGCACGCAGCCGATCGCGAGCGCGGTAAACCGCAGGCTGAACTGCTCCCGGATCAGCGCCGCCAGGCCCTTGCCCGTGTAGGTGCCGAGCCGGACCGCCATCTCCTGAACGAGCACCAGGGCCACGGTGACCAGCACCATGAAGAACAGGGTCCGGTAGACGAACTGGGAGCCCGCGGACGCGTAGGTGGCGATCCCGGCCGCGTCGTTGCCGGCGTTGGCCGCGACCACGCCGGGCCCGGCTATCGCCAGGACCAGGAAGATCCGGCTCTTGCGCACCCGGGTCAGCCGGACCCCGCCGATACGGATCCTGGTGAGCGTCGTCAGGCCCGCCCAGGACTGGGCCGCCCGGGAGCCTGGGGGTGCCTCCTCACGACGGGTGCTCACTGCAGGAGCCTCGGGAAATGCAGCCGGCCGTGACCGGGCACGAGCGCGTCAAGGATGTCGTCGGACAGGATCCGGCCCAGCGGCTTGCCGTCCTCGTCCACCACCAGCAGCGACGAGCGCCGGGATTCCACCATCGTCGTGGCGATCGCGTCGAGGTCGGCGTCGGGCTGCAAGGTGACCGGGGGGTTGTCGGGATCGATCAGGTCCGCGAGCGGCCTGCCGGCCTTGTTGACCAGCAGGTCGAAGGCGGACACGTCCCCGATGACGCGGCCCTCGGAGTCGAGCACCGCGACCGAGTCGATCTCGGTTTGGTGCTTGGCCAGCTTCACCAGGCGTTTCCGCACTTCCTCTACGGTTTCTTCGGGGCTGGCACAGGCGATGACCGTGGTCATGACCCCGCCGGCCTCGTCGGCCGGGTAGCCGAGCAGCCGGGCGAGCTCTCGCTGCGTGGCCTGCGGCATCCGCGCCAGCAGCTGGGTCTGCTCGTCCGCGGGCATCTCGCGCAACGCCTCCGCCGCCTCGTCCGGCTCCATCCGCGCGATCAGGTCGGCGGCCTGGGCGGGCTCTACCTCACGCAGCAGCGCGGTGAGCTCGTCGGGCTCCATCTCCTCGAGGGCGTCCGCCGCGAGGTCGTGGTCCAGGCTGGCGAGCAGTTCCTTCCGCCCTGGTCTGCCGAGTCCTTCCAGCACGTCCGCGAGTTCCGCGGGACGTAGCCGGCGAAGCGCCGAGCTGGGGGTTCTCAGCTTCACCGCGGCCGGGTCCTCGGGCGAGTCCTCGCCGAACGACTCGATCGCGGCCCAGTCGATGACCCGGTCCGGGGTGGGGTGCCAGCGATAGCGCTTGGGCCCGAGCCGGCGCAGCAGCGTCTGCAGGCTCACGTCCACACCGACGAGCCGGACCTGGTCGCCGACCTGAGCGAGGTACAGATCGGCCGCCCTGATCACCTGGACCTGGTCGGTGTCGACAAGCTGGTGGTCGAGGATGTCCTTGGCCAGCAGCACCTCGCCCGGACGGCGGTGGAACTCGCGCAGGTCCAGCCGGGCGGTCCGCAGCGTGACGGAACGGCGGTCGGCGTGGTCGATCGCGGAAGCGTCCAGGAACGCGCGCCGTCGTCCCACCCGGACCACGATCCCGGTGACCGCGGGGTAATCGTCGGTGCCGCCCACCCGGGCAACCACGTCAACAAGCCGGCCCACCTCCTCGCCCGACTGGTTGAGCACCGGGCAGCCGTCCAGGCCGACGAGCGAGATGATGCCCTGCCGCACCTGGCGTGACGTGGTGAGCCGCTGCGTGTAGCCGCTCAGGAAGCGGGAGGTCGCAGCGTGGTCGCCGTTGGTGGTCGGCCGGGGATGTGGGGGAAAACGCCGGTCGGGCACAGCAACCTCCTGGACCGCCGGCCAATCCGGGTGGTTTACCCGGGAGGGCCCGGCAGGCGTAGGGATCGGGACGGGCGGCATCCGGCGGCTCGGCCCATGATCTTGGCCGCGCCCGCCGTGGTTGTACTGCAGGGATCGTCGAGCACGACCGCACCTCCCTCGTCCTGGCTGCGATTTCAAGGCTAGACGGCGCAGCCAGGGAAACGAAAGCCGGGGTCAGGGGCCGCGCCGTGGTTGCATGGGGGCCGTTGCGGTTTGGCCATCCAGCTGATCGGCTAGGAGCGTCTGCACCGGGGTGCGCCTCGCGCCCCTGTTGAGGTTTCACACCGCTCAGGCGGACAGCCGAGGGGAGATGCTGATCCATGGCAACGACACCGCCCGCCGCCTCGGCCCCGCAAGCGGGTGATGTGCGCACACTCCACCTGTCGGAGCTGCTCACGCGCCCGATCACCGACCGGGGCGGCGAGTCACTGGGGCGGCTCTCCGACGTCATCGTCCGGCTTCGTGGGGCCGAGCTGCCGCTGGTAATCGGCGGGCTGGCCAGCGTCGCCGGCCGGGAGGTGTTCGTCCCGCTGGAGCAGGTCAGCTCGTTCGATGGTGAGGTGCTCAAGCTTTCCAGCGCCAAGCTGGACCTGCGCCACTTCGAGCGCCGCCCGGGCGAGGTCATGCTGCGGGCGGACGTACTCGGCCACCGGCTCATCGACGTGGAGAACGCCCACCTGATCAAGGCCGCCGACCTGGAGCTGGAGCAGCGGAACGGGGAGTGGGTGCTCACCGGGGTGGACACCCAACGGCGGCGGGGCAGACTCAGCGCCCTCATCGGGCGCGGTGCCGCTGAGCCCGGGCACTCGTTCCGGGAGTGGGCCGCGTTCGAGCCGCTGATCGGCCACACCGGCAGCGCGGTGCTGCGCGGCCCGTTCGCGCGCGTCCGCAGGCTGAAGCCCGCCCAGATCGCGGACCTGCTCGAGGAGGCGTCCAAGGCCGAGGAGACGGAGATCCTGGGGCACGTCCATGCCGACCCCGAGCTGGAAGCAGATGTGTTCGAGGAGCTGGACGAGGAATTGGCCACCCGCCTGCTCGGTGCCCGCACCGACGCGGAGATCGCCGAGGTGCTCAGCAGGATGCGTGCCGACGACGCCGCGGACACGGTGGCCGAGCTGCCGCAGGCCCGCCGCCAGCCCGTGCTTGACCTCATGCCGGCCGGGCAGCGGACCAAGGTGATGACGCTCCTGGGCTTCAACCCGACCAGCGCGGGCGGCCTGATGGGCGTCGACTTCCTGGCGCTGGGCCCGGCAACCCTGGTCCGTGACGCGCTGGCGGCCGTCAGGCATTCCCACACGCTGCAGCCGGAGGCGCTCACCAGCGTCCACGCGGTGGACGAGGACGGCTACCTGCGCGGGGTCGCCAGACTTGTCTCGCTCCTGCAGGCAGACCCGGACGCGGCGCTGGGGGACGTCAGCGACGACGACCCGGTCCGGGTCGGCGCGGGCACCGACGTCGTGGACGTCGCGGTCCTGATGAGCGACTACAACCTGATCACGATCCCGGTGGTGGACGAGCGCAGGCGCATGATCGGCATCATCACCGTGGACGATGTGCTCGAGACGACGCTGCCCGATGACTGGCGCCGCCGCGAAGCCGCGGAGCCGCCCGACGCTCACGTCGGGGACGGCCCGTGACGGCAGGCCGCGGGCGGCCCGAAGACCGGCAGGCACGGCCGCCGCCAGCGGCCGAGCCCCGGACGGCTAAGCCGGGGCAGCCGGCGCCGGCGGCCCCGAAGGCAGCGCCCGCACCCCGGCAGACCCTGGCCCGGCCCAGCGCAGTGCTCGACGAGGCGCACCTGGGGGACATCGAGGGCGCCCTCGGCCGAATCCGGGTGGATGCCGAGTACCGCAGCGACTGGCGTCGGCGCCTGGTCACGTTCCTGGCCATCGTGGGCCCGGGCCTGATCGTGATGGTCGGAGACAACGACGCGGGCGGCGTCTCCACCTACGCCCAGGCCGGGCAGAACTATGGCTACAGCCTGCTGTGGGTGCTGCTGCTACTGATCCCCGTGCTGATCGTCAACCAGGAGATGGTCGTCAGGCTCGGCGCGGTGACCGGCGTGGGCCACGCCCGGCTTATCATCGAGCGGTTCGGCCGGTTCTGGGGCTGGTTCAGCGTCGGGGACCTGTTCCTGCTGAACTTCCTGACGATCGCTACCGAGTTCATCGGCGTCTCCCTCGCGCTCGCCTACTTCGGAGTGAGCAAGTACATCGCGGTGCCGATTGCGGCCATCGTCCTCGTGCTCATCACCACGAGTGGCAGCTTCCGGCTCTGGGAACGGGCCATCTTCCTCTTCATCGCCACCAGCCTGGTGCTCTACCCCCTCGCGTTCGCCTCGCACCCCGCCTACGGCGCCAGCTTCTACCACGTGGTCGTGCCCGGCGTCCAAGGCGGCCTCACCTCCAACGCGGTCCTGCTGATCATCGCCATCGTGGGCACCACCGTCGCCCCCTGGCAGCTCTTCTTCCAGCAGTCCAACGTCATCGACAAGCGGATCACCCCGCGCTTCATGGCCTACGAGCGTGCCGACACGTTCCTGGGCGCGGGCGTGGTGATCGTGGGCGCCGGCGCGATCATGATCGTTGCCGACTTCGCCGTGCACGGGACGAACCTGGCAGGCCATTTCACCGACGCGCTCGGGGTCGCGGACGCGCTAGCCCGCCACGGCTACTGGTACGGCGCGCTGTTCTCGATCGTGCTGCTGGACGCGAGCATCATTGGGGCGGCGGCGGTGACCCTGGCCACCAGCTACGCCTTCGGCGACATCTTCGGGATAAAGCATTCCCTGCACCGCAGGTTCCGTGACGCCAAGCCGTTCTACACCAGCTACGCGGCCGTGGTCGTGCTCGCCGCGGCCATCGTGCTCATCCCGGGCGCACCGCTCGGGCTGATCACCACGGCCGTTCAGGCGCTGGCTGGGGTGCTGCTCCCCAGCGCGAGCGCCTTCCTCCTGCTGCTCTGCAATGATCGCGAAGTGCTCGGCCCGTGGGTGAATCCACCGTGGCTGAACGTAGTCGGCTCAGCGATCATTGGCACGCTGCTGTTGCTGTCCGGCATCCTGGTGGTCACCACGGTGTTCTCGCACGTTGGGGCAGCGCGTGCGGCGCTGTGGGTGGCGGCGGTGCTGGTGGGAGGCGTGCTAGCTGCGGCGGCCTGGCTACGGCTCCGGCCAGGCCGGGCCGCCCCGGTGGCCCGCCCCGCCCCGGTCTCTGCCGAGGAGCGAATCAACTGGAGAATGCCGCCGCTGGCTTTGCTGAAGCCCGTCAGCTGGTCCCCTGCCACAAGGCTGGGCGTGATCGTGTTGTGGGGCTACCTGGCGGTGTCGGTCCTGCTCCTGATCGTCAAGGCCGTCCAGCTCGGCGGCGGCTGAGCACCGCATCGGCGCGGGCCCGGCTAGTCAGCCCATGGCGCCGCTGTCCCGCAGCGCGCTGATCTCGCCCGGGGTCAGCCCGAGCCCGGCCAGCACCTCGCGGGTGTCGCTGCCCGGCCTGACCGGCGGCGCCGGGGGGCCGCAAGGGGTGCGGGCGAATCGCGGCGCTGGCGCGGGCTGGATCACCCCGCCCACGTCGATGAACGTGCCACGGGCGGCGTTGTGCGGGTGGCTGGGGGCGTCCTGCGGGCTGACCACGGGCGCCACGCACGCGTCGGAGCCGGTGAAGGCCTCCTGCCACTGGGCCTGGGTGCGCCCGGCGAATGCCTCGGTGAACCGGGCCCGCAGCTCCGGCCAGCCGGAGCGGTCGTACTGGGCGGGCAGGCCTGACTCGTCCAGGCCGAGCCCGGCCAGCAACTCGGCGTAGAACTTTGGCTCGAGCGCGCCCACCGCCATGTAGCGGCCGTCGGCGGTGGCGTAGGTGTCGTAGAACGGGGCGCCCCCGTCCAGCACGTTCGTCCCCCTCCCGTCCTGCCACGCGCCCGCCGCGCGCAGCCCGTACAGGAACGAGGCGAGCACCGCCGAGCCGTCCACCATCGCCACGTCGATGACCTGCCCCAGGCCGGACCGCTCCCGCTCCAGCAGCGCGGCGAGCACGCCGACCACCAGCAGCATGCCGCCGCCGCCGAAGTCCCCGATCAAGTTCAGCGGCGGAACCGGGCGCTCGCCCTCCCGGCCGATCGGCTCCAGGGTGCCCGACACGGCGATGTAGTCGATGTCGTGCCCGGCGGTGTCCGCGAGCGGGCCGTCCTGGCCCCAGCCGGTCATCCGGGCGTAGACCAGCCGCGGGTTCCGTTCCGCACAGACTCCGGGGGCGAAGCCGAGGCGCTCCGCGACGCCCGGCCGGAACGCCTCGACCAGCACGTCGGCGCCGGCCACCAGGCGGAGCAGGATGTCCACCGCGGGGGGATTCTTGAGGTCAAGCCGGATCGACCGGCGGCTGCGGGACAGCGGGTCGACGGGCGGCAACTGCTGCCGCCCGGTCCGGTCGGGGCGGTCGATCCGCAGCACGTCCGCACCCAGGTCGGCGAGGACCATGCACCCGAAGGGCGCCGGAGCCAGGCTCGCGATCTCGATGACCTTCACCCCGTGCAAGGGCCCTGTCCCTATGGGCGGGGTGGCGGGGTCGGGGCTAGCAGAGCGCGGGGTGGCGGGGTCGGGGCTAGCAGAGCTCACGCCGCTAGCCTGCCACGCCGTGCTGTGCCAACTCGCCGCAGCCGCGTAGTGTCACAGCATGCGTGGTTACACCCAGGACAAGGACGCCTACCTGAGGCGGCTGCGCCGCATCGAGGGCCAGGTGCGCGGGATCGCCCGCATGGTCGACGAGGACGTCTACTGCATCGACGTGCTCACCCAGGTGTCGGCGGTCACCAGGGCGCTCCAGGCGGTCGCGCTCGGGCTGCTCGAAGACCACCTCGGCGCCTGCGTCGCCGACGCCGTGCGCAAGGGCGGGGACGAGGGCGCCGAGTCGGTGCACGAGGCAGCTGAGGCCATCGGCCGCCTGGTCAGGTCCTGACGCGGGTCAGGTCGGCGCTGGGCCGGCGAAGCGCGCGAACGCGCGGAGGTTCGCCGTGCTCTCGCCGCGCTTGACCCGCCACGCCCACTCCCTGCGGATCGACGACTCAAACCCGATGGCCAGCGCGGCGTTGAAGTTGTCGTCGGAGTAGCTGAGCACGCAGCCAAGCAGGCGGTCGATCTCCTCGCTGGAGACCGACTCCAGCGGCTGGCGCCCGGTCAGGTAGACGTCGCCCTGCGCATCGACCGCGAAGTGGACGCCGTACATCCGGCCGTTGCGCTCCAGCAGGAACCGGTAGAAGCGGGCCTGGTTCTCGTCGGGTCTGCGGCAGAAGAACGCCTCCACGTGGAGGCTGTGCGTGCCCGCGATGAGCCATGTCATCGTGGCGAGCTTGCGCTGGCCCTCGAGCCGGACCAGATAGCTGCCCGGTTGCGGTCGCTCGGGCACCAGCCCGAGCCCGGCGAGGGCGGACTCAATGGCGGCCGCGGCCTTCGCCTGGCTGGGGGTCAAGCGCCCACTGCCACCGATTCGCTCATCGCCCCACTGTAGACGTTGAGCAGGTGGTCCACCGTTCCCCCCCAGCCAAACCGGCTCGCGTGCTCGACCCCGCCCCGCGCCAGCCTGGCCCGCAGCTCGGGCGAGTCGAACAGGCGGCGTAGCGCGCGCGCGTAGCTGGCTGGGTCGTGTCCTTCGATCAGGATGCCGGACACGCCGTCCTGCACCGCCGTGCGGAGGCCGCCCACCGACGCCGCGATCACCGGCGTGCCGCAGGCCTGAGCCTCCACCGCGACCAGGCCGAAGGACTCCGAGTACGACGGCACCATGACGACGGTGGCCGCCCGGTACCAGTCGGCCAGCTCGGCCTGCGGGCACGGCGGCTCCACCCGCACGATCCCGCCGATCCCGAGGGCATGGGAGACCTCGGTCAGCTGGTCAGGGTCGGCGCGGCCGGTGCCGCTCGGCCCGCCAACGAAGGCGACCGTGAGCGTCTCCGCCAGAGCCGGGCGGTCGCGGACGAGCGCCGCGGCGGCGTGCAGCACCACGTCCGGCGCCTTCAGCGGCTGGATCCGGCCCGCGAAGACGATGACGTGACCGTCCTCGGGCAGGCCAAGCCGCTGCCGGGCGGTCTTCGCCGGCCCGGGCCGGAATACCGAGAGGTCCACGCCGGGGTTGACGGTCCAGATCTTGGCCGGGTCGGCCTGGTAGAGCCTGGCGAGCTGCCGCGCCTCCTCGTCGGTGTTCGCGACGAGCCGGTCGGCGGCGGCGACCACGTCGGCCTCCCCCCGCAGCCGGACCTCCGGCTCCCGCACGTCGCCGTGCGCCAGCGCGGCGTTCTTGACCCGGCCCAGGGTGTGCATGGACTGCACGAACGGGACACCCCAGCGCTCCTTGGCCACCGCCCCGACGTGGCCGGACAGCCAGTAATGCCCGTGTACCAGGTCGTACCTGCCCGGGGCGTACGCGGCCTCGGTGCGGAGCACCTCCAGGGTGAACTCGCACAGCTGGGCGGGCAGGTCCGCCTTGTCGAGCTCCTCGAACGGCCCGGCGGGCACGTGCCTGACGAGGACACCGGGGACGAGCTCGTCCACCGGGGGAGCGTCGCGGGACACCGCGCGGGTGAAGATCTCCACCTCGACGCCGCGGGCGGCCATGCGCTTGGCGACCTCGACCACGTAGACGTTCAGGCCTCCGGCGTCGCCGGTGCCCGGCTGTTCGAGCGGTGAGGTGTGAACGCTGATGGTCGCGATCCGCCGCGGAACGCGTCGCGACACGAGCACCCACCTCCCGCCAAGGTGGCACGCTGCCGCATCGCGTGCTCCCGCCGGGTGCAACCACGCACCGGCACCGGCTGTTCCCAGCGCTGGACGAGGGTCGGGGGAACTGGGTTCCCCGACGGTTAGTGAGGGGAGCTAGGCTCGGCGCCATGTCCACACTGGTGCTGCTCAGGCACGGGGAAAGCACGTGGAACGCGGAGGGCCTGTTCACCGGCTGGGTGGATGTCGCGCTGTCGGAGGCGGGCGCCCGCGAGGCGACCGCCGGCGGGCGCTTGCTCCGCGAGGCCGGGCTGCGACCGGATGTCGTGCACACCTCGGTCCTGGCTCGCGCCATCCAGACGGCCAACCTGGCGCTGGACGAGGCGGGCCTGCTCTGGCTCCCGGTGGCCCGGTCGTGGCGGCTCAACGAGCGCCACTACGGCGCGCTGCAGGGCAAGAACAAGGCGCAGACCCGGCAGGAGTTCGGCGACGAGCAGTTCCTGCTGTGGCGGCGGTCCTACGACGTCCCGCCCCCGCCCCTGCCCGACGATCATCCGCTCTCCCAGGCAGCCGACCGCAGGTACGCCCACCTGCCACCGGAGCTGCTGCCCAGGACCGAGTGCCTGGCCGACGTCCTGCACCGGCTGCTGCCGTACTGGTACGACGCGATCGTCCCCGATCTTGCGGCGGACCGGGTGGTGCTGGTGGTGGCGCACGGAAACTCGCTGCGCGCGCTCGTCAAGCACCTCGACGGCATCTCCGGCGCCGAGATCGCCAGCCTCAACATCCCCACCGGCATCCCGCTCGTGTACGAGCTGGACGGCAGCTTCCGGCCGAAGGTGCCTGGCGGCCGTTACCTCGATCCCGAGGCCGCGGCGGCCGCGGCCACCGCGGTGCGGGACCAGGGCCGCTGACCCCGGCCTGGCGCGTTCTGCACGCAAAGTCCAAGATGACCTGTCGGCAACCTTTGTATGAATCCCTGAAGAACACCCTCGCCCGAGGCTGCGACGGCCGTGGCCGCCTGGGCCGGAATACGCATACCATCGAAGCGTGAGAGCGCGCGTGACGGCGGGTGCGGGCGGCCAAGCGCCAGCACCCTGCCCCGCCACGTCAAGGGCCAGCTGGTGACCACCCGCGGGCGGGTCGCTGATCCTGAGCCCGCTGTGGACCGGCCGCGCGCGACAAGGCTACCCTCCGGCGTGGCGTCGGTCCTCTCGGTGCTCTCGTCCTCGGCCGTGGTGCTCGACAGCTCCGACCGGGTGCTGATGGCGAGCCAGGCGGCGAGCGCGTTCGGGCTTGTCAAGGACGGCCAGCTGATGGCCGGGGAACTCCTCGCCTTGGTGCGGCGGGTCCGGCGGGAGGGGGAGACCCACGAGGGGCAGATCGATCTGTCCGGCAGCTCGTTCGGCGGCCGGCGGGCCAGCTTCGCGGTGCGCGCGGCGCCGTTGGGCGCCGATGGGCTGATCCTGCTGCTCGCCGAGGACCAGACCGAGAGCCGGCGTGTTGAGGAGGTGCGGCGGGACTTCGTGGCCAACATCAGCCACGAGCTCAAGACCCCGGTCGGCGCGCTCGCCCTGCTCGCGGAGACCATGGAGGAGGCGGCAGAAGACCCGGAGGCCGTGCGGCGCTTCGCGGGGCGGATGCGGCAGGAGGCGTCCCGGCTGACCTACCTCGTCCAGGACCTGATCACCCTGTCGCGGATCCAGGCGGCCGAGCCCGTGCCCGACCCGATCCCCGTCGACCTGAGCGCGGTAGTGGCCGAAGCGCTGGACCGGTGCCGGATGAAGGCGAGCGCCCGCGGCATCGATCTGGTGGCCGCGTGTGACGAGCGGGTGATGGTACTCGGTGACGAGGATCTGCTGGTGACCGCGCTGCGGAACCTGCTGGACAACGCCGTCGCCTACAGCCCGGAACGCACCAGGGTGGTGGTGTCGGCGTCCCGCGACGGCATCCGCACCGCGCAGATCAGCGTCGCCGACCAGGGCATCGGCATCCCCGAACGCGAGCTCGAGCGAATCTTCGAGCGGTTCTACCGGGTGGACCCGGCCCGGTCCAGGGCCACCGGCGGAACCGGGCTGGGACTGGCCATCGTAAAGCATGTAATGGCCGCTCACCGAGGCAAAGTCACAGTGTGGAGCCAGGAAGGCGTAGGGTCCACGTTCACGTTGCAGATGCCCATCGCCAGCAAGCCCACGGGCGCCAGCGGCAGCTCAGCGGGCGGTCCGGCGCAGCCTGTCAGGGAGGCAGTGAAGTGACACGGGTGCTCGTGGTCGAGGACGAGGAATCGTTCAGCGACGCGCTGTCCTACATGTTGCGCCGCGAGGGCTTCGAGGTGGCGGTCTGCCCGACCGGGCCCGACGCGATCGACGCCTTCGACCGGCACGGCGCCGATCTGGTGCTGCTCGACCTCATGCTGCCCGGGCTGCCGGGGAGCGAAGTCTGCCGGACGCTGCGCGAGCGGTCGAACGTCCCGGTGATCATGCTGACCGCCAAGGACAGCGAGATCGACAAGGTTGTGGGCCTGGAACTCGGCGCCGACGACTACGTCACCAAGCCGTTCTCCTCCCGGGAACTGGTCGCCAGGATGCGCGCGGTCCTGCGCCGCCGCGGGGAGTCGGACGAGCCCGGCGGCTCGGTCATGGAATCCGGCCCGGTCCGGATGGATGTGGACCGCCACGTGGTGACCGTCCGGGGCTCGCAGGTGCAGGTGCCGCTCAAGGAGTTCGAGTTGCTTGAGGTGCTGCTGCGCAACGTGGGCCGGGTGCTGGCGCGGATGCAGCTCATCGACCGGGTCTGGGGCGCGGACTACGTCGGCGACACCAAGACCCTGGACGTGCACATCAAGCGGCTCCGGGCCAAGGTCGAGACCGACCCGGGCAATCCGCGGCACATCATCACGGTCCGCGGTCTCGGCTACAAGTTCGAGCCCGGCGGCTGACGCGGGCTTTTAAACGGGGGGCGGGCGCGAAGCGCGGGGGCGGGGAAAGCAGAGCCGCAGCCCGAGGGTGTAACGCGGCGGGGGCGCGGGGCCAACTGCCTGTGCCCGAGACCAAATGGCACAGGCAGACGCGCTGGGCGGTTACGCCGTCGGCGTGGGTGTCGGGGCGACCGGGACGAGGCTCGCCGTCGGCGTCAGGAACAGGCTCGGCGTGGGCCGCGGCGCCGGTGAGTAACTCGTGTAGTAGTTGGCCCGCGGCACCACCGGGACGTGCAGGGTAACCGGGCCCGCGCTCTGGAAGTCCATGTGCACCAGGACCCACTGGCCGCCGTGCAGCGCGCGGACGAGGTGCTGGAGCACCACCTGCGGTGCCGGGCCGGTCAACAGCAGCGACTGCTGCCTGCCGATGCTGATCCCCCCCGCCGGGACCTGCACCGAAGCGGCGAAGCCAGGTGCCGTGATGCTGATCAGCCGGTCGGGCGCGCCGCTGTTGTTCAGGGCGAGGAATACCCCGGCGGACGCGCCGGCTGGGAGCACGAAACCTGGCGTCGGCCCCAGCACGAACATGTTGTTGATCCGCATCGTGTGGTGCACGACCGCCGATGCGCCGGGCGTTGGCTGATGCCACTGCTGAGTCGGCGCGTTGAACCCGGCCTCACACCCAGCGATCGCGGGAATCAGTGCGGCGACCGCCGTGGCCGCGAGGCCTCGCAGCGGCAGAACGCCGCGACTGCTGCGGATCACTGCTGCTCTCCTCCGGCATGGTGGGGTCAGAGTCACACTGAGCGCACACTGGGACGCGGCACAGCGTATCGGCCCTAGCCGACGGCGGCGACACCACCCCGGGCGAACGGGCTCCGGCCCGCTTGGCCCCGGCGGGAGGCCGGCGCGGTTCGCCGGCTACTTGCCGCCGGGGTGCGGCTTCAGGTTCGGCGACACCAGCGACTGCAACTGCGCAGTGATCTGGAAACCGCCCCGGTCTGCAACCAGCCTGGCGATCGAGCCGTCCTTGCGGACCAGGACAGCGGTCAGGGTCGTGCGGTTGATGTAGAAAGCGGGGAGCGGGGTTTGGCCGGCCTGGACCGTGTGCCACCCCCGAAGCCCCATCTGGGCGCTCAGCAGGGTCATGTCCCCGCCGCGCCTGGTGACCAGGTAGGGCTCAGCGTGTCCCTGCAGCGCTTCCTGCGTCAGCTCGCGGAGGTCGTTCATGCACGTGGCGTGGGCGGTCTGAATGCAGCCCGACGGGATCAGGGCCAGCACCACCACGTCGTTCCCTGGCCCGGTGATGGCGGTCAGGTGCTTTGGCTGGCCGTCTACCAGCGCCACTACATCGGGCAACCGCCCACCCACCTCGCCTTGCGGTGGTGACATGGCTGGCGGGGCATGCGCGTGGGCGACTGAGCCGCCGACCGTGCGCCGGCCGACCGTGCCCTGGCCGACCGTGAACACCGTGAGCAACGTCGCGGCCAGGAGGGTCAGCGCGAGGCAGCCGGCGAGCAGCGGCAGCACCATGCCGTCGCTGGCCAGCGGCCCGTACACCTTCTTGGCCAGCACGCGCCGACGGCGCGACCTCAGCTCGCGATAGTAGGCGTGCACGTCACGGTCGAGTTCCCGAGCATCGTCCGGAATCTCGATGTCGACCGGTGGCAGACCGTAGTCGTCCCGCCCGGGGTCGCCGCCAGTGTTCACGTGCATCTCTCCCGCGAAGCGGCCCTTTCCCCTCAGTATGGGTCAGCGGCGGTCGCACCTCCACCCGTCCGCGGGGGCCCGGTACGCCCCCCGCCGGGCGCCCTGCTACCCCTGACCCCACCACCGCGCAACAGCGCCGGCCGGTGCCCTTCGCGCCCCGGCCCGTGTGCGGAGGGTATGCGCCTGGCTCGGCCAGCGTCACTTTCGGATCGGTTAATTGGCTCCTTGACCTGCATGTTTGCCGTCAAGGCGGGCTAGTCTGCCGCATTCCCCGTGGTAGCATTGACGTAGCGGAAGGGGTATGTGCCACATGACTTTCAAGGTCGGCGACACGGTCGTCTACCCCCACCATGGGGCTGCTCGCATCGAGGAAATCGAGATCCGCACCATCAAGGGTGCGGAAATGACTTACCTGGTTCTCAAGGTCGACAAGGGCGACCTGACGGTGCGCGTCCCCGCGGACAATGCCGAGCTTGTTGGCGTGCGCGATGTCGTGGGGCAAGAGGGTCTGGAAAGGGTGTTCGAGGTGCTCCGCGCCCCGCACACCGAGGAGCCGACCAACTGGTCCCGACGGTACAAGGCCAACCTGGAGAAACTCGCCTCTGGCGACGTGAACAAGGTGGCGGAGGTCGTCCGTGACCTGTGGCGAAGGGACCGGGAACGCGGGCTTTCTGCTGGTGAGAAGCGGATGCTGGCCAAGGCCCGCCAGATTCTGGTGAGCGAGCTCGCGCTGGCCGAGAAGACCAACGAGGACAAGGCCGAGGCGCTGCTCGACGAGATCCTCGCCTCCTGACCAGCAGCGCTGGTTTCGCATGCCCAGTGACCTGCCGAGAGTGGGCGTGGGCGCAGATGTTCACCCGCTGGTGGCGGGGCGCCCGCTTTACCTGGCTGGGCTGCTCTGGCCGGGCGAGGACGGGCTGACCGGCCACTCCGACGGGGACGTGGCCGCGCACGCCGCGTGCGACGCGCTGCTGTCCGCCGCTGGCCTTGGTGACCTGGGTGCTCAGTTCGGCACCGCCGAGCCGGGCTGGGCCGGGGCGTCCGGGGTGTCGCTGCTCCGCGCCACGGCGGCGTTGCTCGCGGAGGCCGGGTGCGCGGTCGGGAACGTCGCCATCCAGGTGATCGGGAACGGGCCGCGGATCGCGTCCCGGCGCGATGAGGCGCAGAAGGTACTGTCCGAGGCCCTGGGCGGCGCGCCGGTCAGCGTGTCGGGCACGACCACGGACGGGCTGGGGCTGACCGGGCGGGGTGAGGGCATCGCCGCGATCGCGACCGCCCTGGTAATGCCTGCTCGCTGATCTTCGATCAGCCTCGCCGTTGGCCGCAGTGCTAGCCCGGGGGCCGAGCCCCCGGACCCCACGCTTCCGGTGCCGGCCGACGGTAAGTCTTCTGCTCAGAGGTGGGCTCCCGTTGGCCCCAGCCTGCTCGGGTACGGGCGCAGTGGTCCGGCCGCCGCCGTTGGGCAACATATCCTCGTTTCCGCACGGACGAACCGGACAAATTTCGCACCGAACCGTGCGTAATTCGCACCGAACCGTGCGTAAGTGAGGAAATGTCGGCAGCACGGGCGACCCTGACCAGCCGGGGCGTATCCACCGCGGGCCAGCCGAAGTAAACAGTTCTCTCGTGCGCGGCGGCGGCTCTTACTCCTCCGGTGGGGCCGGAGTGCTCCGCAGGCGGTCGAGCGTGGGAGTCGCCGCGGGCTCGGGTGCTGGTGGGGCGGCGACGGCGTCTGG
>Ga0207646_10001771_pt1 | contig 26150 bp, 26 predicted proteins | sample KBSK5502metaG_FD_184343 | JGI IMG/M metagenome (GOLD analysis project Ga0207646, IMG submission 184343) | Corn, switchgrass and miscanthus rhizosphere microbial communities from Kellogg Biological Station, Michigan, USA - KBS K5-50-2 metaG... | ecosystem: Host-associated > Plants > Roots >...
CGGGAGCATGATGAGTGCGGCCGTGGACGTCGGCGAGCGGATGACCCCCGTCAGCCGGCTCGGAATGAACGCTCCGGCGACCGCCCAGCCTAGGGGCCCGGTCCGGAGGGCGGCGTCGCTGCTGAAGTCGACCAGGCTGATCAGTCCGGCCACCGTCGTCGCGGCGACCGCGACGACAATCGGCTGGAGCTCGCCGCGCCGAGCGACCCAGACCGCAACGATGAAGACGACCAGCATCGTCGCAATGCCCGTCAACCAGACCTGCAGCGCCGGCTGCGCGAAGTCAGCGCCCCAGCGTTGCCACGTTCGGACCAGGCTTGCCGCCGAGACGCCGAGGAGCGCCACCGCGAGGGCGACCGACGCGACCGTCCACGTGAGCCGGGGGCGGGCAAGCCGCGGGCGGCCGATCGCAACGCGGATGAGGACGCCGACGAGGACCAGGCCTGCAAGGGCGGACTTCGAGCCGACGTCCCGCGTCAGCGATAGCCCTTCGTTGAACGGTGCGACAGCCGCCAGGACAACGAGCCCGCTGCTCGGCGAGGCGACGGCGACGACGCCGGCGACCATGAGCCAGCGCAGCAGGGCAAGATCGTTCGCGTCGGCCGTGCGGAGCACGAAATACGCCACGATCAGCACAGCTTCGACGAGGATCGCCACGTGGTATCGGCGACCCACCTTGAGCGTTGCGTGGACGATCGCCCGGTAGAAGTCGAGTACGCCCGCAGACCGTTCCTGGGCTGTTGGGGACGGGACGCTGACGGGCGGTGCCACATCGGCCGCCGATCGGTCCATCACGGTGGCCATCATAGGCGGGCCTCCAGCTCGACGGTCAGACTGCCCTCGTCGAAGCCTCAAACCGGAAGATGATGCCTGGCTGCACCGGACCTCCGTTCGGAGGTGATGAGGCGTTCGGGCGGTGGCTTGGGGTACCGTCATCCGCGACCATCTTGGTGGATGGATCCCGTATCCGATCGAGACGCGCGCACCTGGAGTCACTGTGAACCCCGTTCGAACCCGCCTGACGCGCCACCTGGTCCTCGCAGCGACCGTCGCCGGCCTCGCGCTCGGCTCCATCGCCGCGACGGCTACGTCGGCGACGATGACGTATTCAACGACCACGCCGATGATCCTCCACAACGTCCCGCCGGAGGACCTCCTTGCGAACACGCGCGGCGTCTGCAACGGGTCGTTCGACCTCGTGATCCGCAGCGTGGGCGGCACGGCCGGTGCGCTGCGCTACCTCGACGCCGCGCAGCATTGCGGTCTGAAGGCCATCCTCTTCTTTTCCGACACCACGTCCGGGGGCACCGTCTATCCGTCTCGCGTAGCAGCGCTGGTTCGGGCGGTGAAGAACCATCCGGCGCTCTATGGCTACCTGTCCGTCAAGGAGCCGTCCTGGGTTGGCATCAACGCGACCGAGATCCGGTCGCTGTACGCGGCGTTCAAAGCCGCCGATCCCGCCCATCCAGTCGTCGCCCTGTTCGGCGACATCCCCCACTTCGGCGACACCCGGAACCCATACACGACGCGGATGGCCGACATCGTCATGATCGACTGGTATCCGGTCGAGACCGCGAGCGGCGGCTGCTCTTCGAGCGGCACCTCATATGTGACGACGGGCCCGAAGTGGTACAGCACGAAGGTCTACCCGAAGGTCCACGCGGTGACGCCGAAGGCGCCGATCTGGGTCATGATCCAGACGCATAAGTACCTGGCCCCGGCATGCCACAAGAAGCAGCGACCGACTCAAGCGTTGCTGAACCGCCAGGTTCGTGAGGCGTTCACGTACGCGCACGCGGCAGGGATCGCGTTCCAGACGTTCCGGAACGTCAACTACAACCTGGACGAATACCGCGACGGAACGATGGTCAGCTGGATGAAGACCCTGTCAGCTCAGGTCGCGGCGGGCACCTTCCGCTAAGCGCAAAACGTCCTTGATCACGGACGGCGCCGCGCGATCGGCGCCGTCTTCGCGTTCTCGGCCCGGCGTACCATTCGCCGGCATGCGTCTCGGATCCTGGCTGCGCCGGCCGATCGTCTGGCTGCCGATCTCGGTCGGCCTCCTGGCCCTGTTGGTCTGGCGTACCCGGCCCTGGGAGGCGCTCTCGCTCGGATCCGTTGACCCGGCTCCACTGCTCCTGGCGATCGTCCTTTCGGCCGTTGTTGTGTGGCTCTGGGCCGTCCGTTCCGGCGCCCTCCTTACCGCTGTCGGGCGGCCCATTCCGGTCCGGCAATTGGTGCCGATGACGGCGTTCGCGAACACGATCAACAACGTGACACCCGGGTCGGTCGGCGAGGTCGCTCGGATGTATATCTTGCGGGTCCACCATCGCGTCGATTACGCGTCGAGCGGAGCGGTGATCGTGGTCGAGCGCGTCGGGGCGATCGGGTACCTGACGTCGAGTGCGATCCTGGCCTGGCTGACCTGGCTCGGGACCGTTCCTCCCTGGCTGGCGCTGACGATCGGAGGGGCCCTTGCGATCGGGCCCGGAATAGCGTACCGGGCGGGCATTCGGCCCTTGACGCTGATCAGGGCATTGCCGCTCGGGCGACTCGTCGGCGTCGCGCGGTGGGGGCGATTGGCCGACTGGCTCCGACGCGTCGACGACACCGTTGCGGCCTTGGTGGGTCGACCCGTGTCGATGGCCTCGTTCGTCGTCACGACCGCCGCCATCTTTGCCATCTACACCGCCCAGCTGATGCTCGTCGGTCAGGCCTTGGGCCTGGCCCTCCATCCTCTCGTCGCCTGGGGTGCGCTCGGGGTTGCAACGACGATCGGCGTGGCGTCGCTGCTGCCGTTCGGACTGGGGACGACCGACCTCAGCCTCGTGGCACTCCTGGTCGTCGCTGGCGTGCCGGCCGGGACGGGGGTGGCCCTGTCCCTCGGCTATCGGCTCGTCTCGACGCTCCCCCTCGGCGTGGCCGGCGTCGTGTCCTACGCCTGGCTCTCGTCGCGCCTTCCGGGCATGAACGCGGCGCGCACCAAGGCCATCAACGAACTGACGGAAGACGCGGTCGATCCGATCGGCCAACCGTGAACGTGGTCGCCGCGATCGCGGTTGTCGCGGCGTTCGGCGGCGCGGCAGCTCTTGGGACGAGGGCGGCCCGGCGGACGAACCTCGGCGTGTGGCACCCCGCCCTGGCCTGGCTCGGTCTCGAAGCGGTCTTCTTCGGGATCGGGTCCGCCGCGCTGGCGATGGAAGACGGCCGACTCGGACCAGCGTGGGACGTCGCGGCCTCGGTCATGGCCTTCGGGTTGGCCGTCGCGGCCTCGGACGCAATCGGCCGCCGACGGTCGGATGTCACGACGATTCGGGCGTCGACCGAACGACCGGATCTGGCCGCCTCTGACGAACCCGGGATCCGCTGGCCGGTCGTGGCCGGGATGATCGGTGTTGGCGTCGTGGCGCTCCTCCCGACGCTGCTGATCGTCGGCTTGCCCGCCTTGACGCCGGACATCACGGCGGCCCGCAGCGCAATCGGGGGTCTGGAACTCCAGCCACTCCGCGTTGCAATCCCCGCTGGGCTCGCTGCCGCGGTCGTCGTCGCCGTCCGGAACGGATCGCCAGGGCTCCGAGCCGTCACGCTCGCAGCGATGGTCATCGCCCTGGGGGTCGAGTTGGCGCTGGCGTCCCGCTACCTGGCAGCCGAGCTCGCCGCGGCGGTCGTGATCGCGCTCGGGCTCGCCGGCCGCCGCCTGCCGGCGCGCGCCCTCGCCCTCGCCGCGGGCGGCGGCCTCGCCTTGTTCCTCACGATCGGTGTCCTGCGTGCGGCGGGAGACACGAACGGTCGGCCCGTCGAGTTCGCCGTCGAGCGGTCGATCAGTCGGGTCTTCCTGATCCAGCCGCGCACGCTCGACGCGTTGCAGACCGCGATCCCCGCAGAGGTCCCCTACTTCGGGGGGCTGACGTGGATCCGCCGCCTGGCACCGTTGATCGGTCGGGACGACGTCCCGAACCTGGGGTACTGGATCTACCCGCGCCTGTTCCCGGACCAGCCCACTCCCGGCTATGCCGCGCCCGGCATCCTCGGCGAAGCCTGGGCGAACTTCGGACCCTTCGGGGTGGCGGTTGCCGCGGGGCTGGGGATCCTTGCCGAGCGCCTCGGGGCGTGGATCGCGGCACGCCGCACGGCCGTCGCCGACATCGCAGCCGGCGCGGTCGCCTCGTTGTTCCTCGCTCGGACCCACGCCGTCGGGCTCACCGGCCTGATCGTGCTGGTCGTCCTGGTCGTTGCGTGGAGACTCCTGGCGGCACCTGCGGCGAATGTTCGCTCCGAGCTCGCTCGGAATGTCAGCTGGCGGGCGTAAATGGCCGTCGGAGCGAGTGCGGCCTCAGGGCGTGGTCGAGCCTGGACTCGCGGCTGCCGTGACGTCGGCCGGCCAGTGGCCCATCGGTCGAACCGCTGGGAAGTGCGCTTTGATCCAGATCCGACACGCCGCTAGATCGAGGGCGAAGTCGGTCCCCGAGAGACCGTACGCGTAAGTCCTGGGGCCGAACACGACCCGGTCGACCTTGGAGATGTCGGTCGCAGCCACGATGTCGAACACGTCGGCGGCACGGTCGAGCGGCAGGTTCGTGCGGACCGTGCTGGTGGCGATCCTGAGCAGCTCGGGCAGGTTGGCCAGGCCGCGATCGCGGACTTTGTCGAGAGCGGCCAGGACCAGAATCTGCTGCCGGCGCGCCCGGCCGAAGTCGTTGTCGCCCTTCCGGCTCCGGGCAAAGATCAACGCGTCGTCCGGCCCAAGATGGCTCGTCCCGGCCGGCAGCCCCCACCCGCGGTGGGATGACGTGACCCAGTACTCCGGGTCGTAGTAGGGCTTGTCGAGGGTCACGTCCACACCGCCGACGGCCGCGATCAGGCTTTTGACCCCGCTGAATCCGATGAACGCATAGCCGTCGACCTCGATCCCGAAGGCCGACGAGACGGCACGACTCAGGGCGACCCCGCCGTCGCTGCCGCGAGACTGGTAGTACGCATAGAGCCCGTTGACCTTGGGCTGGTAGACGCCGCCGCCCGGCAGAGGGAAGTTGACCGTGTCGCGCGGGATCGAGAATCCGGCCGCCTGGCCAGTCGTCGGATCGACCGAGACGACCATGATGGCGTCCGTCCGATTGCCCGGATGGGCCGGCCGGTAGTCGGAGCCGAGAAGGAGGACCGTGAGCCGGCCGTCCGTCCCCAGGAGGGGGTCGGCGCCAGCCGGTGTCGGCGACGGGCTCGGCTCGGGCGATGCCGACGCGACTCCAGGGTCGAGCGATGGATCCGGCGGCAGAGCCGGGACGGTCGCCTGCGCGATCGGACCGGGATTGTCTGAGCTTGCGACGGCGGCGCCGGCAGGCCTCGACAGGGCACCGCCGACCGCGCCGGCCGTCGCAGCAACGATGGTCACCGGCAACGCAAGCGCGAGCAGGCGACTACGCCCGGCCATGCGGCCCCAGGTGCCGCGAATGCCCTCCATGACCCGAACCTAGCACACCAGACCCCACCAGACCGCAGTACGAAAGTCCTCGTTGAGCATGGCCCCCCACGGTTTCGGCCGAGTTGACGGCGGGCTATCATCGACGGACGGCCCGGGGGGAGTCGCGAGGTGAGCCATGGTCCGTCGACACGTCGCCGCCCTTCGACTCGCCCTGATGAGCGCCGACGCTGCCAGCGCGATCGTGCTCTTCTTCGGAGTCTCGATCGTCCGATTCGGCCCGGCCGACTGGCAGCCTTATTGGGCTGGGTTGGGGGTCGATGGGCGTGCCTTCGCCCTTCTCTACGGCGTTGGCTGGGTCACCGTCCTCTGGCTCTTCGGCCTCTACCGGCTTCGCGCCCGGTGGTCCGCTCGGACCGAAGTGGCCGACGTCGCGCGCGCCATCCTCGTCCTTGCTGTGGCGACGTTCGTCCTCCTGTTCTGGCTGAAGCTCCCGGGCGTCAGCAGGCTGTTCCTGCTGATGCTCTTCCCAGCCCAGCTCGTCCTGACCGTCGCGTCTCGGTTCGTCCTGCGCTGGGCGTTCGCGACCGCGCGGGCCCGAGGAATGAACTCGAGATTCATCCTGATCGTGGGCACGGGCCACGCCGCCGAGGCGTTCGCGGACCGCATCGAGGCACGCCGCGAGATGGGTCTCCACGTCATCGGCCACCTGGCCGCATCGGACGGCGCTAGCGACTCCGGAGGATCAGACCTGGCCTTCCGCCCTCGACGGCCGATCATCGGAGTCCTGGACGAGATCGAGAGCGTCCTCCACACGCAGATCGTCGACGAGGTCGCGATCTGCCTGCCCGCGTCGCAGCTGGCCCTGGTCGAGCCGATCACGCGATTGTGTGCGGACGAAGGCAGGATCGTTCGGATCCCGACCAGTGAGTCAGGCCTCACGCTGTCCGGAGCGCGGGTGGAGCAGTTCGACGGGATCCGGGTGATGTCTCTCGTGTATGGACCTGATCGTGCCTTGGCACTCATGGCCAAGCGCGCGCTCGACATCGTCCTTGCGGTCCTCGGTCTGGTCGTGCTGTCGCCAGTGTTCGTCGCCGTCACTCTCGTAATGGTGATCGCCGAAGGCCGCCCCGTTGTCTTCCGTCAGATCCGGGTGGGCCTTCACGGGCGGCCGTTCAGCATCGTCAAGTTCCGGACGATGACGACCGATGCGGAGGCCCGCTACGAGGACGTCGTCGCCCTCAGCGATACCCGCGGCGCGGCGTTCAAGATGAAGGACGACCCGCGCGTGACCCGCGTTGGGCGTTTCCTCCGCAAGACGAGCATCGACGAGCTGCCGCAGCTGTGGAACGTGCTCCTGGGCCAGATGAGCATCGTCGGTCCGCGCCCCGCGCCACCCCGCGAAGTCGCGGAGTACGACGTCTGGCATCGGCGGCGGTTGTCCATGAAGCCGGGCATCACCGGGCTCTGGCAGGTCGAGGCCCGGTTCGACGAGGAGTTCGATCGGCGCGCCCGGCTCGATCTCACCTACATCGATCGATGGTCCATCTGGCTCGATCTGCGGATCATCGCCCGGACGATCCCGGCCCTCGTCGCGAACCCCGGGCACTGACGACCCTGGCGGAAGGCTACGGAGCGGCGGCTCCGGTCGTCGAGTAGCGACTGTCTGCGCCGAACAGCTTGATCGACAGCGCCGCGATCCGGTCGGGGTCCAGGACGAGGCGATAGTCGGGTGCGCTCGCCGGCTGCGTCGCATAGGGCGGCCCGAGCACGAACCGCTGGATCTGGTTATCGCCGATTTGACGTCCGAGGTCGAGCATCTCCCCGAGCCGCTCGGGCGGGAAGCTCGTGGTGATCGTCCGGGTCGCGTCGTCGAGCAAGCCGGGGATCTCCGGCAGCATCGCGGGATCGGACAGCTCGTGCTCGAGGGCGATGAGGACCTGCTGCTGGCGACGCGCCCGTTCGAAGTCGTTCCCGCCCACGCCCTTGCGCGAGCGGACGTACGCGAGGGCAGTCTCGCCGTCGAGCTTATGAATCCCCTTCGACAGCTGGAACCCGATCCGGCCGGGCTCATGCCAGCCACCGTAGCTCGGGTCGTCGATCGGTGTCGGATTGTTGATCGTCACGCCACCGACGCGGTCGATCATCGCCTCGAAGCCGTCAAGGTTGATCGCCGCGTAATAGTGGATCGGGACGCCGAGGAGGTAGCCGAGCTCTTTCGTCAGCGTCGTCAGACCGCCGTCGGGGTACTTGTCGCGATGCCTGTCGGCGTCGGACATGAGGGCGTTGATCTTGCCGGGATAGATGCCGCCCGAGTACATCGGAAAGTCCGCGATGTCGCGCGGAAAGGAGATCATCGCGGCCGTCTTCGTCGTCGGGTCGACGCTCACAACCATCAGCGTGTCGGTCAGGGCGTGGGTCCGTCGCTCGCCCGAATCGATGCCGAGGAACAGGATGTTGATGCGCGATTCCTTCGTGGCCGGGGTCGTGACCGGCGTGGCGACCGGCAGGATCGCGACGTTGTCCGAGCTCTCCGGCGCCGGCGAGACATTGGCGTCGGGCTCGGTCGTGAAGATCTTGGATCCCGCGTTGTAGAACGACAGCGCGATGTCGCCGACAGCGACGTGCGAGACCAGGATCACCGCAGTCATCGCAGCAAGCCCGGCAATGATCCGCGGCCGGCGGATGGCCGTCGCACCACCGATCGTGGAGGCGCCGTCGATCATGGAGACGAAGCGCCACAACCCGAGGAGGCCGACCAGGACCGCCACCGTCAGGGCTGTGCCCGGAGAGAGGAGCTGGAGAACGATCCACTCCGGTCCCTGAAGCAGCCAGCCGACGAGGACCGCGGCGGCGATGAATACGGGGAGCGCGAACACGATCCCGGCTCGACGCTTCCCGGCGTACCACTGGCCGAGGCCCGGCCACAGGAACGACAGGAACGCGGCAACCCCGGGCGATCGTCCTCGCCCCTCTCGAGTGTCCGTGGTCACAACCGCCGGGAGTCTACCACCGGTGGGCCCGGGACCCATCTCGGGTCGTTTGCCCGGGCTCCGCTACATCATCACCAGGCCGCCGTCGACGGCCAGAACCTGTCCGGTGATGAAGGCCGCCTCGTCGCTGACGAGGAAAGCGACGGCGTTGGCGACCTCCTCGGTCGTGCCGAACCGACCCAGCGGCGTCCGGGTCACGATCTCCGCCTGGAGCGCCTCGGGCAGGTCCTGGGTGAGCTCGGTCAGGACGAAGCCGGGCGCGACGGCGTTGCAAGTGATCGACCGCGAGGCCAGCTCGCGGGCCGTCGCCTTGGTGAGGCCGATCAGGCCGGCCTTCGCCGACGAGTAGTTCGCCTGGCCGGTCTGGCCGGCCTGGCCGGAGACCGAGGTGATGTTCACGATCCGGCCGCTCCGCGCCTTCAGCATCGGGCGCGTGACTGCCTTGGTCATGTAGAAGGCCCCGAACAGGTTCGTCTCCAGGACCTCGCGGAACGCGTCGACCGACATGCGCATGAGGAGGTCATCGCGGGTGATCCCGGCGTTGTTCACGAGGATATCGAGCCGGCCGAAGCCATCGAGGACCGACCTGACGACGCCGTCGGCGACGGCGGCGTCGGAGACGTCGGCCTGGATCGCGAGCGCCTTCCGGCCGAGGGCCTCGATGTCGGAGACCGTGTCCTTCGCCGCGGACTCGTTGCCCCGGTAGGTGAACGCGACGTCGGCACCCTGGGTCGCGAGGCGCACGCCGATGGCCTTTCCAATCCCCCTGGAGCCGCCGGTCACGAGCGCGGCCTTGTCCGTGAGCTCGATCACGCCGGGACCTGGGCGTGGGGCTGAGCGTGCTCCGGCTCGCCGGGGGCGACGTCGTCGAGGGGCACGTCGAGCGAACCGGGCTGGCGCATCAGGTCCGCCAGGGCGTCCGGGATCGGGTCGACCGAGTCCCAGTCGACCGGCAGCCTGACGCTGACGTCCTCCGGTCGGACGGCGTCGTCGGCGGAGCGGCCGCGGGCCGGATCGGCCGTCCAGTTGATCGTGACGGCACCGCTGGTGAACCCCGCCCCGAACGCGACGATCGTCACGTTGTCACCGATCTCGACGCGGCCCTCGTTGACCGCCTCGGCCAGGGCGATCGGCACGGACGCCGCCGACGTGTTCCCGTACCGGTCGAGATTGATGAACATCTTGTCCATCGGCAGGTCGAGGCCCTTCGCCACGGCCTCGATGATCCGGACGTTGGCCTGGTGCGGGATGAACAGGTCGATGTCGGAAGGGTCCAGCCCGGATCGGCGGATCGACTCGAGGGCGGTCGTCGCCATCGTCTTCGTGGCGAACCGATAGGTCTGGTTGCCCTCCATCCGGACGTAGTGCTCGCCGCGGGCGATCGTCTCGGCCGAGGGCGGCGCCTTCGATCCGCCGGCCGGCAGCCAGATCATGTAGGCCCCCTGCGGCTCGGTCGTCATCTCGACGCCGAGCGCGCCGCCCGGCTCGTCCGACGCCGACAGGACGACCGCACCGGCCCCGTCGCCGAACAGGATGCAGGTGCTGCGATCCGTGTAGTCGAGGAACCGGGTCAGGAGCTCCGAGCCAATGACGAGGACGTGCTGGGCGAGGCCCGCCTGGATGTACGCCTGGGCCGTCGCGAAGCCGTACACGAACCCGGAGCACGCCGCCATGACGTCGAATGCCGTGGCCCGGCTGTTGCCGATGGCCTCCTTCACGAGCGCGGCGGTCGACGGCATCCAGTAGTCCGGCGTCAGCGTCGCGAGGAGGATCAGGTCGATGTCGTCGGGCTGGATGCCGGCGGTGTGGATCGCTCGCAGCCCGGCGACGGCGGCCATCGAGGCGGTCGTCTCGTTCGCCGCGGCAACCCGCCGCTCGCGGATCCCCGTTCGCGTTCGGATCCACTCGTCGGAGGTGTCGACCATCTTCTCGAGGTCGGCGTTCGTGAGGACCTGGGCCGGCGCGTAGCGACCCCAGCCCGTGACGTGGGCGCGGCGGATGGCCGGTCCGGATGCGTCGTTCACAGCGGTTCCACCTCGATCAGGGGCTGCTTCGCCTTGACCAGGGCACCGTTCTCCGGGATGACCCTGACCACCCGACCGGCGAGGTCGGACTTGATCTCGTTGAAGAGCTTCATCGCCTCGATCAGGCCGATGACCTGACCGACGGCGACCTCCCGGCCGGCCGCGACGAACGGTGCGGAACCGGGAGCCGGCGATCCGTACCAGACGCCGGTCAGCGGGGCGGTCACGCTCGGGCGGCTCGGAGCGGGTGCGGGCCCAAGAGCGGAACCGGGCGTGGCGCCGTCACCGCCTGCCGCCCCCCCGGCCGCGCCGGGCGCGCCCTCCGCAGCGCCGGACGACGTCGCGGGCTGAAGCGCCACGGGCGCCGCGACCGGCTTCCGCAGGATGAGCCGCGTCCCGCCCGCCTCAACCGCGAGCTCCGACAGGTCGCTTCGGTCGAGCAGGACGCCGAGCCGGTCGACAAGCGCCAGCAGCGATGCGTCGCCTGGGTCGAGGGCAGCTGCCGCGTCGGCACCAGCAGCGTCGTCGCCGCCATCGGGGGCGGGGGCAGCCTCGGCCGGGGCCGGCTCGACGACGGTGTCGCCGCGTTCTTCGGGTGAGTCGGTCACTCGGTCCACCGCCGGAAGATCAGCGCCGTGTTCTGGCCGCCGAACCCGAACGAGTTCGACAGGGCGATCGGGATGTCGTGCTGCTGGGCGACGTTCGGCGTGAGGTTCAGGCCCTCGCCGGCCGGGTCGGGGTCGTGGAGGTTGATCGTCGGCGGGACGCAACCCTCCCGCATCGTCTGGATGGTGATGATCGCCTCGATCGCGCCGGCCGCCCCGAGGGTGTGCCCGATCATGGATTTGTTGGCGGTGATCGACAGCTTCGGGGCGTGGCCACCGAAGATCGTCTTGATCGCCTGGAGCTCCGACTTGTCGCCCTCGGGCGTCGACGTGGCATGGGCGTTGACGTGGGCGATGTCGGTCGGCTGGAGCCCGGCCTTCGCGAGCGCCCTCCGCCCTGCTCCGACAGCGCCGATCCCGCCTGGTGCCGGCAGGGTGATGTGGGAGGCATCGGCGGTCGCGCCGTAGCCGATGAGCTCCGCGAAGATCTCGGCGCCGCGCGCCCGGGCGTGCTCGAGCTCCTCGAGGACCAGGACGCCGACGCCCTCGCCCGGGACGAACCCATCGCGGCCCCGGTCGAACGGGCGCGATGCACCCTCCGGATCGTCGTTGCGGCGCGACAGGGCCCGCATCGAGTCGAAGCCGCCCATCAGCGGCTCGTAGATCCCGGCCTCGGCGCCGCCGGCGAGCATCGTGTCGGCGTCATTGCGGCGGATCGTCTCGAACGCCTCGCCGATCGCATGACCGCCGGTGGCGCAGGCCGAGACGGTCGTGAAGTTCGGGCCGGTCATCCCATAGCTGATGGCGACCTGGCCCGCGCCGACGTTCGGGATGCCCATGGGGATGAGGAACGGGCTGATCCGATCGGGCCCGCGAAGGGCGTTCGTCGTGATCCCCTCGACGAGCGTCCCGACGCCGCCGAGCCCGGTGCCGAGGATGACCCCGGTTCGTTCGGCCTCGTCGCCCTCCATCCGGCCCGGAAGCCCGGCCTGGTCCATCGCCTCGCGGGCGGCGACCAGCCCGAACTGGATGTAGCGGTCGGTCCGCCGGATCTCCTTCTTGTCGAGTACGCCCGAGGGGTCGAAGTCCTTGACCTCACCGCCGACCTGAGCCTGCAGGCGCGACGGGTCGAAGGCCGTGACGCGGGCGATCCCTGAGCGTCCCGCGACCATGCCGGCCCACGTGGATGGCACGTCGTTGCCGATGGCGGTGAGCATTCCCATGCCGGTCACGACGACCCGTCGGGGAGAAGACGGCCAGGTCGCGTCCCTGCGCTGGGCGCTCATCGGACCAGCTTGCCGGTTCGGACCGTCGCGGCGCGATAGACGTCGCCGACGAGGCCTCTCGCCGAGATCGCGTTCGCGACCGCCATCGTGTCGAACTCGGCCCGGCGGATCGTGGCGGTCACCTTCTCGCCGTCGACCTCGACGATCGCCCACGAGGCCGTCGGGTCGCCGTCGAAGACGAGTCCGGCAGACCCGTCGTTGACGATCACCTTCCAGCCCAGGTCGCGGACGTCCGGCAGGTGGGTGTGGCCGCAGCAGATGACGCGGGCATCGGTCCGCGACACGCGCTCCAGGATGACCGACGGATCGAGCTGGGCGTCGAAGCCCTGGGTCTGCGAGCCCGGCGAGGCGTGGCAGGCGAGGACCATCGTGTCGTCGAGCATCAGCCGGCGCTCCGCCGGAAGCCGACGCAGCCAGCCGATCCGCTCGTCGCCGAGCTCGTCGTGGGCCCATTCGGCGGCTGCCCGGACCGTGTCCGGGACGCCGTCGGTGAACCACGGGAAGGCGGCCGAGTAGTCGAAGTCGGCGACCGCGACGTCGGTGTTGCCCTGGACGATCGTCGCGCCGCTTGCCTCCATCTCCCGGAGGGCGTCGACGACGCCGGAAGGGTCTGGCCCCTGGAACACGTGGTCGCCGGCGATGATCACGGCGTCCGGGCGCTCCTTCTTCAGGGCCACCCGGACGGCGGTCAGCGCTTCGAGATTGCCGTGCACGTCGGACAGCACCGCGACGCGGGCACTCAACGAAGCACTCCCTCGCCGGGGATGATGAAGCTCAGCGTCGCCTCGCAGGCGACCTCGCCGTCGACGCTCGCCACGCCGTGGCCACGACCGAACCGCGAGCCGAGCTTGTCCATCGTCACCTCGAGGCGAAGGACGTCGCCGGGTACCACGACGCGCTTGAAGCGGCACTCGTCGATGCCAGCGAACAGCCCGATCCGGTTCCCGAACCCGGGCTGCTTCGCCACGTAGACGGCCATGGTCTGGGCGAGCGCCTCCACCTGGAACACGCCGGGCATGACCGGCAGGCCCGGGAAGTGACCCTGGAAGAACCACTCGGTCGCGGACACGCCCTTGATCCCGACGATCCGCTTCGCGGCCTCGTCGTATTCCACGATCCGGTCGACGAGGAGGATCGGCCAGCGGTGGGGGATCAGCGCCTCGATCTCGCGGGTCGAGTGGACCGTCTCGAGCTTCGTCGGCGTGGGCGCGATGGCGGTCTCGGGCGGGGTGTCGGTCTCGGTCACAGGGGCTCCGTGTGCGATGCGAGGTCCTAGTGTCGCCCGAAGGAGCGGTCTCGCGCTGCCCGCTCGGTGCAGGTACGCACGGACAGGGCGCACCTGCGGAGCGCGCGCGTCACGACCGGGCGGCGGCCGCCAGGAACGCCGAGGAGCCGACGCGGTCCAGCAGGTTCGTGGTCATCCGTCCCTCCAGGAACGCCTCGCTCGCGAGCAGGGCCTGGTGGATCGGGATGTTCGTGACGAGGCCGTCGACGATCAGCTCGCCGAGCGCGACCTGGCTGCGCTCGATCGCCGCCTGGCGGGTCGGCGCCCAGACGATCAGCTTGCCGAGCAGCGAGTCGTAGAACGGTGGGACCTCGTATCCCGCGTACAGATGCGAGTCCATCCGCACGCCCGGGCCGCCCGGGGCGAGGTAGCGCTCGACGACGCCCGCGGCGGGTCGGAACTCGCGTGCGGGGTCCTCGGCGTTGATCCGGAACTCGATCGCGTGGCCCCGGGTCACGACGTCGGCCTGGCTGTAGCCGAGCGGCTCGCCGGCCGCGATCCGGATCTGGGTCGTGACGAGGTCGATCCCGGTCAGCATCTCGGTCACGGGGTGCTCGACCTGGATCCGGCAGTTGATCTCGATGAAGTAGAAGTTGCCGTCGCGGTCGACGAGGAACTCGAGCGTGCCGACGTTCTCGTAGCCAGCTGACACGACGGCGCGGACCGCCCGCGTGCACAGGTCGTTGCGCGCCTCGGGCGAGAGCGCGGGCGTCGGTCCCTCCTCGAGGATCTTCTGGTGCCGCCGCTGGACGCTGCAGTCCCGCTCGCCGAGGTGGATGCCGCGGCCGTAGTGGTCGACCGCGACCTGGACCTCGACGTGGCGCGTCTCGTCGAGCCATTTCTCCAGGTAGAGCGAGTCGTCGCCGAACGCCGAGCGAGCCTCGGACCTACAGACGTTGAGCGACGCTTCGAGCTCGCGCGGCGTGCGGACCATCCGCATGCCCTTGCCGCCACCACCGGCCGCCGGCTTGATCAGGAGCGGGTAGCCGACGCGCTCGCCCTCCTCGAGGGCGTGGGCGTCGTCGCGAAGGATCCCGTTCGAGCCGGGGATCGTCGGCAGCCCGAGCGAGCCGAGGAGCCGTCGCGTCGATTCCTTGTTCGAGAAGCGGTCGAGGACGTTGGCCGGGGGCCCGATGAACGTCAGGTCGTGGGCGCGGACGACCTCGGCGAAGCCTTCGTCCTCGGACAGGAAGCCATAGCCGGGATGGATCGCGTCGCAGCCTGTCACGATCGCTGCGCTGATCACCGCCGGCGCGCTCAGGTAGCTGCGCCGAGCGTCGGCCGGGCCGATGCAGATCGCCTCGTCGGCGAGCTGAACCGGTAGCGACTCGCGGTCGGCCTCGCTGTAGGCGACGACGGCCTCGATGCCGAGGGTCCGGCAGGCGCGCAGGACGCGGAGGGCGATCTCGCCTCGGTTGGCGATGAGGATCTTGTGGAACATCAGGCCTCGCTCGCCTCGCCGGCACGCTCGGCCGCGCGGGCCGCGGCGAGCTCGATGACGATTAGCTCCTGGCCGTACTCGACCGCCTGGCCGGGCTCCACGAGGCTGGCCCCGACGATCCCGTCCGCCGGTGCCACGACCTCCTGGGGCACGCCCAGCACGTCGACGGCTCCGAGCCGGTCACCCGACCGGACCCGGGTTCCCGTCTTCGCTTCAGCCCGCGGCTGGAAGATCCCGACGGCGGGCGATGTGGCGATGGCCCGATGGGCGTCCGGGTCGGTGCCCGTCCCGCGGCCGCCCCGGCCAGCCGGGGCGGCGCCCGTCGTCCCGGCGGGGCCGCTGCCGTTCGACGAGGCCTGCGCCGCGCCGGCGCCCGCGACGGGCCGCGTCTCGCGTGCGGAGCGATGGCCCTCGAAGCCACCGGGCGGATGGCCATGCCCGGCGTGGCCCGGCTGGGCGCGAGACGGGCGATCGGTGGACCGCCGGTTGTGCTGTCCGGCGGCGTCGGCGGGACGCCGGACGCGGACCGTCCAGGGACCCTCGCCGACCTCGATCTCGCCAAGCCCCGATGCGGACAGCTTGGCGATGAGTGCCGGAAGGAGCTCGTCGGCGAGGCGGTCGATCGCGGCGTGATCGGCGGCACGGTCTGCCACAGATCGCTCGGGTGATGAGCCGGCCGGTTCGCCGCCGCGTGCCGCCGCCCGCCCCGAACGCTGAGCGGACGGACGGCGGTCAGCTGGCATGCGGCTCAGACCTCGTCACGGGCCGGCGGCTCGCGGTCGGCGCGACCGGCGGGGATGGAGGAAATGCCGGACCAACGGCCCGGATCGAGCAGGTTCCGCAGGCGATCGGCGATCCCCGGCCGCTCGGGCGGCGGGGGCGGTGCCGCGTCGACCTCACGGAACGCGCCGAGGCCGCGGAAGCGACGGTAGCGCGCTTCGACGAGGTCGTCGAGCGACAGGCGAGTCAGCGCGTCGAGCTGCTCGGCGATCACGGCCTTCAGCCGCCGAGCCGTCTCGGCGTGGTCCGTGTGCGCGCCCGCGCCCGGCTCCGGGACGACGATGTCGATGACGCCGAGCGCCTGCTGCTCCGGTGCAGTCATCCGCATGGCGAGCGCGGCCGTCGGGGCCTCGTCGGCCGTCCGCCACAGGATCGCCGCGCAGCCCTCCGGGCTGATCACCGAATACACGGCGTTCTCGAGCGCGATGACGACGTCGCCGACCGCGATCGCGAGGGCACCGCCAGATCCGCCTTCGCCGGTGATCACGACGACGATCGGCGTGCGCAGGCGGCTCATCAGCCCGATCGAGCGGGCGATCGCCTCGGCGATGCCGCGTTCCTCGGACTCGGGGCCGGGATGGGCGCCGGGGACGTCGACGAACGTGACGATCGGCAGGCCGAACCGCTCGGCCAGCGCCATGATCCGCATCGCCTTGCGGTAGCCCTCGGGGTGCGGCATCCCGAAGTTCCGCCGGATGTTCTCCTCGGTGTCGGCGCCCTTCTGCTGGCCGACGACGGCGACCCGCCGGTCGCCGATCCGGGCGAGCCCGGTCACGACCGCCTCGTCGTCGCCGAACAGCCGGTCGCCGTGGAGCTCGACGAACTCGTCGGCCATGGCCCCCACGAGCTCGAGGATCCGCGGCCGGCGGAGGTTGCGCGCGAGCTGGACGCGCGCCCAGGTGATCTGCTTCGGATCCGTCAGCGTCGCCGTCACCGCATCCGCGGCTTCGGCGGCTTCGGCGGTCGCGTCGCGGCTCCGGCCCAGGATCCGGTCAACCACGGGGCGCCTCCTGCGCGGGCGGCGGCGGCGAGGATTCGGGCGATCCCGTCGTCGAAGGTGCTGGCGTCGCCGGCGAACCCGGGCCGGCGCCGTTGCCGTTCGGCGGCGCCGCCGGCTCCGTCTCGGGCGGCAGGACCCGTTCGGCCAGATTTGTCAGGAACGAGAACGGCCGGAAGTTGGGCAGCGCCAGCGGCTCGCCCTCGATCGCTTCAGCAGCCGGCTGCGGCCGCGCGACGAGATAACGGAGCAGACCGATGACCTCGTCCCGGAGCGCGGAGCGGTGGACGACCCGGTCGAGGAAGCCGTGCTCGTACAGGAACTCCGAGCGCTGGAACCCGGGCGGCAGCTCCTGGGCGATCGTGCCGGCCGAGACGCGCGCCCCGGCGAACCCGATCAGGGCGTTCGGCTCGGCGACGTTGACGTCACCGAGCACCGCATAGGAGGCGAAGACGCCGCCGGTCGTCGGGTCGGTGAGGATGCTCACGTACGGGACCCCGGCGGCGCGGAGTCGCTCCAGCGCCGAGACCGTCTTGGCCAGCTGCATGAGCGAGAACGTGCCTTCCTGCATCCGCGCGCCGCCGGACGCGGAGACGACGATCAGCGCGATCCGCTCGGCCAGGGCGTGCTCCGCGGCGCGGGTGACCTTCTCGCCGACGACCGCGCCCATCGAGCCGCCCATGAACCCGAAGTCCATCACGCAGATCGCGACCGCCCGCCCGTCGACGAGGCCGGTGCCCCACACGGCCGCGTCGCGCATGCCGGTCGCGAGCTGAGCGGCGGCGACGCGATCCGGGTATGCCTTCTGGTCGACGAAGCCGAGCGGGTCCTCGGACTCGAGGCCGCCGTCGTGCTCGGCGAACGTGCCGTGGTCCAGGAGGAGCTCCAGCCGGGCCGCGGCGGACAACCGGAAGTGATGGCCGCACGACGGGCAGACGCGGAGGACCTTGTCGAGCTGCTTGTTGAACAGCATCTCGCCGCATGACGGGCACTTCGTCCACAGGTCCGGCGGGTAGGCGTCGCGGCGCGGGCGGAACGACGGCAGCTTGATCGGCATCAGCTGAGCCTTCGCGCCGCGTTCGCGGCGCGTGCCGCGCGGGCCGCTCGCACCATCGGCGGCGTCGAGCGGCTGGGGCGGCCCCGCCGCCAGGCCACGAGGGCGGCGCCGGCCAGCGACAGCGCGGCAGACGTCAGGGCGCCGCCGATCAGGAGCGGCCGCGACAGGTCCCGCGTCGGAGCCCGTGGATCGTCGTCTTCGAACGCCCCTTCATCGTCGAGCGGGAACGGGGCCGCGCGAAACGGCACGATCCGACCCTCCGCCCCCGCCGCGGCCGGGAGGCGCATCGCCACTGCGGCCTCAGCGAGCCGGGTCGCCAGGCGCTCCTCGAAGCGGAACGACGGATGGACGCGGACGAGGTCGCGACGGAGCCGGTCGGCCGCCCGGCGAGCGGCCGGGTCGAGGTCGCGGTCGATCGCGCCCGGGGCGTCGCCGTCGGCGGCGGACCCAAGGACCGCTCCAGCCAGGAGCGCGTCGAGATAGAGATCGGTCAGGAGCGCGTCGGCGGATGTGGCGTCTCGATCCAGGAGGCTCATCGATCGCCGCGGCCGGACTCGAGGTCGCGCGCGACGGCCCGCAGCGCCCGGTGGACGAGGACCCGAACCGCGCCCTCGGATCGACCGAGGACGCCGGCGATCTCCGCGGTGGACATCTCGTCGACGAAGCGCAACACGAGCGCCTGGCGCCGGTCGGCCGGCAGCCGCCCAACCGCCCGCCACGCGGCGGCGGCCTCGTCGCGGGTCACCGCTCCGCCGGCGACATCGAGCGGATCGGCGATCGTCGCCGCGGCGTCGAGTGACGCGACCGGGTGCCGCCTCCGGCCGCGACGCTGGTTGGCGACCGTGTTCCGGGCGATCTGGAAGAGCCACACCCGGAACGTCGACGCCCCGTCGCCGTCCGCCGGTCGAGCGCGCTCCTCGAACCGCGGCAGCGCCGCGAGCGCTGCGAGGAACGTCCGCTCGGTCGCGTCCTCGGCGTCATGGTGGTCGCCGAGCTCGTGATATGCGTAGCTGTACACCTGCGCCAGATACCTGCGATAAAGGGCTTCGAACCTGAGCGGGTCGCGCCTGGCCTCCTCGACGAGCGCGCGATCGCGGTCGAGGTGGGCGACCCGGGCGCGAGGCTCCCCGGCCACCGTCCGCGATGCGGAGATGGCGCTCGACCTTCCCAACACCGGGCGGGGCATCGCGTTACATCCCCCCCAGGCGAACGTGCCGGATCTCGCCGACCACGACCGACCGTTCATCATCGGGCGAGCCCTGGCCGGCAACGATCAGGGCGCCGGTCACCGGGTCGACGCCGCGTGCAACGACCCGCTCGACCGTCTCGTCGGGCCGGACGAGATCGATGTCCCGGCCGGTCGTCACCTGGCGGTCTGCCCATTCGACGGCGTCGAACCGGCGGCGTCGAAGGACGTCGATCCGCGTCTCAAGCCGGGCCAGGAAGGCGTCGGCAAGGGCGCCGACGCCGATCGGGCGATCGCCGGCCAGCGCCCGCAGCGACGTCATCGTCGGCTCGAGCTCGACCGGGAAGTCCACGGCCCGCCAGTCGGCGTTCAGGCCGATCCCGACGACGACCCGCGGATCGTCGGAGCCGAGGCCGTCGGTCTCGCCGAGGACGCCACCGAGCTTGCGAACCGCCGCGCCGTCGGCGACGACCAGGTCATTCGGCCATTTGAGGCGGATCGACCGGTCGATCAGAGCGGCCGACAATTCCGCGGCCTCGGCCATCGCCAGCGATGCAGTGGCCGCGAGCTGCCAGACGCGGTCTGGCGCGAGCCAGGTCGGCCGGAAGCCGAGCGAGAGCAGCAACGACGCGGTCGGCGGGGCGATCCAGGTCCGACCGTTCCGGCCGCGCCCCGCCGTCTGCTCGTCGGCGATGGCGACGCAGACCTCCGGAGTGCCCTCGGCCAGCCAGCCCCGCACGACGTCGTTCGTCGAACCAACCCGCTCGAACCGCTGGCGCCGGGACAGGAAGGACGTCGCGACCTCCACGCCGTCAGCCGGCCGCGGCGCTGGGCTGGGCGAGAGCGGTCTCGGGACGCTCGAGCTCGAACGCCGCGTGGAGCGCCCGGACCGCCGTCTCGAGGGCATCCTCGGCGATGATCGTCGTGATCCGGATCTCCGAGGTCGAGATCATCTCGATGTTCACGCCCGCGTCGGCAAGCGTCCCGAACATCCGCGCCGCGTAGCCGGGGGCGTTCTGGATGCCCGCACCCACGATCGAGACCTTGGCCACGGACGAGTCGGTCGTGAGCTCGCGGAACCCGAGCTCTCGGGCGATCGGCTCGAGGATCCGCTTCGCCTTCGCCAGCTCGACCCGCGGGATCGTGAATGACAGGTCGGTCGCGCCGCCGTGGCCGATGTTCTGGACGATCATGTCGACGTTGATCCCGGCCTCCGCCAGCGGGCCGAAGACGTGAGCGGCGACCCCGGGACGATCCGGGACTTCGACGAGGGTGACCTTGGCGACGTTCCGATCGTGAGCCAGGCCGCGGACCTTGTTGCGTTGCTCCACGAGCGGGTCCTCCTTGATCAGCGTGCCGGGCGCGTCCTCGAACGAGCTGAGGACCTCGATGACGACGTCGTTGACCCAGCCCAGCTCCACGGCCCGCGTCTGCATGACCTGGGCTCCCTGGCCAGCGAGCTCGAGCATCTCCTCGTAGCCGATGACCGCCAGCTGGCGGGCGTCGGCGACGATCCTGGGATCGGCGGTGTAGATGCCGCGGACATCGGTGAAGATCTGGCAGCGGGCCGCCCGCAGCCGCGCCGCGAGCGCGACGGCCGTGGTGTCGCTGCCGCCACGGCCGAGCGTCGTGATGTCGGCCCCGGCCGCGTCGTCGCCCTCGGCGCGGCCCTGGAAGCCGGCGACGATGACGACCTTGCCGCCGTCGAGCTCGCGCCGCACGCGGTCAGGCTGGATCGACGCGATCCGGGCCTTGCCGTAGCGGCCGTCGGTCGTGATGCCCGCCTGCGGGCCGGACAGGCTGATCGCCCCGACCCCCAGGGCGTGCAGCGCCATCGACACGAGCGTTGCGCTCTGGTGCTCGCCCGTGGCGAGCAGCATGTCGAGCTCGCGCTCGTCCGGGGTGTCCGTGATCGCGGCCGCGAGGCCCAGGAGCTCGTCCGTCGTGTCGCCCATCGCCGACACGACGACCACCAGGTCCGATCCGGACGCGCGCTCGCGGGCGACCCGCCTGGCCACGCGTCGGATCCGATCCGCGTCGGCGAGGCTCGAGCCCCCGAACTTCTGGACGACGAGCGGCGCGGCAGGCATCGAAGCATTCTACCGCCCGGTCTGGGCGCTCCCGATCGGGCCGCAGTAGCCTTCGATCGGAGGAACCGCCGATGTGCTTCGATCTCGACTCTCGGCCGCCGATCGTGCCGATCGCGGGCGGGGCTCTCGACTCAACCGAGCTCTTGCTCGAGGCGGAGGACGGCAACCGGTTCCGGGCCTTCCGCGCTCGGGCCGCGAACCCAAGTGGTGCCGGCATGCTCATCCTCCCGGACGTTCGCGGGCTCCATCCCTTCTACGAGGAGCTCGCGCTGAGGTTCGCGGAGAACGGGGTCGATGCCGTCGCGATCGACTACTTCGGGCGGACGGCCGGTGTCAGCGCACGCGGCGAAGAGTTCGAGCACATGCCGCACGTGGAACAGGTGACCTGGCGGGGGCTCACAGCCGACATTCGCGCAGGTGCGGCGAACCTCCGAATGAACGACGAACGACGGGTCGAGGCGCTGTTCACGGTCGGCTTCTGCTTCGGTGGGCGGATCTCCTACGACTCCGCGACGCTCGGGCTGGAGCTAGCCGGCTCGATTGGCTTCTACGGCATCCCGATCGGTGCCGGACGGGGCGGTACGCCGGCTCCGGCCGACGTCGCCGATCAGATGGCCAACCCGATCCTCGGCATCTTCGGCGGGGCCGACGGCGCGACGTCGCCTGAGGCGCGGAAGACCTTCGATGACGCTCTGACCAAGGCACGGGTCGAGCACCGGTTCGTGACGTACGACAACGCGCCGCACAGCTTCTTCGATCGGAAGGCGGCCGAGTTCGCGGATGCGACCAGCCAGGCGTGGGGGGAAACGCTCACCTTCGTCCGCGGCCACACCCCGAGCCCGGTCGCCGGCGGCTGACCGTGGGCTTCCTGCGGCGCCTGTTCGGCGGTGCCCGCGAGGATGATGAAGACGAGGGCGACCCGGCGGCGTCCGATCTCGGGGCCCCGCCGGAGCCTGACCTCGACGAGGAGGAGCGCGCTCACGAGCTCGAGCTTGCCCGCTTCGAGCAGGAGCGGACGACGGATCTCATGCGCCGCCAGCAGCGCTACGGCGGCCGGAGCTGGACGCCTCCCGCGCAGGGCGGACCGCGCCGCGCCGACGGCGAGACCGAGGACGAGTCTGGCGGCTGACGGCGAGATGGCATCACGGCGAGGTCGCCTGACGGCGATGTCCGCGCGAACCTACCGCTTGGCGAGCTGCCAGGCCATGAGGACGAGCACGACGAAGGCGACGGCGGCGAGCAGGCCGCCCGGCAGCATCTGGTTCAGCGTGTCGACCATCCCACGGAGGGTCTGGCCGATGAACGAGAACGACCCGACGACGAGCCCGCTGATCCCTTCCCCGATCGCGTGGATGAAGTCGTCCACGAGCTGAGTCTGCGCGGAGCGTCAATCGCTCCGCACCACCCCGGACGTCACCGCGGGGCCGGAACGAGGGTCAGGCGCGATCGATCACCTGGGCGCCGTGGTTGCGCGGCGAGACGACGGCGATATGGCCGGTCAGGTCGGTGTCGGCCGCGGCGGCCCCGAACGCGGCCTCGATCCGGGTGATGGTCCGGACCGAGTCGGAGAAGGCGAGGACGGTCGATCCGGCCCCGGACAGACACGCCCCGATCGCGCCGGCGCCACGGGCCGCGTCGACGAGGCGCGGCAGCTGGGGGTAGACGTTCGCCCGGTAGGGCTCGTGGAGGCGGTCGACCGTGAGCACCCGGAGGAGGTCGTATCGGCCGGTCGCCATGCCGGCGACGCCGAGCGCGACCCGCGTCAGGTTCCAGACCGCGTCGTCGAGGGGGACCTTCTTCGGCAGAGCAGCCCGCATCTCCTTCGTGCCGAGTCGCAGGTCGGGGATGAACAGGATCGCGCGGAGGTCGCGCGGGGCGTCGAACCGCATCGCCTCGACCGTTCCATCCACGATGGCGCAGGCCGTGAAGCCGCCGAGCAGCGCTGCCGTCGCGTTGTCCGGATGGCCCTCGATCCCCGTCGCGAGCCGGAGCAGGTCGGCCTGCGTGAGCGGCTCGCCGAGCAGGGCGTTGCCGGCGACGAGGCCGGCGACGGTCGCCGCCGCCGACGATCCGAGGCCGCGCATCAGGGGGATCTCGTTGTGCATCTCGATCCGCCAGCCGACCCCGGCCGGCATCTCGCCGCGGACCTCGCGGAGCGCCGCCTCGATCCCCTGCACGCATCGGTTCGTCCGATCCGCGGGGAGCTCGTCGGCGCCCTCGCCGTCGACGGTCAGCTCGATCTCGCCGCGGCTCCAGCCGCGGACCTCGACCTCGATCCGGTTCGTCAGCCCGAGCGCCACCCCGAGGCAGTCGTAGCCGGCGCCGAGATTGGCGCTCGTTGCCGGGACCTCGACCCTCACCCGCCGCCCGTCGAGCTCGGCCAGCCAATTGGTCACCATCGGGTTCTTCCCTCTCTCAGCGTCCCCGTGTCGCTCACCAGCCCAGCGCCACGGCGACCGCCCCGACGGTCGCGGCCGATTCGATGACGTGATGATCGGCGGCGACGCGCTCCGCCGTCGAGGGATCCTTCAGTCCCGTCCCCGTCAGGACGCAGACGACGGTGGCATCGGGAGGGATCGCGTCGCTCCCCGCCATCGCGGTCACGCCGGCCAGGCTCGCCGCCGACGACGGCTCGCAGAAGATCCCTTCCTCCGTCGCGAGAGCCCGCCACGCGGCAAGGATCTGGTCATCGGTGACGGCCTCGATCCGGCCGCCGCTCTCGTCGCGGGCGGCGATCGCCTTGTCCCACGAAGCGGGATTCCCGATGCGGATCGCAGTTGCGACCGTCTCCGGCGAGTCGACGGGGTGACCGAGGACCAGGGGCGCGGCCCCGGCGGCCTGGAACCCGAGCATCTTTGGCGGCGCGGCGATCAGACCGGCTGCGGCGTACTCCCGGAAGCCGGCCCAGTAGGCGGAGATGTTCCCGGCGTTGCCGACCGGGATCGCGAGGACGTCCGGGGCCCGACCCAGGTCGTCGCAGATCTCGAATGCCGCCGTCTTCTGGCCGTCGAGCCGATGCGGGTTGACGGAGTTGACGAGCGTGACGGGGTGGTCGTCCTGCTCCGACAGCGCCCGGACCACCCGGAGCGCTGCGTCGAAGTTGCCGTCGATCGCCACCACGCGCGCCCCGGCGACGATCGCCTGGAGGAGCTTGCCGGTCGCGATCTTGCCGGAGGGGAGGACGACGACGACCTCGAGCCCGTGGGCCGCGCCGTAGGCGGCTGCCGACGCCGAGGTGTTCCCGGTCGAGGCGCAGATGATGGCCTTCGCCCCGGCCTCGACCGCCTTGGCGACGGCGACGACCATGCCCCGGTCCTTGAACGAGCCGGTCGGGTTCTGGCCCTCGATCTTGGCGTACAGATCCGCCAGGCCGAGACGGCGACCGAGCCGCCGCAACCGGACCAGCGGGGTCTGGCCCTCGCCGAGGCTGAGGGCCGGCGTCGCGTCGGTGACGGGCAGGAACGCTCGGTAGCGTTCGACGAGCGTCGGCCGGGGGGCGAGGCGCGACGGGCTGGCCATCATCGCCCGCCAAACGCCGGCGGTAGTCCCGCCCAGGTGCTGCCCAGTCCGCGGGCGATGGCGATCAGGTCGCCCAGGACCGCGCTCGACGTCGCCGGCCCGCCCGCGCCCGGGCCGCTGAACGCGACCGTGCCGACGGGGTCCGCCTCGATCTCGATCCGATTCAGCACCCCGGCCGTTCGGCCGAACGGGGACCCGGCAGGGACTGCCCTCGGAAGGACCGCCGCGACGATCGCGTCGTCGTCGCGACGCGCTTCGGCGATGAGCTTGACGACCAGCCCTGACGCGGCGGCCGCGGCGATGTCAGCTTTGCCGACGCCGGTGATGCCGGGGAAACCGGCTCCCGGGCCATCCATCCCGATCGTCGAAACCTCGGCAGGCGCCAGCCATGACCCGAATGCCAGGCGCGCCAGGATCACGAGCTTGTTGACCGCGTCGTGCCCTTCGACGTCGCCCGAGGGATCCGCCTCGGCGTAGCCCGCGGCCTGTGCTTCGGCGAGGACGTCGCCGTAGTCGCGACCGGCCTCGGTCATCGCCGTGAGGATGTAGTTGGTCGTGCCGTTCACGATCCCGCGGATGGCTCTGACGCGGTTGGCGGCGAGGTCGGTCGCCAGAGGCCCGAGCACGGGGATGCCGCCCCCGACCGACGCCTCGAAACGGAGCGCCGCATCCGCCCGTCGGGCACTGGCCTCGAGCTCCTCGCCATGGTGGGCGAGGACGTGCTTGTTCGCCGTGACGACGGGCTTGCCGGCTCCGAGCGCCGCCGCGATCAGCGTCCGAGCCGGCTCGTCGCCGCCCATCAGCTCGACGATCACGTCGGTGTCGGGCGATGCGACGAGGTGAGCCGGGGCATCGGTCAGGAGGTCGCCGGGCAGGCCGGCGGCGCGAGCCCGCGCGACCTCACGAACCGCGATCCCGGTGAGCTCCAGCGGTGATCCATCGTTGGCGGTCAGCGCCGGGCCGCGGGCGAGGAGCGCCCTGGCCACCTCACGACCGACGGTGCCAGCCCCGAGCAGCCCGATCCGAAGCGGCGCGGAGGTCACGCTGGACCTCGCCGACCAGGGGCTGACGCTGGGCTCATCGCGCGGAATGGTAAGGCCGCCCATCGCCCGGCGACGCGATGGCCGGATCGCGGCGACGCGATGCGCGGAGCGCGGCTTCAGGTCAGACGGAGCACGGCGATGCGCCGGACGAGTGCCCGGCGCATCGAATCCCGTTCCCCCCGCCAACTGCTCCGGAGTCCCCCACGGATCGCCGTCAGCGAGCCTCGACGGGCATTTCGTCCTCCCAGCGCCGTGTGCCGAGTGGATTGCAACTGCATTCCAGAGTCGGGTTCGTTGGGCGCCGATGCTTCTCGTCGCTCGTTTGCCCGGGTCGGCCGCCGGGAGCGTCGGCTCGGCTACACTCGCGGCCCATGACCACCGACCTCGCGCCGGCAGTGGCGCCTGCCTCGGAGCCGACGACGGCTCCC
>Ga0207646_10001772_pt1 | contig 26149 bp, 27 predicted proteins | sample KBSK5502metaG_FD_184343 | JGI IMG/M metagenome (GOLD analysis project Ga0207646, IMG submission 184343) | Corn, switchgrass and miscanthus rhizosphere microbial communities from Kellogg Biological Station, Michigan, USA - KBS K5-50-2 metaG... | ecosystem: Host-associated > Plants > Roots >...
CGGTCGCCGCGCGCACGAGATCCTCGAGAGTTTCGACGTCTTCGGGATCGACCGCTTCCTTCATGATGCGGACCTCTTTGCACTCCTGCGTACCGGTCATGACCACGACGACCGCGCCGCCGCCGGCAGACCCCTCGACCGTCATCGCGCCGAGCTCTTCTTGAGCCTTCGCCATGTCGGCTTGCATCTTCTGCGCGAGCTTTTGAATGTCGCCGAAGTTCTTCATTCGATCTCCATGATGCGGTCCGGTCGACCGAGCGTGTCGATCGCCGCGCGCAGCATCGGGTCGTCGGTCGCCGACGCGTCGGGCACACCCGCCTGCCTCACGCACTTCACGCGGATCGTGGCCTTCAGGATCTCCGAGAGATCCTGCTCGAGCTCGGCACGACGTTTTTCCTGCCAGAGCAGCCGCGCGAACTCTTCTCCGAAACCGATGACGATCGTCACGCCTTCGATCGCGAGCGGCTCTGCCTTCGCGAGCTGCGCGGCCTTGCCGATGCTGCGCTCCCTCGCCCGATCGACGAGCTCGCCCCACGCTTTCCGGACGGTCTCCAGTTTCACGACCGGTGACGCTGCGCCCGCGCCGCTCGTTTGCTCCGTCACCACGCGGCGCTCGGCAATCGCGACCACGGATCCACGCGGCGCCTCGCGCCTCGGTTCGGGACGAGTCGGCGCGGCGGAGGTTGGTCGCGCGGCGGTCGGACGATCCGTCTCGCGCCTCGCGTCGGGTGGCGGCGCGACCTTCTCGCTGGACGTGACCAGATCGAGGACGGCGAGCTCGAGCGGAAGGGGGGTCCCTTCGCTCGTTCGGAGATGCTGTTCCGTCTCGATGAGACGCTTCGCGATCTTCGCGAGCTGATCGAGGGACAGTCCCTGCGCCTGCGCGCGCAACTTCGTGGCCATCTGCTCGCTCACGGCCTCGGGCGTGTTGCCGGTCGCGCGGGTGAACACGAGGGCACGAGCGTGCTCGATCGCGCGACGGACGAAGAGACGGAGGTCGCGCCCGTCGTCGACGAGGCGCCCGATGAGCTCAACGCCCTTCGCCCCATCGGCCGCGGCGAGCGCATCGAAGAGCTCCGCGGTCTCTTCCCAGTCCGACGCGCCGAGCAGGTCGTCGACCTCCTTCAACGTGACGGCTCCGTTCGCGAAAGCGATGACCATGTCCAACATGCTCTCCGCGTCCCGAAGGGAGCCCTGGGCGTGCCGCGCGATCGCGTCGAGCGCGGCCAGATCGGCCTGCACCTTCTCCTGGTCGACGATCTTCCCGAGCTGCGCGACGACACCCTTGTGAGGGATGCGCCGGAGGTCGAAGCGCTGCGTGCGGGAGACGATCGTGGCCGGGATCTTCTGCGCCTCAGTCGTCGCGAGGATGAACATCGCGTGCGGGGGAGGCTCCTCGAGGGTCTTCAGTAGCGCGTTGAACGCCTCGGTAGTCAGCTGGTGCGCTTCGTCGATCACGTAGACCTTGTACTGCCCCATCGACGGTGCGAAACGGACCTTGTCGCGGAGATCGCGCATCTCGTCGATGCCGCGATTCGAGGCGGCGTCGATCTCGATGAGGTCCAGGAAGCGTCCCTCCCGGATCGCGACGCAGGTCTCACACCGATCGCACGGCTCGCCGTCTTTCGCGTTCGGGCAGTTCACGGCCTTCGCGATCAGCCTGGCGATCGAGGTCTTGCCGGTGCCTCGCACGCCCGCCAGGAGGTAGGCATGGGCGACCTGGCCGCTCGCGATCGCGTTCCGGAGCGTGCGCGTGACGTGCTCCTGTCCGACGATGGCGGAGAAGGTTTGGGGGCGGTAACGGCGATAGAGAGCGGCGCGCTCCGGCACCGTGCGATGTTAATGGGAGATGGCCGTGCACCCTCCGTCGATCACGACATCTCGAACACGCACACGCGCATTGGCTCGGACCAGGCTTGCCTGCGGCACGAAGCGACGACCGTTTACCGCTGCTTCCTTCCGGATCTGACGGGGTTCACGGGCCGTTTCTGCACAGGACCCGATCGTCAACGCCGCCGCGCGCCTGCAGGATCCGCGATGCCGGACCTCGGGAGGGAATTCAGCCCCGCTGGAGCGGATTGCGGGTACAGGGCACCGCTAGCTCCCCGCCTAGCACGACCGTGACGATGTTATCGCGCGAGGGATCGACGACACGGGAGAACAAAAGGAGATGCGCATCGCGAACCAGCGAAACCGAGATTTCGCACGTCGGGGCACCCGTCGTTCATGTTCGGAAGCGACGCTACCGACACGATGAAGAACCCGTTAAGATGGAGGGACGCAGAGCGTGTACGGGTAGACCCACAGGGCCGAACAAACCACAAGACGCGCCGCCAACAGAGCGTCCAGGCAAGCAGTCGCTTGCGGTGGAACAACCCGTCACGTCCATGCGTTCTAAAAGTGATGAAAACTTCTGGACTCCCCTGCCGCGCGAACCACGACTGCGAGGTCGTCTTTACGGTGATGCCTCAGGACTCGATGGATGCCCTGCGTGAGGCTGCTGCCAAGCGCAACGCCCACGAGCTCGAGGCTCACCAGTACACGCACATCGCCACGACGACTCTCGGCCCATCGACCTTCGCCCAGGGCCCGGCGGCTCGACGCCCCCGCGGCCGTAGGCGCAAGGAAGAGGAACTGAACGTCATCTAACGACCCCTAGCGGTCGACCTCGATGACGCGTGCCGCAATATCTCCAAGATCCGGTCCGACGATGTCGGGCCGCTCGAGGAGCGGGTTCCACACAGCCCCGGGTCTTTCAACGAAGGCAGCGGCGCACCCTGCCCGCATGGCTCCTTGCACGTCCCACGCGTGGGCGGCGACCATGCGCACGTCCGCCGTCGTCACGCCGAGGTCGCGCGCCGCGTTGGCGTAGGCCTCCGGCGCCGGCTTAAGCCGCCTTCCGCTGTCAGCCGAGAGCGCCTTCTCGAATAGGTCGAAGAGCATCGCGTTTCGCAGCTGAGCTTCCTCGACCTCTGCCGTCGAATTGGTCAGCGCCGCGAGCCTGAAGCCGGCCGAACGAAGCCGCTCGAGCGCGGGCCGGACATCCGGATGCGCTGGCAGCGTTCTGACACCGGCGAGGATCGCGCGCTCGTCCTCAGGGCTGACCCGAAGATCCCGCCGAAGCGCGGTGATGGCAAGCGCCGCGCGAAAGTGCTCCCCGAACGGCTTGTACGGACCGGTGATCGTCGTGAGGAACGCCGACTGGAGCATCGTCTGAAACCACTCCACGCGAACCGTCGCGTCCCCGAACACGCGTTGAAAGTGCGGGTCGAGGGCGCTGAGATCGAGGAGCGTTTCGTTCACGTCGAAAACGAGGACGCGTTTCATTGCCTTCAGCGGAGAGGGTGGGATTCGAACCCACGGAGCTTTCGCTCACAGACTTTCCAGGTCTGCGCCCTAAGCCAGACTAGGCGACCTCTCCCTTGCAAAGCGTAATTCTCTACTGAGCGACAACGACCGAAACCCTCTCTTCGCGCCGGGGTCCCCCCGGCCTCGGACGCCTCGGCCGGCTCCCCGTCGCGCGGGGGCCCTCGGTCGTTGTCGCTCTAGCGAATGCGCTTCGCGGTCGACTGAAAGTTGGCTGCGGAGAGGGCGGGATTCGAACCCGCGAGGCTTTCGCCTACCGCTTTTCGAGAGCGGCACCATCAACCACTCGGACACCTCTCCGCATCGAAGTCTAAACTTTCGATCACTCGCGAAGCGCTTCCACTGCGCGTGCGTCGTTGTCGTCGTGACGATGCCAGTGCTCGAAGCCGCGCGTCCGTAACTTACAGGGGAGGTTTGTCGTGGCGATCCAGACACGAACGCGGGTGACGATGGGAAAGGCGAAGAACATCGACGCCTGCGCGGACGATCGCGGCATCATCCGCGCGGCCGCCATGGACCAGCGCGGCTCGCTCATGCGGGAGATCGGGAAGCAGGGCGGCGCCGGAACACCCGAATCGCTCACCGAGTTCAAGACCGCCGTCACGAAGGCGCTGACTCCCTATGCGACTGCCATCCTCATGGACCCCGAGTACGGCCTGCCCGCGCTCAAAATGAAAGCTCCCCACGCGGGCGTCCTGCTGGCGTACGAGAAGTCGGGATACGACGCCGACCCGGAGAACCGGATGCCCGACGTTCTCGACCGCTGGACCGTCCGCCGCCTGGTCGAAGCCGGCGCGAACGGCATCAAGGTCCTCATTTACTACGACCCGTTCGATGACGAGGACCTCAACCGTCGCAAGGAGATCGTGATCGAGCGGATCGGAGCCGAGTGCGCGGCGAACGACGTGCCGCTCTTCGTCGAGCCGCTCGCCTACAAGAAGGGCATGGACGAGAAGGGCCTCGAGTTCGCGAAGCGCAAGCCCGAGGCGGTCAAGAAGTACATGGCCACGTTCTCCGAGGCGCGCTTCGGTATCGACATCCTCAAGGTCGAGGTCCCGGTGAACATGGCGTTCGTGCGGGGCTCGAAAGCGAACAAGAGCGGTGAGGTCGCGTACACGAAAGCCGAAGCGCTCCGGCACTTCAAGGAGGCCGCTGATGCCGCGACGAAGCCGTTCATCTATCTCTCGGCTGGAGTGAGCGACGATGTCTTTCGCGAGGCGCTCGAGTACGCCGGCGAATCGGGCGCCGCGTTCAGTGGCGTGTTGTGCGGTCGCGCGACGTGGCTCGAAGGCCTTCCGATCTACGCGAAGCAGGGGCGCGCGGCATTCGACGCGTGGCTCGCGGAGAAAGGCGTGCGCAACATTCAGATGCTGAATGAAGTGCTCGAGCACACTGCGAAACCGTGGTGGACCGTCTACGGAGGGCGTGAGGCCATAGCGAGCTAGACCGACCTATGCTCGCGGCGTGACGGTCCAGCCCCACGAGGTTGTTCTCCGCACCACGGGGCTGGTGAAACGGTTCGGATCGATCACGGCCGTTGACGGACTCGACCTCGAAGTGCGGCGCGGCGAGGTCGTCGGTCTCCTCGGCCCGAACGGCGCGGGCAAGAGCACGACGATCGGCATGGTCCTCGGACTCATCACGCCGACCGCGGGAAGCGCCGAGGTGCTCGGGCGCGACGTTCGTGTGCGGCGCGAGGACGCTCTCGCCGGCGTGGGCGCGATGCTCGAGGTCACGGCCTTCTATCCATATCTCTCCGGCCGCGACAACCTCGCCGCGGTGGCAATCCTGCGTGGCGGCGGCGCCCTCACGCCCGTCGATGCGTTGCTCACACGGCTCGGGCTCGCGCAGCGCGGTGGATCGAAGTTCCGCACGTACTCGCTCGGGATGCGGCAGCGGCTCGGCATTGCGTCCACCCTCTTGGGCGATCCCGCGCTCGTGATTCTGGATGAGCCCGCGAACGGGCTCGACCCGGCCGGGCAGCGCGAGATCCGCGAGCTCATCCGAGAGCTCGCGGGCGAAAACCGTGGCGTTCTGCTGGCAAGCCACCTCCTCTACGAGGTCGAGCAGGTCTGCGACCGCGTGCTCGTGATCAAGAAAGGCAAGCTCATCGCGAGCGGCACGGTCGCGGAGGTCACGCGCGGTGGCGGCTCCTTCTTCGAGATCGTGGTTGGGGACAAGCGTCGCGCCGCGGAGATCCTGCGCGGCGCCGGCGTGAAGGAGATCCGCGAGACGCCGACCGGCCTCGACGTCGTCGCCGATCCGGAGCGTGGCGCTGACCTCAATCGCGCGCTCGCCTCGGCCGGTCTCTACGCGAGCGCGATCATCCCGCGGGCAAGCTCGCTCGAGGATGTGTTCCTCGAGCTCACGGAGCCGGAGGCGCCAAGTGCTCCGCCAGCTTCGTAGCGAGCTCTACCGGCTCGTCCGGCGGTGGATGCCGTGGATCATGCTCGGCCTCATCGTCGTCATCGCCTTCGTTTTCTACTTCCTCATCTGGGTGAGCGTGAACGCACAGATCCAGGCCGTGAAGAGCGGAACGATCCCGGCACCGCCGGGCGGAATCGCGCCGCTCGAGCAGACCCTTCGACAAATCGCTCCGGATCGGGTGGCCCAGCTCGGTGTGGGCATCGTGGGAGGCCTCGGAAGCGTGATGCTCATCGTATTCGCGGCGAGTCACGTTGGCACCGAGTTCGGCTGGGGGACATTCCGCACGCTTCTTGCACACGGCGCGAGCAGGAGCGGATTCCTCGTCTCGAAGGCGGTGTCGCTTGTCCTCTACGCCATCGTCTTCATGATCGTCGGAACCATCGCCGCGATCGCGGCGAGCTACGCGGTCTCTGCGGCCGCGGGCATCTCGGTCGGAGGCAGCGTCGACCTGCCCGGGGTCGCGCGCGTGGCGGCGAAGACCGGCTACACGTTCCTTCCGTACATGGCGCTCGCCCTCGCTATCGCGGTGTGGTCGAAGTCCGCGGGCGCCGGAATCGCGAGCGGCCTGGTGGTGTATTTCGCCGAAGGGCTCGTGGCCGGCATCCTGGTGTCGCTCAACAAGGACTACGCGCAGATCGTGAATTGGGGGCTCAGCCGCAACGCCTCAGCCCTGACCCGCACCTCCGGCGGCCCGGCCACCCAGGATCCGACCGCCTCGACGCTTCCCGATCCCACGCAGGCCGCGATCGTCCTCGCCGTGTATTGCGTGATCTTCCTTGCGCTTGCGTACTGGCGTTTGCGAACGCGAGACGTGACAGTCGGCGGTTAGGCCGTCCACCTCTGACGCGAGAAAAGCAACGAGAGCCCGCCGATGATGAGGAAGATCGGCCAAGGTGTCCGAACGGTAGGTCGAACAGGATGATCACGTGAGGATGAACAGCGCCCACCAGTTGTGGATCTCCTGGCCGAGATAGTTCTGCGCGAGAAGACGAGGACGATGCCGACGAGCGCGACGCCTGGGATCCACGAGCCGTAACGACGAGACGATTCCGAGGGAGGGGCCTCGCTCACGAGGCCATCTAGTCCGCGCTCCGGTTCTTTCGTTGCGTCGAGAAGAATTCGCTGAGTAGCCGCTCGACTTCCTCGCGCGCCGGCGCGTAGTAGCGCCAGCGCGGGTGATGGTTCATCCAGGTCGCGTCGAGCAGCTCGGCGACGGACCGCACCGCGCCGGCTTTCTCGTCCGGGGCGCCGAAAACGACGAGGGCGACACGGGCGAGGACGGCCGCGCCGGTGCACATCGCGCACGGTTCGACGGTGACGTAGAGCGCGGAATCCGAGAGGCGCCAACGGCCGAGCACGCGTGCGGCCTCGCGGATCGCAAGCACCTCGGCGTGTGCGGTCGGGTCGGCGTCGACCTCGCGGCGGTTGCCGGCGCGCGCGACGACGGTCCCGTCGCGCACGATCGCAGCACCGATCGGGACGTCGCCATGGTCCCCCGCGAGGCGCCCTTCCTCGAGAGCCTGGCGCATGAAGCGCTCGTCGTCTGAAGGCCGCGCGATGGAGGTCGGGTCCGCGAACGGCGCGCCGCTGTGCGGCCGATCCTTCATACGCCCAAGTACCGCATCTCCACATCGCGATCCGCCGCGAGCTCAGCGGGCGTCCCCGCGAACACGATCCTGCCTTTGTTCATCACGAGCACCCGCTGCCCGACACGCGTGGCAAGCCCGAGGTTCTGCTCGACAAGGAGCAGCGCGAGACCGGTCCCGCGGAGCTTCGCCAGGATTTCGCCGACCTGCTCGACGAGCTTCGGCGCGAGTCCCTCCGACGGCTCGTCCAGGAGAAGGACGCTCGGATTCCGCATGAGGGCTCGGGCGATCGCGAGCATCTGCTGCTCGCCACCCGACAGCTGGTCGCCGCGAACTTCACGACGGCGGACGAGGCTAGGGAAAAGCTCGAGAACCCGGGCCTCGTCCCAGCCGTCCGGCACCGGCCGCGCGGCGACCGCGAGGTTCTCGCCCACGCTGAGATCGCCGAAGACCCGGCGGCCCTGAGGGACGAGCGCGACACCGGCGCGGGCGACGCGATGCGGCGGCGATCCGGTGAGATCGGAGCCGTGGACGCGAACGCTTCCACTGCGCGGTCGCAGGAAACCGGCGATCGAGGCGATCGTCGTCGTCTTGCCGGCCCCGTTGCGGCCGATGAGCGCGACCGCCTCGCTGCTGGCGACCTCGAGGTCGACTCCTTGCAGCACGTGACTCTCCCCGTAGTAGGCGTGGAGGCCGTGGACGGACAGCGCCGTTTCGGTCATGCGACCGTCACCGCTTTGCCCAGATAGACGTCATGTACAAGTGCGTCGCCGCGCACCTCAGCCGGGGTCCCGTCGGCGATGACGAGGCCCTCGTGCAAGACGGTCACGCGATCGGCGAGCCGGAACACGACGTCCATATCGTGCTCGACGATGAGGATCGTGAGCGCGCGATCGAGGCCCACGATCAGCTCGGTGATTCGCGCGGTCTCCACCGGCGACATGCCGGCGGTCGGCTCGTCAAGGAGCAGCACGCGCGGACTCTGCGCGAGGGCGACCGCGAGCTCGAGCTGCCGGCGCTCGCCGTGCGAGAGAGCGCGTGCGAGGACGCCCTCGCGGCCAGCGAGACCGACCCGCGCGAGCATCGCATCAGCATCGGCGTGCTCCGACCGCGGTGGGCCGCGAAACACGCGGTACGGTCCGCTGCGCGCGGCCACCGCGAGCGCGACGTTCTCGCGCGCGGTAAGCGGCGGGAACAGCTCGGTCCGCTGATAGACGTGCGCGAGCCCGAGCCGCGCGCGCTGCCAGGACCGAAGGCCCGTGACATCCCGCCCGCCGAGCCGCACGGCGCCGCCGGTCGGGGGGAGCTCCCCGGCGAGGACGTTGATGAGCGTGGTCTTCCCCGCCCCGTTCGGCCCGATCACCGCGCGGCGCTCGCCCTCGGGGATCTTGAGCGACACACCATCGAGGGCGACCACGCCACCGAAGGCGCGACGAAGCTCGCGGACCTCGATCATCGCGAGCGCACTCGGAGCCACGCGTACCGACCCAGACCGACCATGCCCTGCCGCGCGAAGAGGACGAAGGCGATGAAGACGACGCCGAGAATCGCTTCCGATAGTCGGAGCTCGGGAGGCAGGAGCGAAGGCACGACCCGCTCGATGAGCGAGACGACAGCGGAACCGGCGATGGGCCCCCCGAGCGTGCCCGCTCCCCCCACCAGAACGGTCACGAACGCGCGGACCGAATTACCGAGTCCGGCGTCCTGTGCCGAGACGAAGCGCGTCGAGTAGGCGGAGAGCGCGCCGGCGATGCCCGCCATGGTCCCGGCGAGGACGAACGCGGAGAGACGAAGGCGGGCGGTGTCGTAGCCGAGCGCGCGCATCCGCCGTTCGTTCTCGCGGACGCCGATCAACGCTCGGCCGAATGGCGATCGCGCCAGTCCCCAAACCACGAGCGCGGCGAGGACAAAGGTGACCGCCACGAGGACGTACGTGAGGTCCGGAGAGCTGAGGTCGAGCGCTCCGAGCATCGGCCGCCCAACCCCCGCGAGACCGTTCGAACCGCCGGTCACCGCGGTCCATTGAAAGGCGATCGCGAAGACGATCTGCGCGAGCGCAAGGGTCAGCATCAGAAAGAAGATCCCCTCGGACCGCACCACGAGGATGCCGATGACGAATGCGAGCACCGCCGCGACCAGCGCCGCCGCGCCGAGCGTCACCGGAAGCTGATCGGTCGCGAGGCGCTGGCCGGCGATCCCCGCGGCGTATGCGCCCGCTCCGAAGAACGCGGCGTGGCCCAGCGACGGCATCCCCGCGCGCCCGACGAGGAGATCGAGCGACAGCGCGAAGATCGCGAGGATGAGGGCGTCGCGGAGGAGCGTCGTGGCGAAGCGCGAGGACTCCCACGCCGCGCTCCAGTAGGGGAAAGTCACGAGCGCTGCCGCGGCCACGGCCACGATCGTCCAGCGCACGAGCCGCGTCATCGTGCGATGCGGATCCGGCCGAGCAGGCCGGTCGGCTTCAGGAGTAGCACAAGAGCGACGATCGCGAAGATCACGGCGAGCGCGACGTCCTGGAACAGGACCTTGCCGAAGGTATCGGCCGGCCCGATCAAGAGACTTCCCGCGACCGCGCCGCTCAGCGTGCCGAGGCCACCGACCACTACGACGACGAGCGAGTAGAGAAGGCCGGGGTCGGTGTCCATGCCCGGCTGCACTCCGAATACCGGTGCCGCGATGACCCCCGCGAGTCCGGCGAGTGCGGCGCCGGTCGCGAACGTCGACGCGAAGAGCCGATTGGTGTCGACGCCGAGAGCGCCGAGCATTTGCGCGTCCTCAACCCCGGCGCGGATAAGCCTCCCGATCTTCGTCCGGCGGTAGACCACCGACATGACGATGGCGAGCGCAGCGCCGAACGCGATCACGAAGAGGCGATAGACGGGGTAGACGCCGCCGATGAGCGTGACCGATCCGTCGAGACCGGGCGGCGCCGCGAGCGAGCGCACCTCGCGGCCCCAGAGCTGGCCGATCACGTCGACGATCACGAGCGAGAGGCCGATCGTGAGCAGCACTTGATCGAGGTGCCGCCCGCGCAGTCTGCGCAGCAGCACCGGCTCGATCGCGAGACCAAGGAGCCCGAGCGCGAGCGGCGCCAAGACGATCGCGATCCAGAACGATCCGGTGAGCTGGACGACCGAGAGCGCGACGTACGCGCCGAGCATGTAGAAGGCGCCGTGCGCGAGGTTGACCACGTCCATCATTCCGAACACAAGCGACAGGCCCGATGCCAGGATGAAAAGCAAGGCGCCGAACGAGAGACCGTTCAGCGCCTGCTGAAATACGAGCTCGAAGCTCACGCCGAGGTCACTTCCCCGGGTCGGTCACCTTGGCGATCTTGTCGCTGATCGTGTTCACCGTCTGCCCGTTCTGCGTCTTGACCTCGCGGATGTAGATGTCCTGGATCGGGTTGTGGGTGGCCTTGTCGAAGGTGAAGTCGCCGCGCGGGCTTTTGAAGCTCACGTCCTCGAGGGCCTTTACGAACCTGTCCTTGTCCGAGGTGTCGCCGCCGAGCGTTTTGAGGGCTTCGTCGAGCGCGGCGACTTCACCTTCGAGCTGCACCGTGAAGACGTCCGGGAGCAACGGGTATTGCTTTTGGAAATCGGCCACGAACTTCTTGTTCTCGGGGTTGTCCAGCTCGACCGCCCAGAAGAGCGACGTGATCGCACCGTTCGCGAGCTCCTTGACTTCCTTGAGGACGTCCTGCTCGGTGAGGAAACCCGCGCCGTACATCTTGTAGCCAGCGGCGGGGAGGCCGAGCGAGTTCCAGCTCTTGATGAAGCCGATCGCATCTGCGCCCGAGAAGAACGAGTACACGTTCTTCGTCGGCTGGTTCTTGATCTGCGTGACGAATGGCGCGAAGTCGGGGTTGCCGAGCGGCGGCGCGACGTTGCCCGTCGTGCTGCCGCCGTTCTTCTTTAGGCCGGTCGTGAAGTCCGCCGCCGACTCGGTGCCGAACCCGTAGTTCGCGTAGGCGAGGAAGAATTCCTTCGTTCCCTTCGCTGAGAGGTAGTCCCCGATCGGGTATGAGATCTGGTACGAAGAGAACGACGCGCGAAAGATGTACGGGCTCTTGCAGGAGGGCGTGCAGTTCGTGGTGTCCCGCGTCAGGGCGTTGCCGCCGGCGTTCGTGTCGATGAAGATCAGCTTTGCGGCATGCACCGCGTTCCTGATGCCGTACGCGAGAGGCGTCGGTACGACACCCATCATCACGTCGACCTGGTCCTGATCGATGAACTTCTGGGTCGCCTGGACCCCCGTGGCGGTCACGTTCGCGTCGTCGGCGTAGACGAGCGTGACCGGCCGGTTCGCGAGCTTCCGGTCGTGTTGATTCAGGTAGAGCTCGGTCGCGCGGCGCATCGAGTTCCCGAGCTCGGCGTAGACACCGGTGAACGGTAGAAGCTGGCCGAGCTTGAACGCCTTGCCCGGCGATGCGCTCGGCGACGCGCCGGGCGTCACCGCGGCGGGCGCACACGCGGCGAGCGCCGCCGCGGAGCTCGCGACAAGGAGCTGGCGCCGCGTCAGTCGATAGGTGTAGCCACGCTTTGCGGCAAGCTCGTTCTTTGCGAATCCACCCATTGCACCCCTCCTGCGCCGGTCAGACCGGCGTAAGTATGCCGCCGGTCAGGACTCCCGTTCGAAGAGGGTCGCCAGGCCCTGGCCGACGCCGATGCACATCGTCGCGATGCCGTACCGCCCGCCGCGCCGCTCGAGCTCGCGAAGGAGCGTCCCCGCGAGGCGTGCCCCCGATGCGCCGATCGGATGACCGATGGCGATCGCGCCGCCGTTCGGATTCGTACGGTCATCGGGGAGACCGAGTGTGCGAATGCACGGGATCACCTGCGCCGCGAATGCTTCGTTCAGCTCGATCGCGTCACATTCCTTCGGCGTGACGCCGGTCCGCTCAACGAGCTTGCGCACGGCGGGGATCGGCCCGAGTCCCATGTAATCGGGATGCACGCCCGCCGATGCGCTCGCCACCACGCGTCCGAGCGCGCGGAGCCCGAGCGACTCGGCCTTCTCGCGTGCCGCGATCAGGAGAGCGGCAGCGCCGTCGTTGATGCCGGAGGAGTTTCCGGCCGTCACGGTGCCGCCCTCCTTGAACACGGGCTTCAGCTTGCCGAGCTTCTCGATTGTGCTGTCGGCGCGCGGATGCTCGTCGTCGCTGACGAGCTCTTTGCCGTTATGCACCGGCTGGATCTCGCCCGCGAAGAAGCCGTCCCTTTTCGCACGCGCGTAACGGCTCTGGCTGCGCGCCGCGTAGCTGTCCTGTTCGGCGCGACCGACGTGCTCCTTCACCGCGACGTTCTCGGCCGTCTCGCCGAGAGAGATCGGGTGGTAGCCCATGTCGACCATCCGCGGATTTGTAAGACGCCATCCGAGGGTCGTGTCGACGAGCACGCGCTCACCGCGCGGAAAGGCCTCGGACGGTTTCAGCGTGACCAGCGGCGCGCGCGTCATGCTCTCGACGCCCCCGGCGACGACAAGATCGGCCTCGCCAGCGCGAATGCGTCGCGCTGCGTCGTTGACCGATTCGAGGCCGCTGCCGCAGAGCCGATTCACCGTGACGCCGGCCACCGATTCCGGGAGTCCCGCGAGAAGTGACGCCATGCGACCGACGTTGCGATTGTCTTCGCCCGCCTGGTTCGACGCGCCGAACACGACCTCGTCGATCTCGGAATCGCCGATATCGGTGCGCTCGAGCACGGCTCGGATGACGTGCGAGGCGAGATCGTCGGGGCGGATCGATGCGAGTGCGCCGCTGTACCTACCGAACGGTGTTCGGACATAACCGAGGATGACCGCGTCGCGTGGGTGACGGCTCACCGGCCCTCCATCTTCGCGGGCCGCTTCTCGCTGAACGCCCTCACGCCTTCAGCGTAATCGTGGGTACGGCCCGCGCGATCCTGGAGCTCGGCCTCGTGATCGAGGAACTCCGCGAATCCTCGCGCCATCGCCGCGTTGAGGCCCTCCTTCGTGAGCGCGAATGCCTCTGTCGCTCCACCCGCCAGCGTCTCCGCGAGCTCGCGCCATTTCGCCGCGAACTCCGCGTCCGGCCACACGCGCGTCACGAGCCCGATGCGGAGCGCCTCGTCCGCCGCGACCGGTTCGCCGGTCAGGACCATATCCAGCGCGCGGCCCCAGCCGACCAGGCGGGGAAGGAAAAAAGCCGAGCCCGCATCCGGCACGAGGCCGACGCGGCCCCAGGCGGGACGGAAGGTCGCGGACGCCGCCGCGACGCGGATGTCGCACGCGATCGCCACGCCAAGGCCGGCGCCCGCGGCCGCGCCATTCACCGCGGCGATCACCGGCTTGCGCATCTCGCGTATCGCGGCGATCGCGGGGTGGTAGCGCCGGCGCAACTCGTCGCCGAGATGGAGCTCGCCGGTCTTATCGATCATGGTCAGGCGATCCGCGAGGTCCTGACCCGCCGAGAACGCCCGGCCCGCGCCAGTGATCACGACCGCGCGGATCCCGGCGTCCGCAGCGCAGTCCGCCAGCGATGCGTTCAGCGCTTCGGTGAGCGGCTCGTCGAACGCGTTGAGGACGTCGGGTCGGTTGAACGTGAGCACGCTGACCGCGCCGTCGCGTTCGACGCGGAGCGGCGAGAGGCTCGTCACCTTCCTTTGAAAACCGCCTTGCGCTTGCTCACGAACGCGTCGACGCCTTCCTTCTTGTCTTCCGTGGCGAAGAGCAGGTAGAACGCCTTCCGCTCGAACTCGAGCCCCGCGTCGAGTGTCGAGTTCCACGCGAGGTCGACGGCCTCGGTCGCGAGACGCGCGGCGACCGGGGGCTTTTCGGCGATCGTGCGGGCGAGCGCCTTCGCATCGTCGAGCCACGATGCGGCCGGATACACCTGCGCCGCGAGCCCGATCGCTTTCGCCTCATCCGCTTTGATGCGCCGGCCGGTGAGGATGAGCTCGTTCGCGCGGTATTTCCCCACCGTTCGCGTCAGTCGCTGCGTCCCGCCCGCGCCGGGGATGATCCCGAGGTTAATCTCCGGCTGGCCGAACTGCGCGGTCTCGGAGGCGACGATGATGTCGCAGATCATCGCGAGCTCGCAGCCGCCGCCGAGCGCGTATCCGGACACCGCGGCGATGATCGGCGTCCGTATGCGGCGGATCGCCTCCCACCGTGACGTCAGGTCCTGCCTGAGCATCGAGACCGGTGTCGCCGTGACGAAGGCCTCCTTGATATCGGCGCCGGCCGCGAACGCGCGCTCGTTGCCTGTGAGCACGATGCAACGGATGGCGTCGTCGTCGTCCAACGCGGTGAGCTCCTTCACGAGCCCGTCGAGGACCTCTTCGTTCAGCGCGTTGAGGACGTCGGGGCGGTTGATCTGGACCGTCGCGATCGGCTCTTCTCTTGTGGTGATGACGGTGTTGGGCATGCTCACCTCCCCGGCCCCGAGAGTGTGCCGCCTCAGAGCGATCGGCGCAGTTCGCGGAAGGCACGCGCGAGCGCGGGCATCTGATAGCCCGCGGTTCGGCCGCTTGGATTCGGCAGGACCCAGATCGTGGCGCCCGCGAGCTGCTCCTCCTGTCGGCCACCACGCGCACGCGGCCGTCCGAACGCAACGCGATACGCGCCCATGCCGACAAAGGCGACGACCTTCGGCCGGTACCGTCGGATCTTCGCAGCGATGCGACGCGCGCCGCGCTGGAAGTCGGCGAGGTCAAGCTCGTCGGCACTCGCCGTCGCTCGGTTCACGAGATTGGTCACCCCGATCTGGCGTTTCAAAAGGTCGCGCCCTTCATACGGCGAGAGCAGACGGTCCGTGAAGCCAGCGTTGTGCAACGCACGCCAGAAGCGATTGCCGGGCCGCGCGAAGTGCAGCCCGACCGCGCCCGACCAGAGGCTTGGGTTGATGCCGACGAAGAGCACGTCGAGTCCGGGCGCGATTACGTCTGGAATGGCCTTGCCGTATGCCGCCTGGAGCTCATCCGGCGTGGGCCGATCGGGAACCGGTTGCACCACGCGGCAGTATCAGCATCGATGCGCAGACTCGTGGTGCTCGTCGCCGCGTGGGGCTTGGTCACCTGCACGGCGGGCCCCGCGGTGTCACCGAGCCCTCCCTCGCCCACCGTGCGGCTGGACCCCGTTGGCAACGTCCTTCCACCGGTTACGGACGAGACGACGTGGAAGGCGCTCGCCGCGCGACCGCTTCAGCTCGCCTCGGTCGCACCCGGTTCTGAGTGCCAGATCACCCCGACCACGCAGCTCTCGTCGGCGACCGGGGCGGTCGCCGGCTCCGGTCCGGTCTACGCGGTCGGCAACGTCATCAGCTACGGCGCGAGGACGAGTGACGGAATCTTTCAAGCGAAAGTGCTCTGGGTCGCGGCACCCGACTATCCCGGTCCCGCGCTGATCCGCGGTCGGCAGCTCGACGGACCCGGTGGGCTTTTCTTCTCGAATTCGCGGCGAGTCATCGAGCTGCGCTTCGAGCTGGATACGCGCGTACGCGCGGGCGCGTCAGACCAGGGCTGGCGCTATCTACCGTCAACGGTCAACGTCGAGGGGCCTGGCTGCTACGGCTTCCAGCTTGACGGTCCTGGCTGGACGAGCACGATCGTGATGCGTGCGCTTGCCTGAGCGGAGTAAGTTCCTGCCGTGAATCTCGAGAACGCCCTTCTCGGATTGGTCTTCGGGGTCACGGTGTGTCTCGTCGCGTGGCGACTTGGAGTGCGGCGCCGGCCGTGGCGCGAGGCGCTGGCCGCCACGCTCGTCTACGTGGCGCTGTCGCTGTCGCTCCTGGCTGCCGGCGCTGGTGCCACCGAGAGCATCACGATCGCCGTCATCGGGTCGGCGCTCCTCGTGAGCGCGTGGAGGCGGTTCGCGCATCGACCGGCCTGACCCTCAGCGGATCTGTCCCTTCGGCGGGGGCTGGCAGCGCGGGCAGAGATACATGTCGTCGAGCCCATGGCGCGTCTTGATGATCGGCGTCCCGCATCTCGGGCATGACTTCCCTTTGTGGCCGCGCACCTTCATGTGATCGCGGATCTTCGTCCCGAGCTCAGGCGGCAGGTGCTCTTCGACCTGTCGCACGCCACGGGCGATAACCTCCTTCAGAGCGCGGTAGAAACGCGACATTTCCTCCTCGGACAGCGTGACGACGCGACGCTTCGGGTGGAGCTGCGCTTCCCAGAGGATCTCGTCGGCATACGCGTTCCCGATCCCCGCAAGGAACGTCTGGTCCTGGAGAAGGTTGCGTACCTCGCGCCGCGTCGCTCGGGCACGCTCGGCAAACTCGCGTTCGCTCCATGGGAAGGCGCCGGCCTCCGGTCCGAGCTCGTCGAAGCCGTGGACCGAGCTCATGTCCTCTCCCTCGTCGAGGACATGCACCTTGCCCATACGTTTGTCGTCGCGATATCGGAGATCCTTCCCGTTATCAAGGACGAGCGAAAGGGCGGTCGTTCGCGTGAGCTTCGCCTCTGCGTCATCCAGCTCGAAGACGCCGGCGAGCATCGGGTTCACGACGATGGTGCCCTTGTCGAGATCGAAGATGAGGAACTTCCCCCGATGACGTACCCCCGCGAAGCGGCGATGGGCCAGAGCCGTTTCGATCGGCCGCGTCGCGCGCAGCACGAGCGGGTCGCCGACGCGCACGAGAACGATCTCGCGTCCGACGAGCGCCTTCTCGAGGCGACCGCGCACGACGTGAAGATCGGGCCACTCCGGCACTAGCCGGTCACCGCCTCAAGCCAGCGCGGCTCGGGCAGATCGAATCGGCGCGCCGCCCAGCGCAGACACTCCTTGAGCTGCTCACGCTGCCATCGGCGGACCCGCGGCAGTCCCTCGATCGGCGGGCGCCAGCCGCGGTCCGCGAAATAGCCAGCAATCCCGGCAAGCGACGCTTCGATCATCTTCGGCTGCAACCTCAAAACCTCTTCGTACCACCCGAGGACCCGCTCGGCACTCGGACCGCCTTCGGCCGCGACCGCCTGACAGAACGCGACGACGTCGAACTCGGCCGGGCCGGCGCTCGCGAACGGCCAATCGAAGATGCGTAGGCGGTCGCCGTGGATGCGAACGTTGTCCGAGCGCGTGTCGAAGTGGAGCAGCGCGAAGGGCGGCCGTGCCCGTTCCAGATCGCGCTCGCGCGCGACCAGCACCGGCAGCGCCACCATGAGCCACTCCTCCGCTTCTTCGGCGCGCTTACCCGCAAGGGACGCGGCGCGCGCGAGCTCACCCGTCTTCGCGAGGGTTCGCCAGAACCTGGAGTGCTCCAGATAACCGGTGCGAGGCAGCGACCGCGGGAGGCGCTTGCCCCGCGTCTTGCGATGGAAACGCGCGTACGAGCGGGCGGCCTTGCGCGCTTTCGCCGGCGTCCACGGTGGGACGGAACGCGGGCCGAGGTCCTCGAGCAAGAGCACGTGCCAGCCGCCGCGTTCGAACGAGCCGTAGAACCGTGGCGCCCACGGTCGAATGAACCGCTCCAGGGTCCGGTAGTTCTGCGCCTCGTGATCCATGAACCAGCGCACGCCGCTCCCCTTCGGCGCCGGATAGCTCGCCTTGAAAAACGCGCGCTTGCCGTTCGCGAGCTTCAGGCGGAACGTGGCCGACGGCGCGTAGCCGCCGTACACCCGCTCCGCTCGCGCGACCGGCGAGCCGAGCACCGTCGCCACCTTGTCTTTGATCTCTCGCGGGACGGTTGACCAGGGTGGTTTGGGCTCAGCCCCCTGCCGCGACACCGGTCTTGAGGTGCTGCCAGGCTTCGCGAGCTTCCTCTACCGACCCCTCGTCTTCGATGGTGGAGATGTCGCCCGGGTCCTTGTCGAGGATGACCGCCTTCAGCACGCGCCGCATGATCTTTCCGCTTCGTGTCTTCGGCAGCATGTCGACGAAGTTCAGCTCGCCTATGACCGCGAGCGGGCCGAGGTCGTTGCGGACTGTCGCCAGCAGCTCCTTCTTGAGCTCCTCCGATGGCTGATGTCCCTGCTTCAGGACGACGAACGCGGAGATGACCTGCCCGCGAAGCTCGTCGGGGCGCCCGGTGACTCCGGCCTCCGTGACCGCGGGGTGACGGAGGAACGCGGTCTCGACTTCGATCGTGCCGATGCGATGATCGGCGATCTTGATGATCTCGTCGGCGCGGCCGCTGAACCAGACATAGCCGTCCTTGTCGATGGACGACGCATCGCCGGTGAAGTAGACCGGCTTACCGGGGACCTTGTCCCAGTAGTCGCGCGCATAGCGCTCGGGCTCGGCCCAAAGGCGTGCCGTGAGACCGGGGAACGGACGCTTGATCACGAAGATGCCCTTCTCGTCCGGCCCGAGCTCCTTCCCGTCCTGATCGACCACGGCCGCCTCGATCCCGGCGAGCGGCATCCCACCCGAACCCGGTTTGATCGGCAGCGTCGCGATGCCGTACGGATTGCCGACGACGGGGCCGCCGGTCTCGGTCTGCCAGTAGTGATCGATGACCGGCACCTTGTCCTCGAGCGCTTCCTTCTGCAGCCACTCCCAGGCCGGCGCGTTCAACACCTCGCCAGCGCAGAACACCCGCTCGAGCGATGAGAGGTCGTGCTTGCGGGCCGGCGCGGTGCCGTACCGCATGAGAAGTCTGGCCGCGGTCGGCGAGGTGAATGACCCGGACACCCTGTTGCGCTCGATCACCGCGTAAAAGGTCTCGGCATTCGGGTAGTCGAGCGCGCCCTCGTACGCGATGGTCGTGCAACCGACGAGTAAGGGCCCGAACACGATGTAGCTATGGCCGACGACCCAGCCGATGTCGCTCGTCGACCACCACACGTCGCTTTCCCGGAGGCCGAACATCCACTTCCCCATCGAGTACACATAGACCTGATAGCCACCGTGAGTGTGGACGGCGAGCTTCGGCTTGGCGGTCGTCCCGCTGGTGGCGAGGATGTACGCGGGCTCGTTCGCCTCAAGCTCGACGTGCGCGTCATCGTGTCCCGCACCCGCGCCGAGGAAGTCCTGCCATGAGATCTCGTTCTTCACGCGCTCGGTCGACGCGGTGCGCCGAAGGACAACGACGCGTTCGACCGTGGGCGCGTCGGCGATGGCCTGGGAGACGATGCCGAGAAGCGGCACATCCTTGCCCTTGCGATACGTGATGTCGGTCGCGAACACCGCGCGGGCTCCGGCGAGTCGGATTCGCTCGCCGAGCGCCCCCGCGCCGAATCCGGCGAAGACGACCAGGATGACCGCACCGATGCGGATCGCGCCCAGCATGAGGACGATCGCCTCAGCCGACGTCGGCATGTAGATGGCAATGCGGTCGCCCCTCGCGATACCCATCGCGCGCAGTGCCGCGCCGACGCGCTTGGTCTCGCGGTGGAGATCGGCGTAGGTCAGCTTGCGGCGCTCGCCGCGCTCGTTCTCCGTGATCAGCGCGACGTGCGCTCCGCGGCCGGCCGCGACGTGATGATCGACGCAGTTGTAGGCGAGGTTCGAGAGGCCACCCGAGTACCAGCGGAAGGTCGGCTCCTCCCAATCGAGAACGCGCTCCCATTTCTTGAACCAGGGCACTTGCTCTGCGGCGCGGCCCCAGAAGCCCTCGGGGTCCTCTGTCGCTTCGCGCTTCCACGCGAGGACCTTTTCGCGAGCGTCCATCAGCGTTTCCCAGCCATCCCTTCCACCGCCGCGTCGATCCCGCGTCCTGCCTCGTCGACGTCGGACATGTAGACCCGCGCCGCGGCCAGCTCGCCGTGTCGAAACTTCCCGATGATGACTCCCCGCGAGTGATAGGCGGATCCGTCGCTTCTCGCGCCCCGCCACTCGAATTCGCCCCACGCGGTGTCGCCCTGGACGGCAGAGTCGATGAGTTCAGCGCGGAAGTCCGGGACCCCCGCGAAGATCGAGGACCAGTTCTTCCGGACCTGAGCGTTCCCTTTGAAGGCGCGGTCGGGATGCGCAGGCTGTTCACTCGAGTAATCCGCTGCAAAGCACGCGACGAGCGCCTCAATGTCGTGCGCGTTCTGCGCCGCCACGAGGCGCGCGAAGACGTCGCGTGGGTTCTCGTTCACTCGCGCTCTCGCAGTTTGTACCGCTGGATCTTGCCGGTGACGGTCTTCGGCAGCTCAGGGACGAACTCGATCCAGCGCGGGTACTTATAAGGAGTGATTCGCCCCTTCACGAATGCCTTGAGCTCCTCTGCAAGCTCGTCCGACGGTTGCCTGCCGTTCTTCAGGAGCACGAAGGCCTTGGGCTTGACCAGCTCGTCTTTGTCCCTCGCGCCGACGACACCGCACTCGAGCACCGCGGGATGCTCCATAAGCGCGGCCTCGACCTCGGCCGGCGAGACCCACTGCCCGGACACCTTGAGCATGTCGTCGCTCCGGCCCTCGTAGGTGTAGTAACCGTCAGAGTCGAGGTGGTACTTGTCTCCGGTGACGTACCACTCGCCCTTGAACGCGGCCTTCGACTTCTCGTGCTTGTTCCAGTAGAACGCGGCGCACGAGTCGCCCGAGACCCAGAGGTTGCCGGTCGCACCGTTGCCGAGAACGGCGCCATCGTCGTCGACGATCTTCGCGCGGTAGCCGGGGACCGGCTGGCCGCTGGTGCCGCCCTTCGCCTTGCCGGGGTAATTCGAGATGAAGATGTGCAGCATCTCGGTCGCGCCGATGCCGTCGAGGATCTCCAGTCCGAAGCGCTTCTTCCACTGATCGAACAGCGTCTTCGGGAGCGCCTCGCCGGCGCTCACGCACATCCGCAGCGACGACAGGTCGTACTTGAAATCCTGCTGGGGGTATGCCAGCAGCGCCGCGTAGAAGGTCGGCGCGGTGAAAAGGATCGTCGGCTTCTCCTGCGTGATGAGCGAGTACACGAGGTCCGGCGTCGCGCGCTCCGGCTTGTACACGCTCGAGGCGCCGACCGCGAACGGGAAGAACACGCCGTTCCCGAGCCCGTACGCGTGGAAGAGCGGCGAGACGGTGAAGTGACGGTCGTCCTCGGTCGTGCGAAGGACCTCCGCGCCGTACGTGTCGGTGCAAAAGACCATGTCGTGCTGCAGGTGCACGGCGCCCTTCGGAAACCCGGTCGTGCCCGATGAGTACAGCCAAAAGCACGGATCGTCGGGCGTGGTGTCCGCGGGCGAGAGCTCGTCGCTCGCCGCGGCGAGAAGCGCCTCGAGCGTGAGCACCCCGGCCGCTTCGGCGCCGCCGGCCACGATGACGTGCTTGAGGCGTGGCACATCCTTTCGGACCTCGAGGACCTTGGGGAGGAGCGGCGCGGAGACGACGACCGCGACGGCACGGCTGTCATTCAGGACGTAAGCGAGGTCGCGGGATGTGAGGAGCGTGTTCGTCGGCACCGGAACGGCGCCGATCTTGATCGCCCCGAAGAACGCGTAGACGAAGGCCGGCGAGTCGAGGCAAAGGATCAGAATCCGCTGCTCGAGCCCGATCCCAAGCTCAAGCAGGGCGTTGCCGCAGCGGTCGACGTTCCCAGCGAGCTCGCCGTAGGTGACGCTCTTTCCCTGGCAGCGGATCGCGATGCTCGACTCACGGACGCCGCGGTGCGAGTCGATGAACGTCTCGGCGGCGTTGTACCGCGCGGGCAGCTCAGTTAGACGCGGCTCCCCCACGCGACGGATTATGTCGCGGGCCCGGGACTCACGACGGGTTGAGCTCCATGTACGAATCCATCACCTCGGGATGCTCGCGCTGCAACCGGGCACGCAACCGAGCGAGGAGCCGCTCGGCGCTCCCGGCGGAGATGTCGTCGCGCACCGAGACTCGTGCGAGAACGAGGAGCTGGTTCGTACCCATCTGCACCGCACGAAGGTCGATGACCTTGTCGATCCCCGCTTCGCTCGCGATCGCGGCGCGGAGGCCGTCGAGGACCTCCTCGGGCGGAGCCTCGCCGACGATCAGCCCGCGCGCGCTCCAGGCGAGCTGGTACGCGACGTAGATGAGGATGACGCCGATCACCGCGCTGGCGAGCGCATCGAAGCGGTGATCGCCCGTCAACACAGTGAGCCCGAGCCCCAGGATCGCGGCGACCAGACCGGCGAGCGCGGCGCTGTCTTCATACAGGACCGTGCGCAGGGCGGGGTCGCGCAGCTGCTGCAGGAACCGGCGGACCGGGATGTCCTTTCCCGCGGCGGCGTGCCGCACCTCGCGCACGGCCACGCTTAGCGAGAAGGTCTCGAAGACCATCGAGAGCCCGAGCACAACGAAGCCGAGCCACACCATGCCGAGCTCCTGCGGGTGCGCGAATCGCTCGTAGGCCTCGTAGATCGAGAAGATGCCGCCGCCGAAGAAGAGGAACAGCGCGACGATGAGCGCCCAGAAGTAGCGCTCCTTGCCGTGACCGAGCGGGTGCCGCTCCGTCGGGGGCTGCACACTCCGGCGGATGCCGACATAGAGGAGGATCTGATTCACGGAGTCGGCGATCGAGTGCGCGGTCTCGGCGACGAGCACGCCAGATCCGGTCACGTATGCCGCGATCGCTTTGGTGATCGCGATCGCCAGATTGCCGGCGAAGGCGGCGAGGACGGCGCGGGTCGTGCCCTCCGACACCTACCAGCCGTCTTCGCGTTCGGGACCGGGCTCGGGCCGCAGCGTCGCGAGCTTCCGCGCGATCGCGGGCTCGCCGACCGTGAGGGTGTGCCCGTCCCAGAGCGCCGGCGTGACCGACCCGCCGAGACGCGCGAGCTCGTCCTTGCCGTCGGCGTCCGCGTTCTGGAAGTCGAAGCGCGGCTTCAGTCCGAGCTCGACCACGCGCGATCGCACTCGGGCGCTCGCCGGTTCGGCTACTCGATGGAACAGCGTGTACTCGGGCTCGGTCATCTTGCGGACCGCGGCCGCGCCTCGTAGCCGAGCTGCGCGATCCAGTCGCGAGTGTCGCCGGTGACGACCGGCCGCCGCTTCGACAGGTCTCTCGCGCGCATTACTCCGGAGAGGAATGCGGCTGTCCGCAGCTCGAGCGCGAACTGCCGCACCCACTCCTCGACCGCTTCCGCACCGTCGAGCGCCGCCCGCAGGAGCGGCCGGCCCACGCCGACGACGGTCGCGCCGAGAGCGAGCGCCTTCGCGGCGTCGAGACCCCCGCGCACGCCGCCGGTCGCGATGACCGGCAGACCCGATCGCGCGCTCCCAGCCACGGCGACCGCGCACGGAACACCCCAGTCGCGGAAGACCTCGCCGAGTCGCGCGCGCGCAATGTCGCCGCGGTCCTGGGCGCGCAGCCCTTCGATCGCGGCGAACGATGTACCGCCAACGCCACCGACGTCGATCGCCTTCACGCCAAGCGTCCGAAGGCGCCGCGCCGCATGGCCGCTGATGCCCGCGCCGGTCTCCTTCGCGATGACCGGCACAGAGCTCCGCCGGACGAGCCTGCGGATCGCGGCGTCGAGACCCGACGCGCGAGTCTGTCCCTCTGGCTGTACCGACTCCTCGAGGTAATTCAGATGGAGCGCGATCGCGTTGGCGCCGATCATCTCGATGAGCGTGCGAATCTCTTTCGCGCCGAGCGGCTCACCGTCGTCCTGCTCGACGAGCTGCGAGATGCCGACGTTCGCGATGACGAACGCCTTGGGCGCGCGCTCGCGAACGACCGCGTACGTGCGGCGCAGGCTCGGATCGCGCAAGGCGGCGCGCTGACTTCCGACCCCGATCCCGATGCCGTGCCGCGCCGCGGCCTCGGCGAGCGTGACGTTCACGCGCTCCGCGCCGGCGTGACCCCCGGTCATCCCCGCGATAACGAGCGGGAGCGCGAGCGTGTGGCCGAGGAACCGCGCCGAGAGATCGATCCGCGCGGCGTCCGTGGCCGGCAGCGCCTCGTGCACAAGGTGCACGTCGTCCCATCCCGCGGCGCGCCTTGTCTCGACGTCCTGTTCGGCGGCGATGCGCAGATGCTCGGCCTTACGCCGCTCTATCGCGGCTGCCTCCGAGCCGGGAGCAGGGAGCTCTCTATTCGAAGACGCCATCGCGCTCGAGTCTGCGCCGTTCGTCGAGCGATAGGCCGAGGATCTCCCCGAAGACCTGTTCGTTGTCCGCGCCCACCGTTGGACCGGCGCTCACTTGAAGGCTCGGCGTCGCGGTGAGCCGGAATGGCGGCGCCATCACGCGCATGTCGCCGATGGTGGGGTGCTTCACGACCGGCCACGTCCCGCGGTGCGCAAGCTGCGCGTCGCTGAAGAGCTCAGAGATGGCGAGCACCGGCGCGGCCCGCAGTCCTCTGCTCCGCAGGAGCTTTACGACCTCGTCGCGGTCCCGCGTCGCCGTCCATTCCCCGACCCGCCGGTCCAGGTCGACACGTGCCGCGCGGCGATTCACCGCCGTCGCCGGGCCGGCGATCCCAGTCAAGTCGCGCAGTGCCGACCACTCCGTGTCTGTCCAGACGCTCAGGGCCACCCAGCGATCGGGCCCTGCGCAGCGGTACACGCCGTGCGGCGCGGCGATGTTGTCCGTGTTACCGGCCCGGCCTGGGATCCGCCCGTTCGCCGCGAACTCGAGGATCGTGGGCGTGAGGAATTGCAGCCCGGCCTCGTACTGCGACAGGTCGATCGTGCAGCCCGCGCCGGTGCGCTTTCGGCGCTCGAGCGCCGCGAGCACAGCGATCGCGCCGTAGCCCACCGCGACGTAGTCGATGTAGGGGCCGTAAAGAACGACGGGCGTCGAGTCGGGCTCGCCCAGCAGTTGCACGAATCCCGCGAGCGCGCTGAGCTGGCTGCCGTAGCCCGGGTGGAACGCGTGCGGTCCGGTCTGGCCCTGATTGCAGCTCGAGAGAACAATGAGCCCGGGGTTGTCGGCCCGGAGCGTCTCCGCTCCGAGACCGAGCCGTCCGACGGTGCCGGGGGTGAAGCTCTCGACGAACACATCGGCCTTGGCGATGAGCGCCCGGGCGAGCGCGACACCGGTCGGGTGCTTCAGGTTGAGCGTCGCGCTGCGCTTGCCGTCGTTGTAGAAGGCGAACATCGCCGCGCCGTCGGGCTTGACGATGCCGTCCTTGAACGGCGGGTAGGTCGTGCGGAAGACGTCGGGGGCGAGTCGGCTCTCCAGGCGGATGACGTCGGCGCCGAAATTCGCGAGGTACTTGCCGACGAGGGGGCCGGCCGCCGCGAATCCCACCTCCACCACACGAATGCCGGCGAGCGCGCCGACGCGGGGCGGCGCCGCCGTTCGGGTCGCGATCTCGGTCACACGACGCCGGCCGCTCGTAGGCGCGCGAGCTCGTCACGGCCGACGCCGGCTTCGCCATAGATCTCAGCGTTGTGCTCGCCGACGCGCGGCGCGCGGCGCTTTACCTCTGGCCGCTCCCCGTCGAACAGCGCGAAGCCGCCCGGGTACGGAAGGGGCGCTAATCCTTCCGCGGGCGAGAGGCTGCGCCAAAAATCGCGCGCGCGGAGCTGCGGATCGGCGAGCGAGTCTGATGCGTCGCTCACCGGGTAACCGAGCATCTTGCGCGTGACGACGCCGTCGAAGAACTCGGCCTTCGTCAGCGAGCGCAGGAACGGCGCGATCGCGGCCTCGAGCTCGTCGACCTCCGCCTGCGACAACGTCGTGTTGTCGAAGCGATCCCACTCGATCGCCGCGATGATCGGCGGGACGGAGCCGCGCTCGGCCATCCACGCGGCGAGCATCCGCCCGGTGTGGCGGCCGATGGGGCCGCCCTGTATCGCGAAGCTCACGAAGCCGTCGGCGCAGGCCCAGAGATTCCGGAAGCGCGACCCGACGTTGCTCCGTCCGAGGAGGAACGGACCGGTGCGTCCATGGTCCTGGCGTGCGATGTCCCACCACAGCGGCGCCGGCGGGTGCACCGTCGTCATCGCTGCCTGCGCCGAGACGTCGACGCGCTGCGCGACG
>Ga0207646_10001775_pt1 | contig 26132 bp, 16 predicted proteins | sample KBSK5502metaG_FD_184343 | JGI IMG/M metagenome (GOLD analysis project Ga0207646, IMG submission 184343) | Corn, switchgrass and miscanthus rhizosphere microbial communities from Kellogg Biological Station, Michigan, USA - KBS K5-50-2 metaG... | ecosystem: Host-associated > Plants > Roots >...
TGATGTTGGGGTTGAGGTTACGGATCAGGTCGGCGGCTGACATGCCCAGCGCAGCTTTGATCGTCTTCCGGATGCCGTCCAGGAAAGTCTTAACGTTCTTCTTGGAAGGCTTGATGAGCAGTTTCCCGTTGGGATACTTGCGCACGTTTTGTCCGAGGAAATCAAAACCTTTCTCCACGTGGGTGATGACCGTCTTCGCGGGAGAAAGTTCCAACCCTCGTTCTTGCAGAAACTGCTCGACGAGGGGCTTGATTTCTCCTTCCAGTAGTTCTTTGGTTCTACCGGTGATGATGAAGTCATCCGCATAACGGATGAGATTGACACAGGGAAGTTTACCTCCGGTGGAGGAGAGAGGCTTTTTTGTCGGAAACTTTTCCTTCAAGAGCCGCTCCAGTCCATCCAACGCGCAATTGGAAAGCGCGGGTGAGATAATTCCGCCTTGTGGGGTCCCATCCGTTGTTTCGTGGAGGACGTGTTTTTCCATGTACCCGGATTTCAGCCACTTTTGGAGAATGGCTCGATCCATGGGGACGTGAGCCAGAAGCCAATCATGCGAAATTCGGTCGAAACAGGACTCGATATCACCCTCTAGAATCCACTGCGGATTTGGTTTGGACAGTGTTTTGAAACACTGTTCAATCGCATCGGCGCAGGACCGCTGCTGGCGAAACCCATAGGAGTTGTTGTCAGCAGTGGTTTCCACCACGGGATCGAGTGCAAGCAAATGTAATGCCTGTTGGGCTCGATCTTTCATAGTGGGAATTCCGAGTGGGCGCATGGTTTTGCCGTCCGATTTCGGGATGTAAACGCGTCGAAGAGGCTGAGGTTGATAGCCCCTATGCTTAAGTTCATGTACAGCCTGTGTCTTCTTTTCTGGTGTGTCCCAGATTTCTTGGTCCACCCCAGGGGTTTTCTTGCCATTGTTTTCTATCACTCGTCGAACGGCGAGAACCTTGCCGCTGTACGAGTGGGTCAGCAGGTGTTGCAGGCTCGCACCTTGCCCCATCTACTAGCCTTCGTCGCCTGCACGATACGCACTTGGAGTCGGCGAACGTTGCGGTGGACGGCTTGCCAATCAATGGCGTACCATTCTGCCGCCTCGCGTGAGACCGCACCAACAGCTTGCGCTGTCGTCATCTGCTTTGCCTTATAGGCCGATTTGCCCAGTTCTCTCGTGTGAAGCACCAGAAGGAAGTCAGCCCGCTTTCGCGCCCGGTGATATTGTCGATGGAACTGACGCAACCGGTATCCGTTCCATTACAGAGCGGCATTCGCTTCCTCCTTCCTCTCATGTCCGCACCGCCGTCGGCCCATCTTGCGATGTGCTTTCCCTTGTGGGGAGCGATACGGATTTATCCTGTTCCGTTGGAATGACGCGATAGGTTAGGTCCGCTCTATACGCCGGCAGTGTGATGTGACCATGACGGAGAAGCCGACACGTTCCGTACCCACTGCGAAAGGAACCGCGCAGCATCTTAGGTTCTCTAAGGGTTACGACGCTTACGAGCATTCGTGTATTCTGAACCGAGTAGCCAGGCCCCATTGCTGGGGCCCAGCCCTCTAAGAACCGGACGTGAGACTTTCGTACTCATCCGGCTCAAGCCCTGCGAACGCCTCTTTGAGGGAGAGGCGGCTTCGATACGGAAAGGTGCTGACGGTGAACCCTGTCGTGGCACTCTGGATGAAGTAGAACGCGGTTTTCCGCGCTCTTCGAACCACCCTTCACAAGAGGGACGCAATGGTGAAGGCGCCACGCATGGCCCTTACCTCCGGCACAAAACTCGGCCCCTACGAAATCATCGCCCCTCTCGGCGCCGGCGGCATGGGCGAAGTGTACCGGGCGCGGGACTCGCGTCTTGACCGCGAGGTCGCGATCAAGGTACTTCCGTCGTACTTGAGTCAGAACCCGGACTTGCGATCGCGTTTCGAGCGCGAAGCTAAGGCGATCTCCGGCCTGCAACACCCCGACATCTGTGTGCTCTATGACGTCGGCCGCCAGGATGGCGTCGATTTCCTGGTGATGGAATACCTGGAGGGCGAAACCCTGCACGCGCGCCTGGCACGCAAGCCGATGACGCCGGACGAAACTCTGCGCATTGGAATCGAAGTTGCCGATGCTTTGGACAAGGCGCACCGCAGCGGCATCGTCCACCGCGACCTGAAGCCCGGCAACGTGATGCTGACCAGGGGCGGAGCCAAGCTGATGGACTTTGGACTCGCCAAGCTACAGGCGTTCGCGGCCGGCGCGCAGTCTGGCACACCGGCGTTCTCCGCAGTGGCCACCTCTCAGCACCGTCCTTGCCGGCCAGGCGGTCGGCATCAAGGAAGTTCACGATGATATTTGGCTGGTCAGCTTTATGGACTATGATCTGGGGTACTTCGATCTGGATACGCGTGTGCTAGAACCACTCGACAACCCGTTCGGCCCGAAGATGTAACCTATGTCTCCGGTACGTTCTGTAACCCATGTCTCCGGGTTGGACCTGGAGAATTTGGTTGCGGGGGGTGGATTTGAACCACCGACCTTTGGGTTATGAGCCCACAGGGAATAGGAATTAAAACAACTTACAAGACGCGGGTGGCCCTCGAAAAACCTTGTAAGAAGCGTTAAGGAATGGTTATTGGACAGCTAAAGGACAGCGAATGAGTGTCGGGCTTGCATTGATTGCGGAACAGGTTTGGCAGAGATCGGATCCGTCTGGCGCTGATCTGCCCGGCGCCTCGAAGCGGATTTTCGCCAGCGTTGAAGAGTCCCCTGGAATTTAACCTCCCGACTTGCCCTGCTCTCCAGCCGCAATCGCCAGCAAAACTTCCTACAAGCCGACTTCTGGGGAATCAGCGAGATTTCATTTGTCCGATTACAGACTTGTGGCCCGGCATAACTGTCGCATTGCTCAAGTTATTCCCCTCGCGGTATCCTCATCCACCCGTGGAGGGTCTATGCTTAGATCTTTTGCTCGCACATTTGCTTCGTCCGGGATCTTTCTGTTATTCCCACTGTTTGTCCAGGCACAGGCTTTGTCTTTTTCTGTCGGCACTGCGACTGCCGCTCCGGGACAAAAATCAACGGGCTTTTTGGAAGTCCCCGCTGGCGTCGACGCTGCTACCAATATTCCCGTCATCGTCATCAACGGCGAAAAGCCTGGCCCTGTCCTAGCTCTGGTCTCTGGCGCCCACGGTACTGAATACACCTCCATCATCGCGCTTGAAAAACTCATCAACCTACTTGATCCCTCTCAAATCGCCGGCACCGTTATCCTTGTCCCCCTCGTCAACATTCAATCCTTCGAACAAAAGGTTCCCCATGTTAACCCTATCGATAGCAAGAGCATGAACCGCTTCTACCCTGGGAAAGCCGATGGGACGCAAACTGAACGTGCGTCCTTTCTTATCACCAAACAAATCGTCGATCGATGCGATTATCTTATCGACTACCACGGCGGCGATCTCGACGAGAGCCTTCGCTCCTACGCGTACTGGGCACCTACTGGCAAAGAGACCCAAGACCGTATATCCAAAGAGATGGTCCTCGCCTTTGGACTCGACCACATCATTATTTGGCGCGACCGTCCCACCGACCTAAGCGCTACTCGCTACCTCGACAACACCTCCGCTGCTCGCGGCAAACCTTCCATCGTTGTCGAAGCTGGCTATGCGGGCATCGTCGAAGCGGATGACGTCGCCCTCCTCGTCGACGGAACATTCAGCACCATGCGTGCTCTCAAAATGCTTTCAGGAGACCCTCGGCCCGTCGAGAATCCCGTCTGGCTCGACAGAGTCGTGGATGTGTTGTCCGACGGCCCTGGCATTTGGTACCCACTTGTGAAGCGTGGTACCTATGTTCAAGTGGGCATGAAAATCGGCTTTGTCACCGACTATTTTGGCAAACTGATACTCGAGGCCCGCGCTCCCGTTTCCGGTGTCATCTTGCACATCAACGCGGTCCCATCCCTCAAAAAAGGCGACAACATTGCAGACATAGCCACCATTGCCGCCACGCCCCCTAAATCTAAGAACTAGAAACAGTCAATGACTCTCCTCTGTGGACACACTGCTCGTGTGCATCCCACGACCGACTTCTCTCTGTGCTGTTTGCAGGGTACGAATCCGGGGAGCGCACACAACTTCCGCGCTGCCCGTGATCAAGAACTAATAAGGACGTGTCGGCGTGTTCACGTCAGCCGCGCCGCGCTGCCTCGATGGAGGCGATGTCGATCTTCTTCATCGTCATCATCGCTTCGAAGGCACGCTTTGCCTCACCGCCACCAGCCGCAAGCGCATCGGTTAGGGCGCGCGGAGTGATCTGCCAGGAGAGGCCCCAGCGGTCCTTGCACCAACCGCATTGGCTTTCCGTGCCGCCATTGCCGACGATCGCGTTCCAGTAACGGTCCGTCTCTTCCTGATTCTCCGTCGCGATCTGGAAGGAAAAGGCCTCGGTGTGCCTGAACGCCGGGCCGCCGTTGAGACCGAGACAGGGAATGCCCAGGACGGTGAACTCCACCGTCAGCACATCGCCCTTCTTGCCGCCCGGATAGTCACCGGGAGACTGGTGAACAGCGGTTACTTTACTATCCGGAAAGGTGACGGCGTAGAAGCGCGCCGCCTCATGTGCGTCCTTGTCGAACCAGAGGCAGATCGTGTTCTTTGGCTTCATGTTCGTGTGCTCCTTGTGCTCGATCAGGCCGAACGCGACCGTTTTTGGGCCGGTCTGTATCCGTGACCCGCCAGTTCATCTGCCGATCCGCTGCGGCCGACGTCTCAAATTGGTCACCACCCGTCCCCTTCGGAATCATATCGCTGGCAGGGATCGACTGCGAGATCTGCAGCTATGACAGGCCAATTTCCGAATGATCCCGATTGAGCTTCCTCCTAGCGGTAGATCACGCAAATCGGCGTAACCTTTACCGATCATGCCAGGATGGTCGGCAAACAGGAAGTAATCCGCACAGAGCCGGAGCCGAGCTAAAAACCCCACCGAATTCACCGCCTGCAAGGCTCAAGATTCAAGTGTTTAGGCGGAAGCACTAGCGTGAGCGGAAATCTCTTGTTTCTGGAATTGGGGTCGAAGGAGTTTTCGAGTAGCTAGCACTGTGACAGCGTTGCCGCCAATGCTTTCGGTGCACCTCGGCAAGAGGCAAGGCGTTGTTGCGCCAACAGCCCAATTTGACTTGCCTCACCGATCGACACTAACATTTGCACCACCTGGCTCCGGGGCACTTCGATCATCGGCCACACCATCTCGCATTACCACATCGTCGACAAGCTCGGCGGCGGGGGCATGGGTGTCGTATACAAGGCGGAAGACACCGAATTGGGTCGTCTTGTCGCGTTAAAGTTCCTGCCCGACGAGCTCGCCCGGGACACACAAGCCCTCGAACGTTTTCGGCGCGAAGCGCGGGCTGCCTCTGCTCTGAATCATCCCAACATCTGCACGATTTACGAGATCGGCAAGCATGGAGCCCAGTCATTCATCGTCATGGAGTTTCTGGAGGGCGCAACGCTGAAGCACCGCATCTCGGTTCGCCCCTTCGAGGTGGGGATCGTCCTCAGTCTTGGTACTGAGATCGCCGACGCGCTCGAAGCCGCTCACTCCAAAGGCATCATTCATCGCGACATTAAACCTGCAAACATATTCCTGACCGAGCGCGGCCATGCAAAAATCCTCGATTTTGGGTTGGCCAAAGTCACGTTGGAGCACAGCAAAGCCATGGAGTCAGGAGTCATGGCTGGTGCAACAGCCGAAGTCAGCGTTGAGCACTTGACCTCTCCAGGGTCCGCGCTGGGCACGGTGGCGTACATGAGCCCGGAACAAGCGTTGGGCGAAAATCTGGACGCGCGCACCGATCTTTTCTCCTTCGGTATCGTGCTGTATGAGATGTCTACCGGCAAACAGCCCTTTGAGGGAAGCACGTCAGCCGCGATCTTCAACGCGATTCTCAACAAAGTGCCCTCCCCGCCCGCACGGCTGAACCCAGGTCTCCCGCAGGAACTGGAGCGCATCGTCAACAAGGCGCTAGAAAAGGACCGCGATTTGCGCTACCAGAGTGCAGCCGAAATGAGGGCCGACCTCAAGCGGCTGCACCGCGACCGGCAGTCTTCATCGCGGCAGTCGGTTGCAGTCGCAGAATCTGGTTCGGCGCCGGCGGCAGTTGCGGAAGCCGCTCCGGTAGGCACAAAACGAGCCCGCATCCCTCTCATCAGTGGCGCTATCCTTGTAACCTTGGCAACGGCGCTGCTAGGGTTCATGGCGGGGGAGCGAATCACTACCCGTCCAATCCCAACGTTTCGCGAGCTGACCTTCCGGCGGGGCGCTCTGCCGGCCGCCCGGTTTGCTCCCGATCCGCGCTCGGCGATCTACAGCGCCTCCTGGGAAGGCGCTCCCCAGACGGTTTTTATCAGTTCCCCAAACTCGACCGAATCTCGCGATCTGGGATTGACCCAGACCAAAGTCTTGGCAGTGTCCTCCGCCGGACAAATGGCAGTGCTGCGCCGTTTTCGCCTCAGCGACAACCGTTTCACGCACACTGGGACGCTGGCTCAGCTCTCGATCGGCGCCGATGCTCCCCGCGATCTGCTGGACAACGTCGAAGAAGCCGACTGGACTCCGGATGGCACCGCGCTGGCGGCAGTGCACGTCGTCGGCAGCCAGAGCCGCGTGGAGTATCCGATCGGCAAGGTCCTATACGAAACCACCGGCTGGATCAGCCATCTGCGCTTCTCTCCTAAGGCTGATCGCCTGGCATTCATCGACCACAATCTGCTGGGAGATGACGGTGGCGTGATCAGTGTGGTCGATCTCAGCGGCAAGAAGTCAGATTTGACCGAGCGCTGGGCCAGCGCTTTCGGTTTGGCCTGGTCGCCTTCTGGAAAGGAGGTCTGGTTTACCGCCACACCCACCGGCTTCAGCCGTTCGCTGCGTGGCGTTACTTTGTCGGGCAAGCTGCGTGAACTGCTGAGCGCCCCGGGGACACTTACGCTGCACGATGTGGGTGCTGGTGGGCAGGCCTTGATTTCGCGCGATTCGATGCGCGCCGGCGCAATCGGCCTGGCGTCGGGGGAGACCAAAGAGCGCGACCTGAGCTGGCAGGACTGGACCATTCCGTACGATATAACCAGCGATGGGAAGATAATGCTCTTCGTTGAGGCAGGTGAGGCCGGTGGTGGCGAGTATGCGGTGTTCACTCGTGAAACCAATGGCAGCTCCGCAATCCGTCTAGGCGCGGGATCGCCGAATGCGCTTTCGCCGGATGGCAAGTGGGCACTTGTGCTACGTCAGAACCTATCCCCTCCCGACTTCGCACTGCTGCCCACCGGTGTGGGACAGCAGCGGACCCTCAACACTGGCAATGTTGTTCCGGCGTTCGGTGAGTTTTGTACCGATTCCAAACGTATGTTGCTTGAGGGGCACGAACCCGGTCACGGCCCGCGGGTCTACCTTATGAGTCTGGATGGCGGGCAGCCGCGCCCCATCACTCCTGAGGGGACTCGTCTGGGGAGGACCCCCCAATCCATTTCGCCCGACGGCAAGCGTATAGCGATTGTTACCAGCGGTGGGATTGCCGTGGTCTCCGTTGATGGTGGCGAACCGCAGCTGCTGCGGGAGTCGCAACCGGGCGAGCAGCCCATTCGTTGGACGAAGGACGGCAACGGGTTGCTTATCGGACGGCGCGGCCAAATTGCATGCGAGGTTTCACGCCTAGATGTCCAAACCGGTACGCGCACGCCGTGGAAAGCGTTCAGCCCATCCGACGTGGCCGGCGTGACTAGCGTCGCTTGTCCCCGCATTGCTGCCGATGAACAACACTATGTGTTTGGCTACGTTCGCAACCTATCCGATTTGTTTCTTGTAGAACACCTGAAATAGGCAAGCACCGGGAGTGCGGATGAGGTGGCGGTCTGGCGGGAGGACGCATATCCAATGACTCCTTCCTGAAACCCAGATCGGTCGTATGTCCATGTACTCCGTCCGGACGATTGTGCCAGCTACTCGAAAACTCCTTCGACCCCAATTCCAGAAACAAGTCTTTCTGGGGGACCGAGATTGCGCGAGACCGATGCTGAAAAATCAAGCGTTTGCGTGCGCCGTTCCGAGATGGGTTTTGGAAGGCTGTGGTTCGATCCGGTCGCTGCCATGTTTGCAACAGCGATTACTTCCGGGTTGCTCGTCGCTCGGAAGCCAGTGCTTAGCGCGTCACGCGGTCGTATCCATGTCAGAGCGGAACATCTTTACCGCCCACCGCTGATCGGTCAGAATCATCACGGAACAATTACTTAGCCTGACTCGTATTCAGGCAAGAGGGAACTGCACAATCCAGGCCTGCCCATTTCCGTTAAGGATCTGACGCATATGTTTCTAAATGAACTACGAATTCCTCTTCGTCATTTGCAGAAGTCGCCCGGCTTCACGACCGCAGCGGTGCTGATGCTCGCGCTGGGAATCGGAGCCACGACCGCCATTTTCTCTATCGTGGAAGGCGTGTTGCTGCGTGCGTTGCCATTCCCAAATTCCGAAAGGCTGGTAGCGGTCTCTGACATCTTGCAAGGGGGCAACGGAGAGTCCGGCGTCACGGCCCCAGATATTCGTGCATACATGCGAGACACGCATAGCTTCGAGGCTCTTGGGGGTTATGAAACGGCGGGTTACGAACTCTCCGGCATTGGAGAGCCAGCGCAGGTGAATGCGGCCCGAATGTCAGCCGAGGTGTTTTCAGCCCTTGGGGTCGCGCCTCTGTTGGGCCGATTCTTTACGCAGCAGGAGGATGACCGACACGAGCAGGTAACCGTCATCAGTTACGCGCTCTGGCGGAGCCGACTGCATGGCGATGCGCACGTATTGGGAACCAAGATCTTGCTCGATCGCAAACCGTACATCGTGACCGGCGTAATGCCTCGCAGTTTCGAATTCCCCCTGGTGCCGGGACACCTGAACAGCAGTGAGCTGTGGGTTCCCATGAGCTTCACGGAACAGGAACTCACGACGGGAGCGGCATCCTGGAATTTCGCCATGGTGGGACGGCTCAAGGCAGGAATCACTGCAGCGCAGGCACAGAGTGATGCGGAGCGGGTTGCCCAGGAGACGATGCGGGGCTATCCGCCGTTCATGTTGGACCTGCGGATTCAGGCAGTGGTGCGCTCGCTTCATGAACAGACCGTTGGGCAGGCTCGCCGACTCGTACGGACGCTGTTTCTAGCCACCATGATTGTGTTGCTGATCGCCTGCGCCAACCTTGCTGGACTACTGCTGGTTCGGGGCATCCGTCGCAGGCGCCAGATTACGCTACAGATGGCCCTGGGAGCGCCCGCAGGTACGCTGCTGCGCGAGGCGGTACTTGAGAGCATGCTACTGAGTCTTACCGGAGGCTTGTTCGGTCTGGGTCTGGCGGCGATCGCGGTGCGAGTGGGGGTTAGCCTGCTGCCTGAAACGCTGCCTCGTATTCAGGAAATCAGACTCGACGGGCAGGTAGTGCTGTTCGCAATCGTGGTGTCGGTGCTCACTGGCATGGTTTGCGGACTGGCTCCGGCTTTCGCCGCCTTGCGCACGAGCGTCAGCCAGGCCCTTAAGGAAGGGGGGCGCACGGTGGGCGGAGGGCATGTGTGGCTTCGCAGCGCGCTGGTGGCTGGTGAAATCGCCATCGCACTGGTGCTGCTGGCGGCTTCCGGCTTGTTGCTGCGGAGCTTCCAGAAGATGCTTGCCGTCGATCTCGGCTTCCGTCCGGATCATGTGCTCACGGCTTCCTACTCGCTGCCACAAAAACAATACGCAACTCAGCCAGCGGTAGACGAGTTTAATCACGAACTGATTCGCCGTATTCAGCAGCTTCCCGACGTGAAGTCTGTTGGGCTGACCTCGTTTCTGCCTGCCTCGGGGGGCAACAGCAATACGACCATCGAGGCGGAAGGCTGTGTCGCATCTCAGAGCGGCGGCATGAATCTGGCGACGCAGGTGTCGGTGGAGGGTGACTATCTGCGGGCGATTGGTGTTCCGCTGCTCTCCGGGCGTTATTTCACCCCGGCGGACACAGCGGATACGCAACTGGTCGCGATCGTTAATCACAAGCTCGCCGAGCATTGCTGGCCCGGTTCAGACCCGGTCGGCAAGCGTCTGCGCCTGGGATTGCAAGATCCGAAGATCCCCTGGCTGACCGTGGTGGGTGAAGTGGCGGATGTAAAGGAGGCCTCGCCCGACATACCTAGCAAGCAACAGTATTACTCGCCGCTCGAACAGTATGAGAAGTCCATAGGACCCTTCGCCTCTCTGGTAGACGTGAACGGAAATTCAGGCGCTGTCGTCGTGCGGACGGCAATGGAGCCGGAGCAGATGGCGAATGTGGTGCGTGCGACAGTCCGCTCGATCGACCCTCAGTTACCGCTCGCGCAGGTCCAAAGCATGGAACGCGCTGTTTCCGATAGCGAAGCTCCACGCCGCTTTAACACCATACTCATATCTGCGTTTGCGACGGCGGCAGCGCTACTGGCGGCGCTCGGCATGTACAGCGTCATCGCCTTCTCGGCAGCTCTGCGCACACAAGAGATGGCCATCCGTATGGCTTTAGGATCGCAACGAGTCGGCATTCTGCGCCTCGTATTTGTCTCCGCAGCGAAAGTGGCTGTGGTCGGGTGCGCGATCGGACTGTTCGGCGTAGCTGTGGCTTCGCGGCTGCTGGCCTCTTTTCTTTTCGATGTCAGCCCTCTGGATCCACTGGTGCTGAGCCTGGCAGCAGTCTTCGTACTATTACTAGCATGGGTCGCTTCATTGCTGCCCGCGCACCGTGCAGCTTCCATCGACCTCATGAGCATTCTCCGCGCGGAGTGACACCCGACTCCTAGCGCTATCTCGATGGTTCGTGGGGTTCACGTGGATAGCCGAGAGTATTCGTAAAACTGGCAGTCCCCTGTGTATCACAAAGCTCGTTTCATAATCTTTCTGAACCGAATCCCACCTGCAATATACGACGCGCTTAGAACCTTCCCTGTGGACGTGAGTTGGATTCTGAATGGTCCGCAAAGCGGACAATGGCTCGTTCAGTCTGGTGGCCCAATTCCAATTTTGTCGTTCACGGCATCTTGAATCCGCTGTTTGCAACCGAGGTATCGTTCCGTTGTCTGAATCGAAACGTGACCGAGCAGAAATTGGATTTGCTCCAGTTCGCCTCCGGCGGCGTAGCAAAGCCGTGCACACGTTCTGCGGAGATCGTGCGGCGATAATTTGTCGATTCCAGCCTTCGTGGCGTACTCCCGAACCACGTGCCAGACCGCCTTTTCTGTTAGCCTCTCTCCCCACGTTTTCCCCATCTTGTGCACCCGACGAAACAACTTGCCCGATGTAATGTTCGCTGCCTGGATCCAGTGGTCGACGACATCCTTCACCCATACCGGCATCGGGATCGTGCGGGTGTGGCCTGCCTTTCCCTTCATGTCGACAATGGCCCAGTGTTCTTCCCTCCGCTGAATGTGGCCGAAATTTAGCTCAACTGCCTCATGTCGCCGTAGGCCACAGGCAAGTAAGACGGCCAGAAGTGCTCGATCACGCTTTTCCTTCAAGCGCTCCACGCCGGGAACCTGCCATAGTCTCTGCGACTGTTCAGCCGTGAGCCAGTTTCCTAGCCTTACGCCAATCTTCTTAAGGCCCTTCACTCGTCGGATGCCTGCAGCTAGGTCGGGGCTTAGGAGGCCACAATCAGCCGCCTCATAGGCCAAGCGGCGGACCGCTCCTAAGCGAAGATTGATGGTCCCCGGAGCGAGATTTCGGGATTCGAGATGGATTCGATAGCGGAGCACAACGGTCCTGCTGAACGAGAGCCTCGGCTCCGAGCAGTACCACTCCACGAATTCTTCAATGGCGTGCCGGTAACCGCGCTGCGCGTCTGCAGAGGTCAGGCTGTTCAGAACGGCAGATTTTGCCTGATCCAAATCGGGTATGCGAAGAACTGCTTTGGGCTTGGGGCGAGTTCGTTTCGAGGCAGGCTTCCGAGACATCGTTCGCGGTCCTCCTTAACCGCCCTACGATGGTCTGCCTACCTCAGCCACTCTACGGATTGCCCGTTATGCGGCCAAATGGCTCTGACTTGTATCAAGGGCTCAAAGCTCTTGGAAATTTAAACACCGTGGCGGCACCGGCGAAAACTGCCAAAAAACTTCGCGTGGCCTTGTAAAACCCGGGCCTTCGCCGTTCCGTTCACACTGAGCGACCATTCGTCCTTTTCAAACGTTCCTCCGAGCAAGATGCCATCCGTACGTGGAAACATATAGAGGTCATCCTCCATGCTAGCCATGTAGTTCACTTCCTCTTGCGGAAGGAGCACAGTCAACTGTCCTTTTACGGGACCTAGTTCCCGATCGTCGAAGAGCGCCCGCGCACCCAGCCCCGTGCAATTGAAGATGACCGGCTCAGCGAGCTGCTGAAGCTGCGAGGCATGGTCAAAGTGCACCACCCGGATCGCGCCGCCGGCGACGCGGAAATCCGTCAGCATCGCATTCAGGTAGATAGGCGGCTCAATCAACATCGTGTCGTACTGCAACACGAAGGGATAGCCCGAAAAGGGGTGCTCCGATTCCCTTAAGAGGCGCGTCTCCGGGGTAAGCGGGAGAATCGCGCGTGACACATCATCATCGGTAATCTCATGACGGCTCAGGAAGTAATTCCGAATCCAGCGCACACCGTACCGCGGTCCGAGCATGGTTTGATAGCGGCGGTGAGCAAGCTCTGTTGCCTGCAGAAACTGGTTCATAAACTCCGGCGTTTTCTTGTCGAAGTCGAAGACGCCGTAGGGAAGCCACTGGCCCCCGGCGATGTTGGAGGTGGTGTTCGGAGGAAGTTCGCTCGCATAAATCGTGACCCGCAAGCCGCGGTCCTGGAGCAGTCGCGCCGTCGCCAGTCCCACCGCTCCGCATCCGAGTACCGCCACGGAAGATAAGGGCTCGCCCGGGAGGAGTGCGGTAGCCAGTTGCGAAGTACCCCAGGAAAGAGTAATGCCGGCTCCTCCATGACCGTAGTTGTGGATGATGAGTTTGTCTCCCAGCTTCTCGCTCTTGACCACAAATCCTGACGGCCGGTGCGGCCTGAGTCCAACGACGGTTCGGATTTCTCGGTCCGGCGAGACCAGCACGGGAGCGAGGTTGCAGCTATTTCCGGAAAGGGGATCCAAGGCGCGCGGCCGGCTTCTGTAACAGCCGGAAAAGACGCTGCCCGCTGTGACTCCAGTTGCGTACAGGAATTGCCTGCGATTCACGACTTGCTCCGAAACAAAACAGGAAGACTATGGAGTTGCGAGGAATTGTATCTCATTACTGCTGAAAATCTTAGGCTCGTGAGTTCGAAGAATCATTGAGTCTGATCCTTCTCTTCGTGTGTATCTCCGCGAATCCTGGACGTGTTGTCGGCCAACCGGAAGTTGGCCAGAAACGGGCTTCGAGACCATTAGCCTCCAGATGAACGACCATACTGATCGCGGCCTGGGAGGCCGCCAGTATGGCACATCGGAAGAAATCGAAACCCTCCAAGGCCAAAACAATCCTTCGGCTGCCCGACTTGGAACAGTCGAAGAATGCAGTTCTTCATTCGCTCGCTGCGGCCAGTTCGCAAGAATCATACCCAGGGCAAGCCAGATTGGTAATTAGACTGCAGTATCCGACCAAGTGTGGAGCCGAATTGGTAGATCGAACTCCATCCGCAGCCACCAGCGAATTAAGCCACGGAGAGGCATGAGATATTTGGGTCATGCTCCCGAAGGGAAGAGTGATGCGAACGCTACGAGGGAAACGCCATACACTTGTTTTCCTCAGTCGGCGTGGAGACAATTTGCGATTCGCCGTTGTGACCTTGGCAGCGTGTCTTGCTGCAACCAATCTGGCCGTTGGGCAATGGATGGGAAAGCAGACAGGTTGCTACGCAGATTCCATCGCCGCAAATTCCATCGCCGCAAATCCGAACCGGCCGACGGTCGCGAATCCTGCCGATATCACGCAATACGGCGTATTGGAGTTGGAATATGGCTGGGATCGGCTGTGGCCTGGAGTGGGCGTCCAGCAGACGTCTGTCGGTGGTCTTTTGAAATTTGGGATGCTTTGCGACGTTGAATTGCGTTGGAACACAACCTCGTTCCTGTCACAGACTGACGCGAGCGGTACGCACCGGAGTTTCGGAGACAATTGGCTTGGTCCGCAGATCCGGGTTTACCGGCAGACGAAACGGGTGCCAACGCTGGCCTTCGCCTACGCCATCAAAATACCCTCGGCCAGCACGAAAGATGGCTTGGGAACGGGGCACGTGGATCACGCATTTACCTTTCTGGCGAGCAAAGATATCGCGCAATTTCACTTCGATTTCAACTTCACCCAATTCCTGATCGGCCGGCCGAATACGTCTGGCTTTGACAAGAATCAGCAATTGAATCTGGCGTTTTCACACGTCATCCGCGGCAAGCTCCAGGTCACCGGGGAATTTTATGGTGACACCCGACTCAACCAAACCACACCAGGGTTCGCGTCTTCGCTGTGGGCGCTGACGTACACAGTTGTTCCCCGGCTGGTGATTGATAGCGGTTTTGAGGCGGGACTCACTTCCGGCGGGCCGCATCGGCACGCGTTCGTGGGAGCGACCTATTCGATAGCAAATCTCTACCCCGGATGGCGACGAAATCGATCAAGGAATCCAGCCGAATCGATAAGAAAAATCGATTAACAGATCTGGCTAGAGATTCTGTAGAAGACAGAAGTGGCTGGTGGCAGTCGTTGCGACTCCCAACCCTCGGATGAATTGGTCCGGTTCCGGACGGGTCGTCGGCAATGGGGAAGTAATCCGGGCATCCGTCAGTGCTTCGTTGGCGGTCCAGAAACGGGCTTCGGGGAGATGTCATATCTGAATGTCAGCGCCGGGGCAGATCTCCCCGAAGCCGACTTCGGGACAACGTCGTCGGAGTCTGCGTGAAACGTAACGTCGAGTGAGCGCGTCATCCACTCCCTTTTCATCATGCACGATACAATTGTGCGACAAACATGCCCCTGGCTCCCGGAACTCGCCTAGGCCCCTATGAAATTCTTGCGCCCATCGGTGCCGGCGGCATGGGCGAAGTGTACCGCGCGCACGATACGCGCCTGGAGCGCGACGTTGCACTCAAGATCCTGCCTCCTGAGCTTGCTGGAGATCTTTCACGGCGGGCGCGCTTCGAGAGGGAGGCGCGGGCGGTCGCGGCGCTCAACCATCCCAACATCGTCGCCGTGTACGATGTCGGCGAGGGCTACATGGTGAGCGAACTCGTCCATGGCGATACGCTGCGTGGTGCGAAATTTGGACTGCGTAAGACGCTCGACATCGCCACCCAGATTGCCAGCGGCCTGGCTGCGGCGCACGCTGCAGGAATCGTTCATCGCGATCTCAAGCCGGACAACGTCCTTCTCACGAAAGACGGACGGGCGAAGATCCTCGATTTCGGACTGGCGCGTCGTCGCGACCCGCAGGCGGCAGCCGCGGATGAAACCCTGGCCGAGCATACCGAACCCGACATGGTGATGGGAACGGCGGGCTACATGTCGCCGGAACAAGTGCGTGGGCTCGAGGCCGACCATCGCAGCGACATTTTTAGCTTTGGTGTAATGCTGCACGAAATGCTGAGCGGGCAGCGTGCCTTCCAGCGCGAGACCTCGGCGCAGACGATGACGGCGATTCTGCAAGACGATGCGCCAGATCTGCCGCGCACCGTGCCGGGCGGAGTGCGCGAAGTGGTGACGCATTGTCTGGAAAAAGACGCACCCAATCGCTTCCAATCGGCGCGCGACCTCGGCTTCGCGCTGCACGCGCTTGGACAGGGCGAGAGCCAGAGCGGGACGGCAATGGTTTCCGTGGGGAGCGGTTCATCGCCCATGGTTTCCGCACCATCGCGCCGCGCATGGCTTTCGATGGCAGTGCTCCTGTTGGCCGTAGCAGCAACCTTCGCGCTTACGCGTTGGTTGTCGCACGAGCCGCCCCCTACACGCTGGTCCGCCGTTCGGCTGGGAGGGCCGGAGATCTCGATCAACCCTCGCCTATCGCCCGACGGCCATCTGCTGGCATTTCAGGCCATGGTCGACGGCGATACGCAAGTCGCGGTCATGAAGCCGGAATCCGGCAACTGGAACGTGCTGACGCGGAGGCGGGATCAAGGATCGGTCGACTTCCTGTGCTGGTCTACCGATGGCAGCACCATCTATTTCAGCCGTAATACGGATGTGCCCCAGGGAATATTCAGCGTGCCGTTTCTGGGCGGCGAGGAACACCTGCTCTTGGAAAATGCCGATAATCCCGCGGCTCTGCCGGATGGCTCTCTGCTGTTGTCGCGAATCAACCAGAAACGCCGATTGCAGTTGTTCCATTTTTGGCCGGAAACAGGGAAATTGCAGGAACTTCCGGTCGAAATGATCAACGCGGTTAGCTTCTTGGCCATTCAAGTTTCACTCGACGGCCGACGTGCAATTGTCTTCGGAAGCGCGATCGGGAAGACCGCTCAGAATCCATCTTTGATGGAAGTTGATCTGGCCGCGGGGTCGGCGCGACCCGTGCCGGTGAATGGGCTGGCCAACGCCACCCTGCGTGCCTACTCGCTTTCCCGGGACGGAAAATCCATCATCGCCGCGTTTCGCGAGCAAGCCCTCGCGCGCATCGTCCGTATTCCTCTCGATGGAAGCGGGGTGCCTCGGGAACTCTTCACCGTGACCAGCGACGTTTGGGCGGTTGAGACTGGGCCCGACGGAAGCGTTCTGGTGAGCCCTCTTGAGCGTCCTGCGGAACTGGTGAGTTATTCGCGGCACGGGACGCAACCACCGGGGCAACTGATACCAGTGAAGATCGCGAGTTTTCCGGAGCTTTCCTCGCTGGACATGGTAGTGGTGCTATCCGACGGGCGCGCCGTGGTCCCCGCTGAAGTCTCAGGCTTGACGCGCTTAATGGCCGTGGAGCGCGGTAAGACTCCAGTAGCGTTAGTCAACACTCCAGAGGAGACTGCGGCGCCTATCACCGCCATGGCTGGAAACCGGATCGCACTCATGATCGGGCCCGAACTGAATGAAAACATCGCCATTGCGGACGCCTCCAATGGCCGTATTAGCGCGCGAATCTCGCCGGGCAAAGGCAGCATTCAATCCCTGACGGCCTCGCCGGACGGAGCGACGCTCTACTTCACGGCGGGAGGATCGGTCTGGTCAATCGCTTCCGGTGGCGGCGACGCGACCAAGATTTGCGCCGGCGATTGGGTGGTGGCAAATCCTGTGGGCGGGACGTTGGTCGTGGCGCGCAACCTGAGTTCGCGAATCAGTTTGTTTGAGGTCTCGGCCGCGCGCGGCTCGGAACGCGCGATTCCTTTCGACCGCACTTCTCCGTTATTTAATCTCTATATTTCGCCCGGCACGATTCGCAGCGACGGCCAGATGCTGGTGCCACTCAATGTTGCCGATTCGTGGTTCAACCCTCTGGCGCAGCTCGACCTGAAGACCGGGCGGATTACGCGATTGGCCGGCGACGGCGTGAGCGACCTGCCCTCGGCGGCCTGGACCCACGACGGCGGAATCGTCGCCAGCCGGTTGGGTCTGGTTTCGACCATCTGGAAGTTCACACCGCAGGACAAGTAAGCCCCGTCAACCTCGGCTGGACACTCTCGAGCTGCCGGAAGACCTCGTCACCACCAATCCGGGACGCATCATGGATTCGAAAATCTCGAGCCCTAAGTCAACGGGAGCCGACGACCATGGATGGATTGTCGGCAATTGGGAAGTTGACTTCTGGTTTGCCCGTCACTTGGGAGCGGTGTTTTCGATAGCAATTCCCCGTCCTCGTGTACAGTCAGAGCTGGCTCGTGTCCGCCTGATTGCTGATCTGGAGATCCCAGCCGTCAGGATCGTGGACGTGAAAACTCTCGAACTTGCCGTTCATATCGGGCTTTGGGTCCAGGCCACGTTTTTCGAGTTCGGCCTTCACTTTAGCAGTCTGCCAGGGCTCTATACCCCAAGAGATGTGGTCGATCACACCGGTGATCGTCGGCTGAGTCGGGCCTTCCGCGACACCCGCGTATCCTGCGCGATTTCGGATAATGATGCCGCCAACGTTGCCGACTTTCATTGAGCACTGCTTCTGGCCGTCGTCGTGAATGATCTCCCACCCCATCAGGTCGCGATAGAACGCGGTGCTTCGCCGGTAGTCGGAGACGGCGTAGGAGATGTGATCGAGCCATACGGTCTTCCACGGCGCTGGAGAATGTGATGGCGGGATTCTGGATTTTTCAGCCGGCTTCTGCGCGGCCGCGAGTGCAGCCGGTCCCGCCGTCACCCCAAGAGCAAGCGCTTGGATCAGTTGCCTACGCGTCAATTTCCCCGTCTCGAAATCCTGCAGCAGTTCGCCGATGACATGCTCCATCGAACCCTCCTCCGGGCCCACTTCGCCCTAACTAACGCTGAAAATCATACGCTCCGCTTTGCCGTCTGGCACCATAGCCAGCGAAACATCGCCAATGTATGCACAAGGTCAAAATCGGAGGGCCAGATTGCGAGTCGTCGGCAAATGGGGAAGTTGACTTCTGGTTTGCCCGTCACTTGGCAGGAATGCCCATTTTCTGCCTTCTGGGGCTGTCCCGTTGCTGCTTCCGTGGTCTTGACTGACTGTTTCTGCAGGAGTGTAATTGCTTTCCAACTCACGCCAGATCACACGGTTTTAGAGGGACTTTGGTGCACGTGAGGAGGAAACAATGAGCTGCGACGCGGGCCTGATCCCCTATTCTGCATCATTTCTGCTTGTTATGTTTTGCGCAGCGAATCTCTCCGCTGCTCCGATGCCTCCAGTTGCGCCTACCCAGGCACAAATTACCGTCTTGTACGATGCATTTGGCAAATCCCCCGACATGCACAAGGACTGGGGCTATGCTGCTCTAGTCGAATACGGCGGAAAGCGGATCCTGTTCGACACCGGCAACAATCCAGACATTCTTGCGCACAATGCACAAGTGAAAGGCATCGATCTTTCGAAGATGGATTTTGTCGTAATGTCGCACCGCCACGGGGATCACATGGGAGGATTGTCCTACGTGCTGAAGGTGAACCCAGCAGTGAAAATCTACGCCCCTAAAGAGGGCTTTGGCGTCTATGGAGCGGACCTGCCCAGTACGTTCTATCGAAAGGATGCCTCCCTGCCTCCTGAGCAGCGGTACTACGATGGCGCTCCGCCCGACATCATGCGATTCGGGTCGGCTTGGCCCGGGGCGAACTTTCAACTCGTGGACAGAAACACCGAAATCGCTCCTGACATTCACCTCATTGCGTTGGTGTCGGACAAGCCGGGAACGCTTGAATTGCGTGAGTTGTCGCTAGCGATCAGTACACCCGAAGGCATTGTGATCGTGGTCGGCTGCTCACATCCTGGCATTGACAAAATTGTCGCAGCGGCGAGCACGATTAATCCCCGCGTTCATCTGATTGCCGGAGGGTTTCACCTCGTGACGGCGGGTGACTCGGACATTGATAGGATCGTTACAGCTCTCCATAACCAGTTCAAAGTGGACTACATCGCACCCGGCCACTGCACTGGGGAACCTGCATTCACCACACTCAGAAAGGCTTTCAGTGATCGATATCTCTATGCCGGCCTTGGTACCACCCTGTCTCTGAGCAAACTACCCAATTAAGAGTTGATCCTGATCGATATTGGTTTGTCGGCGATACTGAAGTTGAACCTCCCGCCGGGTGGTCTCAACGTTCTCAACTTACAAAGAGCTTGAATTGTTGTACCAGCGCAACACCCGGAGGGCGCGCAGTGTGTTCCAGCGGCTTGCAGTTCCGACAGCGGTTTCCATTTCCAATGGAATATGTTCGCGATGAAGCAGGTTGAGCGGCCACCGCCCGTTCTGGTGCCGGCGCTGAATCACGACTTCTATGGCTTCGCGGACGCGACGATCGGGTTTGATTCCTGCATTCCGCAAATAATCGAGTCCCCGCAAAACGTCGTAGTGCCAAAACGTCGGGAAGGAAAAGCGGAGCCAGCGTTTGTCGATGACTTCGCCGGTTCGAAGTGAGTGGAACAAGTGGCGATCGAGCAGATACTTTTCGCCTCTCTTACGGGCCTTCGTAACGACTGCCGATTTGCGCCGTGCGCGTTCGTAGGCGAGCAGTCCTTCGAGCACGCAGATGGTCGTATGGAATGAAGAGCGGCGGCTTAGCGGACGTTTTGGTGAAGGTTCAACCGCCTCGCAGTTCCATCCGCCATCATCGAGTTGCTCGCGCAGAAGTTGACGAGCCAGCGCGTCGTTCGGTTCGTTGAAATACGCGCCGAGGGCGAGGATTCTGCCGTTGATGCAGGGCTCGGTTTCGCCTCGAAGGAAAGGCCGGTTGTTGAGCGGCTTAAACACGAGCAACTTGTCGACGCGCTCGATCATTTTGCGTGCCTGTTTGCTGGCGGGGTCGAGGCCGAGATCCATCAAAACGACAAGACTATAGAGCGTAGTGAGCAAGCCTCGGTCTTCATTCGGCCCGCCCCAGTTACCGGTGCGAGATTGGCGAGTGAGAAGTTGGGCTCCCCAGCCTTCGGTTGTGACCCGGGATCGCTCGGTTGCAATCGCGTTGGGGGCTTCGTCAGTGAGGTCCCTCATTACCTGCCAGCGGATCGCAGGATCGGAATCGAGGAGCCATTTGAGGTGCGCGGGTCGAGGTGCGTAATCTTGCAGGCGCATTGGTCTCTTATAGCAAATGGTCTGTGATTTTGGTTCCCGAAACGCGTTGGGTCCGCCGGGCGGCCGGAAGAAGGCCTTCCGGAAGCGTCGTCGGCAACTCTTCCGTTACGAAGATTAGGGAAGAGTCGCCCGTCAATCGGGAGCAATCGTTGAGAAGCTCCCACTATTGGTTGGGAAGGGATAGCTGTCCGTGTGGCCTGATAGAACGGCCACGTGGCTAGGTGCTTTCCAAGCTTGAGCGGGAATTACTGCAGCTTCGCGTACTCGGCCTTGGCTTCTTTCAGGATGGGAACATCTTGGTCGGCATCTTTCCAAAGAGCGAAAAAGTCCTGGTAAGCGGTGCGACTTTTCTGGGAATTACCCTGAAGCGCATAGGCGCGGCCCAGCCCCAATTGCGCGAAGGACATCAGCGGGTCGGACGGTGAACCACCGTGAAGAGCGAGAATCTTCTGAAACTCCTGCGCGGCTTCACTCCCGAGGCCGGCCTTCCAACAAGCAAGCCCGCGGATATATAGCACCTGCGTGTTCGCCTTATCGTAGGCGTTCGCTGGCTTCAGTAGTTCGATCGCCTTGGCCGCGTCGCCGCTGCTCAGGGCTGCGGCCGCCCGTACCTGAGGTACGAAAAGGGATTGCACAAGGACATCGTCGGGGCGACTCTTGGCGACCTCATCGGCGAGGTCGAGCGCCTTTTTGCTCTCTCCGGCGACAGCCAGAGTTGATCCTGTGAAAAGCTTTTGGTTGTAGTTCTTAGTAATCTTTAGAGTCTGATTGGCGGATGCAACCGCCTCTTTGTGATTCCCAAAGAGTACCTGCACCCACCCGCGCTCATTCACCGGGAACGCTTCCGCACTGGTGACCTGGATTCTCTGACCGACTTGCCGAGCCTTCTCATAAGACTGTTCGGCCTGCCGGAGCTGCCCGTGCGAGGCCGCGATGTCCCCATGCCGTTGGTAGGCTGCCCACTCTAAGTCCGGTTGCGCCTTGCCGAGAGATTCCTCTTTTTCCATCGTAGCGAGATCGTTCTGTGCCAGCGCGATGTTCGCCAAAAGGTCATGAAGAGACATGAATTCGGGATGGAGCCGCAGTCCCTGGTTCGCCACCGTCTTGGCTTCTTCCAGCCGGTTCAATGCCGAGTATGCGGCCGTCGCGCCCCCATATCCCCGCTCTTCATCGGGATCCACGCGTATCGCTTCCAGCGAAATCCCCAAAGCCGTTTCAAAGTTCCCCAATTGCGCAGCGGTTACGGCTAGATTGATGTAGGGGGTGATATCCCGAGGATACGTCTGCTTGTAAAGTTCGTAAGCGGCGTTTCCCTTATCCAACTGCCCGCTGTCCGCATAGTAATGCGCGGTGATGTAAAGTCTTTCGCGCTCGCTGGTCCTGTCCTTCAGCTCGAACGCCTTCTTACGATATGCTTCCGACGTTTCCAGCTCTCCGTAGTTGAGGTAGACGGTGCCCAGTCGGGCGTAGGCCAGGGCGAAGTTGGGATCCAAGTCCACAGCCTGTTTGTAAAACGGGATGGCTGCCAGATCATTCCCCGTGCTGTGTTTTTCATCACCCAAGGTGAATGCCTTGAGCGCTTCCAACGACGACGTGGTCGCCTCCTCCAGAGGCTTATCAAACTTTTTGATGGACGCCAGGGACTCACCGAGTTTTTCGCGCAACTGCGTTGTGGATTGATCGAGCGCCTTCAGCACCTGCTCTTTGCTGTCGGCCCGCGCCTGCACCTCGGCAAGAGTCTCGTCGGTCGCGGCATTGACGGCATCGAGTGTTACTACGTACTGACTACCCAGGCCGGCGATTGATCCGGTGAGCAACGCTTTCACACCCGTCCGTTGGGCGATCTCGCGCCCGATACCGGGCGTGATCAGTTCATCAGTCGATTTGCCCATCATCGCAAGCGTCTGGCGCACCTTTTCGTCCGAGACCACGTTCAAGAAGGGCGACTGTTGCAGGTCAACGGCCAGCGCTTTCTTCAGCGTTCCATCAAAAACGACGTCGCCCGTAGTGTTGACGAAATCGGCGAGCAGGATCGAGTCCTTCCCAGTAATAACCTGAGCTCGGGAGGAACGGAAATACAGGGCGCCCGCCACGACCAGAAGAACAAGCGCCGCGATGGGCACAAGAATCTTCCACGGTCGACGGCGCGCGACTTCCACCGGGACAGATGCACTGGGCGGGCTGACCGCCACGCGGGCTGAACTCGTTCGCTCGCGGACCGGCACGCGTGCGGAGCCTGATCCAGACGCCGACGTTGGCGGCGTGACCGCCGAATTTGAAGGGGGCGGGAGTTCCACCTCGCTCTGAACCGCAGCCCGTCCGGAGTCCGTATCGCGCTTCAAACGCTGCAGGTCGGCGCGGAGATCGCCGGCGTGCTGGTAGCGCAGGTTGCGATCTTTCTCCAGCGCTTTATTCACGATGCGCTCGAGCTCGGCCGGAAGATCGGGATTCAAGCGCACTGGAGCCACCGGGGCTTTGTGAAGGATGCAATCAAACAGAGCTGCTGAAGTCTCGCCTCGGAACGGCAGAACTCCCGTTGCCATCTCGTACAGCACAGCGCCGAAGGAAAACAAGTCGGTGCGCCCATCGATGTCTTTGCCGAGGGCCTGTTCTGGAGACATATATGCCACCGTCCCCAAGGCGGTGCCCGGGCTGGTCAGGTGGGGATTCTCCTGCTCGACGGTAGCGTCTTCCAAGGCAGCGTCGGGATGGGCGCCCATCGGGGTAACCTTGGCCAGTCCGAAGTCCAGGACTTTGGCGTGGCCGCGTTTGGTAACGAAGAGATTGGCGGGCTTGATGTCGCGGTGAACAATGCCTTCGCCGTGGGCTGCATCGAGCGCGTCGGCGATCTCCATCGCCAGAGACAGGACTGAGTCGATCTCCATCGGGCGCCCGGCAATGCGATGCTTGAGCGTGACGCCATCCAAGAATTCCATGGCGATGAAGGGATGTCCCTCGTGCTCACCGATGTCGTGGATGGTGCAGATGTTGGGATGATTCAGGGCCGAGGCAGCCTGCGCCTCGCGCTGGAAGCGGCTCAGCGATTGCAGATCGCGCACGACGTCGTCGGGCAGGAACTTGAGAGCTACGAAACGGCGGAGGCGCGTGTCCTCGGCCTTGTACACCACGCCCATGCCGCCGCCGCCCAACTTTTCGATCACGCGGTAGTGCGAGATGGTTTGTCCAATCATTCCGGGGAGTTGGCCGGCTTTGGGGGTCGCTTCATCTTACGGGCGCTGGGTCCGCTCGTCAACGAAATGACGGCTCTGACTCCACCGTGTCAAACCTGGGACCTTGAAATGGGTATCTGCCGAGAGCCGCACCGGTATTCTCAATTCGGACTGCAGTGCAATCAACTCCCGGGTAGCAAACCGGAAATGATCACGTCGGACACGCTTTGCCTGACGGTTTTGTGCGAGGTGTGTGAGCGCAAAACTGCTATTTTCCGTCCGTCGAATGTGCCGCTGTAAGTATCCTTTTATAGAGGTGTTCGCTGGTCCACCTTGCGCGGGCTTTTAGCTCACCCATTCAGGAGCGAGGCGCGGACCGAGTACCGCAGCCTGCGCTTTAAAGGCTGCGGGTTTTGAGTTTTCCCTCGTCATTTCGCCCTCGTCCGTTTCCTCCGCACCAATTTGATTTTGACTCTGGTGGATGCGTTAGATGTAAACGACACACCTCCTTACACCACGGAAAACGTATCTCCCTGTTTCACACTACCAGTTGGCCGCGCGAATCATGATTGGAGCGACGATAAAGAATCAGCTATTTATGGCCGGAGTGCGTTATCCGCGCCAAGATGTCGCGCCGGCTGTCGGGCACGGTGGCACCTGCGAATTCTGCGCGTTCCGCTGGACTCCACTTACCCATCGTCGTGTTGATGGCTGTCGCCCACTTGTCCATGCTCTCGGCATTGGGGTAGGTGATGACGACGCAGCGCGTCGACGGTGCCGACGTGTTGACGTACTGCTCGTCGACGCCGTAGTACGTAGCCACGCCCGTCTTGAGCTGTTCCTCAAACGTCGGTACTAGGAGCTTCTTGAGCATTGCGGTGTAACCTTCCGGCTTATCGGCCTTCGCCATTGAGCAGACCACGCGCAGGTACGCTTCTGTTCCGCTGCCGCCATGGTACATCCTCGTTTGCATCAACAAGTCTTCGTGCTTGGTGGCTGCGATTTGCCCGGGCCGCGGACCGTTCTTGCGAACTTCGTCGAGCACTTTCATGAGCCCCGCGATGCTGTTGGACGACCACGCCGCGCCGTGCGTATATCCGTCGGGTGTGTGTACGATTTGCTCAAAGGTGGACCAGCTAAGGATTGCCCCGTCGGCTAACGACTTCTCCACAACCGGAACGAACGACTTCTCGGTGTCCTCCGAGTATGCCGCCCAATTCGCTCGCGGGATTTGGAACTGGCTCACATAGGTGTACACGATCGGCGTCGATTCCATTTGGGGAAGGGCCGCCGGTACAAGCATCACTGCCAACACAAACACAAGCAGGCACGCTATCCGTTTCTTCATTATTGTGTCCTCCTGGACTCGCTGGCAGACTGCGCGGCACAATACGTTGGAAAGTCGTTCCTCGTCGCTCACTCGCAGGTTCGCGGGTGGTGGAGGGGATACGGCGTCTGTCTAGGGATAACCTGGAATATAGGGCTTGCGCCCGCAACACCCGCCAGTGTGCGCCGACAGTAGTCCCTAACTCTATCCTTGTCAACGCAATTCTCTGCGCAATTCTCTGCGCCATGCTAAACAGCGTTCCGAAAACATGTTCCAGTACCGTCTGTCGCCCACACCCGCATTTACAAAATCAATGATTTACAGACGTAGCTCTGAGAGGGTTTTCGGAACGCCGGGATGACTTCCGGTTTGCTCGTCAACCAACCAGAATCGACTCGTCAGCGGAGGACCCAAGCTCAGAGACATACCGCAAGGAACATTATCGCGGACTATGCCCACGGTTGCGCCTCTTATTCTTCGCGCAGCGTCTGTGCAGGATCGATTTGTGCAATTCGCACGGTTGGGACGGTGGTGAAACAGCCTTCGCCCTCGAGTGGCTGGAGACGGCTCTGGCGGAACGCGAACCGTTCCTGGGATCGCTGATCGTGTTCCCCGGTGACGACGCGATCCGCGATCAAGCAAGATTCATCGCCTGACACGCGAACTTAAACTTTCGACCTAGCTGAGACCCCGTCCACCTGCGCGCGGATACTTTAGGCCAAAAAATACTCCCGTATAGTCGGCAACCCTTCCCTTGGGACTATTTTTTAGGGTTACCGTGATTCGCGCGCTGTGCTTACGACTCAGATGGTCCGCGCATCGTTCGAAGGAGACCGTTGCCCGGAGCCCTCCTTCACACGTTCTCAAGAGGCTTGTCTAGCCAACCTTCTGCCTTCCACCTAGCCATCTGGCGGATGCGCCTTCCGTTCTTATCCTTGATCCTGTTCTCACAAG
>Ga0207646_10001776_pt1 | contig 26130 bp, 18 predicted proteins | sample KBSK5502metaG_FD_184343 | JGI IMG/M metagenome (GOLD analysis project Ga0207646, IMG submission 184343) | Corn, switchgrass and miscanthus rhizosphere microbial communities from Kellogg Biological Station, Michigan, USA - KBS K5-50-2 metaG... | ecosystem: Host-associated > Plants > Roots >...
CGTCCCCAGCGGAGAGGCTTCGACCGCATAGCGGATGCGGACGCCGTAGTCCTGGCCGTCGGCTAAAATCTCCTCGATCTTGCCGGGCTGATAGGAGAGCGAAAGGATGACGTCTTTAATCCCGGCCCGTTTGAGCAGATCGACCTGATAAAGCAGAAATGGGCGGTTGACGATCGGGACGACCGGCTTTGGCGTATGAATCGTCAGCGGACGCAGGCGAGTGCCTTTCCCGCCTGCCAAAATCAATGACTGCATGAAGAATAGTTACCCTCCTTACTCACGAGCACCTCGTGCCTGGGTAATCCGTAATGAGACGCGAGTGTAGCACCGGGACTCGCCTTTTGCAAAATGGAAGACCTCGCGCCACTTCGCTTCAATGCACCCTCACCTCATACTCGGCCATCGCAAACAAGTGGTAACGTTCGAGCAGCGCAGGAGTGAGCGGCGTCAGGTGGCCCGCCCGCTTCAAGAGCGGCGCCATCCCGGAGGCGCGAATCGCCTGGTTGATGGCCTGCGCTGCCCGCGCCTCATCGTCCTCGCCCCCTAACAGCTCTTGCAGCCACCCTCGGCTGCGCTCGATGACCTCGAGCCGGACCGCTTCGTCAGCCGGGAGCTGCGCCTTCTCCTTGGCCAGCGCCACGGCCGTCTCAAGCCCGCCGAGCTTATCAATTAACCCGAGTTCAATTGCCCGCTGGCCGAGCCAGGCACGCCCCTGGGCAATTTCTTCCATCTGCTCGTGCGTTTTGTTCCTGCCTTTCGCCGCCAGCTCGACGAAAAAGTTATAACTCTTCAGGAGTTCTTCATCGAAAGTCTTGGCCTCGTCAGGCGTGAGCGGGCGCACGAGCAGCAGCTCGTCAGCGTGGGCGCCGCGCTTGAAGACTTCGGGGTTGAGCGCGAGCTTATCGTAAAGCCCCTTGAGGTTCGGGATGATGGAGAAGATGCCGATCGAGCCGGTGATGGTGGACGGGTGAGCCACAATCGCGCTGGCGCTCATCGAGACCCAGTAGCCGCCGCTGGCCGCTAAATCAGACATCGAGACAATCACCGGCTTCTTCTGCCTGAGCCGTTCGACTTCGCGGCGCACGAGGTCACAGCCGAGCCCGGCGCCGCCCGGCGAGTCGACTCGAAAGATGACCGCTTTGACACTTTGGTCCTCGCCCGCTTGGCGCAACGCGGCGATGATCGGGTCAGTGCCTTGGATGGAACTGCTGCTGAACGGGTCGGAGCCTCCCCTTCCTGCCACTACCAGGCCGACCGAATAGATGAGCGCCATCTTGTGCTTGCCTTCCCCGAGGCCGGCATCACGCAGGCTCACCTCGCGGTAGGCGCCCGGCTTGACCATCGCGAGCTTCTTGTCCTCGGCGACCCCGACCCGCCGTTTGATCTTCGCCTCCACTTCGTCCCAATAGGCCACGCCGTCGATCAGCTTGTTGTCGCGCGCCCACTCGGACTTCAGCCGCGAGTCATCGACCAGCGCCAGCACTTGCTCGGCGGTCAGCTTGCGCCCCTGGGCGACGGCTTCAACGAAGATGCGATACTGCATGTCGAGGTTGTAGTCGATCATCTCCTTGACTGGCTCGGTCAGAGCCCTACGGCCCTCCGACTCGCCCGACTGCGACTTGTATTTGCCGTAGCGGAAGTACTGGATTTCGATGCCGAGCTTCTCCAGCAACCCGGGGTAATGAAACACGTCACTGACCAGCCCGTTCATCTCGAACGGGGCCTCGGGCGGCATGTAGATCTCGTCGCAGGCGAGCGCGAGGTAGTAGCCTTGCTCATTCATCGCTTCGCTGTAGGCGATGGCGAACTTCCCCTGCTTCCGCAGCCCGGCGATGGCGTCGCGCAACTCTTCGACCTTGGCCCAGCCCGATTCGAACAGACCGATCTCCATCACGACTCCGCGAAGACGCTTGTCGCCCGCCGCTTTTTTAAGATTGTCGAGGTGATCTTTGACGGTCAGGACGCGCTCAGTGAACAGGCCCTCCGGGAACCGCCGCCGGGTGTATTCGACGAGCGGTCCGGACAGTTCGACCTTGAGCACGGCGTTATCTGGAATCCGAGGTCCGCGGGTGACGAGATAGATGAGCAAGCTGATGCCGAGTGCCCCCAGGACAAAGACGCCGATGACTATCCAGGGCCAGATGCGCCGCCTTCGGGGCGGCGGAGGAAATGGCTGCTGCATAATTACACATCCTTTCTTTGGTCAAACTGGTTGCGCGCGTGTGGATGGATTGTCCTCAAGGTGAAAGCATAAGTAAAGAGTGATGAGTGATGAGTAAAAGGCCTCACTCATCACTCATCACTCTTTAAGCAGCACTCGTGACCGGTTGATGTTGACTCTCTTCAGTCAGCCGTTATAATCACACTTATGCGATGGGCGAGGTCAAACAAGCTCACTCAGCAGTTGAGAAGAGGCTAATCGAGCAATGAAGCAAGCTGTCATCATCGGCGCCGCAAGGACTGCGGTCGGGAAATTCCAGGGCGCGTTGAAATCATTTTCCGCGCCGGAACTCGGCTCCTTCGCGGTGCGGGCCGCGGCCGAACGCGCAGGCGTCGAAGCCGGCCAAATTGACGAAGTGATCATGGGCTGCGTGCTCCAAGCCGGGCTGGGGCAAAACCCGGCGCGGCAGGCGGCGCTCAAAGCCGGGCTGCCCGACGCCGTCGCTGCCCTCACGGTCAACAAAGTCTGCGGCTCGGGCCTGAAGGCAGTGATGCTCGCCGCGCAGGCAGTCGTGCTCGGTGACGCCGAGGTCGTGGTGGCGGGCGGAATGGAATCGATGACTAACGCCCCCTACTTGTTGCCCAAAGCGCGTGAAGGCTACCGCCTCGGCAACGGCGAGATTATTGACGCGATGGTCCACGATGGCCTCTGGTGCGCGTTCGACAATTGGCACATGGGCGAGACCGGCGAGGTGGTGGCCGAAAAATATCAGATCACCCGCAGGCAGCAAGACGCATACGCCTTCAATTCTCAGCGCAAAGCGGTGGCCGCGATCAAGGCCGGGAGGTTCAAAGAAGAAATCTGCCCGGTCGAGGTCCCTCAGCGCAAAGGCCCTGCCCTTATCTTCGACACTGATGAAGGCCCTCGCGAGGACGCGTCGATTGAATCGCTGGCGAAGCTGAAACCGGCCTTCCGTTCGTGCGGGACGGTGACAGCCGGCAATGCCTCGACCATCAACGACGGGGCGGCAGCAGTGGTCGTGACCTCAGAGGAGCGTGCCCACCAACTGGGCCCCAGCCCTCTGGCGCGCATCGTCGCGCAAGCAACTGCAGGCGTCGAACCCAAGATGGTCATGATGGCCCCGGTTGACGCGGTCAAGAAGGTTGTCGCCAAGGCAGGCTGGAATCTCAAGGAAGTAGATTTATTCGAGCTGAATGAAGCTTTCTCATCCCAGTCGGTGGCGCTCGCCAAAGTGCTGGGCATTGACCTGGAGCGCGTCAATGTCAACGGCGGGGCGGTCGCGCTCGGCCATCCTATCGGGGCGTCGGGAGCGCGGGTGCTGGTCACGCTCCTCTATGAGATGAAGCGGCGGGAGGCGCGACGCGGTATCGCCAGCCTCTGCCTGGGCGGGGGCAACGCTGTGGCGCTAGCAGTTGAGCGCTAAGCTGAGGCGCCGTCTCAGGCGTCAGGGACCGGCTCTTTTAATGACATCCGGGATGTATATTTTCGCGGTCGCGCGCGAGTTTAGACCTGGTCAAGCGGCGGCTGACCACCGCAGAGAAAAGCAGGATTATTGAGCGCATTCGCACTATGACAGAACTAGGGGCAGTGCGTGAAGCCGACTTCGTAGCGGAGGCAATCACCGAAAATACTGAGGCGAAATATGAAACGTCAGTTGTCAGTTGTCAGTTGTCAGTTGTTAGCGGCTATCTAATCGCCCCGACCACGGACTACAGACCACGGACCACGGACCACTGATTATGATTTTCTGTCAACGCTGCAAAACGATGAACCCTCTAGGCGCGGAGCATTGCGACGCGTGCGGCACGCGGCTGATGTTGCTCGTCCGCCCACGGAGCGCCCCTGCGGCCGACGCGGGTGATTACTCGCTCGAGGAGCACTTGCTTGAGCGCATCAGCGCCTTGGAGGCGGCCATCGCCCGCGCCAACGACCGTTTCGAGCAACTGCTCGAACTCGCGCAGCAGCAGGCGACCGGCGGCTTCTACGACCACATGATGCTGGAGTCATTAACGGAGATCCTCGGCGACATCGGGGCCGTTGACCCCGACGAACTGGAACAGAAGTGGAAGATGCGCGTCGCGCGCCATTACGAAGAGACGATCGAGCGCGAACGCCTTGATGAACGCTGCTCGCTGATCATCTCAAATCACCGCGGTTCGCGCCGCGAAGAGTTCATCGACCTCGTCGAGGAAGGCACCGACTTCATCAGCGAAGGACACACGCGGCGCGGCCTGCGCCTGCTCGAAAGCGCGCTCATCCTTGACGATCACAATGCCGAACTGAGCTTCACGATCGGCGAGTACTACTTCCACCTCGGCAAGGCGGCGGAGGCGGCGGCCTACCTGCATCGCGCACTCGGCGATCAAGGCGATCACTTCGGGGCGCGGCTGTTGCTCGGCCTCCTGGTCGGCGATGAGGGCGAGACAGAGTCGGCTAAGGTCCACTTGGAGCACGCGCTGGCCCTCGATAAGAATTCGTTCGCCGCCCACTACGGGCTCGGCCGCATCCTCGGGCGCGCGGGTCACTTGAATGAAGCGCTCACGCACCTCAAGCGCGCGCTCGCGCTCAAGCCCACGCCCGAGATGCACTACCTGGTCGGCCGCACTTATTGGGAGCAAGGGCGGGCCGATCTGGCGCTCAAGCACCTGCAAAAGGCCGTCCGCCTGGACCCGCGTTTTGACGCCGCCCTCTACAACCTCGGCTTGATCTACTGGCAATCGAACCGCACGCACGAGGCGCGCGAGCACTTCCGCGCCGCTTACGAAATCAACCCGCGTGACTCGCATTACCGGGTGGCGCTGCAGGCGCAAGCGGGCGATAAACTCCCGGTGCCGCCCGCGCTCGGCCGGGCTAGCTTCATCCGCCGCCGGAAGGCGAAGGTGGGCGAATCTCGCTTTATCGAGTTACTGTGGCGGGACCTCAACATGTTCTCTCTTTCCCCTGTTCCGTCACGCAAGAAATCCTAAAAAATCGCCCGCTCACGCCTTGCTGGCGTCCGGGCTGTGGTATAATGGCGGCCAAGCTCGCAGCCAGTCTGTAAGCTGAACTGAAGCGCGCAAGACGCAGATCAAAGAAATATCACGCTCAACCTACGGAAGTCTCGTAGCGCCGTGGTGGCGCTTTTCACGAGGTCGTGTCTGAAGCCTGCGGACTTCAGCTCCCCTCAGATTGCAATCTACGCCGTGATGGCCATCGCTTGATGGAGGCCGGGGCGGAGTTCGAAGTCACGCTTGGGACTTCAGTTCTCCGGGCCGCCCGTGTCGGTGGCTGACTATCAACTCAATAACGAAAGAGTAAAGCTGACCATGGCTAACGAAAAGACAGAAAGAAGCGAAAAGAATAAGGCGATTGAGGCCGCCCTCGCGCAGATCGAGAAGCAGTTCGGGAAAGGCTCGATTATGCGGCTCGGGGAGCGCAAGGTTGAGGACGTGCCGGCGATCTCGACCGCCAGTATCGGAATCGATGCCGCGATCGGAATCGGCGGGGTGCCGCGCGGCCGCGTCGTCGAGATCTACGGCCCTGAAAGCTCGGGGAAAACTACCCTGGCGCTGCACATCGTCGCCGAGGCGCAGAAGGCGGGCGGCATAGCGGCCTACATCGACGCCGAGCACGCGATGGATGCCGAGTATGCCGGGAAGTTGGGCGTCGACATCGATGACCTCTTCATCTCGCAGCCTGACTCGGGTGAGCAGGCCTTAGAGATCACGGAATCCCTGGTGCGGTCCGGGGCGATCGATGTGCTGGTCATCGACTCGGTGGCGGCGCTCGTCCCGCGGGCTGAGTTGGAAGGCGATATGGGCGACAGCCTCCCCGGCCTTCAGGCCCGCTTGATGTCGCAGGCGCTGCGGAAGCTGACGGCCGTGGTCGGCCGTTCCAATACCTGCCTGATCTTCATCAACCAGATTCGCGAGAAGATCGGCGTCATGTTTGGTTGCTTCCATTATAACGCTCGCGTCCTACTCGCGGATGGGAGCACGGAGAAGATCGGCAAGATCGTCAACCAACGGCTGCCAGTCGAAGTGTTGAGTTATGATCCTCAGACCGGAGCCATCGAGCCGCGGCGAGTCATCAATTGGTTCGACAATGGCGCGGCCGATTACTTCCTTCAGTTTGAAGTCGCAGGCGGACCATCGGGGCGCCGCCACTTCGCCGTCACACCTAACCATATGATCTTCACGCCTCACGGGGAGATTCCGGCAGGCGATCTGCGGGTCGGTGATCAAGTGCTGGCGATGGTCGGCGATTATCGCTTGACGGACGATCAGCTTCAGCTTCTCCTGGGCGGCGCGTTGGGGGATGGTGCGCTCCGCAAGGTGGGCACGCACTCCGCGGCGTTTCGGGTGGGTCACGGCCCAGCGCAAGAGGAATATGTGCGCTGGAAGCACCAAATGCTGGAGCCTTTCTCCCGCAAGTTTGGCCCGGTCGGCAATGGCCTGGGGTTCGACACGCTTGCGTTTCCCGCGCTCGCCGAGTTGCAGCCGAACATTTATCAGGCGGATGGGCATCGCACCGTGACTGCCTCTTGGCTCGATCAGCTTGATGCTCGTGGCTTGGCTGTCTGGTACGGAGACGATGGCTCCTTTGCCGGCCACTTCGAGCGCTGGGGACACGGCAAAGCGGTGCTCTACAATTCCTCCCTCAAAGGTATTGATCGCGAGCGTGTGGCCGTGAAGTTTGAGCAGCTTGGCATAGGCAAGCCGAGAGACGACGGACGCGGCTTCTGGTTTACGGCTGAGCAAACGGCCCGGTTGCACGAATTACTGGCGCCTTACGTGCACCCGGCGGTGGCTTACAAACTACATCCCAGGCTGCGCGGCCGATTCAACTGGCAACCTGAGATCAGCGACGCACAGGTGCACGGAACGCAGTTGGACGCCCGACGGCTTCTCCGCGCGGTGCCGGCCCGCATCACTAAGATTTATGTCAAACCTCAAACGCGCGCCAGGCACCGGTTTGATCTGGAGGTCGAAGGGAATCACACCTACTTGGTTGATGGTGTCGTCGTCCATAATTCGCCCGAAACGACAACCGGCGGTCGTGCGCTCAAGTTCTACTCCTCAGTCCGCCTTGACATCCGCCGCATCGGCGCGATCAAAGACGGCGAATCAATCGTCGGTAACCGCACCAAGGTGAAGGTTGCGAAGAACAAAGTTGCGCCGCCGTTCAAGGAAGCCGAGTTCGACATCATGTACGGCGAAGGCATCTCGCGCTACGGCGAGTTGATCGACCTCGGCGTCGAGCACAAGGTGGTCGAGAAATCAGGCGCCTGGTTTTCTTACAAGGGCGAGCGCCTCGGCCAAGGCCGCGAGAACTCGAAGGCCGCGCTCCGCGATAACCCGGAACTGCTGGCACGCGTCGAAGCGGACTTGCGCGCGGCGCTCGGTATCAACGGCAAAGCGCAACCGGCCGCGGCGGGCGCTGGCAGCAGCGGGAAGCGTGGCGGTGGAGAAGCTAAAAGCGATTGAGGGCTGAGAAAGCATTTCTCCCGCCTCAAAGTAAAATACCAGTCGGAACGCTTCCGGGACCGGGGGGCAGCACCGAAACGTTTCGACTGGTATCGGCGGGTTGGTAACTTTAGCGGTCAGGAGCATCAGAGTTGGAGAAGCTCAGATGCGGCACCCTACCGCACGTAAAATTATACACAACTCACCGGGCTTGTCAAAAAGATTTGTAAGCCATCCTACAAATCTACAAATCTCCCGCGGCGCCTCTCAGCTTGACGCCGGCGTCGGAAATTTTTCGAGCCAGATACTTCCTACAAGCGTGAGGCGAGGATGGCTTTCAATTCCTCCCTCGGCTCAACCGCCCCGAGTCGAGGGGCCTCGATAGTAAGTGCGGAAGTCGATAAGAGCACGAAGGTGATCCACACCAGGTCTGCGATCAAAAGGTGAACCATCTGCATCCACACCGGAGCCAGGAGCATCACGTTGAGCGCCCCTATCCCAAGCTGCAAGAGGAAAAATCCCCCTTGCAGGCGGGCCAACCACGCTGTCGTGGGGCTCGGGCGCCCAAGGCTCACGAACACGGCGAGGAAGATCACGTAGAGCCCTGTCAAGATCGCCATCAAAGGGTGCCACAGACGCAAGCGGACGAGGAAGTGTGCGACGGGCGAGAAATCCTGCTTCAACCCTTCGGCCACAGACCGGGCCGGGAATAAAGTATCCCCTAAGGCCGCCACGGCTCCACTAATGCCCAGTGCGACCAACCCCACGAGGCCGATGGCTAAAGCCCAGGTGAATGCCGGCTGCCCTTTCACCCGCACCGACTTTCCCCCTGAGGCCCACCAGGCGGTGAGGGTCAAAGCAGCCAAGAGGAAGAATGTGTTCGAGAGGTGCAGCGACATGTAGAGCGCACGCATCACGGAGGCGTTGCCGGCCACTAACCGAAAAATCACCAGCCCGGCGCCGATCAAAGCCTCGGTCAGAATAAAAAAGAGTGAGGCCGCCGCGCCATACCGAACCACGTGGCCTTTAGCGTAACGGCGAAAGGCCCAGACGACAAGCAGCAGCACGAAGATGAGACTTAAACCTGAAGTGATCCGGTGCGTGAACTCAATCAAGGTTTGAATCTTTGGCGCCCGCGGAATCACTTCCCCGTTGCAGAGCGGCCAGTGGCTGCCGCAACCGTCCCCCGAACTGGTCGCGCGCACGTAAGCCCCCCAGATGATCACCGCCAAGTTGTAGGCGAGCACTCCCCAGGCATAGGTCGCAAATCGGCCTCGCTTCATCATTCGGAACTCCAATCTTCTGCCAGTACTGACTGCGGGTTGAAAACCGACCCGAGGCGCCGGCCTGCCAAAGTTGCGCCGGACCCAGAGGCACATCCTACCGCAGAATCGCCTCAACTGGTAGAACAGGGGAGAGGCGCCGACGGGGGTGATTCTGGCAGTCTTCGCCCGCGCCACTTGCGCCCAGACTGTTCCATGATAAATTCTTGTCTTGATCTACACGTAAATTTCGGATCGATGGCAAGACGATGTCTGACAGGCTTCGCGCTGCATCTGATGCCGGCGTCGCCGGCTACCAACTGGCAACTCGTTCAGACGCGGCCGCAGTGCTTGAGACAGATCGCCAGAGGGAGAGGGAATGGAGTCCAGTGGCGTAGAACAACAAAAGCTGACCGGCGTCGAAAGAGTGATTGACCTTTACCGAGACGTGCGCGCACGGACGATGCAGATCGTCGAGCCGCTGGAGGTCGAGGACTACGTGGTGCAAACGGCCCCCTTTATGAGCCCGCCGCGATGGCACATCGGCCACACCTCCTGGTTCTTCGAGACGGTTCTCCAGAACCATCTACCCGGTTACCAGACCTATTCCCAAGAATATCTCTTCTACTTCAACTCTTACTACGAAGGGTTCGGGGCGAGGATCGAACGCGACAAACGCGGAACCAGATCACGCCCGACGGTGAAAGAAACGATCAAATACCGGAGCTATATCGATGACGCAATGCTCAGGCTCTTAAATCGTCTCCCAGAGATTCCCGGCGCAGAAACCATTCTCTCACTGGCGCGCCTGGGCCTGGAGCATGAAATGCAGCACCAGGAATTGTTGGTTTACGACATCAAACACTTGCTCTGCGACCGGTACGCGGCGCCGAGGAAAGAGATGCCTCCCCCGTCTGAGAGAGCCGGTGGGATGGCTGAGATAGAGGGCGGGCTGTTTCAGTTAGGCTCCGCCGGGGATGATTTTGCTTTCGACAACGAGAAGCCCAGCCACTCGGTCTACCTGCAAGATTTCGCCATCGACCGTGCCCCGGTCAGCAACAGCGAGTTTTTAGAGTTCATCGACGCTGGCGGTTATCTGGATTATCGCTGGTGGTACGCTGAAGGCTGGGATTACATCTCTAAAGAGCGGATGCAAGCGCCGCTCTATTGGGAGTTGCATGACGGCCGGTGGATGGTCAGAGATTTTTCCGGCCTGCGCGCGGTTGACGAGAAGATTCAGGAACCGGTCTCCCACGTCAGTTTCTACGAAGCGTCGGCGTTCGCCAAATGGGCCGGTAAGCGGCTGCCGACCGAGGCCGAGTGGGAGAAGGCTGCCTGCTTCAACCCTCGGACGAAAGAGAAACAGCGTTTCCCTTGGGGCGACGCCGACGCCGACGCGTCAAAGGCCAACCTGCTTGAAAACCAATTCTGGGGCGTCACCCCCGTCGGCGCTTTTCCGGGCGGACGGAGCGCCTACGGTTGCTCTCAGATGATCGGCGACGTGTGGGAGTGGACCTCGTCAGATTACGCGCCCTACCCCGGATTCCAATCGGAATTCGACGAATACAATGATAAATGGTTCGTGGGCCAGAAGGTGCTGCGCGGCGGCTCCTTCGCCACGCCCCGAGGCCACATCCGCCCGACATATCGAAATTTTTTCCATCCCCCTGAGAGGTGGATGATCTCGGGATTCCGCTGTGCGAAGACTTTGTGAGGGCTGCGGCAGTGCGACGAGCAGGTGCCTGAATGGCGATGAGAATCAGCTTCCACTGACGCCCCGCGACATTGGTCGCCTCCATAAGCCGGTCGTAGCTCTCGGCGCAGACAACCTCGACCAGGAATTCACATCTCCGCGCCCGCCGGCGCCGCAGGCCAAGTTCCGCATTCTCGACCAAGCGAAGGCGCATGAACTGGCGCCAGCGCGGCGAGCCTACGCCTCGTCGCATTTGACGCTGGGACTGTTGTCTGCGCAGGCCGGGCTATTGGATGAAGCCGAACAGGAATTGCGCGCCTTGCAAAAAGCCAATCCGAATTCGGCCATTGCCCGAAGATTACTGGCGGGCGTGCAGGCGATGCGACACTGATGCCTCGCCGGCGTCACCGACCAAGACGAATCCCGCCCAGTAAAACGGATGGCTGGTCTCCGGATTCTTCATCAGCTTCAAGGCCGCCTGCCGCAACGCTTCGGCTTTAGTTTGGCTCGCTTGCTCCGCTGTGGGTTGTGCTTTCAAAGCGCGATGGAAATGCACCATCAGATCGCGGGTGCTGGCCGATTCGACTTGCCATTGGCTGACCACGGTGGATGGCACCCCGGCCACGAACAGCGCCCAGGTCAATCCGATCATGCCTTCACCCGCGCCGAAGCGCCCGCGCGCCGTCTCGCAGGCGGAGAGCACCGCCAGCTCGGCTTTCAAATCCATCTGCATCAACTCCCAGGCTTCGAGCAGCCCGTCTTCGTTGGCGTCGCCTTGGGCGAGCACGAGGTGCGAATACATCGGCGAGGCGTTGTTCAGTATTCCGTGCGTGGCGAAGTGAAGGATGCGGGCCTGACCGGCTTCGGCCTTGACCCGGTCTTCGCGGGCCTGCGCGCCCGTGTAGACCTTGCTGTGCAGTGAACCGTACAACAGCCCCAAGGCGCGGACCTCTTGTTCGGCTTCGGGCAGCGGGGTGAGCTTTTCATCGCGCAGCGCCAGTGTCGCGCGCTCAATCGTCGCTTGACCAATGGCCGGATTGCCGAGCGCCAGCAAGGTGGCTGAGGCCGGATCTGCGTGCGGCGGCTTCCGCCGCTTGGTCATCTCCCGCAGCACCGTCAAGGAAGGCGCGTATGAAACGGCGGCCTCTTCAATCAGAAACCGATGCGCCTGCGCGAGCAGCGCCTGAAACGGCAAGTCCCACAACTTCTCATCCGGGACGATGACGAGATTGGTTTTGCCTTTGAGCTGCGCCTGCGCCGGTTTGAGCAGCAGGTCGTAGAGCTTCATCGCCGAGGCCCGGAAGCCGAGATCGCGCCCGGCAAGCTGCTCGCGGAAGCTTTCGGTCTGCTTCGCCAGCTCAGCTCGTTTGATCGGCAGCGCGTAGAACTGGACCTCAGCTTTCGCGTTGCTGGTCGCCTTGGTGATGGCAAACAGATAAGTCTGGTCGTCGGTCACGACGTATTCAAGCAGCGCGCTCGCAGCATCGGGCAGCAGGGCCGTGGCTTCTTCAAGCCTCAGCGGCTGAGCTTCACCACGTTGCGCCCTCAACTCAGGATGAGCGGCGTAGAGATTGGTCTGAAAGGCTTCGAAGTCGAGCCGGGCTTTTTGGAGCTGGGCTTTGAGTTCAGTCAAGCGAGCCTGGTCGGGTTGCGGGCGAATGGTTTCGCGGCGAATCCGAGTGTTGAGTGAGACGAGATGGTTGTTGAGTTGGCGCTCCTGTTCCTGCTCGCTCGCGGTCATCGCTTTGGTGACGTTGACGTGGCCGGTCTGGAGCACATCCAGGAGCACCCGCGCCTTGGCGCGTTCGGCGAAGGTCAAGGCTTCAGCCGGCCGGCCTTGGGCGATGAGCAAGTCAACCATAGCATGGTAGGGGGAGACTTTGGATTCAAAGAAGTGTTGCTGCTCCTCCTCTCCGCCCGCAACGTTGGCGCGCAGCGTCTCGCTGAGGGTGATGGCCTCTTCAAAGGCGAGCCGGGCCTGGGCGGGCTCCTTGAGCGCGCGATAGGCGTTGCCGGCCGTGAGGCGGGTCTTCCTGAGAATCTCGGTGTCACCGATCTGCCGCGCGAGAGATGCCGCGCGGGAGGCCGTCTCCAGCGCTTGTGAGTAGTCCCCTTGCTTCCCGTAAACCTCCCCGATGTTGTTGAGCGTGTCGGCGATCCCGTCTTTTTTCCCCATCCCCTCCCAGATCGCCAGGCTCTTCCGGTAGTCTTCCATCGCCTGCGCGTAGTTGCCTTGGAACAGGTGGACGCGCCCGAGGCTCTTGAGCGCGCCGGCGATTTCGACTTTATGCCCCATGGCCTCGCTCATCGCCAGGCCCTTCTGAAGGGATTCCAACGCCTGCGCATAGCTGCCTTGTAAGAGGTAGGTAGTCCCCATATTGTTCAGCGTGCTGGCCGCCAGGTCTTTCTCCCCCAGGGCCTGCCGCATCGCCAGACTCTCGTGGTAGTACTCCAAGGCCTGCGCGTAGTTGCCTTGGAAACGATGGACCGTCCCGATGTTGTGCATGATGATGGCGATCCCGTGTTTGCTTCCCAGAGCCTCGGCCAGCGCCAGGCTCCGCTGATAGTACTCCAGCGCCCGCGCGTAGTTGCCATTTGAACGATAGATACGTCCGATGTTGTTCAGCGTTCGGGCAATTCCAAGTTTGTCTCCCAGGGCCTCGGCCATCGCCAAACTCTTCTGGAAGTCCTCCATCGCCTGCGCGTAGTTGCCTTGTTCATGGTGGACCAGCCCGAGGTTATTGAGCGTGGCGGCAATTCTAGCTTTGTCTCCCAAGGCTTCGCTCAGCGCCAGGCTCTTCTGGTAGTCCTCCAACGCCTGCGCATTGTTGCCTTGTGCAGAGTGGACATTCCCGATTGCCGCCAGTGTGCTAGCAATTACGCGTTTGTCCCCCAGGGCCTCGCTCAGCGCCAAGCCTTTCTGGAGGTACTCCAACGCCTGCGCGTACTCGCCTTGTGACCGGTGGACCTCTCCAATATTACTCAGCATGAGGGCAATTCCAGACTGGTCACCAAGCTGTTCGGCCAAACTTTGCGCTAGGCGGTAGATAGCGAGCGCCGGCGGGTAAACTCCCTGATTGAGAAAGCGGTCGCCTTGACTGCCCAGTGCCTGAACCAGTTCAGAGGTCACTAACTCCTTCTCCTCCGCCAGCAACCCAGTCCGCTCCGCCTCGGTCTTGGCCTTCATCAGCGCCTCGGCCAAGTCCTGCTCCGCCGGCACGGCTCGCCAGACCTTCCATGTCCCGCCCTCCCGGACGAAAGCAAAGTTGCGCACTATTCGCTGCTCTCGCTTCTCCTTGCTCTGCGGATTGATGGCCGTGAGATGAGCCGTCGCCCGCAGACTGGCCCGCTCCCCTTCGACCTTGACCCGCGAGATCGTTGGAGGGCTCAGGCTGTAGGTCTCAGCCGTGAACTCTCGCTGCCAATCCTGTTTGAGTGCAGCATAGTCGGGCGACTGCCGACTCCACAGGCTGATCAATCCGTCGCGGTCTTTCGCGGCGTAGAGCGCGAAATACTTTTCCACCACCGCGCGCACGGCAGCATCATCTGGCGATGAAGATGCATTGAGAGCTGAAGATGATGATTGAGACTGCGCCAAGACCGAGCTGATGAGGCATAGGCTCAGGGCCAGTAAGTGCCACGGCAAGCGGAACGCGAATGACATAGAACCCCCTTCCTTCCGAATTGGCGAGGACCGCGCCCCGACCCCAAAATAATTTCGGGCGGGCGGTAATATGGTGGCCAGTTCAGCAACTTCTTCTATCGAGATTCAAAAGCTGACTCTCAACCGGGGGAGTGAATTCCTGACTGCGGGCTGCCGCCCTCGGGCCGGAGTTTACTCCACCCCGCTGAAAATGCAAGACCGGAACTCCTGTGAGAGCCGGGGGCAACCGACTCGCCGGATGGTGAGAAGATCGGCCATCCCGAGGAGCCGGCCCGCTCTCCGGTTCAGTCCTGCTGAATGATCAACCTAACAGACAAAGGAGTGTGTTATGTCAATGACAGCTTATGTTGATAACCAAGCCAGGGTGACGAGTGAGATCGAACTCGAGGTCGAAGAGATGGAAGAGGTGATCGCTCCGGGCATCCGCTTCAACCACAACGAGACACTCGTCAGCGATTAAGTTATGTAGGGTGCAGGGTAAATCGTAGAGGTCAGCGTCCCGAAGAGCGTTCTATAGCTTCGAGCGCTGACCCGACCATCAAGCGCACAGAGCGGCCAAGATCTGGCCGCTCTGTGCCAACCTGTCAGCACCAGTCACCGGCCGCGCCACCAAAGCTGATCCACCCGCTCCTGCGGCGCAGCCGATGAACAGCGCGCGTGCGAAAGGAGACTGTGGGACGGCCGCCAACAACTACCGTGCGTTCATCAACGAGTTGCAAGCCCAACTCGGCAAGGGCGTCAACGCCGACGCCGCCAACCTCATGATTGCCGACGCACAATACTTGATCGCCCATTGCCCATGAAGAACGGCAACGGTCATTGCTTTTTTCCTCATCATTCACTCTCAGAGCCTCATCGTTGACTCTCTGAGAGTGAATGATGAGGCTCAGAGCCTGAACCCAGACTCTCAGAGCCTCATCGTTGACTCCCTGAGACTCAACCGAGAGGCTCAGAGCCTGAACCGAGACTCTCAAAGAGTCAACGATGAGGCTCTGAGAGTCAGCCATGGGTCTCGGAAGCTCTCGGTTTGACTTCCGAGACTCAACGCTGAGTCTTGGAGACTGAAAAGTGAACCAAGCGTAGCTACCTAGCGCCACACAGCCCAAAGAGTGACATTTTTCGTCAAGCGCAGGCGGTGTAGTTGTTCACTGGCCGAAGCTATGGCTTGGGCGCCGCTGCGCGCGCTTTCCGGGCAAAGCGCTGGGCTGGCTTCAGCGGAATTACCTGCCGTCGCCCACTAAGACAAACCCCGCCCAGTAAAATGGATGGCTCGTCTTCACCGAAGTCCAGGATTTCTTCCGGCGGAGAGCCGTCCAGGGATTGATAGCGCTGCCCGCGCTTGTGAGGGGGGCGCCCGATTCAATCTGGAACTGGCGCGCGTTGCGGAGTAAGATTGCACGACAGACTGATCAAGAGCGGGATGAGCAGATGAAGGTCGCCGACAAATTCACCTCCGCCGATCTGGCCCTGCTGCCGGAGGATGGCAAAGGCTGCGAGATCGTTGATGGTGAACTTGACGTTTCCGATCCACGAGACTGGCGGCATCAAGATGTCTGCTGAGGGTTGGTGAGATGGTGGAGAAACTGACAACTCCAAAGGCAGGTTCAAAGCGGGACTGGGCGCTGACGCAGAATGCTTTCGAGCAGCTCCTTGGCTGGCTCGGTCAGGACTCGGAGCCGGGCGGTGAGTGCTATCTGGAGATGCGCCAGCGACTGGTCCTCTACTTCGACCGCAAGAACTGTCTCTCGCCTGATGAACTGGCTGATGAAACCCTCAATCGCGTGGCGCGCAGGCTCGAAGAGGAGGGAGCGATTATCAGCGATGCCCCCGCCCACTATTGCTACATCGTCGCGCGCTTAGTCTTTCTCGAGTCTGTGCGCGAGCGGCAACGCCAAGAGCCGCTGGATGAAAGACTGTCGGCTCAGGCGGCAGCCAAGGTAGCGGCAAGCCCCGAGGCGAGCGAAGAACAGCAAGCAAGAGAGCGGCGGTGGGAATGCTTGGAACGGTGTCTCGGCAAGCTGGAAGCGGACGACCGGGAACTCATCATCGGTTACTATCGGGGAGAAGAGCGCGCGAAGATCGAGAACCGTCGCGCGATGGCGGTGAAGTTGGGAGTCACCATGAATGCATTGAGCATTCGCGCTTGTCGCCTCCGCGATAAACTTGAGTCCTGTCTGCGCGAATGCCTGAGCGGCGGCTGATGAAAGGTTTTGGCGGTTTCTGCTTATCCTTGTGGAGGAAGCTGCATCAGAACCTTTGGCGGCTCTCCACTGTAGGCTCGGCATTCCAAAAACATTGAATTGCGGTTTGGGAGACCAACATCCAGTGCCAAAGCAACCTATTGATGAACGAGTGATCACCGACTATCTCCTCGGCGCTTCGTCCGAAGCGGAGACGGAACGCCTGGATGAGTTGAGCCTGACCGATGACGATTTTGCCCAGCGGCTGCAGGCGGCGGAAAACGATTTGGTGGATGCCTACGTCCGAGGCGAGTTGGCTAGAGACGCGCTGGCCCGATTCAATTCACACTACCTCGCCTCGCCCAGACGCCGCGAGAAGGTCAGATTCGCGGAGACGTTCCTGGCCTTGGCAGAGCAGCCACCAACAGCGCAGGCAGCGGACGCGCACGAAACGGTTCCGGCGAGCACCGCAGCAGGCGAGACAGTTTCGCCTCAACCTTCCTGGTGGCATCTCTTGACGCTTCCCCGTCTGACGCTGCAGTGGGGGTTCGCCGCTACGGCTTTACTGATGTTGCTGGCGGGCGGCTATTTGATGTGGGCGAATCTGCGATTGCGCGCTCAGGTGGCACACACACAAGCGGAGCGCGCGGCGGTGGAAGGGCGCGCACAGGAGTGGCAGCGACAACTGGCCGAGCAGCGTGTATCAGACGCTGAAACCGAGAAAGAATTAAGCCGGGTGCGCAACCGACTCGCGCAACTCGAACAACAACTGGCAGCCGCTGAGCCAGGCGGAAAGGCAGCCACTGAGCCGCGTGATCTGAATATCATCGCTTTCAATCTCGCGCCGCAAACCAGGGGCGCCGGCCAAATCGCCACGCTGACGGTGCCGGCGGGAACCGATTACGTCGCGCTCACGCTGGCGCTGGAAGCGGACGACTTTTCCGCCTACCGGGCCGCGCTGAGGAACCCGGCGACCGGGAACAGCTTATGGCGCAGCGGCCGGCTCAAAACCAGTGGCCAGAGCAAAACGGTGCGGGTCAGCCTGCGCGCCAGTCTCTTCAACCCGCAGAATTATGTGCTGGAACTCTCCGGCATTTCCGCGACCGGCGTCGCGGATCTGGTCAGCAGCTATCCGTTTAGGGTTGTGAGACAATAGCCGCCAAGTCAAAACACCAAAGCTGCGCCAAGGGAGGTTCTTGATGTCTCGCCGAGTGATGCTTCAGTTCATCTCAAACGGTTTCATCCGCCAGAGTCTGTGCTTCGCGTTGATAGCATTCACTGCTTTCTCTTGCTCACTCATCCCTGCCGGCCAGGTTCAAGCAGAGGTTGAGGCGTCAGCTTCTGCCCCGCGGTTGGCCCGGCAAACCGGCACGATGCCAAGCGCGCAGGAAGTCACCGCGCTCGAACCGGGCAAGCCGATTGAGCGCGAACTGGCGGGTGAGCAGGAGCACAGCTACCAAATCACGCTGGCTGAGGGCCAGTATGTGAGTCTCGTCGTCGAACAACGCGGGATAGATGTCACAGTGCGATGGCTAGGCATCAAAGGGGAGTTGATCGCCGAGTTCGATTCCGAGATGATGCCGTGGGGTCAAGAAAGGATAAGCATTGTTGCCGAGGGGGCCGGCAATTACAGCTTCAACGTCAAAGCAAGATACAAACGTGCGCCTGCCGGTCGCTATGAGATTCGAGTGGCTGAGACGCGGGCGGCGACAGAAAATGATCGCCTGCTGCAGCAAGCACGCAAGCTGAGCGCAGACGCTATTCAACTCAGCGGCGCCGGAAAGCAGGATGAAGCGATCTCAAAGGCAGAGCAGGCGCTGCGGATACGCCAACAGTTGCTGGGGGCGGATCATTTAGAAGTCGCGGATTCTCTGAATGATCTGGCTACGATATACCGTGCCCAAGGCGAGATAAAGGGGGAGGAATTACTTGGGCGTGCTTTAAGAATCCGGGAGAAGGTGCTCGGCCCGGACCACCCGCTCACAGCGAATATCCTCTTCGACCTCGCAACCATTCACATCCGCAAACGTGAGTATGCAGAGGCGAGGCAACTATTACAGCGAGCCTTGGCCGCCTCGGAAGACAAGCTTGGAGGAGGACACCCGCGGGTTGCCGATGCTCTTCAAAAACTGGCCTTGATCTACTACCGTAACGGGGATTATCTGGCGGCAGAGCCGCTGTTGCAACGTGCGTTAGAGATAGGCAAGAACAGCCTGGGATATGAAGACGTCGGCACTCATAACATTTTGAGGAACCTTGCTGATATCTACGAGAAAAACGGCGATTATGACAAAGCGGAAAGGCTCTATCTGCGAGCGCTGGGCGAGTTTGAGCAAGAACTCGGCGCTGTTAGCTCCGTCCTGATTAGTTACTTGTACGACCTTGCCGTAATGTACGATCACGCCGGCAACTACATGAAAGCGGAGTCGTTTTATCAGCGGACGTTACAAATTATCGAGAGGGCGAATATGATGGATCGGGTCATCGCCGCTCATACGATTGAACGTCTCGCGCGGATTTACGAACTTCAAGGAGATGCAGCCAGAGCAGGACCGCTGTTGGAGCGTTCCCTGACCATCTGGCAAAACTTGTTGGGGGCGGACCACCCGGACCTGAATGGCAAGCATCCCATGCTCGTTTATTCCTATGCCGCCGCGGGAAAGATCGATCTGGCGATCAAGTTTCAATCACGCGAGAATGAAATCACCGAGCGCATGATCTCTCGCAACCTCTTCGAATCCGAACGCCAAAAACTTGCTTATCTGTCCGCGCGGTCGGAGCAGGGCGACCGGTCAATTTCTCTGCACCTTCGCCTCGCCCCTGACAGTGTCGCCGCACGTGAATTGGCAATCACCATTATCCTGCAACGCAAAGGGCGCGTGCAGGACTCGATCGCTGACAATCTGGCGGCGCTCCGTCGCCGCTTCAGCGCGGCAGACCGTGTGTTGCTCGACCAGTTGAATGAGACGACTTCTCGTCTGGCAAAACTCGTGCTCAGCGGCCCGCAGAATATAGCCCCTTCCGAACATCAGCAACAGATCCATGTCTACGAAGAACAGAGAGAAGGACTCGAAGCCGAGATCAGCCGCCGCAGCGATGGGTTCTATCAAAAGTCTCAACCCGTCACGCTCGCTGAGGTGCAAGCAGCGATTCCCAATCGCGCCGCGCTCATTGAATTTGTGCGCTACCGGCCGTTTGATCCGAAGAAAGCAACCGACTGGAAGGCAAACGACTGGGAACCTTTTGGCGAGCCGCGCTATGCGGCTTACGTGGTGCGCGGGGAGGGCGAGGTCCGGTGGAAAGAACTCGGCGCGGCGAAAGAGATTGATGAGGCGATTGAAGCCTGGCGTCAAGCCTTGCGCGATCCGCAACGGCGAGACGCGCCACTGCTCGCCCGCGCCCTGGACGAAAAAATTATGCAGCCGGTTCGCCCGCTGCTGGGCGATGCCACCCACCTGCTCATCTCGCCCGACGGCGCCCTCAATCTCATCCCTTTTGAGGCGCTCCTTGATGAGCAGCATCGTTATCTGGTCGAACGCTTCGCTTGCACCTACCTGACGAGCGGGCGCGACCTGCTGCGGTTGCAGGTCGCGCGCGCGAGCAAAAGCCCGCCTCTGGTGCTGGCCAATCCGCTGTTTGGCGAGCCGGAGTTGATGGCCATGGCCAAACCACACACGCCGCCATCGCCACGCGCCGCGTCCGACAGAAAACAACGGGGCGGAACCAAACGACAAAGCGTCACCACCGGCTCTGATTTGTCGAGCGTTTATTTCGCGCCGCTCTCTGGCACGGCTCAGGAAGCGCGGTCCATCAAATCGCTCTTCGCGGACGCCCGCGTGCTGACCGGCACACAAGCCACCAAATCCTCGCTCAAGCAAGTTGCTGCGCCACGCATCATGCACATCGCCACCCACGGCTTCTTCTTGACGGACGCCCCGGCTTCTTCCTCAAGTGCGAGTGGAGAGAGTACGAGAGCCATCAGTGCCAGTGCAAAAATCGAAAACCCGTTGCTGCGTTCGGGCCTGGCGCTGGCCGGAGCCAATCTGCGCCAGAGCAGCGATGACGACGGGATCCTCACGGCGCTTGAAGCTTCGGGCTTGAATCTGTGGGGCACGAAGCTCGTCACGCTGTCAGCTTGTGACACCGGTGTGGGCGAAGTCAAAAACGGCGAAGGCGTCTATGGCTTGCGCCGCGCCTTCGTCTTAGCCGGGACCGAAACCCTGGTGATGAGCCTGTGGCCGGTGAGCGACTACGTGACGCGCGAGTTGATGACCGCCTATTATCAGGGCTTGAAGCAAGGGCAGGGGCGGGGCGAAGCGCTGCGTCAGGTGCAGCTTTCCCTGCTCAAGCGCCAAGGGCGCGAGCATCCCTTCTATTGGGCGAGCTTCATTCAATCCGGGGAGTGGGCCAACTTAGACGGCAAACGTTGAGAGCTGGCGACCAGGATCGTTCAACCCAACCCTCCATCTAAATTAAACCAACAAACATTGGGACGCCGTCTTGAGATGCCACGAGCTTGTCGTGGCATCTGTCCCAATCTGGCTTGGTTCGATTTAGCATACCGCAGCATCTCTGGTGTGACCGTCGCCGGCGGGCGCGCGACATCTTCTCCGCTGGCCTGACAGTTTAAGCCCCCCAGAGATCACCACTAAACCTGGTCATGCGTCAAATGGCGCACGGTGGTTTTTTCTCGGCCGACTGTCGGTGGGTGCCAAAGCCGTCACCCAAAGCTTGTGGGCCGCCTGCTGAAATGTTTTTCCCGAAATGCCTTATCCAGGTGAATCCCCCATCAGACTTGTGAACGCAAGCAGCTTGTCTGATAGCGTCGATTCGATCTTCGCCGGCTGCGGCGGTGCGAACTACTGCCCGGATAACGCGGTGACCAGAGGCCGGATGGCGGTCTTCCTGGTCAAAGCCTTCGGCTTGTAGGAGAGGGGCAAGAGACGCCGGATGATGCCAGCCGATTCACCTCAGGCCGCAGCGGAGACGGCAAACCGAGCGTCTCTCCGCCTCAATCAGGTGAATGATCGCAGCCGTTGATGGCGGCGGGATTCAAACAGCAAGGAGAGCAGGATGACTAAGCTGACGACCATCGACTCACTGCGGCCTGTTGCGGTGCATAGCAGCAGCCTCTTGATTCTCGCCCTCAGCCTGACGCCGCCGCTGTGCGCAACGACCACTCACCATCCCGCACCTGCGGGAGAGGAGGCAGTATGAAGATTCACTTTGAGCCTGAACCAACTCGTCCACACTTCCGCCTGCAACGCCGCGTCGTGCTCTGTGAAGCGCTTCTCTTGACGCTCGTACTCACGCTCACGGGCGCCATCCATCAACTCAGAGCCGACACCGGCACCTGCGGCGGAGCGACCACCACGCTGCCCTTCACCGATGTTATGAGCAGCGGCTTCTTCTGTCAGATCGCCTCAGCCTTCTTCACGGGGCTGACCAGCGGGACCTCGGCAACCACCTACAGTCCGGGCAACAACGTGACGCGGGAGCAGATGGCGGCCTTCATCACGCGGACGCTGGATCAGTCACTCAAGCGCGGGAGCCGCCGGGCTGAACTCAATCAGTCCTGGACGCCCACCGACAGCACTGGTCTCGGATTGACCTCGGTGGGCATCATTCCAGAACTGGTCGCATCAGACGGGGCCGATCTCTGGGTGGCGAATTTTAGTAGCGCCACCGTCTCGCGGGTGCGGGCCAGTGACGGCAAGAAGCTGGAGGACTGGACGGGGGCGACTAGTGCCTTCGGCGTGCTGGTGGCGAAGGGGCTGATCTTCGTCACGGGGCTGACCAACCCTGGCAAGCTCTACCAGATCGATCCGAGCCAGCCAGCAGGTCCCGTCACGATCCTGTCTATCTCGTTGGGTGTTGCCCCCGCTGGCATTGCCTTCGACGGAGCGCGAGTCTGGACGGCCAACGGTGGGTCACCCGGCTCAGTCTCGATCGTGACGCTCAACCCAGTGAGCGTCACGACCGTCACCACGGGCTTTAGTGAGCCCGTTGGCATCCTCTATGACGGGACCAACATCTGGGTGACAGACGCTGGGGATAACACGCTCAAGAAGCTGGACTCCAGCGGCAACATCCTCCAATCCGTAATGGTGGGCAGAGACCCTCAATTCCCGGTCTTCGACGGGACCAACATCTGGGTGCCCAACATCAGTGACAACACGGTGACGGTAGTGCGAGCGGCGAGCGGGGCGGTCCTGGCCACCCTCTCGGGTAACGGATTGAATACCCCCGAGACCGCCGCCTTCGATGGCCAGCGCATCCTGGTCACGAACCAACTCGGGGGCGTCTCGTTGTGGAAGGCGGCCGACCTGACGCCGCTCAGCTTGCCGAGTGGTATTTCTATGGGTACAGGCACTAATCCGTTTGGCGCCTGCAGCGACGGCCTCAACTTCTGGGTCACGCTTAAAGATCCTACTATACCAGGTAAGCTGGCGCGCTTCTGAAGCGGCGGCGGCGAAGGTGGGCATTGGCCGACAGCCTCCAGTCTGACGACCACTATCGCCTTCAGCCGTGCGCCGCCCATGGCGTCACGCGCAACCATTGAAAGGAGCTGTCCTATGCGTCTCAATCGTCGTTTCCTCTGGTGGGAGGCTCTCTCCCTCACGCTCGTCATCACGCTCACGGGGGCCGTCCATCGGCTGCGCGCCGACACCGGCACCTGCGGCGGGGCGAGCACCACGCTGCCCTTCACCGATGTTATGAGCAGCGGCTTCTTCTGTCAGATCGCCGCGGCCTTCTTCACGGGCCTGACCAGCGGGACCTCGGCGACCACCTACAGTCCGGGCAACAACGTGACGCGGGAGCAGATGGCGGCCTTCATCACGCGGACGCTGGATCAGTCACTCAAGCGGGGGAGTCGCCGGGCCGCGCTCGATCAGTATTGGACGCCCACCGATAGCACTGGTCTCGGATTGACTACGGTGGGCGACCTTCCCCTACTGGTCGCATCCGACGGGGCGGATCTCTGGGTGGCGAATGCTAGTAGCAACAGCGTCTCGCGGGTGCGGGCTAGTGACGGGAAGAAGCAGGATCCGGACTGGACGGGGGCGACCGCAGCCGCGGGTGTGCTGGTGGCGAAGGGGCTGATCTTCGTCACAGGGCAGACCAACCCCGGCAAGCTCTATCAGATCAATCCGAGCCAGCCGGCAGGGGCTGTCACCCCCCTCACTAACTCGCTGGGGGCTGCCCCCGCTGGCATCGCCTTCGACGGAGCGCGAGTCTGGACGGCCAACTTTGGGCCACCCGGCTCAGTCTCGATCGTGACGCTGACAAACCCCGTGAGCGTCACGACCGTCACCACGGGCTTTAGTGAGCCCGTTGGCATCCTCTATGACGGGGCCAACATCTGGGTGACAGACGCTGGCGACAACACACTCAAGAAGCTCGACTCAAACGGCAACGTCCTCCAACCACCGGGTGTGACAGTGGGCGGCCGCCCTGAATTCCCGGTCTTCGACGGGACCAACATCTGGGTGCCCAGCGAGCTCTCGAACACAGTGACGGTGGTGCGCGCGGCGAGCGGGGCGGTCCTGGCCACCCTCTCGGGCAATGGCTTGGATGTCCCTGCTGCCGCCGCCTTTGATGGCCAGCGCATCCTGGTCACGAACCAAGGCGGGGGAGTCTCGTTGTGGAAGGCGGCCGACCTGACGCCGCTCAGCTTGCCGAGTGGTATTTCTATGGGTACAGGCACTAATCCGTTTGGCGCCTGCAGCGACGGCCTCAACTTCTGGGTTACGCTTAAAGATCCTGATCCTACTATACCAGGTAAGCTGGCGCGCTTCTGAAGCGGCAGCGGCGAAGGTGGGCATTGGCCGACAGCCTCCAGTCTGACGACCACTATCACCTTCAGCCCTGCGCCGCCCACGGTGTCACGCGCAACCATTGAAAGGAGCTTTACTATGCGTCTCAATCATCGTTGTCTCTGGTGGGAGGCTCTCTTACTCACACTCGTCATCACGCTCACTGGCGCCCTCCATCGGCTGCGCGCCGACACCGGCACCTGCGGCGGGGCGAGCACCACGCTGCCCTTCACCGATGTCATGAGCAGCGGCTTCTTCTGTCAGATCGCCTCAGCCTTCTTCACGGGCCTGACCAGCGGGACCTCGGCGACCACCTACAGTCCGGGCAACAACGTGACGCGGGAACAGATGGCGGCCTTCATCACGCGGACGCTGGACCAGTCACTCAAGCGCGGGAGCCGCCGGGCTGAACTCAATCAGTCCTGGACGCCCACCGACAGCACTGGTCTCGGATTGACCACGGTGGGCAGCGGTCCACTACTGGTCGCATCAGACGGGGCCGATCTCTGGGTGGCGAATAATGGTAGCGGCACGGTCTCGCGGGTGCGGGCCAGTGACGGGAAGAAGCTTGATCCGGACTGGACGGGGATAACCAATGCCTTCGGCGTGCTGGTGGCGAAGGGGCTGATCTTCGTCACAGGGCAGACCAACCCCGGCAAGCTCTACCAGATCGATCCGAGCCAGCCGGCAGGGGCTCTCACCCCCCTCACTAGCGCGCTGGGCGCTAACCCTTTTGGCATCGCCTTTGACGGAGCGCGAGTCTGGACGGCCAACGTTGGATCGCCCGGCTCAGTCTCGATCGTGACGCTCACAAACCCGGTGAGCGTGACGCCCGTCACCACGGGCTTCAGTAGTCCCCGTGGCGTCCTCTATGACGGAGCCAACATCTGGGTGACAGACGCTGGCGACAACACACTCAAGAAGCTGGACTCAAACGGCGTCATCCTCCAGACGGTGACGGTGGGCACTGTTCCTGTATTCCCGGTCTTCGACGGGACCAACATCTGGGTGCCCAACAATGGTGACAACACGGTGACGGTAGTGCGTGCGGCGAGCGGGGCGGTCCTGGCCACCCTCTCCGGCAATGGATTGAGTCTCCCTGAGACCGCCGCCTTCGATGGCCAGCGCATCCTGGTCACGAACACCAATGGGGACAGCGTCTCGTTGTGGAAGGCGGCCGACCTGACGCCGCTCGGCTCGGTCCTGACCGGGACAGGGACAAACACTGTTCCGTTTGGCGCCTGTAGCGACGGCCTCAACTTCTGGGTCACGCTCTCTAATGCGAATAGGCTGGCGCGCTTCTGAAACGGCAGCGGCGAAGGTGGGTGTTGGCCGACAGCAAGTCTGACAACCACTATTGCCTTCATCCGTGCGCCGCCCACGGCGTTACGTGCCACTATTGAAAGGAGCTGTACTATGCGTCTCAATCATCGTTGTCTCTGGTGCGAGACTCTCTTACTCGCGCTCATCATCACGCTCACAGGTGCCGTCCATCGGCTGCGCGCTGACACCGGCACCTGCGGCGGAGCGACCACCACGCTGCCCTTCACCGATGTTATGAGCAGCGGCTTCTTCTGTCAGATCGCCGCGGCTTTCTTCACGGGCCTGACCAGCGGGACCTCGGCGACCACCTACAGTCCGGGCAACAACGTGACGCGGGAGCAGATGGCGGCCTTCATCACGCGGACCTTGGACCAGTCACTCAAGCGGGGGAGCCGCCGGGCCGCGCTCGATCAGTATTGGACGCCCACCGACAGCACAGGTCTCGGATTGACTACGGTGGGCGACCTTCCCCTACTGGTCGCATCCGACGGGGCGGATCTCTGGGTGGCGAATGCTAGTAGCAACAGCGTCTCGCGGGTGCGGGCTAGTGACGGGAAGAAGCAGG
>Ga0207646_10001777_pt1 | contig 26127 bp, 25 predicted proteins | sample KBSK5502metaG_FD_184343 | JGI IMG/M metagenome (GOLD analysis project Ga0207646, IMG submission 184343) | Corn, switchgrass and miscanthus rhizosphere microbial communities from Kellogg Biological Station, Michigan, USA - KBS K5-50-2 metaG... | ecosystem: Host-associated > Plants > Roots >...
ATCTTGAATCCAGCGTTGCACAACCGGACTTACCAGATCCATACGTATCTTTCCTTTCTTGTGACGTGCTTGCTCAAATATCGTCTGACGATGGCTGCAAGGAAGAGTCGCCAAACCAGCCAGGTCTTCTGATAGAGCTTCCTCTAGTGCTTCTCAACTGATAGTCCATGCCACTAACAGGTGCGGCAACTCATGCTCAAGTATGGGGCATAAATCTCACTAACACATCACAGTATATTACATTACATTACAAAATGGTCACAATATCACACTCTTCCACTCAGAGCTTCTCAAAAGTCGCTCTGATTGGCAACACGCTCTTGTACTCTTTTTTGGGGTGGGGAGGGGAAGAGGAAAAAGACGTTTGAGAAGCCCTGTTCCACTATGATGAGCTTGTGAGGTCAATGCTACATACCTTGATGGGTTTGCCATGAATTGGGTAAAATTCGGAAGAGGAAATAATCACTCTCTGCGACCAGCATGCTCTGATTGGGGTGCAATTGTTCCTCTCGGAGAAATCCTTCGATGCGTATCCTGTCTATGAGGAGCGCGTAGTATATTCTCATCGTCAGTAGGGATAGACACTATGAAATTTGGCAAACAACATATTCATGATCTCGCGGGCAATGATGTCACTGATTTAGGAGCCTATGCCCAACAACTACAATTTGAGGCTGAAGCACGGGGAGAGGTGTTACCACCAGCAATACGCTTGCACATAGGTGAACCAAGTTTTGTCACGCCGGAGCACATTCGGCGTGCCGCAATACAGGCTATTGAGACTGAGCAGATGACCTATGGACCCGCAACTGGCTGGCTCTGGTTACGGGAACTTTTAGCTGAGAAGATCAAGCGTGTCGATGGGTATTCTGTTGGACCAGAGCACATTGCTGTCGCAGTTGGGGGCACAGGAGCCATTCTAGCATCCTTGACTGCAACAGTAGGTGTAGGCGACGAGGTACTCATCTCCGACCCTTGCTGGCCTATGTACTTTATGCAACTCGCATCCTGTGGTGCTACCGGCGTCCCTTACCCGCTCGATCCGGAGAACGAGTGGCTTCCTGACGTTACACAATTAGAGAAACTCGTTACCTCCCGCACCCGGCTACTGATCGTTAACACTCCCAATAATCCTACAGGGGCAGTCTATCCTCCACAACTTATGCATGATTTGCTTGATTTTGCCCGCCGTCATGACCTCTACCTACTGTCCGATGAATGCTATGACGAGATCATTTTTGAGGGAAGACATGTGAGTCCTGCTACCATGCTCTCCCACGAAGAGTTCGAGTCAGGACGCTGCATTTGTATCTACTCCTTCTCCAAGACATATGCTATGACCGGTTGGCGCCTTGGTTACATCGTCGCTGGTACAGAACTTATCAAGACGATTACAAATGTCCTCAACTCTAGTTACACAAATGTCAGCACAATCCAACAGCGTGCGGGCGCTGCTGCGTTGACCGGCCCACAAGAGTGTGTCACAGAAATGCGTGAAGCGTATCGGCTGCGTCGCAATCTCGCTATAAACTTGCTAAAAGACTTTGGACGATACACCTGCACACCGCATGGGACATTCTTTTTGCTCATTAACGTGAGCAATAAGATGGGTCAATCGCGAAGTGGACGAAAATTTGCGCTAGATCTGCTGCGCGAACGCAATGTAGCTGTGGCATCCGGCAACAACTTTGGCTCTGTGGCAGAAAACTATGTGCGTATCTCGCTGGGAGCTCCAGAAAAGGAGATTGAACGCGGCGTGCGGGAGATTTGCGCTTTCGCGGAAAGAGCGGGATAAAGGCGATCGACAGATTTGCACATTTGTGGAAAGGGTCGTCCCTACTTGTACGCGACAACCCCGTAGGCATCGGGTTTACGGATGACGCGTGCGAAGCCTGCTTCTTGCAGGCGGCGCAGTGCGCCTTTTGTTACGCCGCCGCTGGCCTTGCTATTGGGGTCGCCGATGTAGTGGAAGAGACGACCCCCACGTTTAAGCACCCTGTAAAGCTCCCGGTAAAATGCTCCAGAATAGAGTTCGCCTGCCAGGCTGAACGTGGGTGGGTCGTGGATGATGCGTGAAAAGCTCCCGTCCTCGAAGGTTTGCACGACTTCGAAGGCATCACCCATTACCTGCTGGATTTTGGGGTTGTTGAAGAGGGCCTGAGACCAGGGATTGAGGCGTGCTATTTCCTGTGCACCCGGGTCGAGTTCTATGGTGATGACTTCGTCTGAGGTTTTGGAGGCCTCGATGGCTGTGTACCCCAGACCCGTTGCCGTATCCAGCACGCGCCCCGCAATGGGCGAGATAGCTGCGATCTTCCTCCTCGTATCCTGCATGGGATCAATATCTTTGATGCGGTGCATTACGAAGCCAGCGATCAGCATGCTGGGTGCTCCCTGCGTGGGCATGAGGCTACACACGCGATTTGTGTATTCAGAGAATACCTGTATGGGTCTGATGGTGTTGTTTTCTAAGATAAAGCAATTGACCTCAGATTTGCTGATCTTCTCGATGCTTTGCCAGTCCAGGTGTTCGCCGTTTGGAAATTCAACACCATTAGGCGTGAGTGTTATTGCGACCGTGGTTTGACCCAGATCGGGTGATATTTCCGCGGATGTGCGCCCCTGCTTTTTTGCTTTGAGCAGCGGCTCTACCTGGACATAGGATAAGACAATGGGTTGTGTCATGAAAGCTATTCCAATCCAAAAGAAAGGTAACTAGTCAGCAGGGGGTTCCAAGGGGCCTGCAAGGCCCCTTGGCGGGGTGCGGGGTGTCCCCGCCCTTCTCCCTCACCCCGCCTCCGGAGGCGGTGCAAGAGAAAGGAGACCTGAATAGTTACAAAGAAAGTTTGATCTTGCAAGATATACCTATTATCAACCCGCGGCGTAAAACCCTGGGCTTCAGCCCGAGGGATATGAGCCGCGTTCCTTGTTTGGGGTTTGGGCATCGGGGCGTACTTCTTGCCGTGCTACCATCCTGAGCGCCAGGCGTATTGCCGCCACGTCTGACGGACAGCCATAGAGTTCCTTGATACGCTCGATGGCTTGCCTGTCTTGCGGTTCTAAGCGAACCGTTGTTGGTTTGTTTCTGTGTCTGTCCATACGTATAGGATAGCATGTTGACATCCACCTTGCAAGATGCTACACTAGCCGTGTTCTTAGCACACTGACAACCACATAGTGTTTGCCGGTTCCAAGGTAAGCTCCCTTGGGTAAAAGCACTAGCGAACCAAACCGTTCGGTGTGCCAGTCAATGCACTGAGTCTAGAGCCTACAAGCCGCTCGGTGGGACTGCAACGAACGCTGGGCCTGGAAGAGGCCCACGCAAGCCCGTGCGGGTACGTTCCGCGCGTGGGACTGCGTCGAAGCCCCTAGCTTTAGCTATGGGGTACTTCACTCATGTTGGTACGATCCGGCGCGGCCGTCTAAGACAGTGCTCGACCGGGACGAGTCTTCTGGTCCTTTCATCTTCAGTATCGTCTTTTTCGGAGCTGGCCTGGTTTTCTTTATCCTCATTTTGCTTTACATTAGATCATCGGTGCGCAAGAGGCGCGAGGTGCCTGAAATGGAAACTCAGGCAAAGGAGAGCGTACAGCCCTTACCTTGAAAGCGGTAGGTGACTTGCTTCACATCGCCTTCCATACCTGCACTGTCGAATCGTCGCTGCCTGATGCGATCATTTTACCATCAGGGGACCAGGCCGCGCTATAGACAGGCGCATTAGATGTGAGATGTCCCCAATAGTAATCGGCGTGGCCGCGATAGATATAGACATGGTTGCCTGTGAAGGCGTCCCATACTTGCGCGGTGCCGTCGCCACTGCCTGATACAATCCTTTTGCCGTCAGGAGACCAGGCTACAGAAAAAATGTCTTCATTGTGGCCCTGGTAGTTGTAGATGTTATTAGCAGTAACAGTATCCCATATTTGCGCAGTGTTAGCAGCACTGCCAACTGCAATGTACCTACCGTCGGGAGACCAGGCCACGGCATGGACTGTGCCAGCATTGTAGCCATAGGAAGCAACGTTTTTGCCTGTAGCAGCATCCAACATTAACACGTTGCCATTCCCACCGATGGCGATGCGCTTTCCGTCGGGTGACCAGGCTACAGCGTCCCATGGTGCCGGCTTTCCTCTGGTGGTAGGAGGACTTCTGTAGGCGATGATGTGGCTGCCGGTGAAAGCATCCCATACCTGCACGCTGCCGTCGTTGCTCGCAGAGGCGATGCGCTTTCCGTCGGGTGACCACGCAACGTCGGGTACAGCGTCGCTATGCTCATGATAGGTATACACGCTCTTGCCAGAGACGGCATTCCACACTTGCACCGTCGTGTCGAAGCTGCCGGAGGCGATGTATTTTCCATCGGGCGACCAGGCCAGGGACAGGACATCAGAGGAATGACCACGGTAGGTAAGGACGTGACTTCCATCAACGGCATCCCACACCTGTACGGTGTGATCACCGCTAGCCGATGCGATGCGTTTGCCATCATGCGACCAGGCTACAGAACTCACATAATCGGAGTGACCATGGTAGGTGAAATGGTTGGGAGCGGTGACGAAGTGCACAATAAAGGCGATATCGGCATGGATATCGGTAAATACAAACAGGATGAGCAGGAGGATGAGCAGTATACTTAAAATAATGATGGGACGCCGCCTTGAGCGACGAGGCGGGGGAGTTAGCGGCTTATCGAGTATTGACATGTGTCTCTTCCCTCGTTGTCTAGACCCGGCTTATTTTATTGTGAGGGGCGTGTGAACGTATCTGTTGAACGCCGGGTATTTCGAGTGTTAATTTACCTAATATTACGTGATGTGAAGTCGATCTTTCACACCCACTCATAAAAGGGGGTGCAGGGGGGCGAAGTCCCCTGCCGGAGCGCGAGGTGTCCTCGCACGTTTCTCTCCCCCATGGCGGGCCGGAGGCCCGCCAGAAGAAGTATGAGTGGATCTCAGTTGGTAAGCTTGCCTCATCGTTTATGATGGACTATAATAGCACTATTCTTTTTCCTGGTTGATTTGAGTGGATAGCATTGATAAACGATTATGCAGATCAGCGAACCAGCAGAATACGCTATCCTGGGACTGCTTGAAAGTCAGCCCATGCATGGCTATGAGATGTTCCAGCAATTCCAGGATGGCACACTGGGGCAGATCATCCACCTGGAGATGAGCCAGATGTATGCGTTCCTCAAGAAACTGGAACGCCTCGGGTATATCGAAGCCGAGTTGGAGCCGCAAGGGATACGTCCGCCGCGCAAAATTTTTCATCTCACTGAGTTGGGGCGCAAAACGTTTTTTGAGTGGCTTACCACGCCTGTTGAGCGTCCACGCGAGATTCGCTTGATCTTCTTGCTTAAGCTCTATTTTGTGCAGCGTATCGATCCGAAGAAGACGGCTCACCTGATCGACCAGGAGATTATTGCTTGTCGTAAATTCCTCGAACACCTTGAGTCCCCGCGTCTCCCCGTTGCAAAGTCGAGCGATATGGCTTTCCTCGACCATATTGTGCTGCGTAGCCGCATTTACCAGACACGCGCGCTGCTCGATTGGTTGGGTGAGTTGCAGCAAGAGTTTGCGGGGACGCATTGAGTGTTTGACGCTCTTCCATAGCTATGCTACTATCTATGCGGGACTATTATTTATTACAGCACAACGAGGTTTATTATGCGGCTCTTATCTGTAACAGCATCGCCTGATCTATCAGGTTTTGCGGTCATGTCAAAGTATTTTTTTACAGCGGGGCTATGCATGCTCATTGTCATGACCCTGGCATATCTCTGGTATACGGTTGGCTCTGCTCGCCTGGCAAAGCAACTGGCTGTAGAGCGGGCACGTAGCCAGGGTCGCAGCAAGGCGAGCAAGAGTAAAGCGGTTGCTGATGCTGGCGGTGGCGTCACAACGCTGGTACGCGGCGATGTTGTATTGCATGAACAGCCGGATGGCGAAAAGCCGATCGCTCTCAACAGCAGCCTGGTCGCGATTGGGCGCATTGGCACGACGCTGGGCTGGTTCACCGTCTTCATGCTGTTCATGTCGCAGCTTTTTCGCACTATTGTAGAGCAACATGCGCCGTGGAGTAACCTGTACGAGTTCAGCCTGAGTTTTACCACTGCGTTGCTGCTGTGCTACCTGATTTTCGAGGCACGCTTCCACGAGCGCGTACGGGCGTGGGGCCTGTATGTGTGCCTGCTGTCAGTCATAACCGTCGGTATAGCCATCTTCCTCGGCGTTACTTATAACCTGATCAATGGATCAACACAACTTATTCCCGCCCTGCAAGATCAGCCAATTCTGACAGTACATGTCTCAATGGCGATCTTCGCCTATGCATTATTTAGCGTCGCCTTTGGTGCTGCCTTAATTGTACTGGTGCAAGGCGGTGAGGGACAGCGCTTTGTATGGCTGCCATCAGCGGAAGCGGCGGACGAGTTGGGTTATAAAGCCGTGATTGTTGGGTTCCCGCTGCTTGCTCTGACGCTGATCCTCGGTGCCTACTGGGCGAACTATGCCTGGGGTCACTACTGGAGTTGGGATCCGAAAGAAACATCTGCACTGGTTACCTGGTTGATTTATGCTGTTTACCTGCACGCACGCGGGATTCGTGGATGGCGCGGTAAACGTGCGGCCTGGTTATTGACTATTGGCTTCGCTGCGACATTATTCACGTATTATGGCGTGAGCTTCTTTGTACCCAGTTTGCATAGTTATGCGACGCCGAAGTAGGTATTGCTGGAGCGTAAGCCGTTTGAAGGGGCGTGATTGATCACGCCCCCTATTTATGTGTTCTATATGTTGCGCAGCAGCAAGCGGAACCTGGGATTGTAGCTTTTGTCGCAGTTGCTGCATGAGACAGCTTGTGAGTAACGACGGACACGCGGGTATTCCTTACCGCAATTGGGACAGTGGTAAATGTAGCGGATTGGGCGTCGTTCGCGGCGCAGGCTTTCGCGCCGTGCGCTTTCCTCGTGGAGCAGTTGGCGTAACTCGTCGAGCGCATAGCCGGTTACCGCTGCTTCGTCAGCGGCAATCGAATCGTAGCCGTGATGTTTATGGCGACGTGGTGTGCCATTTATACGATCAGCCAGGTGGATCAATTCGTGGGCCACAGTAACCTCAATCGATCTGGGCTGCATATCTGGCTCTATGAAGATGAGATGACGGTGACCAGGTACGTGCTGTTGTGATGCAATATCGCTGTTAAGGGCCGGGAGTGCCTGTAATGATCCATGCTTGCGAGGACGTGTAGTCGGAGGGGCAGGCAGGTAGCAATAGCAGCCGAGAACCATGATGTTGAGCCGCTTGCCTGTCCAACACATGTATTCTTGACGATCTTGAGTGATCGCCACGCGATTCAATTCCTGTGCCGGGAGCTCTAATTTTTGCCAGTAGTGTATTAACCAATGCTGAATAGGGGGACTGCCATATATGATTGGCCCTGCTTGCCTGGGCGGCGGAGCAGGCCTGGTGGATCTACGTGCTGCGGCAACCATGACCGCTCGATTACTCCTGACTAAAGAACAATTGCACTATTGCATTGCAAGTATAGCAGGCACGAGCGGTAGATGCAAGTTGAGAGCAAGCGAGTCAAGAACCTGGCTTGACACCTATTTCTTGGCGGCGTAAGATGAAATTAGTTCAACCGGAGAGAGGCTTAAGAATCTTCGCACCTCCAGAAGGAGTCCCTTATGTCGTTTCAAATCTGTATCAAGACGGACAAATCTCTGCAACAACTCGCCACCGAGATACGTAACCTCTTCACATTGCCTCCTTTTCGACAAAACACATTTTCTGGTGAACCATATTGCCAATTTGAGATGTTGGGAATGCTCATTCTCATCCATTTGGCAGACGAGGAGGACCGGGATCCGGAGGTGATGAAATATCCGTACTGCTTTGATCTTCAAATGTCCTTTACCGACCATGAGCTAGATGCAGATGATATAGAGTATAACCTGCAGCCGTATTATGCGCAATTGCTCAGTTTTCAGCTGGGTGTGGAGACCGCGTATCATGAGAAGAAGAAAGGCAGCCGTGCCTGGCAGATATGCTATCACTACTGCCGCAAGAACCCTAAATGGAACGGGTCTATTTTGTATGGCGAGCCGGGTTGGGAGCCTGCAGTGATCCAGATGCCATCTAGCCCTTGGCGTTCAATGCAGCCCGTTTTCTGAGGAAGGAGTCGATTGATGAGCATTGTGGACACGACTGCCGGACAGGAACTTGCCCCGCTGGTCAAGCCACCAATTACGCAGGAACAACTGCGCCGCTATGCCGAGGCGTCCGGTGACTACAATCCTATTCACCTGGATGAGCAGGCCGCGCGGCGCGTTGGGCTTGACGGCGTGATTGCGCACGGCATGCTGAGCATGGCCTTCCTGGGGCAGTTCGTCAACCTGCAAATCGCGGCTATCCCCGGCGCACGGATGGTGCAGCTCAGGGTGCGTTTCATGAATATGGTACGCCTGGGTGATACTCTCACCTGCTGTGGCGCGGTCAAGGCACGGATGGCCAATGGCGACCTGAGCGAATCCGTTACGCTGGAGTGCTGGGCACAGAACCAGAAAGGAGACAAAGTGACCGCCGGTGAAGCAGTTGTAGTTGTTCCTTTTGTACGAAGAAAAGAGGCTAATGTATGACGAGCGAGACGCGCGGAATGAACCTTGAAGACCTGCGTTTTCTGTACGACCTTGCCACCTATAATATCCTGAATTACGGGCCTTTTAAGGCGCTGGTCTATGAGGATCAAGGAGAGGTGCGCGAATATACCAACGTGGAGGTCGCGAGGGAAGCGATCCAGTTGGCGCAAGGACTCAGGTCGTTAGGCATAGGGAAAGGCGACCGCGTTATTGTGATGATGATCAATAGCCCGGAGGTAATCATTTCGTACCAGGCGATTGCGCGCGCCGGTGCGATCATCATTCCTGTGATGCCTCTGCTTAAGGGACCGGAGGTGCATTACATCGCTGAGAACTCGGCGGCTAAAGCGGTGATTACGAGTGCTATCCTGCTGCCGCTGTTAGGCAGTGCACTGGCGGATGTTCCTACCATGCAGTATATCATAGCTACCGGTATAGAGACGGGAGAAGGCCAGGCGCAGGGGGGCCAATTCACTGTACATGCTTACAAAGATGTTGTGGCCAAAGGTTCAGCGTACGCGGATCGTTACCTGGAAGACCTGGAGGATGTATCGCTCACGCCGGATGATACTGCCGTGATCCTTTACACCTCTGGAACCACGGGAAATCCGAAAGGGGTGGTGCTGACACATCGCAATGTTGTCTCCAACGCTGCCAGTGGGCGAGAAAATATTGCGGGTGAAGAGGCAAGTTCACAGGAGAAGGAGGTACAACTGGCGGTTTTGCCCCTGGCACATGCCTATGGACTGGTGGCCACAAATGTCGGGTACCTGGGTGGCGGGAAGGCAATCTTACACCCGCGCTTTGACACCACGGCGGTGCTCTCTGCCATTGAGCGTCACCATGTCAATGCTTTTGCGGGCGTACCGGCCATGTTTGTGGCGTTGCTATTCACGCCTGACGCCGATAAGTACGATACGAGCAGCCTGCGCTATTGTGTGAGCGGTTCGGCCCCGCTGCCGCTTGCGGTCCTGGAAGGCTTTGAGCAGAAATTTAACTGCATGATTCTGGAAGGATATGGCCTTTCAGAGGCAAGCGCTGTCCTGACATCGCATGGCCAGGGAATGCCCCGTAAAGCTGGCTCGGTTGGCAAGCCACTTCCAGATGTCGAGCTGCTGATCGTGGATGAAAATGATCAGCCTGTACCGGTTGGCGAGGTGGGAGAGATCATTGCGCGCGGCCCTAACATCATGAAGGAATACTACAACATGCCGGAACAGACCCGCGAGGCCCTGCGCGACGGTTGGCTGCGCACGGGCGATATGGGCCGTTTTGATGAAGATGGTTACGTGTACATTGTTGAACGGAAGAAAGATTTGATCATACGTGGTGGATTTAATATCTACCCGCGTGATGTTGAAGAAGTGCTCAACAGGCATCCGGCGGTGATCGAGTCGGCGGTGATTGGCGTACCATCCAAGCGCATGGGCGAGGAGGTCAAAGCTTTCGTCGTGACCCGCGCGGACGTGGATGCAGAAACACTCAAAGCTTATTGTCGTGAATGGCTGGCGAACTACAAAACGCCCAGCGAAATCGAGTTTGTGAATAGCCTGCCACGCAATGCCGTGGGGAAGATCGATAAGAAAGAGTTAAGGAGACAACATGTCTATTGATACGCCGCCGGAAAACGCTACACTGACACAGTTGCAACAGACACCGATCGACAATGTGCTGCATATCATTGATGAAGGCCTGGTACACTTGCCTCCATATCGTGAGCTTTACTATCGTTGGGAACGCCAGCAGTGGCGTGCGCAGGATATTGACTTCAGCGAAGACCGCGCGCAATGGGAGGGGATGTCGCAAGATGAGCGGAACATGCGTATATATGGCCTGTCGGCTTTCTTCCAGGGCGAGGCGTGTGTCACGGACACCCTGGCCCCCTATGTGTTAGCTATGCCTGACGAGGAGATGCGCATTTTCCTGACCACCCAGCTGGTTGATGAAGCGCGGCACACGGTGTTCTTCGCCCGTTTCTTCAGAGAAGTACTTGGTGTTGAAAAAGAGAAATTGGAAGATGCCCTGGCAGTTGCACGCGGGTATATGAACGCTCAACTGAAATATATACTGATCGAGGCGCTTGCGGAGGTGTCGGAGCGTATACGGCAAGAACCGGGGAACCTGGCACACCTGGTTGAGGGTATAACGCTCTATCATGTGGTTGTCGAGGGAACGATGGCGCTGGCCGGCCAGCGCAGTATCCTGGACGCGTACCGCGTGAATGGCCTGTTCCCGGCTTTTCGCGGCGGCTTTACTGCCGTGGCGCGAGACGAATCGCGGCACGTGGTTTTTGGTGTGAAGTTTTTGCGCGAGATGATCCAGCGAGATGCTGCCAATGCCCGGGTTATACATGACGCTATCGAGAAATATGCACCCACCGCGTTAGAGGCTATAGCTCCCGCGCCTGAACAGGTGCAAAATATGCAGGCGAGAGGCGATGATCCGTGGATGACACCGCGCTATGCGCAGGAATCGCTGGCTAAGAAACTGAGGGTGATTGGGCTGAGCATGAGGCTGCCGGCAGTGGTGCCGCTTCCTCCCGTGATGGGAATGTAAAGGAGGTGCCATATGATATCCGCCCTGGTTCTGATCAACGTGCAGCGCGGGCAGGTGAACGAGACGGCGCAGAGTCTTCTGGAGATCGAAGGCGTGGCGGAGGTGTACTCTGTGACGGGTGAGTATGACCTGGTTGCGCTGCTGCGGCTCCCGCAATATGAAGACCTGGCTGAAGTCGTTACCGCGCATATGATGAAGCTGTCCGCGATTACTAAGACGAATACGCTGATGGCTTTCCAGGTTTATTCGCGTGCTGATTTGCAGCAGGCGTGGGATATTGGAGTGGAGTGAGGAGTATCCAGGTCTCATCTGAGATAGACATAGAACGGAGTTTCCCATGGGCATGATCCACGGCGGCTGGCTGGTCGCCAAAATCCTTAAAAGAGAAGGTGTCGAAGTAATCTTCACCCTCAGTGGGGGGCATATTGCGGCCATTTATGATGGGTGCGTACGCGAGGGTATTCGCGTTGTGGATACAAGGCACGAGCAGGCGGCGGTACACGCGGCTGAGGGTTGGGCGAAAAGCACGCGCAAGCCGGGCGTTGCGCTCTTGACAGCAGGGCCGGGGGTTACCGATGGCGTGACCGGGGTAGCAAATGCTTATCTTGCGAATAGCCCGATCCTTGTGATTGGCGGGGCGGCTCCGCTCAGCCTGTGGGATCGCGGCGCGCTGCAGGAGATGAATCAGATTGACCTGCTGCGTCCCATAACCAAGTGGGCACGTACTGTGCATGAGACCGGGCGGCTGGGCGAGTACACGGCCTCGGCTTTCCGGCAGATGTTAAATGGGAAGCCTGGCCCGGCTTTTTTAGAAATGCCCATGGATGTGCTGAATAACCTGGCGGATACCGATACGCTTTTCGATCCGGGTGAACCTGAACACTATCGTTACGAGGGCCGCACAGCGCCCGATCCTGATTACGTGGTAAAAGCGGCTGCCCTGCTGGAAAAAGCGCAGCGCCCGGTGATCATGGCAGGAACGGCTGTGTGGTGGTGTGATGCCGCCGAACCGCTGCGCCAACTGGCGGAGCGGATTAATGCTCCTGTCTTCCTGAATGGCGCTGGGCGAGGCTGCCTGCCGCCAACGCACCCGCTATATTTCACGGCTTCACGACGCAAAGCGCTGGAAAGGGCTGATACGGTCCTGGCAATCGGCACGCGCATGGATTTTCGCCTCAATCACGGTCAGCCGCCGCTTATTCCGAAGGAAGCCAACATGATCTGGTTCGACCTGCTGGGCGAGGATGTAGGTGTCAACCGGGGCGCGGCGGTGGGATTAGTGGGAGATGTTGGCTTGAGTATGCGCCAACTGGCAGAGGCGACGAAACAGCTTGGTGAGGGCGATTGGCTTGCATATATTCGCAGGGAGGAACGCAATGCGCTGGGGCGTGATGGAGCGCTGATGAGTTCTGATGCTGTGCCTATGCATCCCATGCGTTTCTGCCGCGAGGTACGCGACTTTATTGATGAGGATACGACGGTGGTGGGCGATGGCGGTGACATCGTAAGCTATGCTGCAAGGGTGATCAACGTTTACAAGCCTGGGTACTGGCTCGACGCAGGCCCAATGGGCACCCTGGGGGCAGGAACGGGCTTCGCGATGGCGGCGCAGATAGCACGCCCTGGCAAAAAGGTGTTAATCGTGCATGGAGACGGGGCTTTTGGACTCAACGGTATGGAGTTCGAGAGTATGGTGCGCCAGAAGTTGCCCGTGGTGTCGATTATTGGGAATGATGGCGCGTGGGGGCAGATCAAGCACCCGCAAAAGGCGATTATTGGTCACGCGACGGCGGCGGAACTCACACCGGGAATACGCTACGATAAGATGGTCGAGGCCCTTGGAGGGTATGGCGAGCTGGTGGAGAGGCCGGAAGATATTCGCCCGGCGTTGGAAAGGGCGTTTGCGTCCGGGCTGCCTGCATGCGTGAATGTGTTGATCGACCCGGAGAAGCCCTACAGCCGGTCTACGAATGTTGCAGTATAAGGAGAATGAGAACATGCCACTACTTGATCTTTCGCCGGATGAGTTGCTCAGTACGACACGCTCGGTTAGGAAGCGCCTGGACTTTTCGCGAGAAGTGGAACCGGAGCTAATCCAGGAATGCCTGGAACTCGCGGTGCAGGCACCCACGGGAGGAAATAGCCAGAACTGGCACTTCGTGGTTGTGACCGATGCCCAGCAGCGCCTGGCGCTGGGAGATATCTACCGGAAAGGATTTGAGATATATCGTGAGCAGTATATAGCCAGGAGCGCTGCTGCAGTCAGTAAACTCCCGGCGGAGCGGCAAGAGACACTCAGAAGAGTGCTGGACTCCACGGTGTACCTGGTTGAGCATTTGCACGAGGCCCCGGTGTTATTGGTGCCTTGCGTCTGGGGCCGCGTTGATGGTTTCAATGCCATTGAGCAGGCGGGTGTGTGGGGTTCGATCTTGCCTGCGGTGTGGAGTTTCATGCTTGCTGCTCGCTCGCGTGGGTTGGGGACATCCTGGACAACCTTTCATCTTTTCTATGAGCAGGAGGCGGCAGAGGTGCTCGGTATTCCATATGAGCGGGTATCACAGGCGGCGTTGATTCCTGTGGCCTATACGCTGGGTACAGATTTCAAGCCTGCGCCAAGAGTGCCGATGGAGAAAATTGTGCACTGGAATAAATGGTGAGCAGGGATTCTTTATACCCCCGAAATCAGCCTTGCATTGAGGGCAGTAGCGCTTGACCTGGTGTACTCGCAAGCGCAGCGGATCTCCAGAGGCCAGGTGCCCGATGAACCTGCTCTGGTGGTCTACGATATCAAGCAGGTAAGTTCGCGACTGGGACTCCCTCCGGCAGAGATGCGCAGGGCCTATGAAGAACTGCAACAGATGGGAGGGGTTCATATTCTCAACCGCCAGTTTCCCTGGAAACGCGAGCAGCAACTCCTCCTGCCTCTGGACGCAGAGCATGCAGACAAGCGCAGGGAATGAAGACGCCGCATGGAGGCATTTAGCTCGGCAAAGAGTGTTTCCGCCTCCTCGAGCAAAGCAGCGGGAAAGGACTGCACCCTCCCCGTAGGCGATCAATCCAGGCGTGACCTTCCGCTCCACCGAGTGCGATCATTTTACGGGCAAATTCATCTGTGCGCAAGCTTTCTGAGCCTTCCCTCTAAAAAGCGAGTTCAAGGAAATTCTCGTAGCTCAGACGGAACCAAATGAGCTTTCCAAAGCCTACTAGAGAGTAGGTAGCTTCCCACAAGACGTACCATCAATCATGACAAGGGAAAGGAACGACTCGCTATGTGGTGGAACAGAAAACGGACGCGTTCGACAACCTATCGCTGTTCCTTCTGTGGCAAGGCGCGAGAGCAAGTCGAGCGATTGATTGCAGGACCAGGAGGCGTGTACATCTGCAGCGAATGTGTTGACTTGTGTCAGCAAATCATTCAGGAGGAACGAGCGCATCGGCAACAGGGAAGTAGTCCACCAAACGAGTAGGATATCCTCCGTTGTCTGCATCCTGCTTGCTCAGGTGTTAACGTATCTTGGCGCCCAAAGGCATATAGTAGCGCTTATAGTTATTGCGGCTTACCAGGACTGTGATAGAACTTCCCCTTTGGAGAGGGAGCGGGGTGAACATGGCTCCGTTGTGAAAGGTATAGACGCGCCTACTATAAGGGTCCTGCCAGTTTGCGATTACATAGGTGATACCCGCGAACTGCTCAACCCGTGTGATGATTGCTACCACTGGCACTCCGTGCTGCTGAAGCGCCTCGATCCTTTGTGTACGCAGAGAGATGAAGAGCACCAACAGTAACAGTCCTATAAAAAATGCAATGCTTGGTCCCACGAACCAATAGATCTCCTTTCGTAAAAGTCCGCTTTCGAAGTAGTATACAAAGCTCATGCAAAGGCGAGCCACTTTCGTCTACAAAGGTACTAGTGGGTCTGTATGACTGGAGCCGCGTTCGTGCTCAACTGCACATGACTGTCCGAAAGTACGTGAAGTAACAGATCTTCTCAAAAGTCGCTCTGATTGGCAGCAAGCCCCCACCCCAGATTGATCAAGAGCGTGTTGCCGCTTTGGCGAGGGAGCGCCAACCAGCAACACGCTCTTTTCCTCTTTTTTGGGGCGGGGAGGGGAAGAGGAAAAAGACTTTTGAGAGGCCCTGTGTGAAGTAAGTGGCAAGGTGACACATTCTGAATAATAGTGTTATAATTTTATGTAGTTGTAATTGTATGGGGGGATCTGGTTGCTCTGCCGGGCTCTCATTGAGCACCTGGTATCAGGGAGGCAGGGCATCCGCAGACCTCAGGTCCAGGGAGATCATAGAGGGTCCCCCAATAATTGAGAGGAGAACAGGATGCCATCTAACCCGTACCCAAATGATCCGGCTAACATGCAGCCTAATCCTAGCCAGTACCCGAATGATCCTAACTATCCACAGCCCGGCTATAATCCAAATTATCCGCCTCACGCACAGCCTACTGAGGTGAACCCTCAGGGGAGTCCATATCAGCAGGGGGGGCAGAATATACAGCCACCCTATCAGCGCCAGGAACCCTACAGGCAAGCTCCCAAAGACCAGGAGTCACGTAAGACCAGGTATGTGATCGCCAAGATCATCGACTACATCACGTGGGCCATTCTGGTATTAGAGGCGTTGTTCCTTTTGCGATTTTTCTTGAAGCTGGTTGGGGCGGATCCAACCAATCCGTTTGCGCAGTTTCTTTATAACTTTACCGGCTTCTTTCTCTACCCGTTTTTTGGCATTGTGCCGAGCGCACAGTATAGTGCCCATTTGACTCACATCTTTGAATGGTCGACGTTGATCGGCATGCTGGTTTACGGATTAATCTTCTGGATCTTGAAGTACTTCCTGCGTACGACGATTTCGAGACCGCAGGAGCCGATTTATTAAAATGTAACTTGAAAAGCGGGCTGATCGTCTCGTACACTTTGGATAGGGGAGTAACTCCTACTCTTAGAGGGATGGGCCATGAGAGTACTACGTTGCCCAAATTGTCAAGGACCACTGCCAGGGTTTGCTAAATATTGCGCAAATTGCGGTGAGTCCCTATCTATGCTGGAACAATCCCCTGATATTCGCTGTGACGAAGATCAGTTAGCCCCAACCGTTAAATTGGCTGATCGCCCGCGTATTCTCAAATTGCCTCGGTTTCATAGGCTGACAATTGGAACCGGTACGACCACTCAACACCGGGATACGAGCAGAACAGCAACCTTAGTTAAAGCCAGGCAGAGCGGATCGGCTTCGGGGAATGGGGCTGTACCACCGCTACAACAAATCGATGACGAGCAGGAGGATGGTGACGATTATGGGATGCAGCGCAATGCGACCTGGAACAAGGTAGTGACCTATAAGACGTTCCGAGTTCCTCCTGCGCCGATGGCCCCCAGGCCGGAAAAAGCTTCCCCTCCTGCGCTACTGCGACAAGTCCCGCGGAAGATGTCACGCCGCATACCGACTCACCTATTCTCCTGGATTAGTTTGCTGGCGTTAATGGGCCTGTTGTTGGGTGGGGTTTTTGGTATCATGATGACGCTTGGCCGCGGGATCAGGCAGCCAGCCACTGGAAAGGGTTTGCTTTCGCTACAGGTCACTCCATCCACTGTTGCTCAGGGGGGGATCCTTGCCCTGCGCGGTTCTAACTTTAGCTCGTCCGGGCGTGTCGGACTGACACGTGATACAAATATCGCGATAGCTGATACAGGCGGAATGAACATTATTTATACCAACAAGGAAGGCGCTTTCAGCGATACAGTGGCTGTTGATCCTTCGTGGGGAGCGGGTTCACATATTATCCATGCGGAGGATGCAATTTTACATAGATCTGCCAGTTTCACAGTGATGGTCACAGGACAAGGCGCCGTGCTGCGTCCGGCGCACCTGCTTTTTTCGATGTATAACATCGATCTTGGTTCGGACGACCAGGCGGCCAATAGCGCTCGAACGATTACGCTTTCCAATGTTGGCGGTGGGGAAATCTCCTGGCAAGCTACCGTGACACAGCCATGGCTGCTGATCAGTCCACAAAGTGGCAGCTTTTCAAGCGGTCAAACCACGCGGATAACTATTGCGGGTGATCGCTCGAATCTTAAAGTGGGACCGTATAGTGCCGGCGTGATTTTCACATCAAATACCGGGCAAACCACTCTACCAGTGAGGATGGGTGTCACACCGCTGCAACGTGGACATGAGGCTGTGCTGCAGCTTACACCGGCCGTGCTTTCTTTCAATGCTACTGATGGTAGTAGGGACCGGCCAGGGCGGATAGTAACGGTCAGTAATCCGGGAAGGTTGCCCTTACAGTGGGACGCATCCAGTTCTGTGAGCGGCGGGTCCAGTTGGCTCGCGGTTTATCCCCAGTTTGGAACGGTTACTAAGGGTAACAGCCAGCCGGTGGCAATTAGTGTAGACACCAGCGGCTTGCTGCCCGGCGTCTATAGTGGCTGGGTAACCTTTACCAGCCAGGGGTCGGAACCGGTCATCAACGGCAAGCAAACGGTCTACATTAGTCTAACGATTGTGCCTCAATGCGCCATTCAGGTTTCACCGGGGGGGGCGACCTTCACCAGTGCCTATTCGCAGCCGGCTCCTGCTTCACAGATCCTTAAGGTGGGAGTTACGCAGGGTTGTACGCATCGGCTGCATTGGAATGCATCCGTTTCGACCAAAGACGGCGTACACTGGCTGAGTATTGCCACCACAAGCGGGGTGACGCCTGCCTCTCCTGCAGTGAATGTTAATGTTGCAGGTCTAAAGCCTGGAACGTATACCGGCACGGTAATCTTCAGTTCATCTGCCGGGACGCAGATCTTGCCTGTGACATACGTCATGGGGCAACCCCCGACGCCGCTTTTGGCAATCACGCCTACCATGCTCACCTTTAACGGTGTCATTGGGCAGCCTGATCCGCTTCCCCAAACAGTTACTGTGACTAACTCGGCTGGCGGAACTCTTAATTGGCATGCGACAACTTCGACGACTGGTGGCGTATGGCTTTCAGTCACTCCGGCCGAGGGCAGCCTTGGCCCAGGTCAATCCACAACTATAACTGTTAAAGCGGCACTGCTAGCGACATTTAGCACATTTAGCACTGTAACCTATAATGGTGAGGTCACGATTACCGGGGTAAATAGCCTGAATCATCCTGCTGCTGGAAGCCCGCGGTACATTCCCGTAAGCTTTGTGGTGCAGCCTTCATGCGCAATCGCGTTAGATTCTCCCGCGCTCAGCTTCCAGGGGGTTATCGGGCAGCATGATCCTGCGGCGCAAGCGGTGAAGATCACTGCTAACGGTGCCTGCGCAAATGCCTTGAGTTGGACGGCTACAACAGCTACTAAGCCTGCTGGAGGAACGTGGCTTACCACGACGCCGGCAAAGGGTACAGTAAGCTTAACGACTCCCTCGGTAACAAATGTAGGAATTGTGCTTGCAGGGTTGAAGGCAGCTCCCAACTACTCGGGCACAGTGACTATCACTGCCGTTGATAGCGTTACCAAAAAACCTGTTGGTACTCCGCAAAGCGTTACAGTCGCGTTGACGGTGCAGCCGCTATGCACGTTACAAAGTCCCTCGCTGCCTACGAAATCCTTTTCTACTGAGCCTGGCTTAAATCCTGCGCCGCAAAGCTTCACGATTGGGGTCATAGGGAACTGCACGGGTACTGTCACCGTTACCCCAAGTGTGACGATGGACAGTGGGACAGGTTGGCTGGCGGTATCGCCTGCTTCAGCGACGCTCGCCAGTGGCCAGAGCACGACTTTTACAGTTACGGTAGCGGCAGCGAAGCTGTCTACGGGCTCCCCATATACGGGTTCGATCTCGCTGGCTGCTGTAGAGGGCGGCATTGCGATTACGGGTAGCCCGCAGGCGGTCGGAGTAACGTTGAACGTGCTGACTCCTCCTATACTTAAGGCCGGTCCAGGGGTCAGCTTTAACGTTGCAACCGGAATGAACGCACAACCGATTACTATTGCTAATACAGGCGGTATGCCATTGAACTGGACCGCGACGCTAGACCCGGCCGCTCCGAGCTTTATTTCGCTTTCGGCGGTGACGGGCACTAACCTGGTGGGGAGTACAAGCACGCCTATAAGCGTCGATGCCAATGCAACGGGCTTAGCCGGCGGCTCGTCGTATACAACGAGCGTGACGATTACTGCGGTTGATGCGATTACGGGTAATGTTGCAGCGGGGAGCCCAGCGACGATACCGGTTACCATCGCTATCGCTCCGCCGCAGATGACGCTTAGTCCGGGTGGTTTGACATTCACGACAACTGCCGGCAATAATCCCGCAGCGCAAACCATTACGATACAGAATACTGGCGGCGATATGCTATCTTGGACAGGAGGCATGCCGTCTGCATCGTGGTTGTCGGTAACGCCTACCTCTGGTAGTGATACTTCCCAACAGTCCTCCACGATCACTTTCAATGTGAATGTGGCTGGTTTGAGTCCGGGGCGGCCATATAACGCGACGGTGGTTATTACACCTACACCTGGTACAGCTGTGACTGTGCAGGTGACGCTGCTGGTGAATTGAGCATGAAATGGCGAGAGCGGGTAGACAGGGCCGGCCCTGTCTACCCGCTCTCGCCATTTCATTTGCCAATCTTTCTCACGAGGCCCGCGACCAGGGCGATGCGTGCCGGTAAGTAATCTAGTTCGATGAATTCGCCCGGGTTGTGGGCGAGGCCGCCGCCTGCGCCCAATCCGTCCAGCGTGGGTATGCCCATCGCTGCGGTTGTATTGGCATCGGATGCGCCGCCGCTGCCTACGTCCTGTATGCTTAGACCAAGCTCGCGTCCCGCATCTCTTGCCAGCTCGACAAGCTGAGCGTTTTGATTGTTACGTTCATATGGTTGACATAACATGCTGCCGCTCAGCGTAATGCGGGTGTCCAGCAGCTTACTTTGATGGGTAACCTGGCGCATGGCTTCTTCCAATGCCTTGAGACTGGTCTGGTCGGTTACGCGCACGTCCATATCGAAGTAGGCGTAGTCTGGTACGACATTGGTGCGTTCCCCTCCGCGGATAATGCCGACGCTGATTGTTGCTCCAGGAATGGTGCCGTTGAGGGCCTGCATTTTCTGTACCTGGTAAGAAAGCTCAAGAATGGCGTTGCGCCCGCGTTGTGGCTCGACACCGGCGTGAGCCGCCAAACCATGCACCTCGACACGGTATTGGCCGCAGCCCTTGCGCGAAGAGACGACGGTCTCTTTAACGCGTCCTGGCTCCAGGACTAAGACGGCGTCGGCTTGCTGTGCCATTTCCCGTATCAGTGCTTTACTGCTGGGGGAGCCGATCTCTTCATCACTATTACAGATGAACGTCACCTGGGAGTAGTCCGCTTCCTGTCCCTCTATCAAAAGATGCAGGGCGTACATACCGATGAGCACACCAGATTTCATATCCAGAACGCCGGGACCCGTGGCAATGTGTGCGCCATCGCGTTGGCCGGTAGTGAATGGCCTGCGTACTGCCTCACCTTCAGGCAGTACCGTATCTATGTGCCCGATGAGCAAGATGTGGGATCCACCTGGTGCATTGCCCTTGTGTGTGGCGATGAGGTGATCACCATACTGCTGCTGCCTATCAAAGCGTGTGGAGAAACCAAATGCCTGAAAACGTTCCTGCAGGTAGGCTCCTACATGGTCGATACCTGGCTTGGTAAAGGTGCCGGAATCAATATTTACAATGGTTTTTAGATCATCGAGGTAGGCGTCCATGAACTGCTCGGCTCGCTCAATAGCGCGGTGTTTGTTGGTCATATTACGCCTCCTGCTTTGAATTGCTCAATCTCCGTTTCGCTGTAGCCGATTTCACGCAGTAACTCGCTTGTATGCTCGCCCAGCCCTGGAGGTGCGTGGCGTTGTTGGCTCTCGACGCCGGATATGCGTGGAAAGCTCGGCAGCGTACGGAATGATGCGCCAGTTTCGCCTAGTGGCTGGCTGGCGACGCTCACACCACGCGCCTGCGCATGTTGATCGTTAAGCGCCTCGTCGATACTGTAGATGGGGCCAACACAGGCGTCGATATCAGCTAATTCGGCAACCCATTCGTCGCGTGTTTTCGTTTTAAAGATAGCGCGTAACACATCCATGGCCTGCTCGCGCTCGCCAGGGCCTACGGGCTGGTGAAAAGGCAGCAATTCAAGGTGGCCGATACGCGTACAGAAGGTATGCCAGAATTTGTATTCCAGGGCAGCCAGTGTGACATGCTTGCCGTCCTGTGTTTCGTAAATATTGTAGCAGGGCAGACCACCATCGAGTGCTGAATGGCCTGGTTGTGGAGCCTCACCTGTATTCAAGTATGCAGCGCTGGTGAGAGGCAAGAGGGACATTACGCCTTCGGTCATTGAGACATCGATCAGGCGACCCTCGCCTGTTTGCGTGCGCCCGACCAGTGCCGCCAGGATGCCGGTGACCGCCATGAAACTGCCGCCTGCCAGGTCGCCAAACTGGCTTGCCGGCATAGTCGGTTCGCCCTGCGGCCCGCGATTGTAGTGGAGCAGGCCCGCGTAGCCCGCGTAATTCAGGTCATGTCCCGCGCGCAGGCGATAAGGGCCATCCTGCCCATAGCCGCTAATGGCGCAGTAGATCAGCCCTGGATTCACCACTTTGAGTTGTTCATAGCCTAGACCCAGGCGTTCCATTACTCCTGGACGAAAGCTTTCCAGCACTGCACCGGCGTGGCGTACCATGCGTAGAAAGATCTCATGTCCTTCAGCTGATTTGAGGTTCAGTGTCATACTGCGCTTATTGCGGTTCATTGCAAGAAAGTAAAGGCTCATGCCACCGGCACCGTATGGGGGCATAAAGCGCCCATAGTCGCCACTGCCCGGCTCTTCGACTTTGATGACGTCTGCACCGAAATCAGCTAGCATCTGCGATGCATAGGCACCAGGGAGCAGGCGAGAGAGGTCGAGGATACGTATGCCGCTGAGAGGCTGGGTCATGCTTGTCTCCTTCATGAGAGGGGATAGACGATTAATTTTCGGTATATTCAGAGGGTAACAGGATGGGGAGGGAGTTGTCAATCACACGATCACGCGCTTTACGCTCCAGAAAATCTCGTCCAATCTTTTATCATAGTGAGCGTCAGCGGGATTGAAACTATTGATAGTGACACAATTGTATTTCTGCCCCTCGGAATGTATATACTCGTGGTCGTTGAGCGCCAAAGCTACGTGCGTAATCCGCTGGCGACCAAAGAAAATCAGGTCGCCTTCCTGTAGCTGGCTTCTCTCAATGCTATGTTCAAGGAAATCAAACTGCTGGTTGGCATCTCGCGGGAGCAGGTAACCGCCCACGCGATAACACAGTTGCACAAAACCACTACAATCTATACCCTCACAACTGGTCCCACCCCAGAGATACGGCACGCTCATGAAGGCACGCGCACAACTGCTTACGACGCTGACTGGTGTGCGCGGGTGGGCTGCCTCCCGCAGGCGCATATCCATATCGCCACGTGAAAGCCAGGCCGTGCACTCACCGGGTAAAGCAACCTGCCCGCGGCCTGCCCGCGTCGTATCGAGCAACGGTAAAACCGTTGAAAGATACGCATAACCGTGGGTTTCGTTGCCCTCCACATGACTGTACAAAGGAGCGCGCATAGCGGTAATCACGGCCACGAGATGCAATGGCGTGCCGCAGCATGCTCCGACCTTGCAAAATCCCTTAACAATTGGTTCTTCCAGTTCGTCAGTACGCATCCAGCCCTCATAGTCTGTAAGGGTGACATGCGTCCACTCGCCTACAATTTCCCCCGGGACGGCGGGCGCATTCATCAGGGCCTGCGTTACCAGTTCGGAGGAGGGGTCGGGTTCGCGGTGTACACCGGCTACACTCACGGCAATGACTGCTTGAGTGGCATCCGCGTTGGGTATTGGTATGACCAGGCTGTTCCTACCTTCTAATTGCATTGCTCACCACGAACAGCAGGTTGGCGGGGCGCTCTGCCAGGCGGCGCACCAGGTAAGGGTACCATTGCGAGCCATAGGGAACATAGATGCGCACGTTGTAGCCCTGGCTTACCAGCTTTTCTTGCAGGTCGCGACGAATACCGTAGAGCATCTGGAACTCGAAAGCCGATTTGCTAATGCCGTTATCACGCGCAAATTTACAGGTTGCGTTGATGATAGCTTCATCATGTGTGGCAATGGCCGGATAATTGCCACGCAGCAGTAGCATTGTCGTCAGCCGCACGAAATTATGATCGACCTCGCTCTTCTGCTGGAAAGCGACTGTTTTCGGCTCTTTATAGGCTCCCTTGACCAGGCGCACACGCACTCCCTGGGCGATCAGTTGCTCAACATCTTTCTTGCTGCGGTACAGGCAGGATTGGATAACTGTGCCTACATGCTCAAATCGTTTATGCATGCGCAAGGTGATATCTACCGTCTGCTCTGTATACGCCGACCCCTCCATATCGATACGCACAAAAATAGGGAACTTCTGCGCCTGCTCCAGGATATGGCAGACATTCTGTTCGCATAATTCCTGGGAAATATCCAATCCGAGGGCAGTGAGTTTGATAGAGATATTGGCATCTACGCCTGTTTGTTTGATGCGATCAAGGATAGCGACATAATCCCGGGCGGCGGAATTGGCCTTTTTCGCGTCCGAAACATTTTCGCCAAGATGGTCGAGAGAAACATGCATACCGCGCTTGTTCAGCGCTCGTATAGCCTCGCTGGCGTCGTCTAACTTTTCGCCGGCCACAAATCGACGAGCAAACGTTCGCGCAGCAGGGTTGTGTATTACAAAGTTACGCAACGAATCATTCTGAGCCAGATACAGCAGTGTACCTTTGAGCATCGATGCCCCCTTACATGAACTGACCTACACACATGTTATAGCAAAAACCTCTTTGTCTGTATGATAGCACAAATCAAAGAGGTGGGATGGTCCCTTACTCTGGCTCATACGAAGCTGGCCCAATGCGATTCCATAATCCCAGGCGTAAGAGTTCGTTACGAGCTTCGAAGCCAAAAAGCTCCGGGTCCAATTCGCGACCGTGGCGAATCACCAGGCCACGCAGCCATTCTATTTGCTCTGCCTTACTGGCGCTGTCCCGTTCAAACGGAATATGCTGAGCCAGTTGCTCAATCGCCTGTCTGTTGTACCACTGTTCTTGTGATTCTGGCATATTCAATCAACTAGGCTTTGGCATCAAAGGAGGTACCAGGAAATACTATCTTAGGACTTATGGTAACATGCACGGCCTGGATGTTTCAAGATATACCTTGAAACACGTTTAATAAAAAAGATGTATAGCCATTTTGCCTTACAGTATGCATCAAAACTTGACCAGGTAACATGCCGGTGTTACTTTGGTTTTTAAGATAGTATTTTTGATCAGCATACCGTGGGATCTTCGAGAGCTCTCGAAAAAGGGAATGAATCATATGTTGTGTCCGTCTTGCAATGCCTATCGACCAGTCAATAATGGGCCTTGCCCTCAATGCAACGCGCCCTCACCGCTGGTTGGGGGTACTGGGACCGCATACCAGGTTCCTCCGGCACCGGCCGGCTGGGGAGGTTCAACTGCTCCACCCCCTGGCAATGGATGGGATAATCAAGTGCCGCAGCTTTCATTCCAGGGTGAAACTTATGACAATACCTTGTGGGGACAGGGTATGTTGCAGCAGGCAGCACCCGGTTCTATATCGCAAAACCCGCCATCGCTGTTACCTGTCCCTTATCAGGGTGGGGCAGGCGAGCCACAACAGTCAATGCTAGCCATGCCTCACGGCAGCACTGGAGGTAAAGAGGGCTCATTAATGCCTGCCATTCCTGGTGAAGAGGGGTATATCTATGTTCCCCCCATGCATACCAAACCACGAGCAATTATTCCACGCTATCGTGTTATCAGTGGGTTAATTAGCGTACTGGTCGTATTTGCTTTGCTCTGTGCGGGTACTGCTTATTATGCCAATGCTACTGGCAAGCTTTCCTTCTTACACCAGTTATATGGCGATGCGCGGCCAAATAATGCGAAATCCGTATCGACACCCATGCTGCCCCTTCCTCAGTCAGCACCCCAATATGGTCCAGCATCCACAATCATTACTTCGGCAGCAACAGCTTCCAGTATAGATAAGGCAACCGCGCAGCCATTGATTCAAACCATCCAGTTTAAAGCAGGCGATACGATTTTCCTGACCTATAGCGTTCATCCAAAGAAGCCTGGTACTGTGACTGTCAAGTGGTATACCAACAAGAATTTCTACGAAGAATCAAAACCGGTACCCATTGCAGACGCTGCGAGTGGATTTGTACCAATCCAATTTGCGCAGGCCGTAGAGGGGTCAGTGGAATTGTATTGGAATGATCAGCTTGCTGTGAGGCTGTTCTTCGTTGTCGAGCCAAATATGCCTTAGAGCAGATAGCTAAAGCGGAGCAGATCAACTTTAATTACACTGGGTATTAACGCTCACATCGCCATAGACCTCAACCTGGCAAGCGAGACGCATATTCGGATTCTTCTTGAGGTCGTTACGCAACCAAAATCTCTCCTTAAAGGTGAGCGGGTTGGTGTTTGTTGAAGGGGAAACTGCTACCCGGTCAGTACCACACAGGCCATTTCCGTGACAGTTCGCAAACTTCCACATGCCGCAGTAGATCTGCACATCATGCTCCAGAGCTGGATAGCGTACATGATCGCCGTCCGGCACTTCGACCTGTATATTCTCACGCACAAAAGTAATGTTTGGCACTGCTCTATCCTCCAAAGTCATCTTTTTCGTTGGTAGAGGCGAAAATAGGACACTAGCTGGCCTCTCCTAATAGGAGTTTAGCACAGGGGGTAAAGAGCGTCAACGTCCTGGTTCCTTTAGGGCAGGCTTCTCAAAAGTCGCTCTGATTGGCAGCAAGCCCCCCACCCCAGATGAATCAAGAGCGTGGTGCCGGCAATCAAAGGTTGACCAT
>Ga0207646_10001781_pt1 | contig 26103 bp, 24 predicted proteins | sample KBSK5502metaG_FD_184343 | JGI IMG/M metagenome (GOLD analysis project Ga0207646, IMG submission 184343) | Corn, switchgrass and miscanthus rhizosphere microbial communities from Kellogg Biological Station, Michigan, USA - KBS K5-50-2 metaG... | ecosystem: Host-associated > Plants > Roots >...
TTTTTGCGAGCCTTTGAAAGGCGGGCTAAAACGATGGATGAACACCCCTGGGACGACACAATTCCCGACTATGCAAAGCCGGATGAGGTAATACCGTTTGTTGATTACGCACGACCACAGCATGAAGCCGTTCATGCGAACATTTTTGTAGCCTCTCCCAGCCTGGATGATGAACATTCATCCATACCTACAGTCAACAGGCAGCCACAACGCAGGGTGCGTAACAGGCTACACTATGGCATAGGGATTTTAAGTGCTGTCCTGGTTATCCTTGCCGCCACCTCTGCCTTGTTTCTCTATGCGAAGTCGTTAACAGCGTCCCACAGAACTCCTCCCGGCTCCACCGTCAGCAGATTTCGTTATGCCGCGTGTCCTTTCAAGCTTGGCAAGGGTTGTTAACAGTTGTTAAATTTATATATCTATTGTATACTATTCGCATCTTTTTCAGTCCTTCAATGTCCGATCTCTTTTTACTGGTTTGCCGAAAGGTTAAAACAATGGAAGACATCGGTGCGGTTGCGCTTGAGCTTGAAGCGGGGACCCGTCGTTTTTTCTTAACATGGGGGCGCATTCAAGACCCCGTTGAGCCAGGGCCGCTCGAACAGCTCGTCTTAAAGCATTGCATGTCCTATGATCTGGGCGGGACACCAGTGCGGGCGTGCCTGTGTGGAACGCTCCAGGAAGCTGTAGATACACCGTATTTCTACGAACATTTTTTTATGATAGGACAACAAACCATCCCCTTTTGCAAAAAATACAAGAAATGGAAGAAGCAAATGAGTAAAAAGATGCAGGGAGGGAAGGAACTCTACTATCTCGGCAACCCAGAACGTTTTATGTACGCAACGCGCAAAACAGAAGCCAAGGGAAGCTCTGTCTGAATCCTCGACTTCATTTGGCGAGGAAGTAGAAGCTCCCTTGTTCAGGAGACCAGTGTATGATGCCCTCTGGTCGTGACAAACCAGGTATAAGGATTGCTTGTTGAAGTAGGGAAGAGACGTGTATGGCGAAGCGAGAACAAAAGCTCTTGCGTATTGGAGCAGCCGCCCACGAATTGGGTTTACATCCGATCACCGTCCGTCGCTGGATTAAGGCGGGCCGCATCCAGGCCGTGCCGATGGGCCGCGAGGTCCGCGTGCCGCGTGCTGAGGTCGAACGCCTGGTGGGCAAAATCGATGGGCGGCTGCTGGTCCTCTATGGCAGGGTCAGCGGACATGGACAAAAGGCGGACCTCGACACCCAACTCGAACGACTGCAAACATGGGCGGCAACGGAACGCAGGGGCGTAGCCACGCTGGTCCTTGCTGACATTGGTTCAGGACTCAAAGCCTCGCGACGGCAGTTGCAGCGTTTGCTGAAACTGGTGTGTGAAGACAAAGTGGGGGAGGTGGCCATTACCTATGAGGATCGGTTAACCCGCTTCGGCCAGGAATATTTGGAGACCCTGTTTGCCTGTTTTGATGTGACAGTAACCGTGCTTGAGCCAGGGGAAGAGAAAACGCCGGAACAAGAATTAACGCAAGATCTGCTCGCCCTCATTGCCTCCTTTTCCGGTCGGCTCTATGGCATGCGCTCGCACAAACAACAAGCGCTCGTCGCCTGTGCCAAGCAGGTGATTGCCGAACAGGAGGAGTGAGGTGGCAAAGACCCAAACCCTCTCGTTTCCCATCCGCTTGCCCGATGCGATGCAAGCCGAGGCGTTGCGCTTACTCGATGCCAGTCGCCTTGCCATTAATCAGAGCATCATTGACTTATGGCCGCAGCTTGACCTCTTTGCAAGCGATCGGACGGGTCCAGCCTGGAAGCAGGTCGAACGCCATCTCCTCATGCGCAGTGGACACGGCAATCGCCAAGAACGGTGCGAAATGGAACAGGTGGGCAGAATGTTGAGGGCACAGGCCAGTCGGAAGCAGGTCTTCCAGACCGTTCTGCCGCTGCTCTCCGAGGGACTTATCCGACCAGCCGAGGAAAAACGGGAAGCACGGAAAGATCATCGGCAGATCAAAGAGCAGGTCCGTGCGCTGCGTACCCAGATGCAGGATGCGGGGGAAGATGCCGAAGCCTTTATGGCGATGACCAATGTGCTGGAGCAAGCCTGCAATCGATACTTGCAAACTGGGGAGTTTCCGACGACCTATGAAGACCTCCAGCCCGCGCCGGTCCTGACCAAGGGGCATCTCACGTTTGCTGGGGATGATGGGATGAAGGCGGGCCAGACCTACCGGGCACGCATCGAGGTATCATATTGCTGTGATATCCAAACGAGACGGGAACAGTGCCAGGCCACTCTCTGGCTCAAGCTTCGCTGCCCGAACGAGCAGGGGAAATGGGCCTGGGGAGCATGGAGCGAAGCAATCTCTTTGCCTCCCACCGTCTTCGCGTACCTGTGGCAGGGGGCCTCCACGCAAGCGCCAACCTTGCGAGAAATCACGAGTGATGATGACCTCCGCGTGGCTGTCCTCGATGTGATGCTTGAAGTGCCAGCGAAGTACGTCTCTCCCCTTGAGCAAGAGAGCCGAGTCTTGGGTTTTGATTGGGGCGTGCGGTCGCTTATCACCGTCTCGATCCTGGAAAAACCAGAAGGAGACGAGCCCTACCGCCAGGTGAGCCGTCCGGTGTTTCTCGATACCGGAGGCATCGATGGCAGACAGGCAAGATTGCACCGGGAAATTGATCGGCTCAAAGCGTGCCGAGATCGTTATGCCTTGTTAGTCAAGCAAGCGCTTCCCGCAAGAGACAAGCAAGAGATCCCCCTGCCTGCTCATTTTGCCTTGTGGCAAAAGCGGGTGAGTGCATATGAAGCGCGCATCAAGCGGTGTTGGAAAGCCTACGAGCGGCGCAATCGCGAACTCGCTCACCTGGCCTCAAATGTGCTGATTCTCCTGGCGCTCGTGTCTGATTGTCGGCTCATCTGCGGAGAAAATCTGACCACCCTCAAGACCGAAGGGCGTGGTCGCGGGGTGCGAGGACGGTTTCGGAACTGGAGAAACAATACCACGGTGCGAGGCGAGTTATGGCGCACCCTCAAGTACAAGTGTCATATGTTGGGCATCCGAGCCCGCCAGGTCGAACCACGTGGGACAACGCATACGTGCCCACACTGTCATCAGCCAGCCAAAACCTTTGCGTCCTCTGCTCCTTCTGATCGCCAGAAAGCACGCTCATGGGGACCGTGGCTCTGCTGTTCAAATCCTGACTGTCTGTGGAACGGGGCGAGGGATTACGCGGCTTCAGTCAATATTGCCAGGCTCGGCATGGCCTTTCTCATCACCTACCATGAAACAAAGCGGTACGTGGCGTACCGCATGGCGGATTCGTCCGTCAAGCCTGCGTTGTACAGCAGCGCAGGCGCGACGCTGCTGTTGCCGTCGCAAGGCTTCACCGCCCGCCCGCATGAGGGCAAACACATCTACTATGCCGGATGGTCTTATGCAACATCATTACGCACATCTCGTCCAAAAAATCTGCTTGCTGTACTTTCTACGTCTCAACTCAGGAAGTACGTGCTCCAAAGTGCGTAATGTTCGGATAGTTACGTGTTTTTGCAACGGTATATCTGATACCTGTTGATCATGCAGGGGCATCGCAAATGAACCTGCGCCTTATGCCAACCAAGAATAATCAGGAGAAAAATGTGCGCTGGGCGCACGACTACGAATTATAAATGCCTGCGAGAGGACTCGAACCTCCAACCAATCGAGTAAAGTAGATAGCAAGCGCGTTACCTTTCGGCACGTTTCCAACTACCCCTTTCCGAACCGGACGTGCAGCTTTCACTGCATCCGGCTCTCCAGGGCTATGGTTCTCCTAGCAGGTCTAGTGCACTATCCAACATAACCTGTTCGTACTGCCATAGACCCCTACACCCCTTCCCTTTTCAGGTACTATGGGTGCTCCGTCACCATGAGGCTCTCACCTTTTAGGTGATCCCGTAGTTCCCTTGACAACCTGGTCCGTACTTAGGTTCCCTTTCGGTGTTTAGCTCGTTGACTACGAGTGTCTACAGGTAGGATGTTTAACGACCCTCTTAATCTTGATCGTTAACCCTGTCCATACGCAATATCACCTTGCGTAAGGGCCAGTAATATGCCGACACACCTTGGATTTGGCAAACTCAGCCTAACCATATACGGCCTAGCTGCACAGCATTTGAGGTTGGTGATAACCTCTCACCGTACTTTTCCATCCATGCTGCTGTCCCCTTTCCCTTTCAGGATCAGGTAAGGATGTGCTTTAACCACGTTCATCCCAGTGGTGTTGACCTTCGTCAACAAGGTTATCAAGAGCACAGCGGCGCACTTAAGAGTCGACTGCTCTGCCAGTTGAGCTACGCAGGCTTGACGGCGTTAGTATAGCACAGGACGGACAGGAGTGCAACATTCATTTTCTGGTGATGGCTATTCGGGAAATCGCGTGGCATCCCCGAATAGCTGGAACGGTAGAGCTGATGTGGAAATCTCCTGTCATTCGTAGCGCAGCACCTCAGCCGCCGGAACCCGCGCTGCCCAACGAGCAGGCACATACGCCCCCAGTGCTGCGACCAACGCTGTAGCCGGAATGAGCAGCGCCAGGCCCGGCCAGTTTATACTTATCTGAATATTGGGAGGACCACCAATACTGCCGGAAAGCGCCTGCGCCACCAGCGTGTTCAGCCAGAGTCCGAGCGGAATACCAATAAGAACCGCCAGTATCCCCAGGGCGACTGCACCATTGACGACTGAGCCGAGCACCTGGCGCGGTGTGAGTCCAATGGCCTTCAGGCTGGCAAGCTCGCGGTAGCGCTCGCGCGTCGACAGCGACATCGCATTCAGCATACCCACTCCCGCCACCACCATCAGCGCGATGCTCAGGAAGAGCATGATCAAAGGCCCCTGCTCAACGCCTCCTTGGGGTGTAAGATTATAGACTTGTACGCCGATTCGGTCTGACGTGGCCGTTTGCAGGGCCTGCTCAAATGTCTGCGGCGAGACACCTGGGCGCAAAGTCACTTCATAGTCCGTATATGTCAGGTGTTGATCGGACACGGAACGTGCTGTGAGACTGCTGAGCGATGCATACCCTTGCTCAGGTCGCTGCGTCATATACAGGGTGCCAACGATCGTGTAGGTGATCATTACCTGCTGGCTGTTACGCTGGCTAAACGCCATGGGAATCTGTTGACCCAGACGCCAGCCGTGGTGCTGTAGAGCATATTCACTTACGACCAACTCGTCCGCACCCGTAGTGAACCAGCGCCCGCTGGAAACCGTGGCAGCAATGCGGCGCGTATCCCCGGAAGTAAAGAGGACGCCAAGCGTATTTCCGCCAGGAAGCTGAGCGGCGAGGCCGTAGGTATCGTAATAATAGGCGACCTCCGAGCGGGAGGCAAGGAGCGGCTGCACCGCGGTGGGATCGTAGAGAGACGGGTAAACATCTACATCCGAGAAGATACCATTCAATGTAGGGTCGTGGCTGTAGTGATCGAGAGTTGCACCTAATCCCAGACCAAACACTGCCGTCACTACACCTAAAAGCAGGGTCAGCGAAACCAGAACTGTGCGCAATGGGCGCGCTGTAATCCCACGCGCACCCAGGGCCAGAACTACTGGGAATCCGGTGACAAACAGGAAACCCGCGAGCCGGGCACGACCTCGTCGAGACACCGAGCCTCCTGGTCGAATAGCATCCACAACCCGCGTGCGCCCAGCTCGCCAGGCCGGCAGCGCAGTGCCCACAGCAATTACCAGCAGGACTCCCGCCAGCAGAAGCGCTCCCGTACCCAGGTTATATTGCGGCGGCACGGGTACGCCCAGCGATGCGCCGAGCGCCGCTAGCAACGACGGAGCGATCAGGGCTACGAGCGCCAGGCCCACAAGCGCGCCGAGCAGGCCAAGCAGCAAGTACTCCAGGAGCAGGGTGCACACCAGTTGCAGGGGTGTGAATCCTACGGTCTTGAGAATGCCCAGGTCCCGTTGCTGCGCCAGTACCTGGCCGATCACCAGGTTAGCAACGATCACGCCCGCAGCGACCAGCCCGACTATGCCAAAGGTCAGCAGAAGAATGGCGGTCAGCCGCGAGTCCGCGCCGAAATCCCTCCGGTAGCTGAGCCAGTCATCGTCCAAGAGATCATTTCCACGGTATCCTTGTGCCTGGAGCCGCTGCAGCATGGTCTGGGTTGTCTGCCCAATAGCATACGGATCAACAAGACGCAGCCCCACGACCCAGCGACCTGGCTGGGGATACAGGCGCTCGAAGGTGTCGCGCAAGAGATAGGTGGTGGGCTGGGTAGTCGGGTTCTGCTCCACCTGGTTGACATCGACGGAAAGGCCGCGCACATGCACCTGCGCCAGTCCTCGCGGGGTCACCAGGGTCAAGTTATTACCTACCTGCACATGTTGGGCATCGGCGAACGGCTGGCTGAGGACCACACCTTCGGGATCGCCGCTCGCCAGTCCATGACCATGGGTGATGAGCAGTTGCCCAATGGCTGGCTCTTGTGTGGGGAAGGACTGGATATATACGTTAAATTTTTGTGACGCCAGCAGAACAGAGGCGTTACCGATTGCCTCTTCCAGTTCAGTGCTTGCTGCGACATTGGGCGCATGGATGATCGCATCAAGCTGCCCCCGGGTGGGAGCAGCAGGGTAGTAGACCCAGAGGTGCGCTCCATTCAGTTGCGTAAAAAGGCGGTCATAAGGTGCCTGGACGCTGCCAAACACTGCGAGGGCCAGCCCAATAAGTACGGTAGCGAGTGCAACAACCAGCACTACGCTTCCTGTTTGGAGTCGCCGCCCGCGCAAATCCGCCCGCGCTAAATACCAGATTGCCGGGCCGCTGCGCGAGTGGTTTTTCTTCATAAGAGTAGCCATTGTGTTTCCCCCTGCTTTCCGGTGCTTAGCACATTTCGAGACCCGACATGTCGGCGAGCAACGTGGGCGAAACAGGAAGCGAACCCTGACCGTTCATGTCATCGATAATACGTCCATCGCGCATGACAACAATCCGCTCGGCCTGCGAGGCGATCTGAGCATCATGTGTGACAAGTATGATGGTCTGCCCCTGCGTATGCAAGCGCTTCAACAGGTGCAAAATCTCCTGGCCGGTCTGCGCATCCAGGTTGCCCGTTGGCTCATCAGCACAGAGCACTGCAGGCTCATTCACCAGCGCCCGGGCAATAGCGACACGCTGCTGCTCGCCACCTGAGAGCTGGCCCGGCAGCTTTTGAAGACGTTTGCCCAGGCCAAGCTCATCAAGCAGCACGCTGGCTAATTTGCGCGCCTCACTCGCGGAGCGGCCGGCCAGGAGCGCGGGGAGCATCACGTTCTCCAGGGCACTCATATTGTTGAGCAGATTGAATGCCTGGAAAATCAGCCCGATGCGCCGCCGGCGCAGGATGGCTAACTGGGCTTCGCTCATGGTATCCAGGCGCTGTCCGTCCAGCCAGATCTCCCCAGCTGTAGGACGATCCACGCCCGTCAGTATGTTGAGCAGGGTGGTCTTCCCACTCCCGGATTGGCCCATAATGGCGACAAACGCTCCAGGCGCAATCTCCAGGTGAATGCCTGCCAGTGCCTGGACCGGCTCACCGCCACGCTGGTAGACCTTGGTCAGGGCATTGACCCGGATGCGCGGTAATGCTTCCTCTGCGAGCGTGCTCCGTAGCGCACGCTCCGGTGTCTTATTCATATACTTCTCTCTTTCTCTCTGCTCGATGGAGCTTGAGAGGTCATGATTCCAGCGTTTCCAGCAACTCAATCCATTTGAGATCGGCTTCGGCATGGAGAACAGTCAATTCACGCAGAGCACGGGTCGAGAGATCCTCGCTGCCCAGGTGCTTGGCACGGTCGGCCACGAGTTGCCCGATGAACTCGAGCAGTCGGTGACGTTGCTCCTTCAAGAAACCGGCTCGTGCCTCTGGCCGCACGAGCACCAGGACCACGAAGCGCACGAAGAGCGCAGAGCGTCCGACTGACAATGGCACCGGCTCATCAAACCAGGCGGACAATTCATGTGCCCCAGCCTCCGTCAGGGTAAAGATACGCTTGTCGGGGCGATCTTCCTGCTCAACGCGCTCACCTGCAATCAACTGCTGCTCGGCGAGTTTGCGCAGCAAGGGGTAGAGCTGGCCGGGGTTCAGTTCGGCCCCATTGCCTAACAATTGCTCCGCTTCGCGTTTGAGTTCATAGCCATACCTGGGTTGTTGAGTTAGCAATCCCAACAAGACGTACTTGAGGCTCATCGGTCAATTCCTTTATACATTACCTATTTACATTGTAAATAGTTACAGAGAAAGAATAACAGAAAGAAGCCATAAAGTCAAGAGATTGAGAGCTGGTGATTATCCACAAGTGAAAAGAGAGAGGTGACAGCTTGAGAGACTCAGCAGCGCGAGGGCAGCAGGAATGCTGCCAATGAAGACCAGCACAAAGCCGAGGACCTGAAGAATGCCCTGGCCCGTTACATAGGCGCTTAACATGAAAGGGGCAGCGGCCACTTTAACCATTCGAGTAGGATAGGCGGCCAGCGCGTTACCCTTTCAGGCACGTTTCCAACCGCCCTCCTCCGAACTTGGCATGCATCCTTTCGATGCACCAGGCTCTCCAGAGACCAACGTCTTTGCGCGTTGCCTACTCATAGCGCAGAACTTCCAGTGGGCGAACACGGACCGAGCCCCAGGCGACGAGGGCCGCCGTTGCCATTGCCAGCAGGGCCGAACCCACCACCAGGCAGACGACGATCCAGGGCGCCGTGCTCAGGGTGAGGTTGAAAAACAGGCGCCCGAGCAGGATGACCCCGCCAGCGGCCAGCAGCATCGCGATGAACGCACCGGTAGCGCCTACGATCCCGTTCTCAATCAGCACCTCTCTCAAGACGGTACCACTGGTATAGCCGACCGCTTTGAGGATACCGATTTCCCGCCTCCGCTCCAGCATCGCCAGGGCGACCGAGTTGGCGATGATGATCACGCCGGCAATCATCGAGAGCGAGGCGATCGCCACAAGCATATCCAGAACACTATTGAGCTGCTGCGCAAAGGAGGCGCCCACGTCGGCCAGGTTCTGCACCGTCGCATTCGGGGCGAGCCGCCCAATGACGTCCAGGGCGTGGTTGACCTGCGCGGTATCGATTTTCATATATGTAACAGTGGCCGCGCCAGTTTTAGCCGGGCTGAGCGCATGCACGATCTCGGCCGGGGCCAGCACAAAACCTACGTGGTCGACACTGACAGCACCAGTATATACGCCGGCAACCGTGACAGTTTTTTGCATCCTGCCATCAGTGCTGGCGAAAGTGATCGTATCGCCCGGCTTCAGGTTCATCTGGAGCGAGCCTGAGCTGGTCAACTGGTCGATGATCACGACATTATTTGAGCTAGCATCACTGGCAGCCAGGTTACGACCTTGTGTAAGCTGCAGTGACGGCAGCGTAGAAGCCAGGTCGTATCCCTCCATAGAACTCAGAAAGCTAAGAGCTTCCTGGCGATGCTGGCCCGCCGGCAGCACCTGCTGCAGGGGCTCGCCATTGACGGCAAGCGGAATCGTCTGGGCAAACACATCCTGGCGGGACTTTGAGAGGCCCGGAATTGTGCCGAGCTGCGCTCCCAGGGCCGACGAATCCGCTCCAGAAGTGACTGCGACGACATTGTACTGGTTCTGAGTAAAGGCCTGACTAATCCCTGCCTGCAGATCTAGCCCCAGAGTCAGCACCAGTCCAATAGTAAAGATCCCGACAAACAGGGCTACAGCCGTGGTGGTCGTGCGTGCGCGCCGTCGCCCTATATTGCGCAGCGCCATCTTCATACTGACCTTCCAGGTGGGCGACGAAAGCGCGATGACAGCCCCGAGCAGCACCGTGGCTAGCAGGATTATGCCGAACACAGGGAGGACCAGGTAGAGCAGGATCGATGCAGCAACACCACCCAGAACCAGGGCCAGGTACCTGAGGTTAAAGTGCTCCGGCACAGGCAGTTTGCTGATGACCAGCACGACCAGGCTGAAGAACAGGCCCAGCAGTAGCAGGAAGGCGAAGGCGCCATAGACCGCCTCGATGCCCAGCACCACGTCATTATTGAGGATCACAATCGCCAGCGCGCAGAAGAGGACGGAGAAAATGACGAGCAAAGCCAGCGTCAGGGCAATGCTGCTCATCCCCCTGTGCTCAGAGGTCTCGCGGATCACATTCAGCGGACGAATATTGGCGGCCTGAACTATGGGCATCAGGCCGAAGATCAGCGCGCTGCCGAAACCGATGGCGATACCTCCGGCGATCGTCCAGGGATTGATCAGGAAGAGCACGTTGACGCCCAGATTCTCCATCAGGAGGCGCACGATGTAGCTCACGCCCGTGGCAGCCGCCGCGCCAACCACGCCGCCCATCAGACCCAGCAGGCTCGCCTCCAGGCCAAAGAGGACATAGAGATCCAGGCGGCGATAGCCCGCGGTCTTGAGCATGGCAATCTCCGTCCTGCGGCGTGAGAGTAAGACCTGCATCGTATTGACGATACCAACCCCACCAATAAGGAGGGCCAGGAGGCCCGAGACCTCCAGAAACCTGGTGATGTTGTCGACCGAGGACTGCTGTGTTTTCAGCACGTCGGCAACTGTCTGGGTCGAGGCCAGCGGGAACTGCCGGTTAATGGCCTTGACCGCGGAGTCGGTATGAGCCGCGTCCGCCGTTGTCACATCGACGAGGCTGTAGGCCGCGGGGCTATCCGGGGCCGCGGCCTGGTAGTCCTGAGATGACATAAGTAGGAGGTTACCAGACTGGGAAAAGCCCCCGGAATTGGCGATGACACCGGCAATCGTTACATGCAGTGTACGGCCCGCACCGGTACGCGTCTTGATATACACATCAAAGCTCTCGCCTGACTTTTTAGCATACCGGTCGAGAAAGTTCTGGGTGACGATCACCTGGTTATTGATGAGCAGATCCGAGACCTTCCCATTGCTCGGGGTCACGAACATTGGCGGCGAGACGAGCGGGTAGTGAGCTGGATCGACCGCCTCGACGCTAAAGGACTGGAACGAGGGCGTCACCGCGCTCAAACCACCGCTTGCTTCGCTAATGGCGGTATAGTTGGAGATGGTGCCATCGCTCTGGAGCCGGTTGAAGAAGAACAGGTCGCTCGCGCTGAGTGGCACACTCTGAGCGGTCACCGCGATATCGCCACCATTCGTATCGCGCACGTTGGCGGTCAGCGAGTTCTGCAGCATGAAGCCGACGAGCTGCAGGGAGACAATCGCCATCACGCCAACCGCCACGCAGAACACCGCCAGGATTGTTCGCTGACCGCCCCTGAGCAGCGAACGAGATGTGTAGTGGAAGTACATTGAAACTTTCATCGTCGTCGGGTCCTTCCTTTGAGCTACTGGGTAATCCTGTCGCTAGAGTGGTCGAGTTCGCCGATTTTGCCGTCCACGATACGAATAGCACGATCGGCATGTGAGGCCACCACAGGATCGTGGGTCGCGATGATGAAGGTCTTTCCGGTCTTTTCGCGCAGCTCTGCGATGAGCTTGAGCAGGTTTTCGCCGTTGCGCGCATCGAGGTTCCCTGTAGGCTCGTCGGCGATCACAAAGGCAGGATCGGTTGCCAGCGCACGCGCGATCGCGACACGCTGCTGCTCCCCGCCGGAAAGCTGGTTGGGGCGATGGTCGAGCCGGTGCGAGAGCCCCACCAGGCCGAGCAACTCTTTAGAGCGCTCCGCGGGCGAACCTTTGTGTTTGCCAACGTAGAGCGGGACTTCAACGTTCTCTTGCGCGGTCAGGGTCGGAATCAGGTTGAAAGTCTGGAAGACCATCCCGATCTTGCTGTTGCGGATCGCCGCCAGCTTGCCCTCGCTCATGCGCGTGATATCGACGTCATCGATAAGCACCGAGCCGGAGGTAGGGTTGTCCAGGCCGGCGATAATACCAAGCAAGGTGCTTTTCCCTGAACCGGACGGCCCGACGATGGAGACAAACTCTCCGCTTTTAATCTGGAAGCTAATACCCTTAAGGATCTCGATGCGCTCGTGGCCGAGGGGAAGACTCTTCGTAATATCGCGCACGTCCATGACGACCTTGCGTTCTGCCTCCTGGACCCGCGTGGTTTCGTTGCTAACATTTGTGTCCATAAATGTTCTATCGCTCCTCTTAATAAGCAGGGTCCAGGGGCGGCAGCCTCTGGCGGGGTGTGGGGTGTCCCCACAGCTTACTCTCCCCTCTCGTCGCCGTGGGCGGCGCTTAAAGAAAAAAACTTGCACATCGGATTGACTAAATCTGATTGCATAGCTAGATATGCCATAACATGAACTCCTTGCTACCTTTTATGAGAGTGTAGCTCATCTAGCGCTTCTGAAACGCTGCTTTGAACGTTCCCTGGTAAACAGATTTGAGAAAAGTACCTTGCTCTTGCTTTTTTTTGTGTCAGGAGACTACTATATAAACAAAGGTTTATAAAAACTTTGTTTATATAACAGGGGTGTACGGTGCCGGATGAACGAATGGCGTGAACTCAAAACCATGTTGAAAGCCTTGGGTGATATAGTTAGTATCACCATAGTCTATCATCTGGTACACCACGAAGAAATTACCGTCACTGAACTGACAGACCTATTGGACATTAGCCAGCCGCTCGTCTCGTGGCACCTGCGCAAACTACGGCGAGCCGGTTTGATTACTACCCGCCGCGTCGGTCGCCAGGTCTACTGTTCTTTGAATACCAGCCGCTTTGAACTTTGTGTTCAACGCCTGCAGCACCTGGTAGACCCGGCAACCAGCATGGAAACCTTTCCTGCCGGTGCGGCTTTGGTTGCAGCGGAGATGAACTTAGAAGATTAGACAAGACCCTGGCGACAACAAAAACAATACACGGTCGGGCGCATCAAGCAGGTGTTCCCATTTGTACAGCAGCAAATTAGAAAGAAGTGACTACTAGAAGCAGCATGATTACGAGTAGACCTATCGGCACGAAGAGCATTTCCCGGCCTGCAAGTAGGGGGACTGCTATGCTGAAAAAACGCAGGCAGATGACCCAGCGGCAGGCATTGCATTCAGGAAAGTGGGGCAGAGCTGATTTGCATATGCACAGTACTTATAGCGACGGTATTGGCACTATAGAGCAGATCCTGGACCATGTCGAGCTTAATACCGACCTGGATGTGATCGCGATCACCGATCATGACGTCGTGGAAGGTGCCTTGCGAGCCCGCGATCTCTGGAAGGAGAATGACTATCGCTTTGACTTTATTGTAGGAGAAGAAGTGAGCACCAGCGAAGGCCACATGCTGGCGCTCTTTATTGAAAAACGTATTCCGCCGGATTTGAGTATGGAGCGCAGCATTGACCTGGTGCATGAGCAAGGAGGGCTTGCGATAGTTGCGCACCCGCTCAATCCCATCTTCCGTCACAGTTGCCAGCGCGAGGTACTGGATCGTATTTTCGCAACCAGGGATGTCTGGCTCGACGGTATAGAGACATGGAATGCCAGCTTTTGTGGCATCTATGCGAATCGCCTGGCGATGAGAACCAATCGAGAAGTGTATGGCTGGCCCGAACTTGGCAACAGCGATGCCCATACGTTGAGCGCTATTGGGCGTGGCTGCACCTGGTTCGAAGGAGCAACTGCGCAGGAGGTACGCGCTACCATTGAGTCCGGCTTGAGCGCGCCGGGTGGGAAGTTGTGGCGTGTGAATGATTACCTGCGATTGGCGAGTCATCATATTAACAAGCGCCGGCAGGAACGCCGGCAATGGGTGGCATAGCTTCCAAAAAGGGCTAGTCCAAATGCACCAAATATGATACAATAAAGGTATGATTAGCAGACACATACAGCAACGAGTCCGGCAATTTGTCACATCGATTATGCGACCGCTGGCCGGACTAGGGGTCACCCCAAATACTTTGACCGTATTGGGGCTGCTGCTCAGTATATTAACAGCCTTTGTAATCGCTCAAGGATGGTTATTGGCTGGTGGCTTGCTGGTGCTGTTTGCCGGAATCTTTGACATGTTTGATGGAGCTATGGCCCGTGCTCGTAATGCCGCCACGACTTTTGGCGCATTCTTCGACTCGACGCTCGACCGCTACTCAGAAAGTATTATCTTGTTTGGGTTACTCATCTATGCACTACGAGAACCAGGCCTACAAGATCGCTTCTGGCCTTTTGGGAATGAGCAACCCTGGATGATTTCGCTCATCTACATTACTGTGGTCGGCTCAATAATGGTTAGCTATGCGAAAGCTCGCGCCGAAGGGTTAGGCTTAGAGTGTAAAACCGGGCTGCTGGCTCGCCCTGAACGTGTCGTTATACTGGCTATTGGGCTCTTGACTGGCTTTGTTATCTGGGCGTTGATGCTGCTGGCGATTTTTTCGCATGTGACAGCCGTGGAGCGTATCGTCCACATCTGGCGTGTTACTCGCCAGCCTGTGACAGTAAGCGAGGCGAAAAGCTTCTCCTCTGATGGTTTTGGGCATGAGAAAGGTAACAGCGCAGTTCACCGGCAATCGCCAATAGCGACGAACGAAGGCAGGGAGCCTTCTGTTCCATCTGTACCCACCAGTGTTCCGCCGTTTAGTGGTGGTGTACAACAAGAGTAAAGATAACGGCGTAGACCAGACCGGACCGGGTCGTAAATGTAACATAAAAGCCTGTCCGAGAATAAAGTGGAGGCGGATCAGTGATCCAGCCTATTAAGACAACGCGGATTGGTGAGAGAGACGATGTAAGGATGACTAAGAATCTACCAGTTTTAACCTTTTGTCCTCTCCTGAACACCCGTTGTATTAGCGTGAGACGATTGGCGCAAGTACTAGTGTGCCCCTCAACCACCTGCAATCGAATATTCTCAATGGCTATAGCCCGTGCTCCGGTCCATTACTGCTGAGACTGGAGATCTTAGTGACAACACAAAATGCTGAACCGGAGAATAACGACGTCAATGTGACCGTTGTTGAGGAATCATTTGCCCCCGAAGACACCGCAACTTCTGAAGAAACAGTAGTTGCAACACCTGCTCAGGAGGCACAGACACAAGAAACTGAAACACAGACAGTTGAAGAGCAGGTTGAAGAACAGTCCGTACGCGCTTTTACTGACTTCATCGAGGAATTCCGCCAAACAGAGGGTTTTGGGCCTCTATTGCAAGACGCGCAAGCAGAACCATTCTCCTCGCTGAATGCTGGAGAAGAGCAGGACGGAAATCAATTTATTACTGGCTGGGAGAATACGCCTTTCGCAGAGAGTGCCATCCTGGAAGGAACGCCATTTGCTGGTGGAGTGCTAGATGCCTCTGCAAGCGCGGAGTTGTCTGCATCCCCGGAAAGCAGAGGCAATGCAGTTCAGGAAATCTCTGAACCCACTCAATTAGCAGAAGATGGACAACTTCCTACCCTGGCAGAGCAACAGCCTCCCACATCCGAGGCAGAGCCTGCTGTTACGACCGAGCGTCCCGTGTCGCCACTGTTACGCCCGGCATCGCGCAACCGTTTACCACGCCATGGAAACTTGCGGCAACGCGAAGAAACGCTAGTAGAAACAGTACCCACGACGGATACTGTAAATCCCGAAGCCTCGCTGGTGCCCTCTGTAGAGGAAACAGCTCAGGCGCAAGCCGCTCCAGTGGAGGAACAAGCTACAGTAGAACCAACTCCTGCTGAAGAGCAACCACGCCCGGCACGTCGCTATCGCTTCGATAGACGACCCCCAGCGCTATTAGGTATTCCCGCGACACCTGTACCGGTTGCACCTGTGCAAGCGCCTACAGAAGAAAGCCAGGATAGTCACGCACCAGCGCAGGTTTTTGCTCGAACGGATAATGGGCAAGAACGAGACGTGCAGGCCACACAACAGTCTACAAGTGTAGCTCAACCAACTGAGCAGCCTGCGCCAAAACAAGCGGTTGCCCAGGAACCGGTAGAAGCGCCAGGAGCGCGGGGCACGAAGGTGGCTTCCTCTAAAAATGGCCGCCGGCGCCATGGACAAGCACAACAAGGCCGCAAAGAGCAGGCAGCGCCTGTGGCACCTGTCGAATCTACGGCTGAAGCGACTGCAGCAGCTACCGAAGCCAGCGAGCCGCAGGTTCCAGAAGTTGCGCCCGAAGACCTGCCGCCTTTGGAATATTCAGAATTGCAGGCAGCCAGTTCGCGTCGTCGCCGGCGCCGTCGTTCCGGCAGCGCCAGTACTCCTGCCGCCACCAAAGCGGTGACACCCAATTTGCCTGCCGCATTACCGGCAGATTCAGCGTCACCCCCTGCCAATGTGCCGCACAATATTGTGGTACCCGGCGCTGCGACTCCAGCGACAAACCAGCATAGTATAGTATCTGGCTATACTGTGAGCCAGATGAATCATGGCAATGATGGGACCGGGCCATTCATGGGGCCTGATCCCTCTCCTGCTCGTGGTAGTAACTTGACGCGTCCCGCACGGCCAATTCGTAACGAAGCACAACGTATACCTTCCTATCCTACGCGCCAGAATGAAATCCCGGCTTCATCCGCTTCGATCAATCATCTTGCGAATGTAGTCGCGCAGGCCATTCAGGCGCAGAGCGATCGCTTGTTGGCTGAACTAAGGCATGCCAATCAAGCTCCAACCAATATATCAGTATCCCTCCCACAGTTTCCTTCGACTGAAAGAGTGGGCGTCTTCGTAGATGTAGCCAATCTGCTCTACTCGGCGCGTACGTTGCGTATGACGATAGACTTTGGCAAGCTGCTGGACTTCTTGCGCGGCAATCGCCGCCTGGTAAGAGCACAGGCTTATTGCCCCACCAGCCCGCAGCCTGGAGACGAGCAGATGTTCCTGCAGGCCGTGAAAGGGTTGGGCTATCGCATCACGACAAAGGACTACAAGACGTTCTCCAGTGGAGCGAAGAAGGCAGACCTGGACCTGGATTTGTGTATGGATGTCGTGCGCCTCGTGGAGGGCAAGGCTGTTGATTGTATCGTCCTGGTCAGCGGCGATGGCGATTTTATACCCATGCTCGACTACTGCTCCGACCATGGCGTGCGTGTCGAAGTAGCAGCCTTCGATGAATCGCTGTCGGGTATCCTGCGCCAGAGTTGCGACCTCTTCATCAATCTCTCTATGCTCGACACGATTCGAGCGTAATCGTAGAGCCAGGATAATGGAGATGAACACAATTATTATGTTCATCTCCATTATTGCGTCTCTCCAGACGTTTTCGTTTACCCCAATAATTCTGATGGATAGGGGAGAATAGTGAGCACTGCATCCACACCACCCCCAGCGGATAATGAAAAACCAAAGGAGCAAATCTCGCCTGACATGTCTTCCGAGGCGTCGTCCATGGAGAATGCGTTCCGCCCTCTAACACGCATGGAGCGGCGCAATCTATGGCTCAAAGAATATGGCGATCAGGATTTCGCTTTGCAGATGTGGGTACGCTTAGTCGAGCAGCAGGACCTGGAGATCGAAATGATGCTCCAGATGCATGGCTTGCTCGTATTCGGTGTGATGGTGAGCACCCAGCGTTACGCGCAGTTCTATATAGACCTGAACGAAGAACTCCACAGGCAGCGCGAACCAGAAACTGCGGATGCCCTGCGCGAATATTACATGGCTCTTGTGCCTCCGCACGACCAGCCTGAAATTGGTCCCGAGGGACTGCCGATTGTCTCGCGCTATGTTCATATGAGCGATGTGACCATCATGAGCGCCGGGCATAAAATTAAGGTGCCTTACTGGCGGGGCAAAGCTAGCGAGGTTGACGCTTTTGTGGTCGGGGCTACTGCGGGAGAATAAATGAGGCGCGATTATGACTTTTAACAAATAATCCGGATACTGGAAAATCCACCGAGGGCCGATAAATCGGCGCTGGGCGCGATCAATCGGCCCCTACGGTTGATAAGCGTATTAGAACAGTGACAATTGCTGTGGAGGTTCCTCTTTAGGTTTGGGTGGCTCGGCCTTCAACTTCCCCTCTGCCTCTAAGCGTTCCGCTTCGGATAATAGCAGGGGAATCTTTTTGAAATCGGTGCGAATGGTCTCTTTGAGGCTGGCCTGGTGGAGGCCTGCTGCGGGATGATACATGGCAATACAAATACGGCCATCGATTTTGCGGGCACGACCATGAATAGCGCTAATCTTCTCGTTACCGAAGAACTTGACCATAGAGTAGCGGCCAAGCGTGACGATGACTTGCGGGTCGATAGCAGCAATCTGCCGGTCAAGGTAATCGTTGCAAGCGTTGATTTCCTCGGGGAGGGGATCACGGTTACCAGGAGGACGGCATTTTACGACGTTGGTGATAAATACATCTGAGCGCTTTAGATTGATACTCGCCAGTAGTTCTTCGAGAAATTGACCAGCAGGGCCAACAAATGGGCGTCCTTGTTGATCTTCATGGAAGCCAGGGCCCTCGCCAATGAAGAAAATTTTGGCGTGTGGATTGCCCTCACCGGGAACCGCCTTTGTGCGGTTTTTAGAGAGATCGCATTTTGTGCATACAGAGACCTCTGCGGCTATCTCCCTTAAGATCTCTTCTGACGTCATAGTAACCTCTTTTCAAATAGTGTAGGGGCTCATCAATGGCCCCTACAAGTATAGTTCGTTTTTGAACCGTTAGAAGCGGCAATGGTACCAAAGTTTACCAGCGCCGGTCCGGGGGACGCTGTCCGAAGCCACCTTCACGGCGTGGGCCGCCTGGGCCACGACTTGGGCCACCAGGACCCATGGGACGACGCTGACCACCATAGCCGCCACCACTGCCACCTCGGTCGCCATAGCCACCGCCAGAACGTCCGCCACTGTAGCCACCGCGATCACGTTCGCCACCGTAACCACCCCGGTCGTTATAGCCGCCGGGGCCACGGTTGGGGTTCGTATTGTCACGACGTCCACCGCCATAATTGCCGCCACCAGGTCGTCCCATGCCGCGGCCTGCGCCACGACGTTCGCCATCCATCTCGGCTGCCGAGGGTATTTCGCCGCTCAAGGCGGCACGGCGCGAGAGGTTGATGCGGCCCTGAGAATCGACTTCAACGACCATTACGGTGATCTCATCGCCCACCGAGACGACATCTTCTGGACGCATTACCTGGTAGTCAGCCAGTTGCGATGTACGAACCAGTCCCTCTTTTCCAGGCAGAATCTCTACAAAGGCGCCGAAATCCACCAGCCGGCGCACCGTGCCAGTGTAAATGCGGCCAACCTCGACCTCCTCGGTAAGAGCGCGCACCGCATCGAAGGCACGCTGCATTGCTTCACCAGAGTTTGCTGAGATGTTTACGGAGCCATCGTCTTCAATGTCGATCTTCGCCCCGCTCTCCTCCTGAATCCTGCGAATCATTTTGCCGCCGGGGCCGATGACAGCGCCGATCTTGTCAGGATTGATCTTGATGGTCTGGATGCGTGGCGCATACACTGACAACTCCTCGCGGGGTGCGTCAATGGTGTCAAGCATCTTTTCCATGATGTACATACGGCCTTCGCGCGCCTGTTCAAGGGCCTTCGCCATGATTTCGTAGGTGATGCCCTTGACCTTGATATCCATCTGGAGCGCTGTTACACCATCAGCGGTGCCAGCAACCTTGAAGTCCATATCACCCAGGGCATCTTCGATACCCTGAATGTCGCTTAACACCGCCCATTTGCCAGCGCGCTCACCCTCACCCGTGATGAGGCCCATGGCCACACCGGCAACAGGGGCATGAATTGGCACACCGGCATCCATCAATGCTAGCGTTGTGCCGCATACCGAACCCATCGAGGTTGAACCATTCGAGGAAAGCACATCGGACACGGCGCGGATGGTATAGGGAAACTCATCTTGCGCGGGAATAACCGCTGCGACAGCGCGTTCCGCCAGCGCCCCATGCCCGATCTCACGCCGGCCTGGGCCACGCAACGGCTTGCTCTCGCCGGTCGAGAATGGCGGGAAGTTGTAATGATGCATGAAGCGCTTGCTTTCGCTAGCGCCCAACCCGTCGATCACCTGCTCGTCGCCCGGGGAGCCCAGCGTCACTACGCTAAGCACCTGCGTCTGTCCACGCGTGAAAAGGGCGGAGCCATGAGTACGCGGCAATAGACCAACTTCACAACTAATGGGGCGAATGGTCTTGAGATCGCGTCCATCCGGGCGTGTACCGTTGTCCAGAATATTGTTGCGCACATAGGACTTCAGTTCCTTTTCGTAGAAGGCGATGATATCCTTCAAGCGATCGGGGTACTGCGCGCCCAATGTGGTTATCAGCTCCTCTTGTACCATGCTGAGCGCCGCTGAACGTGCGGTCTTATTTGGATTGTTAACTGCAGCCTCAAAACGTGGATAGACAAACTCTGCTACGTTTTGCTTTAACTCTTCGTCAGCCGGTACTGGCTCAAAAGGTCGCTTGGCACGGTTTAAAGCCTGCATCAGCTTTTCCTGCATCTTGATGATATCTTGCAGGGCCTCCTGGCCAAATCGCACCGCCTCCAGCATCAGTTCTTCAGGAAGTTCCTTCGCGCCCGCCTCAACCATCATAACCGCGTCGGCGGTGCCTGCGATGGTGAGATCAAGCCTGGACCGGCTCATTTGCGACGCAAGTGGGTTAATTACCAACTGGTCATCAACGTAGCCTACGCGTACCGCGCCAACAGGCCCGGCAAAAGGAATATCCGATATACTTAGAGCTGCCGAAGCACCTACAATGCCCAGAATATCGGGATCATTTTCCTGGTCCGCTGAGAGAACCGTAATGACGATCTGTACGTCGTTGCGGTATCCTTTGGGAAAGAGTGGACGAAGGGGACGATCAGCAAGGCGGCAGGCGAGGATAGCGTGTTCTGTGGCACGACCTTCACGTTTAATAAATCCGCCTGGAATTTTTCCAGCGGCATACATACGTTCTTCTACATCAACGGTCAAAGGGAAAAAATCAATGCCTTCACGAGGCTCATCACTGCCAACTGCGGTGGCCAGGATGACGGTTTCGCCATAGCGCACCAGAACTGCGCCATTGGCTTGCTCTGCCACGCGGCCGGTTTCAATACTCATTACCCTGCCACCGATGACAGCTTCTTGTCGGTGAATCATAGTTCCTCCGGACTACATACTTACCACAACCCTTGTAGAGTAACTTTTGGCTTTGTTCAATCAAACATGAGGCACCTATAAGGTGCACCTCTACAAGATGTGATGCTTTACTACTTCAGGACCTCAATAGAGCGGGGCCTATTTGCTTCCCCTACTTGCTCTTTCGCTACTCCAGTTTGTTTTATGATCATGCCTGCGTGAACTGGATGCTACAACTACCTGCCGGTACTAAGCTTGTTTACTTGCGTTTCGTTGCCTGCTGTGGTTTCACTCTTCTGCATCAATCATAGAGTGTTGCGGGGAATACTTCGTATACTTCCTTCTGTCGCTTGTCTCTCTACAACATGTGTGTCCCATGTGGCAGGAGAAAAATGGAGCCGCGGTCGGGCTAAAATCGGCATTCTTTGCCAGCTAAGGGATGCGCCGACCGCACCCAACACAATTCTTACAATTAGTGGCGCAAGCCAAGTCTTGCAATCAGATTACGATAACGTTCTGGGCTTTTCTTACTGAGATAGGCCAGGAGTCGTCGTCTCCGGCCAACTAACATCAATAAACCACGGCGCGAATGCAGGTCATGCTTATGAACTTTCATATGCTCAGTAAGCTGATTAATGCGCCGGGTCAGGATCGAGACCTGCACCTCGGCCGAGCCTGTATCCGTTTCGTGAATGCGAGCATCAGCAATGATTTCCGCTTTTTCTTCGACACTTAACGGCACGCTTTAACACCTCCTATATATGTGCCTGATTGCGTGAGCGACCTTTGAGGCTACACTCCTATTAGTATCCTTGGGGTTGCCCTAATCTCTCTACGTCCGCATTATAGCATGCAAAGCGTAGAGGCGCAATCATACAATCTTCTTCCCGCTGGGCTCTTATGGAGTTTGCCGAAATAATCGGTAATGTTTGTAGGGACGCAATTCGTTGCGTCCGCCTGGGGAGTCACTCCAAACGAGGACGCAACGAATTGCGTCCCTACAAACATTGTTCGTGTACCCCGGCTTTTGCAGAGCCATGATCCTACTGAATGGTGACCTTGGCGCCAACCTCGGACATCTTCTGGGCGATCTGCTCAGCCTCTTCCTTGGAGACAGCCTCTTTAATAGGCTTGGGAGCCTCATCAACCACCGCCTTCGCCTCTTTCAGGCCCAGGCCTGTAAGCTCACGCACAACTTTGATAACGTTGATCTTGTTGGGGCCAACCTCCGAGAGAATAGCATCAAACTCGGTCTTCTCCTCAACGGGAGCGGCGGCAGGCGCAGCTTCGGTAGCGACTGCTACGGCGGGCCCTGCTGAAACGGGCGCGGCGCTTACGCCCCACTTTTCCTGCAGGGTCTTGGTCAGCTCTACAAGTTCCAGTACGTTTAGTTTCTCAATTTCGGCAATGATAGTGTCTACGGACATGTGTTTTTCCTCTCCTTGCATGCCTCCTGAACTATAGGTTAGCCGCGTAGCGGCGTTGGAAGCATGGCTTTCAAAATCTGATCTTACTCGCTGGCTTCGCCTTTGAGTTGTTCGGCGCGTGCCTGAATTACATAACTAAGGTCGCGCATAGGCGCGGTAAGCAAACTGTAGGTAGTAGCCAGCGGCCCCTGGATAACGCCGACGGCCTGGGCCTTGGCATAGTTCTTTCCGCCCAGCATTTTGGCAAGACTATCAACCTGGTCAGCAGTCAGCGTACGACCGCCTAGAATACCCGACTTGAGTACCGCTACCTTGGAGGTGCGTACATAATCGGCGACGGCCTTGGCCGCAGCTATCTCGTCATCGAAGCCAAATGCAACCGCGGTTTGACCATTAAAGATGCTTGTGTCCAGGTGGTCCATGTGATTGCGCTCTGTTGCAATGCGCAAGAGCGTGTTCTTGGCGATCTGGAACTCTACTTTGGCAGCACGCATTCTGCTGCGTAGCTCGTTCATATCCTTGACGTTCAAGCCCTGGGTCTGCACCAGTATGGTCACTACTGCGCGGCCCAGCTTGTCGGTCAATGCATCGATTTTATCTGCTTTTGCCTGTGTAGGCATTTATGGCCTCCCTCCTTTCCGAGAAGATAAGCATGGTTGCGCTAATTTACAATGTATAAAAATAGCCTTCGGTTGATTACCGAAGGCCACGGAGAATGTATAATTTGCTATGCAGGTACAAGCCAGCATTTGCATATTGGTTCCCTCGGCAAGCCGGCACCTGGTGTGCCATTTATATGCTTATAGCATACTTGCTGTCTTCGGTTAACGGTATTCGATTGTAGCATGAAGCCATACCTGGATGGCTCTGCCTGGGGTGCAGAGGGCTGTGCCCCCTGCTCTCCCAATTTATGTTTGCTTACACCGGTTTCAGGGCGAGAGCTGCCGGGACATCCAGCCGCACGCTCGGCGACATGGTGGATGACAACACGACGCTCTTGACATAGGTGCCTTTAGCGCCCGATGGCCTGGCGCGAACCACCGCGTCAACGACGGAGGTGATGTTTGCCATCAACGCATCGTCGTTGAAGGACAGTTTCCCTGCAGGAATATGCAGGAGAGCAGTCTTATCGACTTTGAACTCGACACGGCCCTCTTTCACCTCGCGAACGGTTTTCGCGACATCGAAGGTAATCGTGCCTGCTTTAGGACTGGGCATCAATCCACGCGGACCGAGTTTTTTACCGAGTCGCCCTACTTTACCCATCACATCGGGCGTTGCAATCGCGACATCGAAACCGAACCAGTCGCCTTCGATCTGTTTAATCAGGTCATCCAGGCCAACGAAATCTGCGCCGGCGGCTTCTGCTTCGACGACTTTCTCGCCCTGTGCGAATACCAGCACCTTCACTTCTTTACCGGCACCAGCGGGCAACATAGCTATTCCGCGCACCTGCTGGTCGGCGTGGCGAGGATCGACGCCGAGTTTCATGTGTACTTCGACCGTGGGGTCAAACTTCACGTAATTCATTTCCTTGAGGAGTGAAATGGCCTCGCGAGGCTGATAGAGCTTGCCATCCTCGACAAGCTTCTGTGCTTCCAGATATTTTTTTCCGTGTTGTGCCATATGTTTACCTTAGCCCTCCTTGTGGCAGTATAACCGCAGTGACTTGCGGGCAATGCCTGTTCAGCTTATATCGATACCCATGCTGCGAGCGGTCCCTTCGACCATTCTCTCAGCACCCTCAATATCAATGACATTGAGGTCTTTCATTTTCGTTTCGGCGATTTCGCGCACTTTGGCGCGGTCAATTGTGCCGACCTTGCTTTTACCGGGGGTCGCCGTCCCTTTTTCAACACCGGCAGCCCTTTTCAACAGGTCTGTTACCGGTGGCGTTTTTGTAATGAATGTGAACGAACGATCTTCATAGATCGTAATTTCAGCAGGGATGATCATGCCAACCTGGTTCGCGGTCCGCTCGTTGTACTCCTTGCAGAACGCCATGATGTTGACGCCCTGCGGGCCAAGCGCGGTGCCGATAGGTGGCGCCGGGTTAGCTTTCCCTGCCGGAATCTGTAGCTTGACTACAGCCTTGACACGTTTTGCCATATTGTTGCAAACTCCTCAAACGTGGATTAGATTTTCTCGACCTGCAAGAAATCCAGAACTACTGGTGTCTCGCGACCGAAGAACGAAACGAGCACCGTCACTTTATTGCGGTCCATATTAATATCGCTGACAGTGCCGATGAATTCGGTGAAAGGCCCATCAATAACACGTACACTCTGGCCTTTAGAGAAACTGATTTTGGCCTTTGGTTTCTCTGTTTCCTTCGTTACCTGCTTCAGGATCGATTTTATCTCATGCTCCTGAAGAGGAACAGGGCGAGTACCAGACCCAACAAAGCTAGTGACACCAGGCGTATTACGTACAACATACCAGGCCTCATCGCTCATAATCATCTCCACCAGCACATAGCCGGGGAAGACCTTACGCTGCACAGTACGCCGTTGGCCTTGCTTAATCTCCACCTCTTCCTCCATGGGTACGATAACCCGGAAGATTTTGTTACGCATATCCATTGATGCAATACGCGCCTCAAGGTGGCTTTTGACTTTGTTTTCATAGCCAGAATAAGTATGGATGGCATACCATTGACGCTCATCTGCTCCGGAACCCGACTGCTGCTCCGTATTGTCTGGCGCTACCTGTTCTGATCCATTGGTATGTTCAGTAACCACAGCATTTCCTCTCATCGCAATACTTCCTTGCATCTTTCCAGGGCTGAGGAATGTCTTTCAAGACCTACTGACCGCTAATCAGCTGGAAGAGCCTAAAGAGTCCCAGATCTGCTGCACCCAATAGGAGACCAACAGCGACCGAAAGTGCGATAACCACAAAAGTCATGTTCCTGGCTTCCTGAAAGGTTGGCCATGTTACTTTATAACGCAGTTCCTGGTAGGCTTCGCGAATAAAACGTACAACACGACTGTTTCGGAAGCGAGACTGAGTAGTTGGAGCCGATTTAGTCTCCCGTCTTCTACTCTCCCTGGTCTCCCGTCCCTTGCGTTCATCTCGCTCACGCGCCATGGCTTTGGCGTTCTTGCTCTGCTCTTTTTCGCCGCTTCGAACTCGTGATTCCACTATTTCGCTCTGGCTAGTATTTTTCTTGTTGTCGGCCATCTTATTTGCCACGTTCAACCTCTCTCGATCAGGAGTGATCGTACCTTTCACGATGTGGGTACCAGATCTACTATCTTATTTGGTTTCGCGGTGGATTGTATGCACACGGTCAGTAGGACAAAACTTCCTAAGCTCAAGGCGCTCAGGATTGTTCTTTTTATTTTTTGAGGTAGTGTAGTTCCGCTGTTTGCAAACGGTGCAAGCCAACGTAGCAACGATGCGGTTCTCTTTCCCTTTACTAGCCATTCCCTCTTCTCCTGTAAATGCTCGTCATTTGTTGTCTATGTTTGCAGGGATGCAATGAATTGCATCCTCTTATAGATTCTATCTCAGGGCACAATAGATTGCATCCCTATAATATATAACAACAAAACGACAGCTCTTATTCTTCGACCCTGGTGCAGACGCCAGCGCCCACGGTGCGTCCACCCTCGCGGATGGCAAAATGTACCCCCTCTTCCATCGCTACCGGCACGATCAACTCCACCGTCATCTCGATGTTGTCCCCCGGCATCA